>Ga0315307_1000173_pt1 | contig 26150 bp, 33 predicted proteins | sample TDP2_MG_FD_203079 | JGI IMG/M metagenome (GOLD analysis project Ga0315307, IMG submission 203079) | Freshwater sediment microbial communities from Lake Towuti, South Sulawesi, Indonesia - TDP2 | ecosystem: Environmental > Aquatic > Freshwater > Lake > Sediment | place: Indonesia: South Sulawesi...
GCAGATGTGGGAGGAAAACTACAAGGAGTGGGAAAAACTTCCCACCCTACTCATAACTCTCGAAGAAGCCCACGAGTTCCTTGATCCCGAGAAGCCCAAGACCATATTCTCCGACATAGCCTTAACCTACCGAAAGTACAGGGTTGGACTGAACGCTGTTACGCCAAGGCCTTCGCGAATAAACTTTGATGTCTTTGCGGAACTCTGGACAAAAGTTATTATGAAGACGGAGTTGAGTCAAGATAGGGCCTACCTTACAAAAAACACTCCTTATTTGGAGTACAGTGACACCGAAATAAAGATGCTCGATGTGGGGGAGGCTTTGCTCATTTCTGAGCCCAAAATTCGTTTCGCTGTCCCGATAAAGGTCACTCACTATCCTGAGTACCTTGACGAGAGGGAGAAAGTGGATTATGACCTTTCACCATCAAAGCCGCTCTCCGAAATGGACGAGAGGCTAAAGAGACTTCGCGAGGCGGGGGAGGACCTCGCTCGCTAAGCAACAGTTAATTGGTCTTGGCTTCCGTCTTCTTCAAAATCTTCCGCATCTCTTCCTTGATGCTGTAGGCGTAGGGCATTTTGCCGGTCTCCCGCTCTAGATAACCATTTTCATACAGCTTCTTCATCAAACGGGCTGTGTGTTCCCTAGTGAGTTTTATTCCATCCCTAATCTCAGGAGCAGTTTTCTTGCCCTCAGAGGCGAGCATCTCAAGGACAGTCAGTTCAGTTTCTGTTAGTGGAGCTAGCGCCCGTTCCCTCTTTATTGGGATGGCTGCCTTTATCTTCGCCTCGGGCACTGGTGGAGCTTGAATGACTTTCTTCACAAAACTTTCCTGCTTTGCAATCAAATCATCCACTTTTTTGCTCATTTCCTCCATCTGTGCTGAAACTCTTTTCTCAATGTCGGGGAAGGTTTCAACTTTGGCGGCGAGATCTGACAATCGTCTGTCTTGTGTCTTCAACTTTTCTGCAGCATCGTCGCTTCTAGAGGCGAGCACGTCAGTTTTGTAGGCAACAGCACCAAGCCTGTTCTCCTGTCTCTGAAGCTGTCTGTTGAAGCTTATTACAACGTCACCGACAGCACCCCTCGCTTCCTCATACATCTTGTGAGCTCTCTTTATCCGCCTATAATACAATACGGCGAAACTCATCGTTACAAGTAACAGAAGGATCGTAAGAGTCAACAAGATATCAGGATACACCACAATCTCCTCCGAGCTTATCTTATGTAATATAAGATAATCTAAGAAGTGTGATTTAAATGTGATCACGTGTGATATGTGAGGAATCACAGGTAACTAAAGCGAAGTCATCGGGCGAACCCTTAAGAATGGTGGCTGCCAAGAAATTAAACATTGTTTAGACGTTGATTTTGATTCCGACATACCTACTATCGAGCGTCTCTTACCATTAGGTCGTCTAATCGGGGAGATACTGTGACATCACACATCACAATACCGTGAAATCGTCCTCTAAATTAAAAAAGCCCTGCTTCAAGCAGCACAAAAACTAGCGCTTTTACACAAAATCTCACGTTTCTGGGGTCGTGCGGAATGTTGGTGTAGGCAAAACGTTTCTTGCTGTGATGTGTGATGTCACATTTTTGATAAGGACTTGGGGTTAGATAGCCGCTGTAGGCTGTCCTCTAATTCTTCTCGGAGCATGCTTACGATTCTTAAATGTCCATCTCTTACATTTGTATCGTTGGAAATTTCTCTATAGGAACTCAAGTAGGCTTGCAGTTTGTTTGCGGCTTCTAGGTATGGGTCTAGACGAGTGTCCTCAAAGACCCCTAAGTATCCGAGGAGGATGATGGTGTAGACGGATTGGATGATGTTTCTTCTGGCTTGCCTCAGGGTTCTGTTGAAGGCGCCGCGGCTTATTCCTGCCCTCAAAAGCCTTAATTTGGCTTTTTCTTCGTACCTTAGAGATTTTCCAGCCAAATTTTCGGCTAGAATGTCAATTAGTAAGGTTTCAAGTTGCGTCTTCGTTAAATGACTATTTTTTGTCAATATTTTTACAATTGGGTCATCCAAAGAGCTTATGAGCCATTTTTGGATGCTGTTTTTTAAGCGCAATGTGTCCACCTGAAAGTCATCGTCAAAGAATACAATTTTGTATACAGGGTAGAAAAGTCTTGCGGTTTCTTTTCTCTAAGAATTGTTTACAAATGTAAAGATTTGTTATGTCAGAAATATGCAATTAAGTTGTTGAAGGCCTGAAGCTGCAGGGCACTCCGAATTCTACCCGTCCCTTTTCAGGAATTAATGTGCCTGCTGCCCCGCGCCTCAGTAAGGGTTAAGCCAAGATCTGTGAGGGAAGTGACATTTGAGATTGTGATGTTCCAATCAGGTGTGATCGTGGGCGTATCACGTGTGAGGTCTTGTGATGGCATGATGACTTTGAGTCTGAGGGAACGTGATTTGGTTGTGATTCTGACGGTTTGCAGGGAAATCACGTGTGATGAGTAAGCGATCACTGTTTTGGTTAGAGTTTGCTCTCCTTTAGGAGTTCGCCTAACTCATTTTCTATTTCCTCGTCTTTTTTAGGGGTTTCAAGGAGTTGATGGGTTGCGTAGCCTTCTTTTGTCTGCTTTAGAGTTAAGGCTTTCATTTTGAGTTCTCTGGCTCGAACGTTTGGGTGAGTTTTTATTGTGGTGTATGCTCGTAGGATGTTTGCCACAGTGGCTTCTTGAAAAGCTAGGATGCATCCATTTTTCAGTTCTAGACAGATTCTTAGGTGTCTGTGGCCCTCAGGCATCCCTACCAGCACTCGACTTATGTCCTCGTTTCTAACTACTAGAGTTTTGTTCATAACTGATGCGCCTCACAGGTTTTCTGCTTGTTCCTTTAGAAGGCTGAAAAGTTCTGGTCTCAAGTCGCGGAGGGTTGGCACGAAAGTTTCTGTTTTTTCAAGGTCTGTGTAGTCTATTCTCCCTACGACCAAGTCTTCTTCGTCGTGCTTGGCCTGTGAAACGATTTTGCCGTTTGGAGCAACTATTCTGCTTCCTCCCCAGAACTGTAGTCCGTCTTCCACTCCTACGAGGTTTACATAGGCTAGGTAAACTGTGTTCTCGATTGCTCTGGCAACTGTGAGCACCTCAAAGAATTCGCGTCGTACTGCTGGGGAGGCTGATATGCAAACTATCAGCTGTGAGCCTTTCAACCTCAGTAGACGAGTTATTTCCGGAAAGAAAACATCATAGCAGACGATCATTCCTAGTCTTCCGACGTCGGTTTCAAAGACTGGTGCTTGGTATCCTAGTCGAAAGTAACGTTTTTCCTCGAAGGCGCTGTGGGTTGGCAGGTGTGTCTTTCGATACTTTCCGATGAACCCCTTTGGGCCTAGCAGGACAGCTGTGTTGTAGAGGGCGGCGCGTGCCTTTTCGCTTCGCTCAGGCATTCCGAAAATCACGTGTATGTCTTCCTTCTTTGCCACTTGTTCTAAGCAATGTGTAGATGGTCCCTCTGGAACAGGTTCTGCCAGTTCGTAAAGGAGGTCTCGACATGTGTAACCGGTTAACGCTAGTTCTGGGAAAACAATGAGATTGGCGTCCCTGTCCCTTGCTTGTCTGATGTTTCTCTTCATTACGTTTAGGTTGTGCTCTCTATCTCCAACCTTACAGCTTATTTGTGCGAGAGCAACATTGATGCTCTTCAACAACTAAGGTTCCTCGTAGCCATATTCCGTTGCTAATTAGAAAAGCTTAGCGTAGAGTGTAGGGAAGCCTAAAGTCGGATCCAACGGTTCTGTACCCAATTTTTGCTGTTAGAGGTTGTCGCCTTTTGTGTTCACTGGCGAGCCACCGCTTCTTCACTCCTGCAACAAGTTTTACCGGTAGGTTCAGCTGCTCAGCGATTTCTTCCGTAGCCATGAAGTGTTCTAGGCCGAACAGGATTAGATCAAGGGTTTCGTATTTTATGCCTAGTTCCTCCTCGGCTAGTTGGTTTGGCCAGAGTGCTGGAGTTGAAGGCTTTGTGGCTATTTCTTTTGGGACGCCTATGTGGAGGGCGAGTTGTCTAACTTGGGTTTTGTAGAGGTCCATGAGGGGTGAGATGTCTGCGGCGGCGTCTCCCCATTTTGTGAAGTAACCTATCATGGTTTCCGACTTGTCTGAGCTGCCGCAAACCAGTTTGTTGAGTCTGTTAGCGTAGTAGTAGAGGCAGACCATGCGGGTTCTTGCCTTTAAGTTGCCCTTGCTGAGCTTATCGGCTGCGTCATAAACTGGAAGGGAGTGATAGCACGATCTCAGGATGGGCGACATGTCCACGGTTTCCAGTTGAAAACCAAACTTTTTGGCAACAAGTTGCGCGTGCTTTGTGTCCATGTCGCTATAGGTCTCTTCTTCGGGCAACATGATGCCCAACACGGCGTCACCGCCTAGGGCTAGAGCAGTGATGGCGGCGGCTGTACTGCTGTCCACTCCACCCGACATTCCTAAAACTACCCCGTTGGCTCCACATTTTTTGACGTAATTTTGGATGAACCGTTTAATTCTGGCTTCAACCGATGGCATGTCTAGTTTCAAGGCATCACTCGTTAACCTCAACTTGACCACCCTGGCACTACTTAGAGCATTCTCTTTTATAACTAATTTTTGTGGAAAGCCTTGGAATTGTGGAGGGAGGGAAAGCGAAGTTGACTGTTCTCTTTCTTTGCTTGTGTCCTAGCGTTAGGTCAACTATTTAAGTGATGAAAACCTACTTGGAGTTGGCAGAACTGCAGTTTGAGATAGAGTTTGATGGCAGAGGCCTAGATATGGGTAGAAGGCGAAGAAGAGTAGTTCGTATTCCCAAGAAACGGTTGCCTAAAGTTTTCCTGTGTCCAAGATGTGGAAAAGAGGCCATCAGAGTTGAGCTGTTGAGGGGTGAGGGCCGGGCCACGGTGAGGTGTGGAGGTTGCGGCTTGACGGATGAGTTTCCCCTTAAACCAGTTCTTAAAGAGATTGACATCTACTGTCTGTTCACTGACAAGTTCTATTCGAAAGCAACCATTGCCTAGCGAGGCTTGGGAATGATAGGTAAAGTGGAGAAGTACCTTCTAGACAAGATTCGTGGAGATGGGGCTATTCACATCACTCTCCTCGACCCTGAGAAGGTTTCTCCCCAATCTGCATCCAAGATAGCCCGTGAAGTTGAGGCCTGCGGGACGGCAACTATCATGGTTGGCGGATCCACTCTTGCTTCAACTTCCCACCTGGATGACATTGTGAAAGCCATAAAGAGCACAGTGAAGATCCCCGTGGTTCTCTTCCCCAACAACATCACAGGCATATGTAGATACGCCGACGCCATATGGTTCATGTCTCTCCTCAACTCTTCAGACCCCTACTTCATAGCTGGGGCTCAGGTTTTGGGGGCTCCGCTAATCAAAAAATTTGGCCTAGAAGTTATCCCGCTCGGCTATATAGTCGTTGGAGAAAGTAGCGCAGTTAGCGTCGTTGGAAGGGCATGCCCAATTCCGTACAACAAACCTGAGCTCGCTGCCGCACATGCGTTGGCGGCCCAGTACTTTGGCATGAGGTTCGTCTACTTGGAGGCCGGGTCTGGTGCCAAGAAGCCGCCACCAATAGACATGATAAAAATGGTGAAGGAGCTTGCCAGCATTCCCTTGATTGTCGGCGGAGGAATAAGAACCAGACGCCAAGTGAAGGAGGTAGTGGACGCCGGAGCAGAAATTATCGTCACAGGGACCGTTGTAGAGGAAGGGGGAAGAATGAAAGATTTGATCGGGGAACTGGTCGAGTGTGCAAAACTTAGTGGGAGGGCGCGCAGTGACAGCGTTTGAGCATTATTTTGACGCCTTGAAGAAGGCTCTTGGGCGCCCAGACCTCTACGATCTCTGGCCGGATTTCGAGCCCCAGTATGATGAGCGAGAGTATGCGTGGACAACCCTTCGAGGCTTGGGCGAGGTTCTGCTTCTGAACTGCGCTCAATGCGATGGCCCTTCCGACCAGAGACACAATAGGTGCAAGCGCTGTGTCGAAAAAAGGGGGCAAACGGCCAAGGATGCTTATCAGAAAGCCACAGGGCGACCTAAAGAGAAGTGGTCCACCACCATTTTGTGCCGAATTCATACAGAGTAACCCTCTCATTTACTCATTCGTGTTGAAAAGATTCAATATCCGCTTTATGACACTCTACAGAATGGAAGATGCTTTTGGGCCTCAAGATGAGCAGGGAATACCAGCAATACGCTTCAGCTTTAGAGGAACAGCTCGAAAGCTTGTATGAGGTTGCGAGGAAGGCGAGAGAAAAGGGACTAGACCCTGCCCTAACTCCTGAGCCCGAGGTGGCGAAGGACTTGGCAGAACTTGTTGAGGGTTTGGTTGGTCCTTCAGGTGTAGCTGAGGGCATAAGAGATCTGAGCCAGAAGCTACCGCGAGAGGAGCTCGCCTTCAAGATAGCTGAGGAAATAGTGTACGGAAAGTTTGGGCACATGGACGCGCGTGAGGCAGCTGAGCAGGCGATAAGAACCGCTCTCGCCGTGTTAACTGAAGGCATCACCGCTGCGCCATTGCAAGGAGTATCGCGGGTAGCCATCAAGTACAACCTTGACCGAACTCGTTATCTCGCCATCTACTTTGCTGGTCCAGTGCGCTCAGCCGGAGGCACAGAGCAGGCCCTAACCTTGGTGGTTGGAGACTTTGTTCGTCGTTTGCTAGGTTTGGATCGTTACAAACCCACCGAGGATGAGATCAATCGTTTCATTGAGGAGGTTCGGTTGTTTGAGAGGACCGTGGGTCGGTTCCAGTACCACATTTCAGATGATGAGTTGAGGAAATCTCTCCAGCTCATCCCCGTAGAGGTTACTGGCACAGAATCCGATCCGATCGAGGTCTCATCTTTCCGTAACCTACCTCGCATCGAAACTAACAGGATACGGGGCGGGGCTCTCCGCGTTGTGAACGATGGGGTTGTGGGGCGCTCCGCCAAGGTGTGGACGATTGTAGAAAAGCTGGGAATTGAGGGTTGGGACTGGCTGAGGAGAATTAGGGAAATAGAGGAGAAGAAGACCGCTGGTTTCATGGAGGACATCATTGCAGGCCGCCCCATATTCTCGTTTCCGTCCAGACGCGGAGGGTTCAGGCTTCGCTATGGAAGGGCTAGGAACACTGGCTTAGCGGCGGTGGGCGTTCACCCAGCAACCATGATGGTTGTCAACAACTTCTTAGCTGCTGGCACTCAACTGCGCATTGAGGGACCAGGAAAGGCCGGGGTCGTCCTGCCCGTAGACTCCATAGAGCCTCCGGTCGTGCGGTTAAGAGACGGGTCGGTGGTCCGCGTTTCGCTGGAAAAATTTGAGCAGATAAAAGACGTGATTGACAAGATTCTGTTCCTCGGAGATATCCTCGTGGGGTTCGGCGACTTTTTGTACACCAACAAGCCCCTTCTTCCATCCGGCTTGACTGAAGAGTGGTGGCGTGAGGAACTTCACAGGGTCGTTGAACGAGATTTTGGCGGGAGTTTAGAGAAAGCTGCGACGGCCGTGGGGGTTTCCGTCTCTCATCTAGAAGCCTTCTTATCCGACCCGTTTAGGAACAGGCCCACCGCAAAAGAAGCGTTAGCTCTAGCTTCAAAGATTCAGGTGCCTCTTCACCCTTTCTTCACGTATTTCTGGTCTAACATCTCTGCTGAGGGTTTTCAAAAATTACGGTCGTGGCTTTTGAAGTCTAAGACTCATGTTGAGGATGAGATTGTTTTTGAAATAACAGGAGCGATGGACGAGTCGGTAAAGGAACTACTGGAAAGAATCTGTATACCACACACGGTTGTCGAAAAAAGCATTAGGCTGGAGGGCGATGAGGCACATGTCTTCGGTTTTTGTCTCGGGTTGGGCGTTCCCAAGGCTAGAATAACTCGTGAGAAATTGGTTCTGGAAATCATTCGAGGGTTAACAGGCATAGATGTAAGAGCAAAGGCTCCAACCCTTGTCGGCGCTAGAATGGGGCGTCCTGAAAAGGCGAAGAGAAGGGAAATGCGACCCCTAGTCCATGTCCTCTTTCCAGTTGGGCTAGAAGGCGGCTCCCAACGAAACCTTGTTGACGCTTCAAAAAAGGCTGTGATCAAGGTTGAACTAGTCAAGCGTCATTGTCCCAACTGCAAAGCGTTGACTCTCAAGATAAGGTGTCCAGAGTGCGGTTCAGAAACCGTTGTGGAGAAATCTTGCCCCAGATGTAGGAGAATTCTGAAAGAAAGTTTCTGTCCAGTGTGCAACGTCCCTGTGGTAGGTTACGAGGAGCAGTCCGTTGATCTAAAAGAGTTGATAAATGAGGCATGCAAAAACCTCGGTGTCCCCCTCCCGGCCCTCGTGAAAGGCGTTATGGGTCTAACGAATGAAACAAAAACAGCCGAAATTGTTGAGAAAGGCATTTTACGCACGAGACATGACCTCTCAGTTTTCAAGGATGGAACAATACGGTTTGACGCCACAAACGCTCCCCTAACACACTTCGAAGCCAGAGAGATCGGTGTTTCTGTGGAAAGGCTTCGAGAGCTAGGGTATAATTATGACCACGCCGGAAACCCGTTGACAGGTCCTGATCAGACATGTGAGTTGAAGATGCAAGACGTGATTGTTCCGACAAAATGTGCAGAGTATTTCGTTCGTGTGGCCAACTTCTTGGACGAACTCTTAGAGAAGGTGTATGAGCTTCCGCCCTACTACAACGTCAAGCGTGTTGAGGACCTGGTTGGACATGTAGTCGTGGGTCTGGCACCTCACACCTCTGTGGGCATCCTTGGCAGGATCATAGGCTTTACAAATCTGGATGTTTGCTACGCTCATCCCCTCTGGCACTCAGCCAAACGTAGGGACTGCGACGGAGACGAGGACACACTGATGCTCGCTTTGGACACCCTCCTAAACTTTTCAAAGGCCTACTTGCCAGCGCAAATAGGGGGAATAATGGACGCGCCACTTCTAATCATTCCCGTGGTGAACCCTCAGGAGGTTCAGCGTCAAGCCCACGATGTGGATGTTGCTGCGACGTATCCTTGGGCTTTTTATGAGAAGACTTGGCAGAAGACAGAGCCTCAGAAAGTCTGTGGGCTCATCGACATTGTTGGGCACCGACTAAACACTGAGGCGCAGTTTCAAGGCTTTGGCTACACAGTTCCCGTTTCCGACATCAACATGGGCAATCGCAAGAGCATGTACAAAACACTGACGCGCATGACCGACAAATTGAACAGTCAACTCGCTTTGGCGGAGAAGATTACTGCTGTGGACGTTGAGAAGGTTGCGAGGAAAGTTCTGACAACCCACTTCATCCGCGACATATCGGGAAACCTGCGAGCATTTACAACGCAAAACTTCAGATGCAAAAGCTGCAACAGGAAGTTCAGGAGACTTCCTCTTCTTGGCAGGTGTCCGGAATGCGGAGGCGTTCTAACCCTCACCGTGTACCGGGGTGGAATAGAAAAATACCTAGAAGCAGCACACCAGCTCGTGAAGAAGTACGGACTTCCCGAATATTACAATCAAAGACTTCTGCTGGTGGAGGAGGAAATCAACTCCCTTTTTGAGGGCAAAAAACCAAGGCAAATCAGCCTCACAGACTTTGTGGGTGCCTAGAAGCAGTGATTAACTTTTTCAGTGTAAACAGAGAATTTTGTTCTGAAGAGTAATGCCTAAAGAAGCCTATCATCCAAAAGCTTTCTTGTCTCTAAAGAGAAATGTTCGCACCGGGTTGGCAGTGAGAACACGAATAGTTTTAGTCCTTGAGAAAGAGTCGTTAAAAGCCAAATCCATCGCGGAGAAAACTGAACTAAGCTATAGGGTTGTTCTTCATCACCTTCGTCTTCTAGAGGCTGAAAAGATACTTATGCGAAAGGGCAAAAGACCACATTTGTGGGAATTAACCGGTGCAGGGCAGCAGAGATTATGAACACTCGTTCTTGAAGGGCAGTAATGGGATTACTTTTAAGGCGTTGACCAACAATCATTGTTTAGAGGTGAAAGAGTGCCCTACTGTTCGAAGTGTGGAGCCCAGTTAAAAGAAGACGCAAATTTCTGTCCAAAGTGCGGTGCCCCTGTTTCGGAGCGCGCTAGAAAGGAGAAAGCACGCGTAGAGTGGTGGGAGTGAAAGGGTCTCATCGAGAACAGAGATCTGCCGATGGGTCCTAGCACGACATGGTAGTCTCTCTGCCTTCATTAATAGAGGCGCGGCTCATGCTCTACCAAAAATCTTAAGAGGATTTCCCGCCGAATGAAAAGCGGTAGATGTAGGAGAAGAACTCTATGGTTTATTGCACCAAATGCGGTGTAAAGAATGAAGAAGACGCTGTGGTATGCGTCAAGTGCGGAGCACCTCTACAAAAGGGACCGCGTCCAACTTTGACATACGAACGAAAACGATTTGAAGAAGAGTGTTTCGGAATCCCCCACGGCGGCGCAGTTGTGGGCTTAGTCATTGGCATAATAATAATTATTGTAGGAATCTCCTCGCTATCTGGAATAGACATTGGGAAATACATATGGCCACTTATAATAATCGCGTTTGGCATATTGATCATTGTTGGCGCTCTATATGGGCTTCGCCGTAGATACTAACTAGGTGTCTTTCGAAATCTGCACGTCTGTTGCTTACAGGTGTAGCAAATTCTCTTGTGATCCCACTGTGAAAGAGATATTCGTGTAAAGAGCCAAAAAACAATGAGGATAACCAGAAAAAGGTCTGCAAACACGCTTTGAGCCAACTCATCAATTCCAACCAGGACTAAGAAGGCTCCCAAAACAAAGTACGTGTTCAAAAACAGGCGAACAAAACTCCTCTTAACTTTGAACTGAAACAAGCCAGAACCAACTCCTAGAACTCCCCCCAAAACCAGCAGAAGGCTGTTCTGTTTAGCCTGCAACCCTCCGAAGAAATACAGAGCAGTTCCAAAAAGAGAGGCAAGTCCTCCAAGAAGCAAACCTGTGCACGCGGTGCAAAACGTCCTTTCCTTTATTCTAAACACGTGAGCAGAAAATCCTTCGCAATCAGGATGGTGTCCATGCAGAGTGGATGAAGTCCTGTGAGAAGCGAAATTGTTTGCGTTAGGTCGTCCACTCCACTCTTCAAACACAGCAGAACACTGCTTCGGGAAAAGGGCTGCCAAAATCCCTAAGATGCAGATCAGTCCGAAAATTGAACCAATCACCGGCTTTCGCAAAAGAAAGCTTTCCCGAACTATTGGTGGGTTAAACACAAGCATTATGACGAGGAAAAGTCCAAAAAATGACAAGCCAATCATGAACATTTCGGCAGGATTTCGAAGTGAGTTCTGGGACATGGAGATCGCGGCTCAAAAGAGACCTTTAAACTGCTTTACTATGCCCTTAGTAGCCATATACATGTAGACCCTTCTCTTTATTTCGTTTGTAGAGAAAATTCCACGTAGCCTCCTACTCCAAGAGCCGAAAAAGCTTTGGTAACAATTGTAGAGTTCTTCCTGCACTTCTTCTCTGGACAGCGTCTCTGTGGGCATGATGGCGTGAACCATGTCGTAGTGCGCCCAGTTGAAATCTTCAATCCATCCGTTCTGTTTAGCCTCCTCAAAAACCTCGGTTCCTGGAAAAGGGGTAAGGATGCCAAAAATCGCCAAGTCAGGGTCTAAATCGTTTACAAACTCCCTTAAACTCGCTATTGATTCGGCGGTGTCTTTTCGCTCTCCAATGATGAACATTGCGTGAGCGAATATGTCATTTTCATGGAGCAGTTTCACCGCTAGCTTGGCGTCTTCAGGGCTTGTTTTCTTGTTGAATTTTTCAAGAGTCGACGGACTGTGGCTTTCTACTCCCAGAAGCACCCAGCGGAGCCCAGATTTTCGCATTTTAGGTAAGAGTTCACTGTGCTTCACAACTTCGTCGCATCGAATCTGCATAAACCACATTATATCATCTGAGATGCCCCTCCGAATAATTTCGTCGGCCAAGACGCTTGCACGTTTGCCCAAGCCGAAGTTGTCGTCTGTTAACCAGAGAAATTCACTTCCATAGTTTCGGTAGCAGAACTCTATTTCTTCTGCGATTCGCTTAGGCGATTTTGCCCTCCACTTTCCTTCCCAGTGCCTCCATTGAGTGCAAAATGTGCAGCGGTGGGGGCAGCCCCTAGACCCCTCGACCAGGGCATATCTGGTTTTGGGACCCGCCATTGCTGTAAAGTGGTATTTGTGGACCAGGTCTTCGACGAAGTGATAGCCGGGGAATGGCAGTTCATCTAGATTTTCAATTAAGGGTCGCGGAGGATTGTGTAGGATTTTTCCGTTATGTCTGAAGGAGATTCCTTTTATCCGCGAGAGGGAGGAGCCTCTACTTGCCGCTTGGACTAGCTCCACAAGTGTTTGTTCTCCTTCTCCACGGACAATCACGTCTATCTCTGGATAGGTTTCCAAGCTCTCTTGAGCTGTAGCAGTGAAATGTTGTCCTCCTGCAATCGTCATGGCATTTGGCTTAGCCTTCTTTGCTGTTTCTAAGGTTCGGACTGCAACGTAAGTGTTGCAGGTTGCGAGTGCGCTGGAAGCTACGATGTCGGGGGCATAGGATTCTATGTGCTGTTCCAGAGCTTTCCAGTCCAGAGACTGCGCTTGACAGTCTAAAACCTCTATCTCCGCATCTTTGTTTTTGCTCTCAAGGAATGCTGCGAGTTGGAGAATCCCGTAGGGGGGTGGGAGGTATTCTCCCATGACAAACCAGTAATCTTTGGGTGGTTCTACGAAAAGAACTTTCATGCACGCCATCTCGCTCAGTCATGAAGTGGTTTACTGACTTTTGCTGATTACCTTTTCGTCTAGAACCGTCGGAAACCAGCGAGATTTTAAAAAGGGTGAAAACTAATGATGTCTGTAGGTCTCTGATTCAGTGGTGGTGTGGTTGATGGATTTGGAGGAAAGACGTTTAAAGGCTTTGGATAAGCTCGGCTTGGCTTCCTTCGGATTCTTCCTCGTCCTCTTAGGCGTTATTTTCGTAATTACCCCAAGTCTTGACGGTGAGATTGTTGACCTTTTCGAGGATTTCGAGATTGTGGAAGTATATCCCAATGTAACTCTCCCAGCTCCAGCGTCGAATCATCCAGTGCTCTACACGGCTGTTGCAGAATTCTGCTTCGCATTTGGGCTGTTCCACATCGCCATACTAATTTTGAGGCTTTATTTCAGAGACTATTTGAACAGGAAAGCTGGAGCATTTTCTGAGGCAGTCTTTTGGCTAGGTGCAGGCTACCTTTTGAACATTTTGTCAGCTGAAATCGTTGGTTGGTTCACCTTTCTCAGCTGGCTCATCATTCTGGTAGGGGTTGCACTTGTCGTTAGGAGTCTTTTAATATTGCTATTTGAAACCGTACTACGAGGTTATTTTTAGAAGAAAGGGCTCTTAAGCGGAACAATTACATGGCGCTTGACGGCATTTAGGACACATGTTATCATATTTCTTCATAGTTGCCGCCTCTAAGTCTACTTCAACAACGTTTGCCAAGGAAGTCAACCAAGCGAGAACATCGGCAAACTCGTCTTCTAGGGCTTTTCTTTCTCCCCCCTTTATGGCTTCCTCCAACTCCCCAACCTCTTCCACGAGCCAGTTAAACGTACCAGTTGCTCCCCGCTTAGAGTCTCGGTGAAAATAGATCCGACGCATCATGTCCTGAAACTCACGGATATGCACATCTTCTCCCTCATAACGGTGGTTTTTGCAAACCTAAAGGTTGTCGTCTTCTGTTTTTATGTCTTTGAATTTCATGAGGCCTACCTGTCCCTTTTCAATGATGTGTATCACTTCCACGCGCTTCCTCTCTAGGTGGGCGGTGAGGAAACGACGGTGGCAGTATTTAGGGTTCTTCTCCATGCACATGACGCAAACCCGTCCCTTCTCTGCTAGTTCAAGAAGCTTCTTCACTCCGTCTCTAAACAGCTTTGTCTTCATGTGCGCCTGATATCCACCTCGGCGGTATCCACCCAACTCTTTTCCGAGCCAAACATACTCAACTCCGTGCTCGGGCAGCCAACGCTCCATCTCCTCCCTCTTGAAGTGCTCAACCTTGGAGGTGGGGAAACTGCGTATGTCGATGAGGGTTCTGATCTTTTGCTCCTCGAGCAACTCCAAGAACCTTTCAACAGACCTGTTGCTATGACCTATAGTCCAGACAGTAACCTTGCCAACTCGCTGCATCTTAGGAATCCTCCACTAAACGGACCACAGCACATCAATAAAACATTCCCCCATATTTGGAACCTAATAACAGAAGAATGTTGAAAACAGTATTTTCTATGGAAAAACTGCTTGCACTAAAGTGGGAGGGGACTATTGGAGGTCTAAAAGAAACAACGCAACATTAATTAGAGAAGTCCTCCTTCTAAGAAGTTTCGGAGACACCACTCATGAGCAAAGGCAAGGGCAAGAGAGAAAAAAGACGCGAGAAGAGTGCTCCAATGCCAACAGCAAGCGCAGGCTTGCTCCGCTTCTTCGAAGAGGAAACCCAAGGAATAAGAATAAAACCTGAACTGGTCATGATCCTAACTGTGGGATTGATAATCGCCTGTGTCCTCGCACAACTCTACGCCCTAGGCAAACTACCGTTCCTGTAAAAGTTCAGTATAGAAGATCGTTTATTCGATTTTATGCAAAATCTCAATACGCTCAACAGAGTTGAGATGAATGAAAACTTCACTTCTGTGCTCCTTACCCACAACCTGAGGTAGGGGTTGCGCTATCGTTGCCCGCAGTATTATCGCGTCTGCGTCGGAGAGCCATATTCCAGGTGGCTCATGCGTAACAGCAACCAAAGTGCCCTCAAACCCGTAGGAAGGATCCAAGATCGCCACTATCCTCCTTCCTATGTTTCGTTCAAGCATTTGAAGAACAGTTGGCGGCAAGCGACTTTCAGGCACGGATCATCAACAAAAGCCAGTATGACAATCTAGGATAAAACTTTATCTTAATCCTCACTTTCTCACTTCCGTGCAGCCGAGTTCCCTTTTCTCGTTTTCTACAAAATATTGGCACCTTTTCCTTTCAGATGTTCTAAAAAGGGGGTAAACGTCGTCTTCTCGCTTTTCGTGTCTTGCCCTTTTCTGGCAAAATCTTCAAATCTCTCGTTTCTATGTATATTTTCCATAGCCTCTGTGTAACCTTTTTGCCATGTTTTTGGCTTTTCAACCCGCATGAACATCCTTCGCCACCTCAACCTTTTTGAGCGGTATTATTGAAGAATCTTACGGGAAGTGAGCATACAGGTTGGCTTCTGATGATTCGTTGGACGAGTACATGGGCAGGATGGTTGAACGCTATTCATCCCTCTTTACACTTCCATCCCACAAGAAAATCGTGGCATGGCTCTGTGCTCTATGCTTACTCGGAGGACTTCTGACAATCTTTCCATTACACCCAAATTCCTTTGGTTTGACCTTAGGCTTGATTTTCGGAACAGTCTTCTTTTCTTTTGTCTCGCTGGCAGACCTCATGATTGGCCGTGGCTTCATGAAAAGCGACCCAATTTTCAACATGAGGCGTTGCTCCGCCCTATCCCTCTTCTCCTGTCTGACATGGTTTGGTTTCATCTTTCTCGGAAGCTTCATCAGTGTCTTTCTCGGAAACCCCGTTGTTTGGATTAAACTCTTCCTCCTGGGTTTTTCTGTTGCTCTCATCCTTCGCTTGGTAGTTTTCTCCACAACATCATTTGCGGATCGCAAGAGAGTTTTAGTCTCATCTATTCTGCAGCCCGTGCTGTGCATCATTCCTGTTTTTTTCATGGGTTCTGTTACAGGAAGTCTGGAGACGAACTTCTTTCTCCTTTTTGTCGTCTTCGTCTTCATCGCTGTGCTAACGGTTTCCCTTTTCACGTTCCTTGTGAACCGTGTTGGTCTAAGAGCTCTTGGAATAGCTTCCATTCCCCTGTTTAAGGCGTTTATGGCAAACTGGACAGAGAATCTAAACGAGCCCCTTGAGGCTTTCCTTGAGAAGCTTGGATGTGAACGAGACTTGAGGCTTTCTATGCTGGCTTTCAGAACTGGTAAAAAGATGAAGGCTGTGATGGTTGTTCCAGCGCTTCATTCTGGTCCCTTTAGAAATGTTGGGAGCAGCCTCCTTCCCTACAAGATTCAAGAGGCATTGGGAAACAAACTGGGTTGCGTGGTTTCTGTTCCACACGGGTTGGCTGGACACGAGCTTGACCTCTCGTCTCAAATTCAAAGCGGAAGGGTTGTGGAAAAAACCCTTGACTCTCTTGACTTCTCCCACTTCTTTTCAGGAGCCACCCCAATAGTGCGAACTGGGAAAAACGGAGCCGGCGCAAGCTGCCAAGTCTTTGAGAACTGCGCTCTCGTCACGTTAACCCTCTCACCAAAAACTATGGAAGACCTGCCCCAAGACTTGGAGGTCGCTATTGTCCGCGAGGCTGAAAAGAGAGGTTTGTCCTCCGCAATCGTGATTGACGCCCACAACAGTGTCGAAGGACCCTTTGACCTCAAGGAACCGCTGGAGCCCCTGAGAAAAGCTGCTCTTAACAGCCTAAAGAAGGCGCTAAAGTGTGAACGTGCCCCGTTTGAAGTGGGAGCTGCAAAGATTGTTCCAGAAGAGTTTGGTCTTAAGGAGGGCATGGGGCTCGGAGGCATAACTGTGGTCGCAATTAAAGTTGGCAACGAGAAAACGGCTTACGTAACCATCGATGGAAACAACATGGTCTCTGGGCTGCGAGAGGAAATCTTGGCGGTCCTCCGAGACGTAGGCATCGCTGACGGCGAGGTTCTCACCACCGATACACACTCAGTGAACGGCGTCGTCTTAACAGAGCGCGGTTATCATCCGGTCGGGGAGGCTATGGACAAAGCGAAGCTGATTGGCTATATTCGGCAAGCTGCGATGAATGCGATGGACGATTTGGAGCCTGCGGAGGTTTCATGGCGCACAGAAACCATCTCTGGTGTAGGGGTTATTGGAGAGAAGCAGATAGGAGCTTTGTGCCTTCTCGCTGAGAAAACGGCTAAGGAAGCCAAGAGGCTGGCGCTTTCTTTGTTCTCAGCGACTGGTCTTCTTCTAGTAGCGTTGCTTGTGGTTCTTTAGAACCTACGCCATACCACACTTCTTGAGTAGCATACTCCAGCGCTTATCAACGATTTGTTCAATTTCATTGATTACATGCTCAAACTCGGGTGTGAACAAGTGTCGGAAGCGACCCTGAACCTTCAGATATTCCCTAACAGGCTTCCTGCGCTCAGGCTTTAAAGCAATAACCTTACTCGGAGCCGACAAAGAGTATTCACCGTCAACAGCCTCCCACAGCGGAAAAACACAGGTCTCCACAGCTAGACGCGCCATCTCAATCGTTTTACCTGTGTCATAACGCCAGCCACGTGGGCAAGGAGCGAGGGCGTGCAGGAAGGCTGGGCCCTCAACCTCCAAGCCCTTCCGAGTCTTTATGATCAGGTCTCGCCAGTAGGCAGGCGAGGCTGTTGCCACGTAGGGTATGCCATGAGCAACCATGATATCCGCAATAGGTTTCTTGTACTCAGGCTTACCAGGGATCACGCGACCAGCAGGCGAAGTGGTGGTCCAAGCGCCGTGAGGTGTTCCGCCGCTCCTCTGTATGCCTGTGTTCATGTAAGCCTCGTTGTCATAGAGAACGAAGAGGAAGTCGTGGCCCCTTTCAACTGCTCCAGACAGGGCTTGTATGCCGATGTCGTAGGTGCCTCCGTCTCCAGCGAAGGCTACCACATCCACATGGTCGTGTTTGAGCCGGCCCTTTCTCTTCATGACCTTTAAAGCCGTCTCGATTCCAGCTGCGTTTGCAGCCACGTTTTCGAAGGCCGTGTGAATGTAGGGGATTCTCCATGCGGTATAGGGGTAGATGGTTGAGACGACCTCCATGCACCCTGTTGCGTTTGTTGCTATTATTGGTCCTCGTGCAGCCTTCAGTATCTGTCGATAAGCGACGGCTGGTCCGCACCCAGCGCAGGCTCGGTGTCCAGGCATAAAGAGTTCGGGTTTTTCTGCAAGGTCCTTTATTGTGAATTTCCATTCCGAAGCCATTCTTCTCTCCCCCTCTATTCTCGCACTCCTATGAACTGGACGGGCTTTTCAACTCGTTTTGTCTTGACGATTTTTTGCAGGTCTTTGTAGATTTCGTGTATGAGGGTTTGAGGCATGTCCCTTCCTCCCAGTCCGTAGATGTAGTTAACCACTTGTGGATGTGTTTGGGCGTCGTAGAGGACGTGGCGTAGTTCGTGGAATATTGGGCTTCCGTGGGCTCCGAAACTGTGGCTTCGATCCATAACTGCTATGGCTTTCACGTTTCCCACTACTTTCGTTATGTCCTGTGATGGAAATGGCCTGTAGCTTCGTAGGCGGAGCAACCCTGCCTTTACCCCTTTGGCGCGAAGCTGATCTACCACTGTTTTTGTTGTTCCAGCCGTTGATCCAACGCATATGGTCGCTATCTCAGCGTCTTCAAGTCGGTAGGGATCGACGAGTCCGTTTCCGTATCTGCGCCCGCTTATCTTCCCGTATTCATCATGTACTTGTTTGATTGTTTGGGGGGCTCTCTGCATCGCTTCTTCTTGTTGTCTCTTGTGTTCAAAGTAGTAATCGTACAAGTCCAGCGGTCCCATGGTTACGGGGTTCTCGGGGTCCAGCTTGAAGGGCACAAGTTTGTCTTCGTGGCTTCTTACGAGGGGTATTTTTCGTGTTCCAACGAATTTAAGAATGGCTTCGTTAGGTAGCACTTTGACACTTTCCAGTGTGTGGCTGAGGAAGAAGGCGTCTAGCATCACCATGGCTGGCAGAAGTATGTCTGGGTCCTCGGCTATTTTGAAGGCTTGTATGGTAGAGTCGTATGCTTCTTGTGAGTTTTCAACGTAGATTTGTATCCAACTTGCGTCTCGTTCCACCATGCTGTCTGCGTGGTCGCAGTGTATGTTGATGGGGGCAGATAGAGCTCGGTTCACTATTGCCATCACAACTGGCGCTCTGCAACCTGCCGTTACATAAAGGATTTCGTGCATAAGAGCTAGACCAGCGGACGCCGAAGCGGTGAAGGTTCTCGCTCCGGTGGCTGCAGCGGCTAGGCATGCGGTTAGGGCGCTGTGTTCTGACTCAGCACACATGAATTCTGTGTTCACTTCTCCGTCGTGCACGTACTCGCTGAACTTCTCCACGATTATGGTTTGTGGCGTTATTGGGTAGGCCGCCACCAGATCCACGTCTGATTGTTTTACGGCGTACGCCACTGCTTCGTCTCCACTGAGTGCAAGGACTGTTTGCTTGGCTAATGCCATTTTTCTTTCATCTCCTCCCCTATTCGAGAACCATTTTTATGGCTTCTTGGGTGCACTCGTTGGCGCATATGCCGCATCCCTTGCAGTATTTGTAGTTGAATTCGATTTCCTCTTCCTTTCGTTTCCATTCGATGGCTCCGTCTGGGCAGTAGACGTAGCATAGCAGGCATTTGGTGCATTTCTCTCGGTCCAGTACCGGTTTGAATGTCCTCCAGTCTCCTGTGAGGTAATCTGTGGTTGGTGTCCAGCACACTCCGGCGATTGGTACTTCTTTCCAGCCCTTTTGTTTAGAGGTCATCCCACTGTTGCCTCCTTATGCGCTTCCTTTACCGCCTCAACGTTTTTCTCGGCTATCTGGAGTGGGAAGCGTTCTTTTACAGCCTTTTCTATACTCTCTAAACCCACAATTCCTGACGCCCTTGCGACAGCCCCTAGCATAGCGGTGTTGGTGACTGGTCTCCCAAGTATCTTCACAGCTATGTTCGTTGCGGGAACGGTCCAAACCTTGCGCCCGGCGAGGCTTAGTCGCTTCCGAACTTCGGCAGGGCTTTCCTGGATGTTGACAATTAGGATGCCGTCCTCTGGAAGCCCCTCAGCTACGGGATCCGTCTTAAACAGAGTTGGGTCGAGGACAACCGCTACGTCAGGGGTGTAGATGGCGCAGTGCAGGTTGATGGGTTTGTCACTGATTCTGGTGTAGGCACGCACCGGCGCTCCCATGCGCTCAGGTCCGAATTCGGGGAACGATTGGATGTATTTTCCCTCATGTATGGCTGCTTTCGCTAGCAGTTCACTTGCAGTCCAGACTCCCTGTCCGCCTCTACCGTGCCATCTAACCTCTTTAAGTACTGCCAACTGTTGTTTTCCTCCTTGTTTTTCCCGTTAAGGATGTTAAATGGATAGAAGTTCCTCGGGCACTTAAGATTAACCGTGTCGTTTGACGCTGGTGTAATTTACTGTAGTGATTACTGGACCCGACACAGCAACTGCTGACATGGTTGACAGCAATTGACAGGACTGGGTCCAAGGAGGATGGTTGCATCGTTTAGAAGCGGGTCGATGCAACATGGAAAACTATAAGAGGGCACAGTTCTATGTAATAGGTATAACTTTGCCACGAAGTGTCATCATTAACTAGGAGGAAGAAACTTGGCGCAAGAAAAACCGAAAAAACAGGTAAAACCTCCCAAACCGGTAAAACCTGAAAAACGAGAAGCAGCAGAAGTGGTCAAAAAAGAGGCTAGAAAACCAGCAGAAAACGTGGTTTTAATTGGAAGAAAACCCGTGATGAACTATGTTGTTGCCTGCCTCACCTTTTTCAACGCCGGCGAAAACGAGGTCACAGTGAAAGCGAGGGGACGGGCAATCTGTACAGCTGTTGACACCATTGAACTGCTTCGCCGAGCTTTCGTGAAGGATCTGGGGCTCAAGAACATCGCGATAGGAACTGAAGAGATAGCTAGGGAAGAGGGTGGAAAGTCTAACGTCTCCACCATCGAAATAACAGTGGGTAAAGGCAAATCCACATAGCAACTTTTCAGGTGAGTGGACTCAAGGCTTCGGTTCCTCTTTGTTGTTATGCAGTAAAGGAAGAGAGCTTACTCTGGTGATTTTTCCGGCTTGGACAAGACTTCTACAGATGTGAACGTGCGGGTTGTGAGTTCCAGCTGGTCTCCGAAGCCCTTCCTAGCGTACGCGTTTTTGATTTCAACTTGAGTTCCAGCGGTCATGTCTTTGACAAGGTCTGCCAGTCTTCTCCAAGCTGAGACTCTGATCTTTCCTGTGTCGTCTCCTAATTCGAAGGAGGCAACTGTAACCTTCTCATTTCGAGCTGTGACGACCTCTCTGATGGTCGGGGTCCTCGCAATGGTTCCCCGAACGGTGAATGGTCCACCCTCCTTAACCTCAGCTATTTTCACTGTCACCTCTTCGTAAGGTGGAAGTTGGATAGAGAATGGTGCCTCGGCGAGGGTTTTGATCTGCGCCCTGTTTTCGGCGTGCAGTTCTATTTGACCGTCGAGTTTTTCTTTGACCCTAGCGTTCAAGAGTTGAAGGCAGTCGCCTTTTTTCACTTCACCCAACTGATCGACGTTCGCATTCCAAAAAACGACGGTTATCTGCCCTGTTTCGTCCCTTAACAGCAACCTCCTCACTTTACCACTTGTTCCGTCTGACCTCTTAAACTCAGATACTGATTGGACGCTTTGAACAACCCCAACTACACTCGCCTTTCTGTGTTCTCCTGTTATCTCCTCAATCTTTTGTATAAACTGCGTGACAGAAGGGTATTCGCTCTCCACCACGCCAGATGGGGAGATCTGAACCACACCTCGCGTTCCTACGTGTAACTCCAGCTTTCCGTCTAGTCCTTGCCGCACATATCCGTGGGAAACCTTGATGATTTCTCCCTCCTTCACTTTGCCTGATTCCGCGAGGCTTGCTTGATCGTCCCAGAGAACCACTTCCAAGGTTCCGGTCTTGTCCGCGATGAGCAGGCGCGTGACCCTGCCCTCTGTCCCGTCTGGGCGGGTGAAGGTTTGAACTGGATACGTGGTTATGACGCGGCCCACCACCGTTACGTCTGTTAAGCCAGAAACAAGGTCTCGGATGAGAACCTCTGGTCTGAAGGGTTCCCACCAAGGAACCTCCACTCCTAGGTCTAGGGCGACGATGCGCGCCGCAACTTCGTCTGTGAAGTATCCCTCAGCCGACTCCTTCTTCTCCTCGATCATTTCAAGAAGTTTGTCCCGAGTGAGTTCTTTTCGAGACGAAAGAATTCGCTCCACAATCTCTTCGAAGCCCATTCTCCTTTCACTACAACTTTCGGAACTCAGACAATGGCATGTCGGTATTAAAGTTTATTTAAACCCACACTTCTAAAATCTTGAAGAAGTGAGAATGGATGAGTGGTGAGGTGCTGTTTAACATAGGTATGATACTGATTTTTGCAGGTTTTCTCACGACCTTCATTGCCGTTGTGCTCCTATTTTTCATGAGTTTAAGGGGCAAAGGGAAAATCAGGGGAGGAGGGGCTGTCATCATTGGCCCCTTCCCTATCGTCTTTGGCACCGACAAAGAATCTGTGAGGACTCTTCTTTTGCTTTCCATAGCATTGGTCGTGCTTGTGCTGGTTGTCATGGCTTTCTACTACTACCTTCTTAGGTGATGGGGAGGCTTCCCAATGCGAGTTAAAGCTTGTGAAATTTGTGGCCAGCGAACGGCAAGATACGTCTGTCAGGAGTGTGGGCGAGAGGTCTGCGAAGCGTGTCTGGGGCCGCATACGTGGATCTGCTCAGATTGTTACGGTCGTGTTAAGCGGGAGGCTCCAGCCTTCGAAGCCATTCCATGGTCAACATGGTCAACTCCATTTAAACTGTTTCTTCTGGGCTTTCTTCTGATTTTTGTGGGAATGATTTTTGTCATCATCGCTGCAGTTGTCTTTGGAACTTCCACAACTTTCGGCGCCGTAATATTTGTGGGACCGATTCCAATAGTGCTGGGTGCCGGACCACACTCACTTTGGGCGATTGTGCTTGCTGTTGCCTTAACGATTTTTGGCGTTATTCTGTTTCTTGTGTTACGGAGAATGAGGATGAAGAATTACTCGGCTTCTTCTTCCTTGCGATAGACCATGTAGACAAAGGCTAAAACCAACACGAAGAAGGTTAACACTATTAGAACGTCGATGATTGTTCCAAAGTATGGTCCCAATTCCATAGGTGGTCCTCTTGCCTCCTCTATTTGGGAAAAATCCTATTTAAGGCATAGCCTCCTCCTTCTGTTTTTTCGAAACTCTTGTCTCGACGGCCTTCCACTCCCTTATCAAAACCTCGTAGAAGCTGTCCTCATCCTCTATTAGATCGAATATACCCGCAGCCTCTGCCAGTTTCTGCGCGATTATATGGTAGCAGAGGTGACCCTTGTTAAACTGGAAGTAGAAGTCTTCGCAAGAGCAAAAGTCGGCAGCGGGCATGACCAAGTAATCACGTCCCTTGCCAACAACGATCCAAACAACCCTGTCGCTCGGCTTAAAGACGTACTTTTTTACTCTCCTCCCCTTTACTGCCTCCCAAGCCTTTGCGAAACGGGAGCCGAAGGTCGCAGAAAGCCGCGTAAGATGGATATCGGTTACTTGGCCCTCTGCCTCGATCTCCTTGCACAGATTTTTGAGCTCTTCGGTGTCCGGAATCCTTTTCACTGAATCTCTCCTGCCCATTCCCAAGAGAAGGTTGCTCCATTTTGCATATATAACGATATAGTAGCAGTTTGACCTTGAGACGAGGGAGTGAAGGTTTAAAAGTTAGTGTGAATTGGAAATTACGAGTAAAGGGAGCAAAATCCTTGTCCCCACACAAACTTCGAAAAACCCGAAAGAAACGAGCCACAAGAACCCACGGCTACGGAAGGATTGGACAGCACAGAGGAGGCGGACAGAGGGGAGGTCGCGGGAAAGCTGGTTTTCACAAGCACGGATGGACCTATGTGGTGAAACACGAGCCCGATTACTTCGGGAAGAAGGGATTCATGTCACCGCGAAGCTTAGGCCAGAAGACCAACGTGATTAACGTGGGAGAGCTAGACGAACTCATCGAAAGAATGGGTGCGGAGGGACAGCTAGAAAAGAAAGGGGGAAAAGTCTTGTTAGATCTCGACAAACTGGGATACGACAAACTCCTAGGGTCGGGACACATCACCAAACCCATCCTTATCAAGGTTGCGTCCCACTCGGAGGAGGCAGCTAAAAAGGTGCAAGAGGTTGGGGGCCAAATTCTAGAGGAAACAGAGCAACTCGCCGAGACTAAAAATTAATTACTTTGGACCATTATTCTGCCTTATAGATGGAGGGCGAAGGAGCATATGGCTGGCAGATTTCTGGAAATGTTCAGACCTCTTTCAAGGTTCATGCCTGAAGTTAAGCCGCCAGAGCGCAGGGTAGGGTTTAACGAAAAGATTTTCTGGACCGCTCTAGCCCTCGCACTGTACCTCGTCATGTCTGAAGTACCGCTCTACGGCATCGGCTTAGGCGGAGAAGACCCCTTCCTTTACCTTCGAGTAATTTTTGCCTCTCATCGAGGTTCCTTGATGGAGTTAGGAATTGGTCCCATCGTAACCGCGGGTCTGATACTGCAACTTCTGGCCGGATCTGGGATGGTGAGCTGCGACTTTACCAATCCCTCAGATCGATCTCTCTTCACCGCAGCTAGTAAAGTCTTTTCCATAATCTTCATCACGTTTCAAGCTTCCGCCTACATAATCGGGGGAGTTTTCGGAGAGGCCGTTAGAGACCCGAGGGTAGGCATCATAGTCTTCATTCAACTGATCATCGCTGGAGTAATACTGATGCTTCTGGATGAGTTGATACAGAAGGGATGGGGAATCGGAAGCGGAATCAGCCTCTTTATCCTAGCCGGGGTGGCTCAAAACATCGTGTGGTCTAGTATTGCTCCAACTCCTCCAGTGGGGGATGGAAAAAGCTTCGGAGCTCTGGTTGCTCTTGCCCAAACAGCTTTGGGCGGTGAGTCTCTGTTGAAGGCCTTAGTCAGGGAGGGAAATCTCCCTTCCATACTGGGCTTTCTCACGACTGTAACCGTTTTTCTGATCGTGATCTACTTTGAGGGAGTCAGGGTTGAGATTCCAATAGCCTACGCTGGCTATCGTGGATTTCGCGGTCGATACCCCATAAAGCTCCTGTACGTTTCTAACCTGCCCGTGATTTTTGCTGCTGCCCTTTTCGCAAACGTCTACTTCTTTTCTCAGCTCTTTTGGAGCAACTACAATCAGAACAACAAGAACTTCTGGCTTAACCTCTTCGGCAAGTACCAATGGGTGACACAAGGCGATCAACGTCGACTGGAACCAATAGGAGGTCTCGTTTACTATGTGATCTCTCCTCAAAGCATGTCAGAGGTTGGGAAAGATCCGTCGCGAGCGTTGATATTCGTGGTTATTATGGTTGCGTTCTGCATTGTGTTCTCCATTACATGGCTTGAGGTTGGAGGCTTGGGTCCGAGAACCGTGGCGAAGCAACTCGTTGACTCCGGAATGCAGATTCCAGGGTTCAGAAGGTCCGAGAGAACCGTCGAACTTCTTCTCAAGCGCTACATTCCAGTGGTCGCTATACTTGGAGGCATCATAGTTGGGTTGATCGCTTCGGTTGCGGATTTCTTCGGGGTCTTCGGGTCAGGGATGGGGGTTCTGCTGTCCGTGGGCATCCTGTATCAGTACTACCAACTTCTCATGCAGGAGCGAGTTGCGGAGATGTATCCAGCCCTCCGTCATGTTTTGGGAGGATGACCTGTTGGGGAGGGTTGTGGTGGTCACGGGGGTACCTGGGTCTGGGAAAACTACAGTTTGCAACGAACTCCTGAAGCTTGCTGAAGGTGCTGGGAGGAAGGTTGCGTTGATAAACTTTGGGACGGTCATGGTGGAACTCTCCCAGAAAGGTGGCGAATCCCTTCACAGAGATGAATTGAGGAAGTCGAGGCTGTCATTTCAACGCGACCTTCAAGAGAAGGCTGCTAGAGTTATCTCCGATAGGGCAGTAAGCACTGAAGGAGACTTGATCGTGGATACCCACATGTCGATAAGAACGTTGGAAGGACACTTGGCGGGCCTACCCTTTCCAGTGTTGAAACTCTTGAAGCCTGACATTTTTGTTTTGGTCGAGGCTGAGCCACATGAAGTGCTTTCTCGCAGGGCTAAAGACACAAGTCGGAGGAGGGACACGGTTTTGGAAGACGAGATAGCGGAGGAACTCCTTTTTTCAAGGCTTATGGCTGCTGCCTGCTCGGTGCTAACTGGCGCCTCAGTGAAAATTGTTAAAAACCCGAGCGGAAAACAAGTTAAAGCGGCTGAAGAGATTTTAAAGTTGTTGGGGTGATTGTATGCTTCCCGACTGGTTGGCGA
>Ga0315307_1000174_pt1 | contig 25991 bp, 23 predicted proteins | sample TDP2_MG_FD_203079 | JGI IMG/M metagenome (GOLD analysis project Ga0315307, IMG submission 203079) | Freshwater sediment microbial communities from Lake Towuti, South Sulawesi, Indonesia - TDP2 | ecosystem: Environmental > Aquatic > Freshwater > Lake > Sediment | place: Indonesia: South Sulawesi...
AGCTTCTCGCGCACCGCGGGATCGCGGGCCCGCTGGAACTCCTGGAAGAGCTCCGGCGTGGCCACGTCCCGGGTGCCCACACGGGGTGGCGCGACGACGGGCTCGCCGGCCTCCTCGACCTCGAGCCCTTCTGCCTCTCCGGGTTCTGGCGCTGGGGCTTCCCGCGCCTTCATCTCTCAATGCCCTTCGCAGATCAGAGTCACGTTCCCGGAACCTCAGCCGCTCCCAGAACTGCTCCGCCTAGGTGACGCGCTCACTTCGTCGGGCGCGGCTCGGCAGCCTCCCTGCGGTACTTCACCATCCGTACGCAAGTGCCTGAGGCGGCATCGCACCTGACATCCATCTCATCCATCAGCTCGCGGATCACCAGCAGCCCCAGCCCGCCGATGCCCTCCCCTCCTGTCGCCGCCTCCACCTCCTTCCCAGGGTCGAACCCCGGGCCGGTGTCTATGACCTCCATGACCAGTTGCCCCGGCTCCACCAGGAGCCGTAGCAGGATCTCTGCGCACCGCTCGTCCCGGATGTGCTCGACCGCGTTGGTGCACGCCTCGCTCACTGCCAGCTCAATGTCGCCCACATCGTGGATGGTGAAGTTGAGCTGGTGGGCGAGCGCACCGGCGGTCTTTCTCGCCACCCGCACGAACTCGCAGCGGCGCGGGATCCGCAGCTCCACCAGAGATGGCCCCTCCGGAGTCATGCGCTCACCTCCTTCAACGCTGTGGCCACATCAACGCAGAGCGTCAAGATCTGGTTCAGCCCAGTGATCTGGAACAGTCGCGCCACGCGAGGCTGCGGCCCGGCGATCGCCATCGTTCCGCCGGACTCCTTGAGCCGCTTCAGCAGTCCCACCAGCGTGCCCAACCCAGCGCTGTCCATGTACTCCGTCGCGCTCAGGTCCACCACCAGTCGCTTCACCCCGTCGGCGAGGAGCCTCAGCGCGGCTTCCCTCACCTGCGCAGTATTGGCGACGTCAACCTCGCCGACGAGAGAGATGACGGCAGCGTCCTCCCCCTCCCGACTAGACTTGATCTGCAACGGCGTGCTCATGTCAGTCACCTGGCTCTCCTTCGCTCTCCCCAGGCTCTGGTGCGTGCCTCGCCGGGACCCTCTGCTGATGCACGCGCAGGCCCCGACGCACTCCCGCCAGCCAGGAGCTGAGCTTGGTGAGTGCCGAACCCATCAACAGCCCGGAGTCCAGGCGCTCGCTCAGACCGTCCAAGCGGTGGATGATCCTCTCTATCCCGGCGAGCCCGCCCTCAAGCTTCGCGGCCGCCTGCTGAACACCTCGCGCCGCGTCGCGCCAAGCGCAGATCCCCGGGCTCAGGTCCGACTCGATGGTATGGTCCACTCGCTCCCACACCTTCTGGACTCTCCGCACCAAGAACAGGATGCGAACCGCCAGCACGATCACCGCCAGCGCCGCCAGCGTGGCGGCGACCAGGGCGAGTTCCACCATGATCTCCTCCTACCAAGGAGTTTCCTGAATCATGATGGCGCACCATGATTCAAAAAGCACCCCAGAAGAGGCCCTGGCGTTCGTCTGAGGGGTCCTCTTCCATCAGGGGTGTTACCCTGACGCAAGAGGATCCTCAGAAGCGCGCCGCGCCGGCGAGGCCCACGCCCGGGACCTCAGAGCGCCGACTCGATGACTCCTCCCAGGGCCACTGCATCCCCATCATAGCACACCGCGGCCTGTCCGGGGGCCACCGCGCGCTGGGGCCGGGCGAACTGGAGCCGAACCTCGCCCTCGTCGGGGAGAGCAAGACAGGGCACCAGGGGCGCGGAGTAGCGGATCTTCGCCCGAAGGCGCTCGCCCGTTGTCGGGAGGTTGTCCAGAGCCACGTGGTTGACGCTCCCCATGACCAGCCCTCGCGCCAGGAGGTCCTGTTCCTCGCCCACGATCACCCGGTGACGCGCGGCATCAATGCCGGTGACATACAGGGGCTTTCTGTGGGCGATCTGCAGGCCGTGCCGCTGCCCGATGGTGAAACAGCCGATCCCCCGGTGTCGGCCTATCTGTCGTCCCTCGCCATCCACGATCGGTCCGGCCTGGGCCGCTTCTGGGCGGAGCCGCCTCAGGTACTCGCCGTAGCCGCGATCGGACACAAAGCAGATCTGCTGGCTCTCCGGCTTCTCTGACACCGTGAGCCCGAGCTGCGCGGCCTTCGCGCGCGTCTGGCTCTTGGCCATCGTGCCAAGCGGGAAGAGGGCGCGGGCGAGCTGTTCCTGCCCCAGGTCGTAGAGAGTATAGGATTGGTCCTTGGCCGTGTCAACGGCGCGCCACAGCACCCAGCGCTGCCGGCGCTCTTCCCATCCGCCCCGCGCGTAGTGCCCGGTGGCCAGCCGCTGCGCGCCGATCTCGCGGGCGCGGCGGAGCAGCGCGCCGAACTTGACGTGGGTGTTGCAGAGGATGCACGGATTGGGCGTCCTCCCCTGGAGGTACTCCTCGCAGAACGGGTCAATCACCAGCCGCTGGAAGGCCTCTCGCAGGTCCAGGACGTAGTGGCGAATGCCCAGGGCCCGCGCCACGCGCCGCGCGTCATCCAGGGCATCCAGGCCACAGCAAGCGCGCCACCCCGAGCAGGCCTCCGCAACCTGATCCCGGGGCCAAATCTGCATGGTCAGCCCCACCACTTCACAGCCCTGCTCGACCAGCAGCGCGGCCGCGACCGAACTGTCCACACCCCCGCTCATTGCGACCGCGACCCGCTCACCGCTCATCGGACGCTGACTTCTCCCCATCAGCCCCTGCGTCCGCCCCCTCCCGGCGGCGCCGCTCCCACTCCTGCATCCGCTCCTTGATGCGTCTTTCGTACCCCTGGTCGCCAGGCTCGTAGTAGACCCGCGACTTGGTGCCCGGAGGGAGATACTCCTGAGGTACGAAGTGCCCGGGGTAGTCGTGCGGGTAGACGTAGCCCTCGCCGTGCCCGAACTTCGCGGCCCCCGGGTAGTTGGCATCACGGAGGTGTTTGGGCACCAGGGGCACGACGCGGTCGCGCACATCCTCCATGGCGCGCGCAATGCCCAGATACGACGAGTTGCTCTTGGGCGCGGTGGCTACATAGATGGTGGCCTGGGCGAGGGGTATCTGCGCCTCAGGCAGGCCCACGTACTCGACCGCGTGGGCGGCAGCCGTGGCAACGACCAAAGCCATCGGGTCGGCGTTGCCGACGTCCTCGGCCGACTGGATGACCAAGCGGCGGGCGATGAAGCGGGGATCCTCGCCGGCTGAGAGCATCCGCGCCAGCCAGTAGAGCGCGGCGTCCGGATCGCCGCCCCGCAGGCTCTTAATGTAGGCCGAGATGGAGTCGTAGTGAGTGTCGCCCTCCCGGTCATATCTGAGGGCGCGCCGCTGGGCCGCGTCTTCCACGATCTCCAGAGTGAGCACCCGGCGGCCTTCCGGCTCTCCCGCCACTCGCTGCGCGGCCGCCTCCAGTGCGTTCAGTGCCGCCCGCGCGTCTCCATTTGCGAGGTTGACGATATGCTCTCGCGCCTCAGGGGTCAGCTCCACGGCCATCCCGCCCAGCCCGCGCTCGCGATCGGCGAGCGCCCGGTCTACAATGAGGCCGACTTGGTCCCCGGTGAGCGGCTCTAGGACGAAGATGCGTGACCGGCTGACCAGGGGCGCGTTGATCTCGAAGTACGGGTTCTCCGTGGTGGAGCCAATCAGGATGATGGTACCGTCCTCGACGAACGGCAGGAAGGCGTCCTGTTGGGCCTTGTTGAAGCGGTGGATCTCGTCCACGAAGAGGATTGTCTTCTGGCCGCGCAGCCGCATCCGCTGGGCCGCCTGGGTGGTCACCCGGCGGATGTCAGCCACGCCAGAGGTCACCGCGCTGTAGCTCTCGAAGTGGTGCTGCGTGCGCCCCGCGATGATATGCGCCAGCGTGCTCTTCCCGGTTCCCGCCGGCCCGTAGAAGATCACGGAGGACAGCTCATCTCGCTCGATGGCGTGCCGGAGGTAGGTGCCTGGGCCGATGATCTGCTCTTGGCCGACGAACTCCTCCAGGGTGTGCGGCCGCACCCGCGCGGCGAGGGGAACGTGCTTGCGCCCGGCCTTCCTCGCCGCCCGCCGCTCCTCCGGGAACAGGCTCTCCGCCGCACTCGAATCTCTTCTGGACATGCCAGCGGGATTGTAGCACCACAGAAGAGGAGGGTCAACGCGAGGCGTCCTCGAGGTGTGACCTTGGCTTTCTGGCTATGGTGTACCGGTCGCGCGGAGGACCGGCCTCCCACCAGCCGCGTGTCACGCCTGTGGGAGCCCCGTCCTCGGGGCGATTCGGAGGCGACGGCTGGGACCAGGCAAACTCGGTCACACCTGCCTTCCCTCCCAGTCCCCCGCCGCCGGCGCAGCGCGCGACCGCGAGCTCCAGGTTGCCGCGCAAGGGAATAGGGCAGCCGAGGAGCACCTCGCGGCCTGCGCGGAGCCAGCAGGGGTCGAAAGCCACAGCGGCCTCCCTCACTCCCCTACGGGCCCTCCCCGGAACCGATTGGTAATCGGCAGCCGTCGGTCTCGGCCCAGAGCGCGGGGCGTGATGCGAACCCCCGGCGGGGCCTGGCGGCGCTTGTACTCGCTGTGGTCAACCATCCATGTGACACGCGCCACCGTGGCGGGCTCATTCCCCATCGCCACAATCTCGGAGACGGGACAGTCCTCTTCCACATAGGCCTGGAGAATGGGATCAAGCACCTCGTAGGGAGGCAAGGTGTCGCTATCTCTCTGGGCCGGTTTCAGCTCGGCTGATGGGGCCTTCTCGATCACGCTGCGCGGGATCAGGTCTCTGCCTGCCGCGCGATTGCGGTGGTCCACCAGCCGATAGACCAAGGTCTTCGGCACGTCCCGGATCACCGCGAAGCCGCCGGCCATGTCGCCGTAGAGGGTGCAATAGCCGGTCGAGAGCTCACTCTTGTTCCCCGTGGTCAGCACCAGCCACCCGTAGGCATTGGAGAGCGCCATCAACAGATTCCCGCGGATGCGCGCTTGCAGGTTCTCCTCCACGACACCCGGCCCATCCGGGAGTTCCCCGGCGAGCATTGTCTGGTAGGCACCGAAGGCTGGCTCGATGGGGATGGTGCGCAGTTCGATCCCCAGGGTCTTCGCCAGCGCCTCGGCGTCGGTCTTGCTTCCCTCTGAGGTGTAGCGCGAGGGCATGGCCACTCCCACCACATTCTCCGGCCCCAATGCATCCACCGCGATCGCCGCTACCAGGGAGGAGTCAATGCCGCCGCTCAGTCCGATCACGACCTTCTCGAATCCGTTCTTCCGCACATAGTCGCGCGTGCCCACCACAAGCGCCCGGTAGATCTCCTCCTCAGAGCAGAGCGGGGCTGCCATCATCGGTGGGCCCTGTCCAGGTTTGTCCGCGATAGGCTCTGAAGTGATGATGGTCCTCGGCGCCCCGCGGGCTGCTGCGTGCTTGCGGTGGCGGGGGTCATGGAGCCGCTGCCGGAAGGCCACCTCCAGGTCAATGTCCGCGACCAGCATCACCTCCTCGAAGGCCGGCCCGCGGGCGATCAACTCACCATCGGGCCCCAGGATCATGCTCTGGCCATCGAAGACCAGCTCGTCCTGCCCTCCCACCAGGTTCACGTAGGCGACGAAGGCGCAAGTGTCGGCGGAGCGCGTCGCCAGCATTCGGCGCCGCGCCTCCAGGCGGCCGGCATAGTAGGGGGAGGAGGAGATGTTCACCAGCAGCTCAGCGCCGCCGTCGAGGGCTTGAGTCACCGGCGGCCCGTCGGCATACCAGATGTCCTCGCACACACTCACTCCGACTGCTCCGCCACCGATCTCGAACACCGGCCGCGCCTGGCCGGCCCGGAAGTAGCGGTCCTCGTCGAACACGCTGTACGTGGGCAGGAAGCTCTTGTGGTAGAGCGCGGCCACCTTGCCGGCGTGGAGGAGCGCGGCCGAGTTGTAGAGATCGTCATCCCGGTGGGCGAAGCCGACGACGGCGACTGTGGACTTGGTCTCTGCCGCGATCATGTCCAGCGCGCGCTGGTTGGCGGCAATGAACTCCGGCTTGAGGAGCAGGTCCTCGGGAGGATAGCCAGTGACCGCCAGCTCGGGGAAGGCGACAATATCTGCGCGCAGGCTCTCCGCCTCCTGGAGGGCGCGTATGATGCGCGCGGCGTTCCCCTCCACATCTCCCACGGTCACATTGATCTGCGCAAGTGCGATGCGAAGTGACCTCATGGTCTCCTCCCGCGAAGCTCTCGAGCAACAAGAGCCCACATACCGTGGCCCGTTCCCGTCGTCCCGGCCGGGGATGCCCTCAGCGGGCTAGTACGCGTTCACCCAGATGGGGCTCGACCAGGTCATCCGATCGCCAGTCTGAGTCACGCGCACGAAGGCGTAGTGCTTGCCGCGCGAGAGGCTCACTGGCGCGGACCAGGCGTACTTGGTAAGCTGCGGCCGCACTGTCTCCACGATCTGACCGTCGAGGAACAGGTCAATGCGGGTGATGGCATCGCCCGCGTCGGGGTCAGCGACCGTGACCAGACAAGTGAAGCTGCCCGCGGGGCGCGCGAGTTGCGCGCCCATGTCCTCGCCATCCAGGGTGAACTCGAGTTGCAGGCTTCGGTCAGCGGCGCTGTAGGTGCGCCGGGACCAGAGCGCGTCCAGGATCGCCTCTCGGGTGAGCTGCCGCGCCAGGGCCACCGTCCAGCTTGACCCACTGCCCCACTTCGCTTCGTGGCTGTCCTGACATCCGGCCGCGCCGACGTGCCAACCCGCATTCAGCATGGCGATGTAAGCCGCTTCCTCGGTCGGCTCCCGCACCTCCACCATCGCCATGGAGCGGTCGGCGATCGGAAGGTGATGGAACCCCTGGAAGTCGTCCTTCCAGCCTTGGCTCGGCGGCGAACTCAGGTTCGGGTGGTTGAAGTGCCCCAGCAGGCCCATCCTGCCAATCGCCTGGTAGGTATCATCGAGTCGCGATGAGAGCCGCGGCGTGGGCGAGAGATAGCAGCACAGATGTCCGGTTCCCTCGGTCGCCTCCACCCCGTAGAGCGCCACAAACCGCCCCGGCTGGTCGAAGTGCTTCGCTTGAGCGATAGTGTCGGCGTACTCATCGAAGGTCAGCAACTGGCTGTGGTCGGTGACCGCGAAGAAGTCGAGCTTCGCCTCGTCGCGGGCGTACTCGTAGGCCTCCGCGGGAAGGCGGCAGCCGTCGGAGTAGCTGGTGTGAGCGTGAAGATCGCCCCGATAGTGCTGATACGGGTTGCGGACGATCACTCGCACCTCGGTCGTGAAGTTCCGGATCGAGCTCGACCAGGATGCCTCCGACGGCTTGAACAGCGCTGCGTCCATGCCCTTGGTCGCGGCGATCACCAGCAAGGCCTGCCGCCCATTCACCAGCCGCGTCGTGTCCAGGGCGGCCGAGTAGGTGTCCGGGGACCTCGGGGCGAGACGAATCTGCTCTCCCGACTCGGTCTGCACCACGGCGCGGTCAAGTCGGTAGCCCTTCGGCGCCACCACGCGGGCCACGACCTCCACCTTGCCAGTCAGCTCCGCGCCCTCTCCAGGCGAGAGTATCTCCACTTCGGCCGCGGCCGGCCCGGCGAGAAGCGCGGCCGCCAGCACCGGCATGGCCGCTGCCCGGACCCAGTTCATCTTGGTCATACCTCCACAGTCAGCAATGCGACGCCCACGCCGCTGACCGGCAGCTTACCAGCTTTGGGTCGAGAAGACGAGCGTGCCGAAGCGAGCAGGAACGTGGAAGTTCATCGCCAGCGTCGGCGACCAGCAACTGAACTCCCCCTCCCCTGCCCGGTCTATCCGGTAGAAGTTCGCTCTCCACACTTCGCCCTCAATGGGAGCCTTGCCATCACGCCCGATCTGGGAGAAGGGGATCGCTGCCTCAACCGTCCACTGCTGGTCTATGTCATCCCGCTTGTCGAGGGTCCCAACGACGTGGACGGCCGAGCGGTGCCCGATGCAGTCCCATGCCACCTCCACCTTCATCCGGCTCCGGTCGCCAGACTCGGGGCATTGGACTTTCGCATCGAAGAACACGTTGTGCGGGCTCCACTCGAACTCGTAGTACTTCGTGACATCTCGGCCGGAGGACAAGAACGCCTCTACCACCTCTTCCTCGTAGATGGGGGCATCGTGCTCTCGCATCGTCCCCCAGATGTCGGTGTCCACGGCGACGAAGGCGAGGTAGAGGTTCTCGAGGTCCCAGCAGAGCTTCAGCTCAGTCGGCAGTTGGGGTTCGCCGCTGCCATCCGCGAGCGCGAAGTCACCCAGGGCCGGGGCCCGCGCCCAGACGAGCTCGTCTAGCCTGCCGTCTATGGTGATCGGCTGCGGCGTGCGGCGGCAGATGTAGCTCGGCAGCTCATGCATTCACAGCCCCTTCTCTTCCTGGGAGGCTGACGCCCCGGCGCCCGGCGGGGACGCGGCCTGCACCGCGGTGGCGTCGGCGCCTATATCATCCAGGTGGATCTCGCCAACCGGCTTCCGGTCAGCATGATACTCGGTAAGGTACACGGATTCCAGCATGAATGGCGGGATCGCGTCCTCTGGCAGCCAGGCGCTCACGGTTCGCCACTGCCGAGACCAGTCCACTCGGGGCGCGAGGTCAACCGGGAAGCTGCGGTCCCCGCCATCCCGAACCCGGGCCCGCAGCCAGCATCCCTGGCCATCGCCCATGACCCGCAGAGAGATGGTTCTGGTCTCGGGCAACGCTAGGTTCAGCACCGCCTCGGCGGCCCGCGTCCCGCCACCTTGCGACAAGTCGTACTTGAGCCGGAGACAGCGGTTGCCCTTCTTCAGCGGGTCGGCGACCACACTCACCTCGCCCGCCAGGCCGCTCGGCACAGAGGCGAAGCCCCACTCACCCGGCCGCTCGAAGTCGAGGATCACACTGGTCACCACGCCGACCAAGACCCTTGCCTCCCCGCTGACCCCAGCGATGCTGGCCCTCACCACCAGCTCGGCCTGGTGCGGGGGGGCCTTCAGCAGCCCCTGGGGGCTGATGGTCGCGCCCGACTCGGCGGGCTCGCAGCGCCACACCACTCGCTCGGGGGGCACTTGGATGGGGCGGTTGTCCGCATCCTGCGCGCGCACCGCAAACTGCTGGGTGGCAGTGGGGGCTAGAGTCACGCGCCCGGGAGTGAGCGACACCCGGGTCGGCGCGGGGACGACGCAGACCACCGTCGAGGCCATCATGCTGCCGTGGCGCGCGATGATCATGCCCGCCGTAGGCAAGCTCACTGAAGCGGCGACGAAGTTGCCCTGCTCGTCAATGGCGCCGAGCCCGCCGCTGTCCCAGCGCACCTGCCTCGGGTCGAGCGGCACCGGGTTGTAGTACTCGTCCAGGCCTCGCACCACCAGGGGCAGCTTCCCACCAGAGAGCACAGTCGCCTCCGCGGGCTCGATCGCGATCCGCACGGCCTCGCCGGTGGGCGGGGCGGTGCTGAATAGGCCCAGACCGTTGGCCACCCGGCGCGGGGCGCCGTCGGAGGGCGAGTTGACCACCTGGTTGCGGACCACCATGGTGGTCGAGCCGCCGCCGTCCAAGTTCATCGCCTCCTTGCATCCCAGGTCCACGAAGAGCTGGGCGAACTCCGGCAGCGTCATGCCATCGCTGTAGCCGGGCTGCCGCCCGTCTACCGTCACCAACACCAAGGTCCCGTCTCGCAGGCCCAGGCCGGTGCGCGGGTGGCGGCGCGAGGCGAAACTAGCGGCGAACCGTTCCCCCCTGTTCTCCACCGAGATCCGCCCATCCCGCACCAGGCGGGGCCCCCCGCCGATGGCGAGGCGGACCTCGCCGACCTGCGGTGACATGAGCGTCCTGATGCGCACCTCGTCGCCGACCTTCAGCCCCCGGAGCGCGTAGCCTGCCACCCCGTTGGCAGCCAGCACCGCGCCCTCTGCAGGGATCTCGGTCTGCTCGGTCACTGCCATCGCGGCAATGCGCCCCGTCACCTCGCCGCCTGGCTTGACCGGCCCTGAGAGCCCGCTTAGCACGAAGTGGGTGACAGGCCTGTAGACGCGAGTCTGCTTCCCGAACTTGGCAGTGAAGAGCGCGAGCTCGCCGTGCTCCGGCGGCCGGTTCACCGCGGAGATCGGATACAGCAGATCGTTGGGCCCCATCAGCCACGGGTTAACCTTAAAGACGCCGATCTGCGCGGAGCCATCGGCGAGCCGGGAGAACACAGAGCGAGAGGGGTCGGGAAGTGTGACCAGCTCGCCGTTGTCCACATGGAACCCGAGGGGGACCGTCGTGTAGTTGCCTCCGGTCATGGCGAAGAAGTCGCCGTTCACACCCGCGACCGGGACGCGGCCGTTGGAGGCCCGGGTGCCGAGCATCTCGAGGAGCGGGCTCCGCCCCACCTTCTCACCACCCCCGAGTACGCTGTGCAGCTCCAGCAGCGGCTGCGCGAGCTCGCTCTCCACGATGTTGATGACCCACGGCCCCTCCGGGCGGAAGAGCTGGCGGTGCGTGGTCCCGGGCGCGATGGGAACCGCGTCCTGGCCCGCCGCCAGCCCCGCGAACGCGAGGAAGGCCAGCAGGCCCATGGCCGCGGCCCAGCGGCGTGCTGCCAGCAAGGGAGGCGAAGCAGGTGTGCCCGAGAGAGCGCTCAGCGAGTACGTTCGTGGCTTCGACATGCTCTGCGATCCCAGCCGGGTGTCTGCGCGCAGTAACCCGTCCATGCTAGATGAGCTAGTACAGATATGGACCCTGATCCGGCCGGCGAGTCCCGCCTACCCGTGCGTCGCGGCGGCCGCAGTTTCAGCGCCCACAGACGCACACCTGAAGCTCAGATGACTGCCAATGCCCACTTCAACACCCAGCCCCAGGCCAGCGCCCAGCTCAGGCTGGCGAAGGTGCCCACCAAGTAGTATTCGACCTGCTCCTGCCGGGAGAAGCGGGCGATGGACTTCCCGGCGAAGATGAAGGCGATCGCCTGGTACTGGCCGACCATCAGCAGGCTGAGGACGATGAAGCGTTCGAAGTACCCAATGAACCTGCCGGCCCCACCCAGGCCCTCCTGGCCCTCCTTTGGCAGACGGAGCTTTCGGCACATCAGCCTCACGAAGAGGTCACCTGCGAGTATCGCGGCCGCGTAGACCAGCACCCAGAGCGCGAGCGCCACCTGATACGCCCCTCCGAATGAGCTTACAGACCGTCAAGGCTATAGGCCTGACAGGTCAGTCATCAAGGCTATAGCCTTGACAGGCCGTCCGTCAAGGCTATAGCCTTGAAAACAGCAGTCTCAGGCTCCGTTCACCACCCAAGACAGCTTCGTACTTGGCGCCACGAAGGCTCTCGCTCACGGCCTGCTTGGAGGCCATCTCCCTCTCGGCCACCTTCCCCAGATCGCGAAGCTCCCGGTACAGCCAGAACCGACGGTAGTGCAGGGGCTTCCAGTTTTCCTGAATGGCTGACACCAGCGCGAGGATAGCGTTACTGGCGATGTCCAGGTGTTCCTCGCCCGTGTCGTAGCAGGCGATTACCCGTTGCTTCTTCGCCTGCGCCAGAGCCTGCCGGGACCGATGGAAGCACTCGCCATCCATGTGCGCGGTGCTCTGCCGTGAGATGCGAGTCGTGATCGCGCCGACTCCTATCCCGAACCTCACTGCGTTGGGGCAGAGGCCCTTCCGCCAGAACTGGATCATGTCAACCGTGGTCACCAAGGCTTTCAGCAAGCACTGGAACTCGTCCCCTAGTGTGATCCTACAAGGGGCCACGAGATCGTCCCTGAACTCGCGGTTCGCCTGGCGCATCAGCTTCAGCAACCGCGCCTGCAGCCCCACGCGCTCCTCTGGCGGGAGTCGGCTTGACCCCACCAGGTCTCCGGTGACCGCGACGTACTGCGCTGTCTGCTGCCTCATGAAGAGTACCGTCCAGTTACTGAGGCTTATTCTCTCCGGGCCAGGCCGCTTCCCCCTGCTGAGATCCCCGCCAGCCCCGGGCTCTCCACTCCCTCGCGGTCGGCCTGATGGTACATCCACTCGCCGCCGCCAGTGAAGGACATGGTGGTGCCCTTGGCGTTGTGGTACACGTACCCCGGACTGTCGCCGACGATGTAGCGCCAGCCCGCCTCGAAGGCATCGCCGGCCAGCGCGACAAAGCGGGCCCGCTCCTCCTGCGAGTCAGCATAGCGCGCAGCCATCATCAGCGCGTCGCTCGCCCATGTGCTCGGGCTGTTCCAGGGCTGCCCACCCTGTGCCTCCCGCACTTTCGCCATGGTCCGGGCATAGCCCAGCAGGGAGCCCGCCGCTCTCGCCGGCGGCTTGCCATCAATGAAGGTGGCGACATCCAAGTAGCGGCCCAGGGCCCGGAGGTAGATGCTAAGCTGCCAGTACTCGATGCTCTCTGGGGCCTGCTTTGCCCACCCCGAGTTCGCGAAATGAGCGGCCTCGACCGCCTTGTCTATGAGCCGGCGGTAGCGCGGGTCCCAGGTGAGGAGATAGGCATCAGTCAGGATCTGGATGTTGTGACCTGCGCAGCGGTCAGGAACGTCAACCTGGGCGTGCACGTCATTCTCGATCTTGTAGGCAGTAGCTCGGGTGATGTCCATCGCGGCGTCTAGCAGACGCTGGTTGCCAGTGAGGTAGTAGCCGAACATCATCCCCCGGCTGTTCCAGTGGCCGGACTCGGGGCCGCCACCTGGGCCCCAGGGCCAGCGCAGGGTGCCGAACATGTGCGGTGCCACCCGGCCGGTGTGGGCGCTGCGCTCCGCCTCTACCCCGTGCTCCGTGTGGGTCTGCTTCCCGCCCGCCCAGGCCGGGTTCTCCCCGGCCTCGGGAGCGGAATGGTGGAGGTCAATGTCGGCCTCGTGCAGCACCGCCTCCCAGCCGAACTGCCACCAGCCCTGCGCCAGCTCGGGCCTGGCGTCCAGAGCGCGCACCGCGTGGAGCAGCATCCCCCACCCTTCGTCATACTCCAGATTGAAGTGGCTGACCATCCGCTCGCCCTGTCGAGGGCCGCCGGTTTGGTCGCGCTCATTGGCGGCCCAGACGTCGCCGAAGTTGCGCCAGCCATACTCGTCTACGGCCTCGCGGTCGGTGGCGAAGTTGCGACCTTCGTTGAGGATGGCGGCCGCGCAGAGTCGCTCGAAGCCGGAGAAGCGCTTCTCGTCATAGGGCCTGTGCCGGCCGAACTCGCCCGAGGCCAGGTAGACCTCCGCCGGCGCCCAGGCGCGCAACGGCGATGCCGCCATTTCCATCACCTGCCGCGGGTAAGGGGGATGTGCCCGGAAGTACCAGACGGTCTCGTGAGTCTTCTGCTCGCCCGCGATCAACTCGTGGTCGGCCGCCGAGAAGCGCGGCCAGAGGGCCGCCGACAGCGTTCCGTCGGCTCTCGCCTCCAGCGCAGAAGGGAAGTTCTGCCAGAAGTCGCGAATCGCCACCGCACAGCCTCCGCGGATGTCGGCCAGGTCGAGCCAGCCGCTGAAGCGGTTGTCCCGGAGCACCTGGGTGCCGTCGTGTACCACCTCGTAGCCCCGGAGCCGCAGCGGGATGCGCAGGTCCCGGTTCATGTGGTTGCGGTGGTACCAGTGCTCTCCGCCACTGGAGTCCTGGTACACGTGGGCCGACTCGAGCAGTGGCAGCCGCTCGAGCATCAGCTTGCCCTTCTGCCCCACCTCGACGTAGGGGTAGTCGTCCAGGCGCAGCCGCTGCACCAGGGCGAACTCCCGGAAGAGGACATTGCCCACGCCGCCAAGGCCCCAGAAGTTGCTCGGCATGTTGGGAAGGCGGCCGCCAGCATTCGGGTTCTCCAGGGTCACGGTGATGCGCACGAACGATTGGCCGGCGAAAGCCTCGAGGCGCGCCGTGTAGCTCAGCTCCCCTCGGCCGAGCGCATCCCTCAGCGTGCCCCGCACCCGCAGGCCGATCCGGACCGGGCCCTGGTACTCGACCGCCGTCTCCGTGACCTGGCCGTGGCCAGAGGTGTACCGACCCTCGCCGCGAGGCCCAAGCAGCACGAGCCCCAGGTCCTCCCCTGAGCTCGCCATGAGCTCGCCATCGGCAAACTGTCCGTCGCCATCGCGGTCAACCCATACCTGGTGAAGCAGATCGAAGTGCTGCTTCTTCACGGCGAACCGAAGCGGGCCGGTGGTGACCAGGTACTGGTGCTCGTCTTCTTCGAGCCGCAGCGCGGTAGCCGGCGACTCTCCCTTCGCCTGAGTGAGTGTGTAGCGCGCCGTGCCGTGAGTCCCGACTGAGGCCTGGAGGTCGCACAGCAGCCATCGCACGCTCCCATCTGGCCACTTGGCGAGTGCAGTGAACTGCGCGGGCAGCCGCTTCCCAGTTTCATCCAGCACCGCCAGCGTTGAGGTCTCCCTCAAGACACCTGGAGCAAAGGGAATGCCGGTCGTCACCGGCTCGGCGAGCCGCGCTAAACCCGACCACTCCCGCACGGTGAGTGGGAGGCTCATTCCTTCTCCTCTCGCCGCGCTCACTGCCAGCGACAGCGCGCACGCGAGCGCCAGCATCACCATCGGCTTCATGCGTGAGTCTCCTTCCCGCCTGACACCTCACAGCCGAGGTGGTCTCAGATCGGGGGTGACTGCCACGGCCGCTGCCTCGTCGGGCTCGCCTCACCCTCAATGCTCCAGACGGGCCGGCCGGCCCTCGGGCCATCTTCGGCGCCCGGCGGAGGTCTCCCTGGCAGGTCCCAGCGCCACCTACAGGAGCCGTGCCCTCCTCAGCGAAACCGAGAGGTCATGGCGCGAGCAGGTCCGCCGTCAAGCCGCGAGGAGATGCTCATCGAGTTCCTCCGCCGCTCCTACCAGGCGGCGGACGGCCTGTGGTTCATGGCGGTGGAGAAGGTCGGCGGCTTCGATCAGGCGCTGGAACTCGACCGACAGGTCTGGGAGGTGCTCGCCAAGATCCAGGCGCGCAAGGCGCGGGAGCTGACCGGATGTGCGGGTGACAGCCCGGCGGACCTCGCCCACTGCTTCTCGCTGAAGCTGGCGGCCGACGGACACCAGTTCGAAGTCACTGTCCTCGACGGTGGAGTGCACGTGATCATCCACGAGTGCCTCTGGCTGGTGCTGCTGCGGAGGAGCGGCCGGGAGCAACTGGCCAGCAAGATATCGGCCGTCATCTGCCCCACCGAGGGGCGAGTCTGGTGCGCCCAGTTTGGCGGCCAGTACGAATTCGCCATGCCCCGCCAGGCCTGTCTCGGCGAGGCCGGATGCGAGATGCGCTTCGCGCTCAAGAGCTGAAGCGCGAGCTGCTACTTCACTGGCGCGGGCAGCTTCGCCTCCCGCAGGTAGCGGGCCGCGTCCTCGGGCGGCACCACGTTGATGTAGATATCGCTCCCCAGCTCGAATCCCCCCAGGGTAGTGATGCGGGGGAAGATTTCCATGTGCCAGTGGTAGGCGCGGACGTTGTGCTCTGCCGCCGGCGCGGTGTGAATGGCGAAGTTGTAGGAGGGCCTGTTCAGACAGCCAGCGATCCGGCCGAGCGCCTGCTTGAGAACGCAGGCGAGGTCCCGGGCCTCTGCCTCGCCCATGTCGGCAAATCGGATCGCGTGCCGCCTGGGCAGGATCCAGGTCTCGAAGGGATGGCGCCCGGCGAAGGCGGTGACCACGACGAAGTGCTCGCTCTGGAGCACCAGCCGCTCGTCACCCCGGCTCTCGGAGTCCACCAGCGCACAGAACGCGCACTGGCCCAGGTACTCCCAGTAGTCCGCCGACCCGCGCAGCTCGAGCTGCAGTTGCCGGGGCATCACCGGCGCGGCGATCAACTGCGAGTGCGGATGCACCAGTGAGGTCCCGGCCTTCACCCCATGGTTGCGGAAGATGAGCACGTGCCGCAGGCTTTCGCCTGCTTCATAGGCAAGGAAGCGCTGCCGGTAGGCCTCGATCACTGCCTCCACCTGATCGGTGTCCATCTCCCACAGATCCACGTTATGCCGCGAGGACTCGATGATCACCTCATGGGCCCCGTAGCCGTCCCGCGCCAGGTGGATCCCCGCGGCGCGCGGGCGGTCAGAGGCCTCCATGCGCAGGGCCGCGAACCGGTTCGGCACTACCCGCACCCGCCAGTCAGAGCTGCTCCGGCCTCCGCCGTCCCGTATCACGAAGACCTCCGGCGGTGTCATGGCTTCATTCCCAGGGCAGAAGGGACAGCCCACATCGCGCTCCTGGGCTGGCTGAGCCTCTCCTTGGTCCGCGGTGAGATCAGAGGGCCGTTTCCCTCTCCCCCTGGCGATGATGACCCATTCCCGGGTCACCAGGTTCTTGCGCAGCTCGGGCTGGAAGTCCGGATGCCGCCTTGCATGATCAGGCATGGTCCACCCCCGCGAGCGACGCCCGCGCACCGGCGGGCGTCCCATGGCTGGCTGATTGTCTCTCTGCCGCGCCTCCGTGTCAACGGACTCCCTCAAGAGAGGGTGCCGGAAGCGCGACAGCCACATGGGCCAGCCTGCGCCACCTGGTAGAGGCGGGCAGGTCGAGGCTTCAGACCGGGACCGAGGGTGGACAGGGGCCTTCTTTGCCTTGTCCGCGCCCGCTGTGCTAGAATGCCGCGACCGTTGCAGGGAGGAGCGGACCGTGCTGAAGATCGCAGTAATCCCTGGTGATGGCATCGGGCCGGAGGTGGCAGCAGAAGGGCTGAAGGTGCTGGAGGCGGTGGCCGGGCCGACCGGGCTGAAGTACCAGGTGGCACACTTTGATTTCGGTGGGGACCGCTACCTGCGCACAGGCGAGGTGCTGCCACCGGGGGCACTTGACGAGCTGCGCAGCTTCGACGCCATCTACCTGGGCGCGGTGGGGCACCCGGAAGTGAAGGCGGGCATCCTCGAGAAGGGGCTGCTGCTGGCCATCCGCTTCGGCCTGGATCAGTACGTCAACCTGCGGCCGATCAAGCTCTACCCAGGGGTGTGGACGCCGATCAAGGACAAGGGGCCGGAGGAGATTGACTTCGTGGTGGTGCGGGAGAACACCGAGGATATGTACATCGGCACCGGCGGGTTCATGCACTATGGCACCAAGGATGAGGTGGCCATTCAGGTCGCCTCCTACAGCTACAAAGGTGTGGAGCGCATCATCCGCTATGCCTTCGAGCTGACGCGGGCGCGCAACCGAGAGAAGAAGCTGACCCTGTGCGACAAGTCGAACGTGCTCACCTATGGGCACGACCTGTGGCAGCGGGTGTTCAGGGAAGTGGGCGGGGACTACCCGGAGGTGACCCTGGATCACGCCTATGTGGACGCGACCTGCATGTGGATGGTGAAGAACCCCGAGTGGTTCGACGTGATCGTAACCACCAATATGTTCGGTGACATCATCACTGACCTGGGGGCGATGATCCAGGGCGGCATGGGCATTGCCGCCTCGGGGAATATCAATCCGCACGGGGTCTCGATGTTCGAGCCCATTCACGGGTCGGCCCCGAAGTACTCCAACCAGAACAAGGCGAATCCGCTCGCCGCCATCTGCGCCATGCAGATGCTGCTGGAGCACAGCGGACATGAGGAGGCCGCGGCCCGCATTGACAAGGCGGTGGCGGAGGTGCTGGCCGCGGGAAAGGTGCCCGATCTCTCCGCGGGCAAGTGCCCGCCGACCAGCGAGATCGGAGATATGGTGGCGGGCGCGGTGGGGTAGAACCCCTGATCCGCACATTGCGCCGGTTTGACAGAGTCGAGCGTCACACCTGCGGCGCCAATGGGGATTCGGGAGGGGGCCCGAACGGCCGCAAATGTTCGCCTGACCTTCACAGTTCTTTCACAGGGAAGCCGGACAATCTTCTGTGAGGTATCGCGGCTGCCGAGGGCTGCGGCTGGGCCGCGGCCGCTCGGGAGTATGGCGGGGGTTGCGGCCGATGCTGTCGGTCCAGGTGCGGAAGGCGCTCCGGGAGTTCCCGCTGGAGATCGGCTTCGAGGTGAGGCCAGCGGAGACGCTGGTGATCGTCGGCCCCAGCGGCTGCGGCAAGACAACGACCCTCAACATCATTGCCGGCCTGATCGAGCCCGATGAGGGCCGGATCGCGCTGGGCGACCGGGTGCTCTGCGACGCCGCGCAGGGGATGCATCTGCCAGCACAACGCCGCAACGTCGGCTACGTCTTCCAGGACTTCGCCCTCTTCCCCCACATGACGGTCAACGAGAACGTTGCCTACGGGCTGCGCGCGCGGAAGGCTTCTAGGAAGAAGACCAAAGCGGCAGTGGACGAGACGCTCAGCCTGCTGGGGATCGAACACCTCCGCCACCGCCGACCAGGCGCTCTCTCAGGGGGCGAGCGGCAGCGGGTGGCCCTAGCGCGAGCCATCGCCTGCGACGCAGAGATTCTACTGCTGGATGAGCCCTTGGGGTCACTGGACGCGCAGACCAGGAACCAGGTGCGGGGCGAGCTGAAGCGGTTGCTGCAACTGGTGCATCGCATCGCCATCGTGGTGACTCACGATTACATTGATGCGCTGACCTTCGGCGACCAGATCTGCGTGGTTGACCGGGGCCGCGTCCTCCAGATCGGGGACCGCCTGCAACTGCTGCGGCATCCCAAGTCGCGGTTCGTGGCCGAGCTGACCGGGGTGAACTTCTTCGAGGGGAAGATCAGCGGTCTGTCAGCAGACGGCCTCGCTGAGATCGAGGTGAACGGGGCGCGGCTGCGCGCGGTCTCGGAGGGGAACCAGGTCGGGGACACGCTGGTGGCGTTCTTTCCCAGCGACGTCTCGATCAGCCGGGAGCGGCCGGCCTCTTCCGCCGTGAACGTGTTTGAGACCAGCATCAAGGAGATCGTGCATCTTGGCGACAAAGTGCGGCTGGCGCTGAACGGGACGCTGCCGCTGTGCGCGGAGATCACCGCGGGCTCGGTGGATCGGATGGGTCTGCGGGAAGGGGACGAGGTTTACGCTTCGCTGAAGGCCACCGCGATCAAGACCTACCGCTGAACTACTGTGTCTCCTGGGTCACGGTAACGACGGTGATCCAGGAGACGGAGCAGAGAGCCCGTGCAGAGCGCCTTGTACATGGCTGCGCATTACGCCAATGCAGGAGATCTGACAGGGACCGCATGATGACAGACGGACGCAGGATCCTCATCGTGACCCTGATCTGCCTGGCGGTAGTGGCCGGCGTGCTGCTCATTGCCTGGCCCGGGAGTGCGAAGGCCGCAGTCAAGCTGCTCGCGCATGCGGGAGCGGGCATCCAGCCGCCCCTCGAGGAGCTGGGAGCGACATTCACCAAGAAGACAGGCATCCGCGTCGAGTACAGCTACAAGGGCTCGGGCTGCCTGCTGCCGGACATCGCCATGTCGGAGAAGGGCGATCTCTATATCCCCGGTGAGTTGTTCTATATGCAGCAGGCGGTGGCCCGGAAATACATCGCTGCCCAGCGCCCAGTGGCCCAGATGACCACGGTGCTGATCGCGCAGCGAGGGAACCCCAAGAAGATCAGATCGGTAAGGGACCTCGCCCGGCCCGGCCTGCGAGTTGGGCTGGGAGACGCCAAGGCCATCGCCATTGGGCGGGCCGCCCACACGGTGCTCGACCGGGCCAAGGTACGTAAGCAGGTCGAGAAGAACGTCGTGATGTCGTGCCTCAACGTGGTGGAACTGGCCAACGCGGTCGAGCTGGGGCATCTGGATGCCGCCATTGTCTGGGACGGGACGGCGAAGCTCTGCGGCGATGACGTGGCCACCATCCCCATCCCTGCTGCCTATCGGGAGACGAGCACTATCCCCGTTGGCGTCCTGAGGTTCTCCAAGCATGCCAGGGAGGCCAGGCAGTTCATGGACTTTCTCGCCAGCAAGGAGGCGGAGCCCATCTTCCGCAAGCACGGCTACTCCGTCCCCCAGAAAACGGTGGCCCAGTACGCCAAGGGCAGCAAGCCTTGAGCGCGGCCGAAGCCACCTCAAGACCGCACGGCGACCTCAACAACTCCCTCTTCGCGGCGGTCCTCGCCGGGATCCTGATCGTTTTCCTGACCGGCGTGGCGCTGGTCCTGCTGGGCAACGTCTGGTATCTCTTCGTTGAGCCCCATCCCAGCATCAAGCTCACCGGCTGGCAGCTCTTCGTGGCAGGCCTGCGGGACCCTGAGAACCACTTCGCCATCAAGCTCAGCGTCCTCATGTCGGCCATCACGGCCCTCATCTCTATGCTGGTGGCCATCCCCGCGGCATACGCGCTCTCCCGCTTCCGGGTGCTCGGCTCCTCGATCATTGACACTCTCTTGGACCTGCCCATTGTCGTCCCGCCGCCGGTAATCGGTCTTAGCCTGCTGGTGTTCTTCAAGACGCCGGTGGGCCAGTGGGTCAACGACCTGACTCCCCAATGGCTGGTCACCGTGCTCAACTTCCTGCTCTCGGTCTTCCTGGGGCGTCCCATTGAGGACGAACAGAACTGGGTGTACACAACCCGCGGGATTGTGTTGGCCCAGTTCTTCGTGGCCTGCTCGTTCGGTGTGCGCGCAGTCAAGGCCACTCTCGACACAGTAGGCACGAGGCACGAGGACGTGGCCCGCACCCTGGGCTGCACGCGTCGTCAGGCCTTCTTCCGCGTGGTGCTGCCCATGGCGCGCAGCGGCATCATCGCCGGACTGGTCATGACCTGGGCGCGGGCGGTGGCCGAGTTCGGCCCAGTGCTCTTCTTCTGCGGCGCCACCCGATGGAAGACTGAGGTCATGCCGGTCGCGATGTTCCTGCGCTACTCGGCCAACGAGATCGAGCCCGCGGTGGTGCTGCTGCTCATCATGCTGATGATCTCGACCATCACCCTCCTGACCTTCAAGCGGCTGGGGGGGAGGGGCTATCTGTGGTGAAAGTGCGCGGGAACGCCAGATGAACACAGATGAACTCAGATCAGAACTGAATACGGTCACTGAGAGGATCATCGGCTACGGCTATCGCGTGAGCAACACGCCAGGTTCCGGACTCGTGGAGAAGGTGTAGGAGAACGCTTTGGCTATCGGGATTCGTCCCTGTTCATCTGCGTTCATCTGTGGTTTCGCTGCTGAGGAGGTTCTCGGATGGTTAAGTTGAGGTTGTTCGCGAGCCTGCGGGAGATTGCGGGCTCTAAGGAAGTGGAGGTCGAGGGCTGCGAGCTCTCCATCAAGCAGGCGCTGGAGCGGTTTGCGGAGCGCTTCGGCGAGAAGGCGAAGCAGGTGTTGTTCAACCAGCAAGATGAGCTCTGGCCCAGCGTGCTGCTGCTGGTCAATGGTGAGGCCGCGGAGCGCGGTCCAGAGACGCGGGTGAAGTCCGGAGACGTGGTGTCGGTGCTGCTGCCCACCGCGGGAGGATAGAGGCGCGCATGGGGGAGCCGCTCATCCAAGTGCGCGGCGTCTCGCTGAGGCTGGGCGAGTTCGCAGTCCACGACGCGCACCTGGAGGTCACCACCGGCGAGTACTTCGTCTTGCTGGGGCCGACCGGGGCCGGCAAGACCGTGCTCCTGGAGTGCATCGCCGGCCTCCACCGGCCAGAACGCGGCGAGATCCTCGTAGCTGCTAAGCGCGTGAACGGAGTTCCTCCGGAGCAGCGGGGTCTGGGCTACCTGCCGCAGGACTACGCCCTATTCCCCCACCTGAATGTGGCCGACAATATTGCCTTCGGCATGCGTCTGCGCCGGAAGCCCCAGGCCGAGATCAGGCGGAAGGTGAACGAGCTGGCAGAGCTGCTGGGGATCGCCCACCTGCTCGCCCGCTCCACGCTCCATCTCAGCGGCGGGGAGAAGCAGCGAGTCGCGCTGGCCCGCGCGCTCGCCATCGAGCCCAAGGTGCTGCTGCTCGATGAGCCGCTGAGCGCGCTGGACGAGCAGACCCGGGAAACGCTGTGCGTGGAGCTGCGCCGGGTGCACAGAGAGCTGCGCACCACCACCGTCCATGTGTCGCACAACTTCGAGGAGACGCTGGCTGTGGCCGACCGAATCGGGATCATCAGCGAGGGCCGGATCCGACAGGTGGGCAGGCCCGAGGAAGTCTTCCACCACCCGGCCTCCGAGTTCGTGGCGCGCTTCGTGAGGGCCGAGAACATCATCCGGGGGAGCGCGCAGCGAGGGGCCGACGGGCTGTTCGTGAGTGTGGGCCTGATGAGCCTGAAGGCCGCGGAAGGGCCGGAGGGGGAGGTCTTCCTCACCGTGCGGTCAGAGGATGTGGAGGTGGCCGAGCCCTTCTCCAGCGACCTCCCCAACGTCATCACGGGGCCGGTCGTGCGCGTCGTGGACCGGGGCCCCCTGGTGCGAGTGGATGTGGACGGCGCGGTGAGTCTGGTAGCGCTGGTGCCGCGGCGAGCGTGGCAGATCAAAGGCATCCGAGTGGGCGACGTGGCGAGCGCCTGGTTTGATCCCGCCGCCGCCCACGTGTTCGCAGCAGAGTGACCTGGGCCCCCCGTCGCCCCGGGGACGGGGCTCCCACAACCGGCGGCGCGCTACCAGAGCGTGGTCCCGCGCTCTTTGGCCAGGCCTTCGGCGGCCCAGACGAAGTGGGCGGCGCTGCCTCGGGGGCTTCGCAGGAGCGCCTCCCCGAGGAAGCGCGGTCCAGCGGCAGCTTCGACTCGCAGCGCCAGGCCGAGGAAGTAGTCCCGCGCCCTGTAATCTGCTCCCTCAAGCCGCCTCAGGTCGGGCCGGCCGCGCGCCTGCGAGATCAGCGCCTCCCGGCGGGCGCGCGCCGTCGCCTCGGCGTCCCTGATCGGGAGGCTCTGGGAGCTCACCGCCCCCTCCCCGTTCCCGGCCAGCCACTTTGCGAAGAGCAGCTCACCTAGCTGACCATCGGCCCACGGATCGTCGCTGCGCGTGAAGCCGTTCACACCTGGAAGGGCCATGTGCCCGTACTCGTGGGCCACCTCCCGCAGCCATTCCCCACCAGTCCGCGGCACGCCGACCGCGTAGAGGTAGAGATTGCGGCCCACCGCCTTCGCCCCGGGCTGACCGTCAACTGCCAGCCAGAGGTCCACCGGCTCGCCGCCTTGCCGGGTAGGGTCGCAGAAGAGGTATTCCCGCGCCACCGCGTAGAGACTCAGCACCGCCAGCAGCGCGTCATCGGCCATGGGTGAGCCGACTGCTGCGCTGCGATGAACCCGCGCTCTCATCACCCACCTGCCGGTGCCCCCATCCCAGACATAGCCATAGTCTACCAACGGGAAAGCCCAACCATGCACGCGGTCTCGCCCCTCCCCCTGCGGGGCAGCGAAGGCCTCGGTGGTCCGGAGAAAGCGGCAGATGATCGGCGTCTTGGTCACCTTGGGATCGGCGAGCTTCAGTGAGGAGGCGGCGGTGTCGAAGGGCGCCACATCGGCGGCTTCGGGCGGCAGCCAGCTTGGCATCTTCCGGGCGACCAGCTCGCTCACACGCGCTCGCGCCTCGTCGTCGCTGGGGTTGTGCTTCAGGAGCGCCAGGTACTGCGCTACCGCCTCTTCCACGAACCCCTGCTCGGCATAGGCGTCCGCGAGCCGTCGGCTGCTGCTGGCCTCCGTGGGGTGCTGACGCACTGCGGCCTCGAGCTCGGCGAACTCGCCCCCGACTTGGGCCCAGCCCGAGCAAAGAGGCCGCGGCAGCCCTGCCCACAGCGCCGCCGCGAGGAGTAGCGGAACTGCGCGCCTCAGTCCGATCAAGAGGCCATCACCGGCATAGGAAAGCGCTCGCCAGCCAGGGCCAGCAGCGCTTTCTTGGCAGGGCCCTCTGGTACCGAGGAGAGCTGCTGACGCGCCTCGGCCAGCCGCTCCTCGGCGCGGCCCCAGGCATAGCTGATCGCTCCCGCAGCCCGAGCCATCTCCCTCACCAGCTCGACCTGGTCCGCCGAAAGCTGCTCGGCGGCGAGCAGCTCGCCCAACTGCTCGCGCGTCGCCTCCCCTCCCCCCTGGTAGAGATGGATCAGCGGCAAGGTCCACTTGCGCTCCGCCAGATCCCTCCCTTCCGACTTGCCGGAGAGGCCATTGCTTCCCACTAGGTCCAAGATGTCATCCGCGAGCTGGAAGGCCACGCCGAAGTTCTCTCCAAAGCGAGCGAGCGCCTTCCGAAGGGCCGGCTCACCGCCTGCTGTCTCCGCGCCCGCTCGCCCGCAGAAGCCGAAGAGGCCGCCGGTCTTGGCCCGGACGATCCCGAGGTACTCCTGCTCGGTCAGCGGCCTCCCGGCGGCCCGCAGCTCCCGCACCTGCCCCTGGCACATCCAGGAGGCGACCTCCGCCAGGTCAGACATCAGCTCCTGGCTGGCGCCCTCGGCGAGGAGCCGGAAAGCGCGCGCGATCAGGAAGTCGCCCAGGAGCACAGAGATCTTGTTCCCCCACAGGTCCTTCGCCGAGCGCCGTCCCCGCCTGGAGGGGGCTTCGTCTATTACGTCATCGTGCACCAGAGAGGCAGCGTGGACAATCTCCACAATGGCGGCCATCGCCAGGCTGCGCTCGGTTGCGCCCCCGCAGCATTCTGCCGAAAGCAGCAGCACGGTGGGGCGGAGACGCTTGCCTGGACCGGCCAGCACCTCCGCTGCCGCCTCCCCCAGGAAGCCCCAGTCCGCGCCCCCCAGGCGCGCAGTCCGCTCTTCTGCGCGGGCTAGTAGATCACCGAGCCGTGGGTAGAGATCCGTGAGCTGAGCGCGCGAAGCGCCAGAGCCAAGTCTCGGCCCCAAGTGCATAGCTCCTGCAATCCGTCGGGGAGTCGGCCGCGATTATACGGGCTTCGCGCGTCCTGTGTCAAACCTCGCTCGACCCCGATGTGCTACGGCACCGCGGTGAAGGCGCGCGAGGTAAGATCATCCGCTCGATTGGCCGAGCCAGGGCAAGGCTGCCGCGCTGGGGCGCACACGCGCGCAGCGGACGGCCTGAGGCCGTCCGCTGCGCGCATCATCCGCGGCCGCAAGGGCCGCGTGGGAAGTCCGTGGTACTAGTAGACCGCCTCCATGGGCACGGAGTAGACCAGGCGCAGGAAGATGTCCTGATCCTCTAGCCCGTTGCCCATGGGGCCAGCGTTGGTGGTGCCCAGTTCTGCGGTGAACTCCGGCGAGAACTTGTGGCGCAACACGGCCGAGAAGACGGCCTTCTCGTCAATGTCGTCGTCCTTCCACCGGTACTCCAGGCCAAGCGTGGTGCCGGCCGCGCCGATGAACTCGAAGCCGACAAAGGGCCGGGTCAGACTCTCGCTCTCCAGCCCGGCCACGTCAGGGTCGGCCTTGAGGTACATCAGGCCGGCAGTGCCCAACATGCGCGTGCCCGCGCCAGGCCCCCACTCCCAGGACTCGCCCGTCAGCGGGGTGAAGTCCTTGGTGGCAACGAGGTAGGCCTTGAGGACCTTGACATCCGAGGTCACGACCGTTCCAGTCGGGGTCCCGGCGGGGACGAAGCTGAAGGCGTCAACCCACGTCTGGTAGCTGGCGCCCACCGCGAGGGCGGCGGCCTCCTCGGGCTCCTTGGCGAGCTGCACCTTGCCGCCGAGGCCCCAGATGTGCGAGTCTTCCTCGTCCCTGACGGTCGAGTAGGCTGCCCAGAGTTCCGCCTCCTTCGTGATCCCGGTCAGGAGCTGGAGCGACCACGCAGTCATGTCCTCAGCGGGCTCGTACATATCAATGGCGGCCGCCTGAAGCTTCTGGTAGCTCAAGGCTACGTCCAGCGTGCCTTGGGGCGCGATCAACGCGTTGGGCACCGACACGATCCCCGTCGGCCCTGCTAGGGAGGGGATCCCGAACGCAGCGCCACTTCCCGCGGCGACCAGCAGCGCCACCAAGACGGGAAGCGTCCACACTCTCTTGCTCATCTTTCCCTCTTCCTTTCACTCCTTCAGGCTCCAGCGCAGCCTGGAGCCTCTCGCTGCAAGAGCTGCTTCGATAGAGCTTCACTCCGTCCAGTGCAGTTTGCGCCTCACCTCCTTTTCGGGTCGGCCCCGCTGGGCCGCTAATGGCCGCTCTCTTATACCTCACCTGGCCCTGTCTGCCTCAACGTCGCTGGCCGGGCCGCCCCACAGGAGCCCACAACGCCTCTTGGGTCGGTCCTGCGTCACCCGTGAGGCGCGACAGTATACCATAGGCGGAGCGCGGCGTACAGGTCCCACGGGCCCGTGACCGCCAAGAGCAGGGGCGGGGCAGATTGGTCCAGCCTCTGGTCTTGTGGGAGCGGCT
>Ga0315307_1000175_pt1 | contig 25878 bp, 23 predicted proteins | sample TDP2_MG_FD_203079 | JGI IMG/M metagenome (GOLD analysis project Ga0315307, IMG submission 203079) | Freshwater sediment microbial communities from Lake Towuti, South Sulawesi, Indonesia - TDP2 | ecosystem: Environmental > Aquatic > Freshwater > Lake > Sediment | place: Indonesia: South Sulawesi...
TGGCATGGCGATGTGACGCGCTCCGGGGGTGAGCGCCGGGCTTTGGGGCCCTCACGGGGCGCCACCTACGGATTCTCTTGCATCAGGGTAAGACTCCTGATGCAAGAGAATCCCTCAGAAGGGCGCCAGACGCTCTCCTGGCGAGTCTCTTGAATCATGGTCTCTCACCATGATTCACGAGACTCTGTAGTGTATCGTCACATCCGGGGGAGAACTTGACAGACCAGCTCGGCCAGGAGGGAACGCGTCAGCGCGGGGTCGGCGGGCGCGGCTGCCCGGCTTGGCTCGAGGCCATGCCGTCCAGCATGGCGCGCGCCTGCTGGCCTTCCTCGCTGTCGGGGTTGATCTCGACGGTGCGCTCGAGATAGCGCCGCGCGCTCGCGTAGTCTCCGATCTTGCCGTAGGTGTTGGCAAGGTTGAACGCGGCTAGCTGCTGGTTGGGGTCCAGCGCGAGCGCGCGCCTGAAGCTTTGGGCCGCCTGCTGGTACTCGCCGAGGCGGAAGTGACAGGCCCCCAGGCCCCCATGGGCGGCCGCGGCCTTGGGCGCGAGCTTGATCCACTGCTGATACTCGCGCGCGGCCTCCTGGTACTTGCCTTCGGCCGCCAGCCGCTCGGCCGCCGCGCGGTGTGATGCCAATCTGTCCTCCTCGGGCTTGGCTCCGGGTTTCGCCGGGCTGGCTGCTTGACTGGCAACCTGGCGCTCGCTGCTAAGCTGAGCAAGCGCCTGCTGTGCAATGGCGCTAAATGGGTCCAGCTCCGCGGCGGTGCGATAGTGGCGCTCGGCTTCGGCTCGCTTCCCCTGGGCCAGCAGGGCGTCGGCCAGGGCCAGATGGTGGCGCGCCGCGGTGGGCATCAGCTCGACCGCCCGCCGCAACTGGGCCTCGGCCTGCTCGAGGTTTCCCAACTGCCGGCGGCTCAGGCCCAGGTTGTAGTGGACGATGGCATTCCCGGGGAGGAGGCGCAGGGCTTGCTCGTTGCAGTAGGCTGCCTTGCGGTGATCTCCCAGCTTCGCCCAGGCGTAGCCGGCCACGTAGTACCCGGTGGCCGAGTAGGGGCAGAGCGCGAGCACGCGACTGCTCAGAGAGGCGGCAGACTGGAAATCTCCCTGCGCTGCCGCCGCGGCCGCCTCCCCCAGGTAGCCCGAGGCCATCACCGGGCGGACAGACACCCAGGCGAGCGTCGCCAGCACGGCCAGCAGCGCAAGGCCAACGGCCGCGAGGGTGGGGATCGAGGCCGGCCGGAAGCGGACCTGGTGCAGTCGGGGCAGGGCGGCCTCGGGGTCGCGGGCCGCGAGCACCGCGGCAACGGCCAGCTACACCCAGAACAGCATCACCACGCTGGTCTGCCTGAAAGTCACCCCGAAGCAGCTCTGGAAGGCGAGGGCCGTCACCGCGGCGAGCAGCCCCAGCCCCACCTGCCGGGAGGGCGCGTCGGGGGCTCGCAGACAGACCCCGATGGTCAGCCAGTAGAAGGTGCCCAAGAGGCCCAGGAAAAGCAGCCCCCCGATCGCCCCGTCGTCCGCCAGGAGCTGGAGGTACTCGTTGTGCACATAGCCTGGCAGGAGCATGCCCGAGGTGCGCACCATGCTCTGCGTGTACCACTCAGGAGAGAGGCGCTCCAGGCTGAGGATGCGGTAGCAGCCATATCCCGCACCGAGCCAGGGCCGCTGCCGGAACAGCTCGAGCGCCACTCTCCAGTGGAGGCGGCGCTCCTGCGCGGCCGGGTCGGTGCCGTGAAGCACCTGGTGCACGCGGGCCCTCTATCTCTGTGGCATCCTCGGGTAGATGAAGGCGAGGCCTGCGGCGATAGCCCCTCCAGCAACCAGCACTCCCAGCAGGGCCAGCAGCCGGGTGCGCCGGCCGGCCCGGGCCAACCCAACAGCCAGGGCGAGCAGGGCCCCAAGGCCCAGGCCGATCACGGCCGCCAGGCAGAAGGTCAAGTAGAGACACACCAGCATCATCAGCGCCGCGGCGAAGAAGAGAACAGGGCCCAGCCAGCTTCCCCGGCCCTGCGCGTTTGCTCGGCGCCCGGCCCATCCGGCCGCCACCGCCAGGGGGATGAGCAGGGCCAGGAAGCCCCCGAGATAGGTCGGGTTGCCGAGGAAGGAGAAGACACGCAGCCCGCGCGCCTCCGGCTGTCCCCATACCGGGTCCGCCCCGGCCGCTTGCAAGAACCCGTAAGCGCACACCGGCACCGCGGCCAGACAGGCCGCGGCGATGACCCGCCGGATCTGGTCGAGCCTTCGAAGGGAGACCAGGCCGAGGGCGAAGAGCCCGAGATTCGCCGCGAGCCGGCCGAATTCCGAGATGGTCAGGAAGCGGTAGGTGGAGTAGGTGATGCTTGCGGCCGCGGCAAGCCCGAACAACAACGCGGCCACGCTGAGGGGTGACCGCACCCAAGTGAGGCAGCCGCGCCGGAGGCTCGCGAGGGCCCACAGCCCCAGTCCGACGGCTACTCCCAGCCCGAGCACTAGTGTGCTGTCGCCGAAATACCTTTACAGTGACGGTGCGCCCCCGCGTATCTGCCGCGCGGATTCTGGGCAGCCGTCGGAGCCATGAGCGCCCGTGTGCCGTCTCGGAGCAGCTTGGGGATTGCACTTCATACTGTAACGGCACTTCTGAGACGGCACACTAGGTCCTTGACATCCGCGTAGTTGATGCTCTTCCTGTTGATGATGAGTGGGACTGCGAGGACCAGGGCGAGCAGCGTCACCTCGCCCAGGGCGGCTGGCCACTCTCTCCTCGGTCTGTGGGTCGGGCCGGCCCGCCGCCTTGAGCCTGGCTTGGCCCGCCTCCGCGTGCTCATCCTCACCCCCAGCAAAGAGGGAAATCAGAAGGCTAATCGCCGCTCTTCGACATCCACGGAGGACTCTCCCCGCACCCAACAGCAGGCGAGCCCGGGGAAAGGGACCTCCGCCGCTTTCGGCCGCACGCGGCCCGGCTGGCCACGGGAAGCGGCGGGCCGTTTCGGCCCGCCGCTCCTGGGCAACTCCTGTGGCTCAGAGAACGGCCTCGACTGCCTTCAGCTCTGGCACCGCGTTCTTCAACACCCGCTCGATCCCCAGTTGCAGGGTGAACTGCGCCATCGGGCACCCCTGGCAGGCCCCGCTCAAGCGGACCCGAGCGACGCCGTCTTCGGTGACCTCGACCAGCTCAACGTCGCCACCGTCCTGCTGAAGCGCAGGCCGAACCTCGGCCAGGGCCGCCTCCACTTTCTCTCTCATGAACGCCTACTCTCTCCCGCCGGGCCCCTCTCGCTGTATTACTCTACCCAACTCATCGGCATAGTAGGCCAGCCCGCGTGGGCCCTGGGGCGTCGCCCGCGCCCTTCTTGTCAAGCGCGGCGGCCAACTACCCCTTCTCCGCCGCGCCGGCGGGCTTGCCCGGCTCGCGCACGAACTCCCAGTCCCGGTAGATCCTCTGCACCTCGGGGGTCTGGAGGAACTCCAGCAGCAGCTTCCCACCCTGCGGGTTCTTGCACCCCTTGATCACCGCGCCCTCGCACCAGAACGGCGCGTAGAGGTCAGAGGGGATGTGGCCCACCAGCTTCAGTGACTTGGGCAGGGTGGGTGGCGCGTTCGGGACATGCACCTCAACAGAGCACGGATAGTACGCGATCGCCGCCTCCACCTTGCCCGCGATCGCCAGGTCCTTGCTGTCCGCGGCAAAGCGCGGCAGCAGGATCTTCCGCTGCACCTGAGACCAGATCCCCACCTTCTTCAGCGCCTCCTGGGTGTGCCGACCCACGGAGTTGACCTCCGGGTCGGGCACTGCCACCAGCTTGACGCTGGGCTTGGCGAAATCCGCGATGCCGCTCACCTTGCCCGGGTTGGCCGCCGGGACCACGATGGCGAGCGAGTTCTCCGCCACCTTCTGCCTCGTCCCCTCCATGATCAGGCCGGCCTTCTGGAGCTGGTTCATCTCCAGGTCACCCATGGAGAGGAAGGCGTCCGGCCTGGCCTTGCCATCGAGCACCTTCTTGGTCATGGTCACGATGTTCTCTTGCTCCCAGTCCAGCCTCACCTGGGGGTGGGCGGCCTGGAACAGCCTGACGATCTTCGAGAACGGACCGACTTGCCCACAGGGGACCAGCGCGTAGATCTTCTCAGTGGCCGCCGCGGACTTCGCGCCCGCAGACCTCGGCGCGCCGGTCTGGGAGGAGGGCTTCTGCCCACAGCCCACCAGGAGAACTCCGGCTCCCACCGCCATGCCCACCAGCCTCATCCACCGAGCTGCTTCAGTCACCTCCACCCTCCTTCGCATCGCACGCAGTTCCGTAGGGATCGCGCGCAGCCTCCCGCGTCCTACCCTACGTGTCTATGCTAACAGAGTTGTGAAGGAAATGCGACGGTTTGCGCGAGGCAAGCGGGAAAGCGAAGCCGTGCCAGTATGCACACGGCCTGTGGGAGGCCTGTGTCGAGGTGACTGGCGGTGCCGGGTCATCCCGTCTGGAGGCAGCCGGCCGGCGGGCGTGGGAACGCCCGCCCTACAGCACGGCACCGGTAGGGCAGGTCCGCGACCTGCCCCGGCGGGCGTGGGAACGCCCGCCCTACAGAGGAAGGTCGAAGGCCTTCGCCACGTACACCGCCATCTGGTCCCGGGTACAGGTGCGCTCGGGGTGGTAGAGGCCGTCCTCGTAGCCCTTCACCACCCCCTGGCCGGCGATGTACTCGACCTGGTTGTAGGCCCAGAAGCTGCTGGGCACGTCGCTGAAGCTGGGCTCGCCAGTGGGATCAGGGATCGCGGCATCCCCTCCCGGCGCCACCAGGGCGTGGGCGATGAACACCGCCATCTGGCCCCGGTCCACCACGGCGCCCGGCTGGTAGCTCCCGTCTTCATAGCCCTTCACCACATTCTGGCTGACCGCGTACTCGATGTAGTTGTAGGCCCACTGGCCGGCCAGCACATCGGTGAACGAGGGCACGGGATAGGCGCTCTTGGGCGGGACGTTCTCATCCCCGCCGGCCAGGGCGCGGGAGATGTAGGCCGCCATCTGGTCGCGGGTGACTGGGTACTCGGGATGGTAGGTGCCGTCGAGGTAGCCGGAGACGATGCCGGCGACGACGCAGGCCTCCACGCAGTCGAACGACCAGTTCGTTGCCAGGACATCGGTGAACATCGCCAGCACATACCCGTAGATGTCTGGATTCGTGTAGGCCGTGCGATCACCGTTTCGGAAGTCCATCCAGGCCACGATGCCAGTCTCGGCAATGGCTGGCCCCAGGTTCCCATACGGGTACGGACTGGCCGACAGCGGCCGCTCGCGATGCTTGACGAGGTCGTAAGCGTACACCTCGTCTTTGGTGGTGTCGCCGCCGCCGTTCCGATCGTCGGACCACACTACCCACCGGCCGTTCGCACGCGGATGGTCCTGGGTGTAGGGAGCACTAACCAAGAGGCCTGACTTCCCCCCGGCAAGGTCGGCGTACCAAATGTCGAAGGAGTCAGCTTCGGCTTGTGTCCACACCGCCATGTCACCGGCGATGTCCGGTTGCCCCTGGGAGATGCTGCCGCTAGCTACCAGGGTCTCGGCGCCAGTAGAGATATCCTGCATGTAGATGTCACCGTCGTTGCCATTGCGTCGGTCACACCACACAATCCGATCCCTGCTGATTCGGGGACCTTGGGCGCCCTGGTCTGCGCAGTCATGTGTGATCTGGGTGAGGGTGCCGGTCGTGAGGCTGTAGACGAGTACATCCAGGCCCCCGTTCGCCTTGCCGCTGCGGTTGTCCGCCCACACGACGTAGTTGCCGCTGATGTCGGGGCCCTGCGAGTGCCAGATGTCCTCAATGGGTGCGGAGGCGAGACACCGTTCCTGGTTTGTCGAGAGGTCAAAGAGGTAGACCTCCCATTGCCCGCTACGATGATCCATCCAGACGACATGGTCACCGTCCATCTCGGGCCACATCTGGTCATCAGGAGCAACACACACTGGCCGCTCCGTGTGCGTCGCCATGTCATACAGGTAGATGTCATTGCTCCCGTTTCGCTGATCCACCCAGACGATGCGGGTGCCGCTGGCCGCGGGCATCCACTGGATGGAGGGAGCAACCGTACACACAGGGAACTCGGAATCCGCCTGGGCACCCGTGCTCCCAAGTGCGATGCTGACTAGCGCCGGCCCGAAGACGCGGACCAGTTTCAACAGGGCCGATGGTCTCATCCTCCCATCCTCCTGGTTGCGGGGTGATGTGCCAAGCGCAGTGGGGGGTTCGGCGAACCGTCTCTTGCATCAGGGGCGTTACCCTGATGCAAGAGAACCTGTAGAGAGCCTCATCTCCGATGATTGTGCGGAGGCGCGGCCCCGTTTCCAGCACGGCCGCCGCCGGCCAGAACGAGGAGAAGAGGTAATCCCAGGATGACAACGGCAGAGGCGCTACGAGCGGCCATGGCCCAATCTCCCTCTGTTGGAGGGGCAGGAGACAAGGCCGCCAGAGGCGGGCGGGCTCCTGCCCAACCCTTGCTTGCGGGCCTCACAGCGGGGGACTCGGTGAGGTATTCGGCCCGAGTGGTGCAATTATAGCAGGTAGGAGGGGAGAAGCAAGTAGGCGAGGGGTTGGCGATGGGTGGGAAGCTCGCCAGAGGCGGACAGGCCCGCCAGAGACGGGCTTGGGCACGACGGGATTCCTCGCTCTGCTCGGAATGACAATACGGTGCGCACGACGGGATCCCTCGCCCGCCTCTGGCGGGCGAGGAATGACAGTGCGGTGGGCGGGGCCAAGATTCCTCGCTGCGCTCGGAATGACAACAGCGGCGCGCCCGCCACCGGCTCCCTATCGCTCGGCGCGGGGTAGGCTACTGGGTGGGGGGCAGGTTGGGAACCCTCCGCTCACGCTCAAGGCAGGCTCTGCCCCACCGCGCTGCGCGCAGAGGGCGTGGGGGCGCGGTGTTGCCCCTCCCTGACGGCGACCCGGGTCTGGCCCTGAAGAGGGCCGCCAAGGGGCCCCATGGCGATGCTTGCCTGACAGGTATAGGCTTCCCGATTCGCCACTCGCACGGAGCAGCACGGGCCGCTTCAGGTGAAGCCGAAGCTGGAGAGGGGGCCGATCCGTTTGGCCAGCACCCTTCCGTCGTCACCGCGAACCCGCACCTGTGCGCTGACGCTGTGACCATCCTTCTGAATGTCCGTGAGAACGAAGTCGTGAGAGCTCACCTCCAGCCAGATGCCGAGCCGGGTCCCCGCCTCCACAGGGTTGGCCTCAACGCCCACATGCAGCTCTGGGGGATCAAGCTCGGGGGAGGAGAGCATGGGCGCGGGCCCGGAGCCCGGCGATGAAGCCGGAACGCTGGCGGTGCAGACATAGACCCAGCGCGCGCCGGACTGGTCTGTCTTCTCGAGCCGCCATTCGATGCTGCATCGGCCCATGGCCGGGCTGAGGTAGATGCCTTCGCTGCGGCGTTTCCCCTGACCCCGCTTGCTGAGATACACCCGGGGCGCACCGGGCAGGGCGCGCTCTCCCCCGCCCAGGTTCTGCCAGGCCCCGGGCTGCTTGCCATCCGCGGCCAAGGCCGCCTCAACCCTGCGGCCCTTCAGGTGCACCCAGAGGACGCGCTGGGGAGACAGCTCGATCCGGAAGCGGAACTCGCTTGTCTCCGGGAAGGCCGCGCGCACGAGCGAGAAGGCGATGAGCGCGGCGGCGGCGAGGCCGAATACGATCAGTCCGATCTGGAGGGCCAGGCCCAGCCTGCTGGTCTTCACCGCCATCGGGAGATCATCTTGCCTCGCCAGGACGGGCGGGTTCCGCGCTGGTCCGCGGCTTTCCCCAGGTGCCTCGCAGGCCGGCCTGCCCTTCCTCCTCAATCCGGCTCGACCACACCTCTCGCGTGAGTGACTCGACGTGACCATCCAGGTAGCCGTAGTTGCGGTATGACTGGGCACCCCGGCCGTGGGGCGGTACGCCTTGCTCGCCAGAGGAGGAGTCCAGCAGATGGTAGTCCGCCAGCGCCAGGTCGAGGAGCAGGGAGCGCCCCCGGAACTGCCTGGGCGGGAGGAGCCGCTCGGGCCAGGCGTAGTAGTAGGTGCGGTAGTAGAGGTTCGACAGGCCCGCGTACCTGATGTGGTCGGACTGGTGCCATCGGCGGCCGGCCTCGGGTGAGCGGAGGCGGGGCTGTCTGGGGCAGTGCCACAGGTCGGGGGTTCTGGTGTATGGCAGATAGCTGGCGACCAGCAGGGCGTCTTCGGCCTCCTCCGACGGCGGTCGCTGGGGATCAGGCAGCAGGCGGCCGTCGTAGTCCGCGGCGTAGAGGGAGAGCGCGGTGAGGAGCTGGCGCATGGTCACCGCGCAGGCCTCATCTCGCGCCGGCGCGACGATGTAGCTATGAGCAGGGAGCCCCAGCCCCACCGCCGCCGCGGGGATGGCGAGGGCTGCGGGCAGCGGCAGACGGCCGGCGACTTTGACGCGGCGGCCAAGGAAGGCGAGCAGGCCGGCCAGGCCCAGCCCTATCTCGACCAGCGCGGCCGTGCGCCAGGTCGCCAGCCAGCGAGGGACGACATGGTTGGCGAAGCCGGCGATGAAGGCCAGCACCACCAGGGGCGAGAGGGCGGCCGCGCAGAGGGAGCCCGCGGCCCAGACCTGGAGGCGGCCGGGGCGGCTGTCCCGGTAGAGCATCAGGGCGATGATGCAGAGACCGCCGCCGGCGGTCGCTAGGGCCGCCCACTGGGCCACCGCATCCCGCACTTCGAAGCGGAGCGCATTCCACACTAAGAACAGGGCGTAGCCGCCGAAAACGGTCCAGCTCAGGGTGCGGCCGGCACCGCGCCGGGGAGCGCGGGAGCCGACGAAGGCCGCCAGCGCGAACAGCCCTCCTCCGCCCAAGGCGAGGGTCGCGGCGACAGCGCCAGCGCCGGCCTCCAGCCCTCCTCCGACGATGCCGGCGATGAGATAGGCGAGCGCCCACAGCACCGGCGGAGCGGCCGCTATCCACCAGGTGCGCCGGCCCCCGACCGCGCCCGCGAAGACGAGCGCCGGGGCCGACAAGAGCGAGAGCAAGATCATGTCGGCCAGGGTGCGGTCGAAGGGAAGGTGGGCGCGCACCCAGCGCACCGCGGGATGGGGGCCTTCTATCTCAAAGAGGAAGGCCACGCTGGCCGCCATGATGCCGAAGGCCAGCCCCAATGCCAGAAAGGTGCGAAGCGCGCTGGCCGCGCGATGGCGGCGGTTGGCTTGAGTGAGACTGACTGCCAGACGAACGGGGTCGCCGAAGGCCTGCATCGCCTCTCGCGCCGCCTGCTCGCGGTGCAGACCGCGGGCTTCCAGGTCGGCCGCCTTGCCTTCGAGGTGAGCGCGGGCTTCGGCGCAGATCTCGTCGGCGCGGCGAGGAGCGACATCGAGCGCGGCGCGGAGGCGGTCGAGATAAGGGTCCAACTCAGACACGGCTGGCCTCCAGGGCCAGCCGCGCGGCCCGGGTGAAGCGCTCCCACTCCTGCAAGCGACGGGCCAGCTCTCGCCGTCCCCTGGAGGTGAGGTGGTAGTACCGGCGGGAAGGTTTCCCCTCTTGCTGTTGCCAGCGCGCCTGGAGGAAGCCCTCCTCCTCCATTTCGTGCAGCAGCGGGTAGAGCGCGCCCTCCCCCAACTGGAAGTAGCCCTCGCTCCGATCCCGCAGATGCTGGATCATCTGGTAGCCGTACATCGGCTCCCTGTGCAGCAGCCTCAGCACCAGCAGGCGGACGGTTCCCTTGACTAGTTGTGAATCGCCTCGCATCTCCCCTTGCCTCTCAGGCCCGCATACCTCTGATTGCGAGGTATTATAGCCGCGGCGGGCGGGCCTGTCAAGCCCCTGGTGGGAGACCGTGGGCAGGGCTGCGCGGCGCGGCGCCGGAACTCGGAGCAGAGCAGGCCAGTCTAACCTACAGAGTCTCTTGAATCATGGTGACAGACCATGATTCAAGAGACTCCCCAGGAGAGCGTCTGGCGCCCTTCTGAGGGATTCTCTTGCATCAGGGGTCTTAGCCTGATGCCAGAGAATCTGTAGTGGCGGAGAGGTGTCAGAGGAGGGGCACTGAGATGAAGGCACCGGCAGTGCTGTGGAGGTGGCGCAGTTCTCTGTACGTTCTGATCGGCCTGGGCGCGCTGGTGATCCTGCTGGTCGGCTACATGGTCGGGACCAGCGCGAGCCGCCAGGAGTTGGCTCCTGTGGTGGCTGGCGCGGGCGCGGTGGAGGCGGCCCTTCCCTGGGCAGAAGGCGCGAAGGGGCTGGGCCACGGGGCCGCCCGAATGGGCATTGGAGGCGGAGGGGGCGGCGGTCGAATGGCGATGGCCAGAGCTGGGGGCGGCTTCGAGGCCCGAGGGACAGGGGAGTTCGCGGCTCCGGCCGCGCCGAGCCAGCCGACGCCCTGGCCCCGGGGCCCGATGCTGATTCGCACCGCCTCGCTGAGGGTGCGGGTGGAGGATGTCCCCAAGGCCCATGAGGAGGTGCTGCGGATCGCGCGGGAGGCTCACGGCTATGTGGCCGACACTACCCTCGGCGCGGAGGCCGGGCCGGCCTATGCCACCATCACCATCCGCGTGCCCAGCGTCGGGCTGGACAGCGTGATTGACCAGGTGGCCAGGCTGGGCAAGGTGCTGGAGAAGCGGATCGGCGCGCAGGAGGTGACCGAGGAGTACGTGGACCTCAGCTCGCGCCGGCGCAACCTGGAGCGAGAGGAGCAGCGGCTGTTGGAGCTGCTCCAGCGCGCGGGGAGGATGCGCGATCTGCTGGAGGTGGAGGGGACGCTGGCGCGGGTGCGGGGCGAGATCGAGCAGATCGCGGGGCGGATGCGCTATCTGGAGAACCGGGTGGCCCTCTCCACCGTGACCGTCCACCTGGAAGGGCCTGAGCCCAGGCCCACCGCGGGCGGGCCGGTGTGGACGGCCCCGGATGTCATCCGGCAAGCGCTCCGATCCTTGCTCGCCACCGGCCACGGGCTGGCCACCATCGGCATCTGGACTGGCATCTACGCGACGATCTGGCTGCCCATCTTGCTGCTGTTGATCTGGCTGATCCGCAGGACCGCGGCGCCGAAGGCGGGGAAGACCGCGGCGGGGCCCTAGGGCCGGGCAGGGGCGATAGTCGCTAAGCTACCACGCCGGGGCCACTCTTTGCGGCCACACGCCCGGGCGGGGGCTGGATTGACACCGCGCATAGCGGCGGGTATGATCTGTGGAGGGTGGGGAGGCCCCAGGAGTGGATAGGCATGAAGGCAGAGATTCATCCCAAGTATGTGCCGGCGCGGGTGACCTGCGCCTGCGGGAACAGCTTCGTGACGCGCGCGACCGTCCCGGCGATCCGGGTTGACATCTGCGCCAACTGCCACCCCTTCTTCACCGGCCGGCAGAAGATCGTGGACACGGAGGGCCGGGTGGAGCGGTTCCGGCAGCGCTACGGCCGCTACGAGAAGGAGGCGCAGGCCAGACAGGCCCAGGCGAAGGGAGCGAAGGCTCCGGCCAAGGGCTAGGCTGGAGGGCGGCCGGAGGATGGCCGAGGAGCACTTCTCCTATGGCGGCCAGGCCGTCATCGAGGGGGTGATGATCCGGGGTCGGAAGGGCTATGCCACCGCGTTCCGCCTCGCCACCGGGGAGATCGAGGTGGCGAAGCATCCCTGGAAGCCCCTGAGCACTCGCCACCGCCTGCTCAGCCTGCCCATCATCCGGGGCACTCCGGCCCTCATCGAGGCCCTGGTGATCGGCTACCGGGCGCTCATCGCCTCCGCGGACGCGGTCTCACGGGGGGAGGGCATCAAGCCACCGAGCGCGTGGCACTACGGGCTCTCCATCGCGCTGGCGCTGGCCCTCGCCATCGGCGGGTTCGTGCTGCTGCCGAGCGCGGTGGTGCCGCCGGCCCACCAGCACTCGCTGGCGGGGACGCTGGGCAAGAACCTGCTGGAGGGCGTGATCCGGCTGATCGTGTTCGTGCTGTTCATTCTCGCCGCCTCGCGGCTGTCGGATATGAGGCGGGTGTTCCAGTACCACGGCGCGGAGCACAAGGTGATCCATGCCTACGAGGGAACCGGGCGCTACACGGTGGAGGAGACGGCGCCCTTCCGAACCCTCCACCAGAGGTGTGGGACGAGCTTCATCTTCATGGTGCTGTTCGTGGGCATCCTGGTGCACGCGGTGATGGGCTGGCCGCCGCTGGCATGGAGGCTGGCCTCTCGCCTGCTGGTGCTGCCGGTGGTGGCGGGCATCGCCTACGAGCTGATCAAGCTGGCGGGGGCGCGCAAGTCGTCGCTGCTGCTGAACATACTGGTGGCCCCGGGGATGTGGCTCCAGAAGATCACCACCAGGGAGCCAACGCCGGACCAGGTAGAGGTGGCGGTGAGGGCACTGGATGGGGCGCTGGAACTCGACGGGGTGAAGGCCCCGGCCTGAGGAGCTATGCTGAACGAGGCGCTGCGAGCGAAACTGGAAGAGCTGGCGCGGCAGTACGACGAGCTGGGGGCAGAGCTGGGCCGGCCCGAGGTGCTGGCCGACGCTCGCAAGGTGCGAGAGATCGGCCGGGCGCGGGCGCGGCTGGAGCCAGCGGTGAGGAGCATCCGCGAGCTGAGCCGGGTCGAGCAGGACATGGTTGAGGCGGAGGCCCTGCTGGCGGAGGAGCGAGACGCGGAGCTGGCCCAGGAGCTGGAGCGCCTGCGGCAGCGGCAGGGCGCGCTCATCGCCAGCCTGGAGGAGGAGCTGGCCCCGCGAGACCCGGACGATGACCGCGATGTGATCATGGAGATTCGCGCCGGCACGGGCGGCGAGGAGGCGGCCCTGTTCGCGGGTGACCTGGTCCGGATGTACATGCGCTACGCCGAGCAGGCGGGGTGGCAGGTGGAGGTGATCAGCCAGAGCCCTGGTGACATCGGCGGCTACAAGGAAGTGGTGGTCTCCGTCAAGGGCCGGCGAGCGTTCGGGCAGCTCAAGCACGAGCGAGGCGTGCACCGGGTGCAGCGGGTGCCGGTGACGGAGGCCTCCGGCCGGATTCACACCTCGGCGGCGACGGTGGCGGTGCTGCCTGAGGTCGAGGAGCTGGAGATCGAGATCAGTCCGGCCGACCTGGAGGTCGAGACCTTCCGCTCCTCCGGCCCCGGGGGGCAGCACATGCAGAAGAACGAGACCGCGGTGCGTCTCACCCACAGGCCGACCGGGCTGGTGGTGGTCAGCCAGGACCAGCGCTCCCAGCTTCAGAACCGGGAGAAGGCGATGCGGGTGCTGCGCGCCCGGATCTACCAGATGGCGCGGGCGAAGCAGGAGGCGGAGATCGCCCAGGCCCGCCGCAGCCAGATCGGCAGCGGGGACCGAAGCGAGAAAATTCGCACCTACAACTTCCCGCAGGACCGGGTCACCGACCATCGGCTGGGCCGGAACTGGCACAACCTGCCGGCCGTTCTCAATGGCGAGATCGGCGACATCCTGGAGGCGCTGGCCGAGCAGGAGCGGCTGGAGCGCATGGCCGGGCCTGCCTGATCTGCGCAGGGCAGGAGCGTGTGCTCTGCCCATCAGTGGCCTGCTGCGGCCGCTCACCCTGCGGCGGCGATGCGCCTCCTCCAGAGGGGGCACGGCCGCCTCACGTAGCCCTCGCTTCCCGAGCCCGCCAGAGGAGGGTCGGATCATTGCATGACGTGGCCGCTTCCCATGAGACAGTCGCCCACGCCCTCGCCCGCGGCGCCGGGGCGCTTGCTCGCGTCGGCATCGAGGAGGCCCGCCTGGAGGCCGAGCTGCTGGTGGGGGAGGCGATGGGCCGGAGCCGCGAGTGGCTGTTCCTCCATCCCGATGAGACGCTCACCCGGGAAGAGGCGGAGCGGCTCGACTCGATGCTCTCCCGGCGGCTGAGACGCGAGCCCCTTCCCTACATCGTCGGCCACGCCGAGTTCTACGGACTCACACTCAGGGTCACGCCCGCGGCGATCATCCCGCGGCCGGAGACAGAGATTCTGGTCGAGCAAGCGGTTGCCAGGGCGCGCGCCATCGGTGCGAAACTGGCCGTGGAGGTGGGGACCGGCTGCGGCGCCATCGCGGTGGCCCTGGCGAAGCAGATGCCTGAACTCCGCGTCCTCGCGGTTGATATCTCGCGCGATGCGCTCCACCTGGCCCGCCAGAACTGCCAGGCCCACAGAGTGGCCGACCGCGTGGCCCTGGTGCGCGGCGACCTGATGTCGGCCATCCGGGGCCAGGCGGACTGCATCGCGGCGAACCTGCCCTATATCAGAGACGACGAGTTCCCGGGGCTCGATCCGGAGGTGCGCGACTGGGAGCCGCGGCGCGGGCTCGATGGGGGAGCAGATGGGCTGGAGGCGATCGGGCGGCTGAGTGTTGAGCTTTTGGGCCATCTTCGCACAGGGGGGTTGGCCGCGCTGGAGGTGGGCGCAGGGCAGGCCCGGCAGGTGGAGAAGCTGCTGGAGGCCGGCGGCCTGAGGGGGATCGAGATGATAGCCGACTACTCGGGGATCGAGCGCGTGGTGATCGGCTGGCGGAAGGGATGACGGCGATGCTCCAGGTTGACACCGCGGTGGGGAGGACGGATGGCCGCGAGCCCGACCCGACACTCATTGGCCGCGCCGCAGAGGTGGTCAAGAGGGGCGGGCTGGTGGTGCTGCCGACCGACACCGTGTATGGCCTCGCCTGCGACCCGGGCGAGCCGGAGGCGGTGGGGCGCATCTACCAGGTGAAGCGGCGGAGCCGGGACCTGCCGCTCTCTCTCCTCCTGCACGACATGGCTCAGGCGAGCCTATACGTCTACGACCTGCCGGAGATGGCAGTGCGGGCGATGCAGCAGTTCTGGCCCGGCGCGCTGACCGCGATTGTGGGCAACTGCAAGCCAACGACCAGCGCGGTCTGCGCTGGCAGGGACAGCGTCGGGCTGCGGCTGCCCGCGCACGTGGTGCCGCGGTTAGTGGCCGGAGGGGCGGGCTGCGCTCTCGCCAGCACCAGCGCGAACCTGAGCGGCCGCCCCGCGGCGCGCACCGGGGAGGAGGCCCTGGGGCAGCTCGAGGGGATGGTGGAGCTGGTGCTCGACGCCGGCCCGGCCCACCTGGGCGAGGAGTCCACGGTAGTCAGCTTCCTCACCCATCCGCCTCAATTGCTGCGAGCAGGCGCGATCTCGCTGGCCCGGCTGCGCGAGGTGCTGGGAGAAGTGCAGCAGAAATAGCGCGCACTCAACACGAAGGGAGCACCAAGGAATGGACGCGATCACCGCGATCATGCAGCGGCGCAGCATCCGCCGGTACCTGCCCAAGCCCATCCCGAAGTCGCACCTGGAGACCATCCTCGAGGCGGGCCGGCAGGCGCCATCGGCCGCCAATCGCCAGCCCTGGCATTTCGTGGTGGTGAGGGATGAGCCGCAGAAGCGGAAGCTGGCGGCGGCCTGCTCGGGTCAGACCTGGATGGCCGACGCGGACAGCATCATCTGCGGGCTGGGCAAGCCCGAGGTGAACGAGAAGTGGTATCCCGTGGATGTGGCGATCGCGCTCCAGAACATGATCCTGGCGGCCACCGCGCTGGGCTATGGCACCTGCTGGGTGGGGGCCTTCGAGGAGGCGGAGGTGAAGGGGGTGCTGGGCATCCCCGAGGAGGTGAAGGTGGTCGCCCTCACCCCCCTGGGGACACCGGCCGACAAGCCGGAGGCCCGGCCCCGCATGGCGATGGCGGACTTCGTCTCTCTGGACAAGTACGGGCAGAAGATGGCGTGAATGCAGGCGGGCCGCCCGGCGCGCCCGACCTGGGGACGGGGCTGGCCTTTCACCAACGCGACGGGGACCCGCCTTCCGGCGGGTCCCCGTCCCTGCGACCAACCAACAGCTCTACTATTGAGGGTCGCGTAATCCCTTCACGCTTGATAGGTCCTGACGCTCGCTGGGAGCCTTCTGAGGCCCACTGATCGGGAGACGTATTGTGCGAGCGTCAGTATTGGTACCGAAAGTCCGTGTACTGGTGCTCGATCGGGTCCAGTGAGGTGCCCACGGCCACCAGGTACCACTCGCTCCCAAGCTGGCGCAGCCGGAACGAGACGTACACTACCTGCCGATCGCCCTCGGGGTCGTAGAACACCTGGCGGCCGGTGTAGAACACCTCCCTGCTGGAGAGCCAGATCGGGTCCTTGAGGTCCATCGCCACCGTCTGGGTGGTCGCCAGGGTGTCCAGGCTCATCTCGTAGAAGTCGCTGGTCTCGGTGGTGTAGGAGTACTCGCCATCGAAGTACACCTGGATGTCGAGCTGGTCGGTGAGGTGGCGGGCCAGCAGCTCGATATCGCTGTCCAGCCAGGCCCGGCGGATGTCCCGTATCGCCTGCGTGGCCCCGGCATAGTCCAGGTGATAGCCGGAGTAGTAGTAGCGGTACGGGGTGACGGGCACGTAGATGTACTCGACTGGATGGTAGTACACCCGGTGCGGGTAGATCCAGCCCGGGCACCAGCCGAAGTAGTGGTAGATGGAGGGGTAGTAGCCCTCGTAGTAGAACGCGAACCAGTAGGGGTCGCTGAAGTAGAACGGATACCAGAAGTAGACCACCAGAGACGGATGGTGATGGTAGTGATGCCCGGCCCACCAGCCATCCGCGTATCCGTCCCAGTACCCCTCCCAGTAGTCGGATATCCTGCGAGGTGTGACCAGGTAGCCGAACCCGGGCGCGCCGTGGGTGACCCGAAGGTGCTGGTAGCCGACGCTGAGGCGGCTGATGGTATCCCGCACCAGCAGCGGGGTCTGCTTGGGCACGGGGTTGCCGACCACATCCCGTGTGGGCCGGGTGAGGCCGGGCTGGCCCCACTGTCGGTTGTGCTCACGGGCTCGCTCCTGGAGCCGCTCGCGCACCCGCTGCCGCTCCTGGGCGGGCACGCTCCGGACACTCTCGTCGGCCCCGGGGCCGCGGAAGCTGGCCTCCGGGACAGCGAAGCGGCGCGGCTCCCGCGCAGGCAGGTCTGGCCTGACTTGCGGACGCCCCCGTTCCTGCCGCGGCGTCGGCATCACTTCTCGCTGGGGGGCCTGTCGCTCCCGTTCACGCACTTTCTCGCGCGTCCGGCTCTGCTCGCCGCGCGCCACCCCCTTTGGCTCGGTCACCTGGCCCTGGTCGCCCTTGAGCCGGCCGGACCGATCCCCGAACCCGGCCTCCGGGGTGGTGACTCTGCGCGGAGCGCGGGAGAGCTGACCGGCCTTCGGCCGCTCTTTCTGCTCGCGCGCGGGGGCCCACCGCGATGACTCGGCTGGCGCGCGGGGCGATGGCTGTGGCGTGGTCACCCGGCGAGGGGTGCGGTACAACTGGTAGAGATCCTGTTGTTGCGGACGCTCGCGATCCCGGGCAGAGAACCCTGGTGTCTCCGGGACGCTGACCTCCCGGCTGGGCTGGCGGTAGGAGAGGTAAGGGTTGGACCGCGGCGCGGGCTGCTCGCGACCCCGCCAGTCAGAGACGGAGGGGCGCTCCTGGGGCCGCCAGACCTGAGGAGATGGGGCGGCGCGCTGAGGTTCAGGGGCTCGGGGCACTATCGGCTCGGAGCGGACCTGAGGCCCCCCGCGTTCCTGTCTGGGCGGCTGCGGCCTGGCTACCACGGGCTCCTGCGCCCTGCCCTGCCTGCCACGGGCCGCCTGCTCCTCCTTGTCTTTGGTTTGCTGACCCCGATCTGCCAGAGACCAGGCTGGGACCAGGGCGAGGCCAGTGAGGAGAAGCGTGACGAGGATTCGCCTGCTGACTGAGTGAGCCGTTCCCGCAATCATCTCAGCCTCCTTCTGCTGCCTGGCGCAGAGCGCCCGCAGCATCCGTCCTCAGTCCCCGTCTACTTGCCGCCTTATTCTACCGCGGATCGGCTCAGCCCCAAACCTACAGATTCTCTTGGGGGTGTGACCGAACTGCGGTGGTCACACCCCTTGCATGGCGCCAGCGCGTGCAGCGGGTGTGCCCATCCAGCCGGGAGTGGAGGCAGGGACCAACTGAAAACGGTCACACCCTTCTCTTGCATCAGGGTAAGGCCCCTGATGCAAGAGAATCCCTCAGAGGGTCCCCACGCGCTCTCCTGGGGAGTCTCTTGAATCATGGTCTGTCACCATGATTCAAGAGACTCTCTGAAAAGGGCGGCCAGGGGCGGGTGTGAGCGATCTCTGATCACCCCGTGGACGGGGCTCCCACGAGGGCGACGGGCGAGCCTCTGGGACCGGCCGAAGCCCTTCGGGGCGCCGCGGTCCCTGGGCGACGCATCCTGGTGAGAGGCCCTGGAGGTAACAGCGCAGCCCCCCGGCGACGCCGGGGGGCTGCGGACTCACGAGGTCCGACCCGGCGATGGCGCTAGAACTGTACGGCCAGCTCGGCGCGGATCACCTGGATCGGGTCCTGGATGACGAAGAACTGGCCTCCGTCCGTGGAGACCGGCACCTCCTGTCGGGACATCACGTTGTCCACCTCCCGCCGACCATACAGCAAGTTGGCGGTGACAGTGTCGGACAACTGATGGGACAGTTGCACCGTCCACACCGGGTCCGCGTCGCGCCACTTGTCGGGCTCGACAATGCCGCTGCCCGGGCCGCCGTAGGTGATCCAGCTCAGGAAGCGGGGATTGTAGGCATCGCCCGCGGCGTAGGAGAGGGCGACCGGGGTCTTCTTCCCAAGCAGCTTCGGGAAGGCCACGCCGACGTGCCAGCCTCGGGCGATGTTGGTGGGATCGAGGAAGAGCGGCCGGTCGACCCAGTTGATGTAATGTGGGTCAACCTCCGCCCGGGGGTGCAAGGCCGAGAACGGCAGGTTGAAGGTGAACGCGCCGAGGCCGAACGGGGTGAGCACGCTCCAGCCGCCCCAGGGCGCGAAGGCATAGCCGGGCTCTACCTCGCCGTACTCGCCGGTGATGGCCAGCCATTCGCCGTCCCACTTCAGACCAGCCAGCCAGGCATTGTCGCCCGCGTCGCTCAGGGTGAGCTCGCCGGGGTCCTCGATGCCGTTGCCATTGTCGTCCACGAAGTCCTCGTCAAAGGGCCACTTGCGGAGCTGAGCGTACTCGCCGTAGACGCCCAGGCCCCAGAGCTTGCCAGTGAGGCTGGCGCTCCAGGCCTGCTCCTTGGACCAGCCGGTGCCAAGCCAGTTGGCGCCCAGATTCCAGCTCTTGCTCAGCTTCCAGTCGAGGTAGTAGAGGTTGTAGTTGTCCTGGCCGGTGGTCTCTGGCTCGTACATCGCGGCCGCGCCGACCACTTCCTCTGCCGACGGCAGACCGACGCTACCAGTGGTCGCACCGTAGAACTGCTCCCGGTCGAGCATCGCCCAGAAGAGGCCCCAGGAGAGAGCGCGATCAGTGTTCCAGTCGAAGCGCACGCCCTTGAGGGCCTCCTGGCTATTGCAGGCGACCAGGCCCAGGCCGCGGCCGAGGTACTGCTTGCCGGCCACGATGTCCACGGGCGCCAGGAAGCTGGTGTGATGGGTAACCCAGGCCTCATCAACTTTGACGGTGTCCATCACGCCGTTACCGGTGAGCCAGTTCGGAGACCCCGCCCATATGTCCAGCTCGGGGAGCCGCGGGTAGTTGGCCCGGGCGTCGGCGAGCACCACGGTCTTGACCTTGGTGTTCTCGTCAAGCTGCCCGGAGAGGATCACCCGGGTGCGCTGGGTGAGGAAGTCGCTGGCCTTGTAGGCATCCTTCAGGGCATCGCTAATCGGAATGGTCCCGAGGAACGCCAACTGGGCACGGGCGGGATCATCTCCCCACCCCTGAGTGTCGTAGGCCGGTAAGTTGATCCCGCCGTAGGGGGCGAGGACTGGCTCCAAGTCATTGAAGTCACCGCCCTGGAGCTCGGCGAAGAAGGGGTAGCCGGTGGTGGCCACGTCATCCAAGCCGAGCTTGGTGCCATAGGCGCCAGTGCGCAGGTTGACGTCGCCGGTGACGGTGATCACCGGGCCCTTGGGCGCAGGCCGAGACTCCAGCTCCTCGACCCGCTTGATGAGGTTGTCCATGTCAGAGCGCAGGGCCTTCAGCTCAGGAGCGAACTCCTTGGCGAGCTTGTCCAGCAGGGCCTGCTGCTCTGGGGTAAGGCCCGCGCCCGCTCCCGCAGGTCCCGGAGGGCCGGCCGGCCCCGGAGGCCCCTGGATCCCCTTCATGGTCTCCAGGCGCTCCATCAGTCGTGCGATCGCCTGCGCGAACTCGTACCTGGTGAGGGCCTGCTTGCCCTTGAAGGTCCCATCCGGGTAGCCCTCGATCAGCCCCTTCTCAGCCAGAGTGTTGACCGCATTGTAGGCCCAGTGGTTGAGGGGGACATCGGCGAAGGGCTGCTGCGCAAACGCAGGCGCCAGAGCGCCGAGCAGTATCACCACGGCGCCCAGCACTAACCCGACTGCACGCATCGCTTCCTCCTTACGGTGTACCTTCGCGATCGGCGGAACCGATGGCGCGGACCTCACCGGACCGAGAGCTTCCTAAGTTCCCTCCCGGCCAGGAGCTGCCTCCGCTCCCCGGTTCTCGCCTCCGTTCGCCGCCTCCCGACCAGGCCGTGCGCCCGCCCGCGTACCACCTCCCTTCCGGCGCAGAGAGCCGCTGGGGCCGGCTGGCAGCGTTTCACAGAAAGCTACGGATTCCCTTGCATCAGGGTAAGGCCCCTGATGCAAGGGAATCTCTCAGAAGGGCGCCAGACGCTCTCCTGGGGAGTCTCTTGAATCATGAGTCTCTCACCATGATTCACGAGACTCTGTAGCTATCCCGCCTGGGGTCCCTTGCCAGGACTCCAGGCAAGCAAGATATGCCACGTCCTCCCGAGGGCGTCTAAGAGCGCCTGTCACTACCAGGGGCGTTCTGCATCCCGAAGCGCCTCCCTGCTCTCAGAGCCGACGGCAGAGGGTTCTGCTAACCCCGCAAGGGCCAGTTCCTCACCAGTGCACCGCTGGCCCCACCGGGCCGTTCCCTGGACGCCTGGGGGTTGGAATCCCTAACACAATCCGGTTGCGTGCTGTATCAGAGCCAACCTATTGAGCTTCGCATATTGCAGTGACGCCATCAGGGGGTCTGTGGAGCCTCCTGACGTGTTCCGTCTGAGTCTCGCCCTCACTGCATTGGGCGAGACCCAGTAGTCGCTCTCAGCGACGCTGGGGAGGAGTTCTGATCCAGCGCCTTAGACACAGACCTCGCCCGCGAAGTCGCGCCCGAGGGACGATTATAGGGCGATCTCCCCGGGAAGGCAACTCCCAAACCGACCACCTGGGCCCCAAAGTGCAACAAAGGAGCCGCCGCGCGGACTGCCGAACCCCCCGGCCCGACAGCGGGCCGGCCACACCCCTGTCGGCTCAGGCGAGCTGGCGGCTCAGGCGGATCGAGAGTGCCGCGGGGGGAGCCCGCGCTGCCGCTGGATAGCAGGCTGTCGGCGACGCATTGCCCACTCAGGGGAGAAGCCAGACATGAGCGAGAGAACCCGCAGCAGGCTCTTGGCGCTGCCCACGAAGGCAGAGCATCCGGGCTGGCTGCGCGCCAAGCGCCGCCAGCTTGCTCGCCTGCTGGGGGGCTTCCCGGCCCGCACCCCCCTGAATGCGGAGACCCTGAACCGCGAAGAGCAGCGCGACCGGATCGTGGAGTGGGTGCGCTATGAGGCCGAACCGGGCGATGTCGTGCCCGCAGTCCTGCTCATCCCGCGGCGGCGCACCCCACCTCTACCCGCGGTCCTCTGCCACCACCAGCACGCAGGCCAGTACGAGCTGGGAAAGAGCGAGGTGCTGGGCTGGGCCGGCAACCCGCAGCAGGCCTATGCTGCGGAACTGTGTGCCCGCGGCTACGTGACCTTTGCGCCTGATTGCATCGGCTTCGAGGAGCGCTCCCACCCCCGGCTCGCGGGCCGGGAGTACGAGCGCTTCCTGGCCCATCGTCTGCTCCTTCAGGGCCTGAGCCTTCAGGGCAAGATGATCTGGGATGTGATGCGCGCGGTTGATTACCTGAGCAGCCGCGCGGAGGTGGAGGCGAGCCGGATCGGGATGATGGGCCACTCACTGGGCGGGTGCGAGACCTGGTGGGCGATGTCTCTGGAGCCGCGCATCAAGGCTGGCGCGGCGAGCTGCGGAGTGACCACCTATGGGGCGGTGCTGGCGGCGGAGTGGCAGCACAACTACGGGTGGTACGTTCCGGGCATCCTCAAGTGGGGAGACCAGCCGGAGGTGGTCTCGATGATCGCCCCCAGGCCGTTGCTGGCGCTCGCCGGAGCCAAGGACCGGGGCTTCCCCATCTCCGGGGCGAGGGAGGTGGTGACCCGTGCTGGCATGTTGTACCGCCGCCTCGGGGTCCCTGACGCGCTGGAGCTGTTCGAGTCACCCCGGGGGCACGAGTTCACGGACGAGATGCGCCACCGGGCGTACCTGTGGTTTGACCGATGGCTGTGAGCTGCTGTGCCGGCGGCTATGGGTTTCCCCGGTTGTATGCTATCATGCCATATGGGTGAGTGGATGCGGTTCCGCTGGACTGATTGCGGAACAGCCAGAGTGTGACGCGGTATGAGAATGCCTTCTGTGGCTTCGCCAGGCCTTGCTTGGCTACTGGACGCGGAGATGCGATCATGAGCGAGGATCATCCCACATACCCGAATCCAACCATACAAGAAGCCATCTGCGAGATCCACTTCAGACTGCCCGGAGACGGGGCGTGGAACCCCGCGTTCGCCGGTGAGCTGTTCAAGAAGATCCAGCGCGACTTCCCCCACTTCGAGCCGGCCGCGAGTATGGGCGTGCAATTCGAGGTCGGGCCGGCCGGGATGGCACCGCGTCTAGTGCCCATCCGTCCTCAGATGCAATTCCGGCATCGAGAGCGTCCTCTACTCAGACAGCTCTCACCCTTCGTCATGACAGTGAACGTGCTTCCGAAGTACCCAGGCTGGGCGCCGGTGCGCGAGGACATCATGGCCGGGTGGCGCGATGCCGTCGCTGTGACGGGAGCCTCAGTGGTCAGACGCATCGGGCTCCGTTACATAGACCGCATCGAGCGAACACGGCCCGATGAGCGCCCCGGCGAGTGGATAGCACCGAGCCAGTACATTCCCCAGTACGTCCTGTCCTCACTGCCGGGCTTCCTGTCTCGTCTCGAGGCCCGGCCTGCCGAGCAAGATCGGGTGATCATAACACTGGGGGAGGTAGCGGGAACCGCGGAGCAACCTGGTGCGTTCATGCTGGACATAGACTGCATTGTCGAGAAGAGCATCCCGGCAGACGATGAGTCGGGTCTGCGCGCTGAGATCAACCGACTGCACAGCCGCTGTTGGGAGGTGTTCCAAGCGTCTCTGACGCCGCGGTACGTGAAGCGGCTGGAGGGAGGCGAGTGATGTGGGGAGGCGTCTTTGTCTACCCGGCCGGTGCCGTTGTGGGTCAGGCCTCTGGGGTGCTGGTTGATGAGGAAGCAGAGCGCAGCAAAGAGGTAGGAACACTCTACGATAGCATCTGGGGCACCGCGAGTGCGGAATGGGTGAGGTCACTGGTAAGCTACATCAGACAGCCAGAATCCGCCGCGGTGTCGCTCCCAGGCTGGATCGCCGTACCGCGCCCAGCGCGAACCCAGATACTGGTTGTGCGCCTAGAGACGCGCGACTGGCTGGATAGCAGCGATCTCCAGCACGAACCAGCGCGAAGCCAGATACTGTATGTGCAACTGCAGACGGAGCCAGCCGTGCCGCTACGGAACCAGGCGGCATTGCGCCTGTTGGAGGAGTGGCTTTCCGAGCAGTCAGACTACGACGAGAAGACGTGGCCGGAGATCAGGAAGGCCTTGGACGAGGATCGCCTGGGAGTGCGGAGCTTGTTCAGTGAGTAGAGCCGTGGTGCTAGACGCCGGCACGCTCGGCATGCTGACCCACCCGAGGAGGAGGGTCAACAGGCCGGTGGCGGACTGGTGCCGGAGGTGCCTGCTCACAGAAGTGACCCTGGTTGTGCCGGAGATAGCAGACTACGAAGTGAGACGGGAGCTTATCCGGGCCCGGAAGCCGAAGAGCGTGGCCCGGTTGGACGCTCTGGCCAAGGCCATCCTGTACCTACCGATCACGACACCGACGATGCGCGAGGCAGCGCGGCTGTGGGCCGACCTGAGGAACCAGGGCCTGCCGACGGCAGATGACAAAGCCCTTGACGCCGACGTCATTCTGGCGGCGCAGGCTCGATCGCTCCAGGACCAGTATGACGAGGTGGTCATCGCTACCGACAACGTGGGGCACCTCGACCGCATGGCAGCCGCGAAGAGGTGGAGCGACTTGTGAGGGGGCGCTCCCGGCCGCTAACCGCCGCGATCTCAGCCTGGTGGACTGCGTCAGCTTTGGCGTAATGAGGGGGCTGGGGATCGAGTCCGCTTTCACATTCGATCCGCACTTGCGCCAGCAGGGCTTCCAGGTGGTGCCTGAGGATCAGGGCATCGCGACCTGAAGACGCAAGAGCGCTGCGCCCGGGGAGAGCCGAACGCAGCGCGGACCAGGGGCACGCAGAGGCGTGTCCACCTCCTTTATGCCATATCGCGGGCGGTTCTCACATCCTCGTCAGGAGCGCACTCCTGCCCCGAGCCAGCGGGAGCTGGCGGCCGCCGCATCATCGCGGCCGAGACGGCTGCGCCACCGATTCGTGATCGCCCCGAGGACGGGGCTCCCACAAGGGCGGCCGGTGAGCCTGTGGGAGCGGCTAGGCCCTTCGGGCCGCCGGGAGGCGGGCCTAGCCACGGTCGTCGTCCAGACCCGGCCACTCAGTCTTCCGGGCGGGGCATGCTCAGGTCCCTGCTGATGAGAAGACTGAGGGCACACCCTCTCGAGGGGGCTGTTCGACACCACACTGGCGAAGTGGTAGAATCGCGCGTGTGTACGCTGACCGCTCGCAACTGAAGGACTGCTCCCGCATCGTCATCAAGTTCGGCTCGAAGGTTGTCACGACTGAGGCGGGGGCGGTGGATGAGGGGCATCTGGCTCATCTCGCGGAGCAGGTCGTCGAGCTGACCCGCGCCGGCAAGCAGGCCGTGCTGGTCACCAGTGGGGCCATCCGCACCGGGCGGCACAGCCTCGGGATCAGCGATCAGAGCCTCGACCTCCCGGCGCGCCAAGCGGCCGCCGCGGTGGGGCAGATCGAGCTGATGTGGCGCTACCGGGAGATCTTCGGCCGGTTCGGGCAGTCCATCGCGCAGGTGCTGTTGACCCAGGCGGAGCTGTCGGACTTCCGCCGCTATCTGCACCTGCGCAATACCCTGAGCACGCTCCTGGGGGAGTACCACGTCATCCCGGTGCTGAATGAGAACGACTCGGTCTCGGCCGAAGGCGTGCAGATCGGGGAGAACGACCGGCTGGCGGCGGTGGTGGCCTCGAGGCTGGACGCCGATCTGCTGCTCTCGCTCTCCGATGTCGCCGGCTGCTTCAGCGGCGACCCGAACCACGATCCTGAGGCGAAGCTCATCCCCGTGGTGCGGGAGATCACCCGGGAGATGGAGCAGGCGGCCCATGGCTCGGCCGCCCCTGCGGGGCGGGGCGGGATGCGGAGCAAGGTCGAGTCTGCCAAGCTGGCGATGAGCGCCGGGGTGATCATGGTGATCGCGCACGGCCGTGAGCGGAACGTGATCCGGCGGATCATGGCCGGGGAGGAGATCGGCACCATCTTCCTGCCGAAGCCGGCGAAGATGCGCTCCCGGAAGCGCTGGATCGGCTTCGCGCGAGTGCCCAGGGGCAAGCTGCTGGTGGACGCGGGGGCGGCGGAGGCGCTGGTCTCAGGGGGCAAGAGTTTGCTGCCGGTGGGCGTGGTAGGGGTGGTGGGCGACTTTCGGTCAGGCGAAATGGTATCTGTCGTGGTGGAGGCGGACGGGGGCGAGCGCGAGATCGCGCGGGGCCTGGTGAACTACGGGGCGGAGGACCTGCGGAAGATCCAGCGCTGCCGGTCGAAGGATATCGTGAAGCGGCTGGGGCATCGGGATTTCGACGAGGCGATCCACCGCGACAACCTGGTAGTGCTCTAATGAATGTCGCCCAACGAAGTAATG
>Ga0315307_1000177_pt1 | contig 25849 bp, 25 predicted proteins | sample TDP2_MG_FD_203079 | JGI IMG/M metagenome (GOLD analysis project Ga0315307, IMG submission 203079) | Freshwater sediment microbial communities from Lake Towuti, South Sulawesi, Indonesia - TDP2 | ecosystem: Environmental > Aquatic > Freshwater > Lake > Sediment | place: Indonesia: South Sulawesi...
TCTCGGACTGGTTGGCAAAAGCCCCTAGCTTGTCAGTGACTATAGTGTAGTTCTGGTTTCGGGTGACATCCTCGTCAGAGATAACGTAGACTGGTTGTTCAAAAGTCATCTGATCGTAGATGCCGACGGTGTGGTTTGCCAGAGGTTGCCCCGTCTCATCAACGAGCGTCATGTTCACTTCGTAGGACCACGTCTTCACCATGTACGTTCCATTAGACGCGATGTCTATCTTCTGATAGCCAACAGTTCGGTTATCCTTTTGAACTAAGAGGCCATAGGTTCCGGACCTGAGTAGAGTGAGGTCGATGTGCCCAGTTCCGTTTGAGAGACGGCTGGACGCTATCTTCTCTTTAAGATCGCATATCGTCACATTGATCTTCGCGTAACTAGTCTTGTTCTCCCAATCCCTTACCCAAAGGGTTATGTTGTATCTCTCTGCGCCGTTTTCGCCAATGGCCAGTGCTGGTGCAAGCAGCTGACTTGAGACTCGATTTGCGAATGGTCCAATCGAAACTAGAACGTAGTCTCTCGTCTGCGCATCCATCAGAATCAATACGGCTAAGAGGACAATAGTGCTCGTTTTAGCTGTTGTCATGGGTTCTCCCTTGACAGCTCAGAGCACCGGAATAGCTTCATGTCCATGTCGTCGATGGATTCTCGTATACCATTAATCTCTTTTTCCACTTTCCTTAGGCTAGTTTGAAGCTGGTTCATTTTTTGTTCGAAGGGCTCTTGATACAGCTCGCCAACGGCGAACCTTACCTCAAGCTCTTTGACCTCGTCTTTTACCTTGGAAGCCTCGAGCTCAAGATTCATGATCTTCTCAATCTGGCTACGTCTCATCGAAGCCCATCTATCTGATATCAGGCCTAGACGCTGTTGACATACGGTCATGGCTCTTTGGACTTCCTCTGTTCCTGTCCCGAACGATAGTTTCTCTCTGATAAGAGACAGGTACTGCTCAATGATCCCAGCTTCCTCTTCAATCGACAATGATGTTAAGGCAGCATCGATCTTTGAAATCAGTTCCTCCCACTTGGCAACAGCCATGGAATATACAGGCTTGCCCATCTTGCGTTGCTCTGTCCAGTAGTCACTGTGAAGCACCTCCGCGTATCCCCTGACGTACTGCAGATCCGCGACGGCTTGAGATTCACCTATTTTCTGGGCTCCAGGGGGAAAATAGGGCGCAGTTACCTTTTCTTTGGCCCACTCTAGCTTAGCCTTCGCTTTGGCTAGCTCCAAGACCTCTCTCAACCTGAATATGTCGTCAACCGATATGGACAGCTGCTTCCCCAGTTCTTCTGCGATGAGTCTGTAAGCATTCTCTGGAATCTCGCCAGATTTCAGGAGTTTGGTAAGCTCTTCCAAGCTCAGCGAAGTCTCTTTTATCTGCCTCACGTAAGACTGAAAGTCCTTGAGATACTCATTAACTTCGCTCTCGAGCTGTTTGATTGAGACCTCTGAGATCAGTGGGCGCCTTGCTTCAGGAGGGGAGGGAGCAGGTTGGAACGTCTCCAGCTGCCTCTGAAAAGGCTCGGCGACTTTCCTCTGTGATGGCGAGTTGGAGGATTTTCTTTTTGAGGATCTGAGTAGGAACCTCAACCCTTTACCCACCCCAGCTCGGTTCTTTCACCTTTCGTCGGCTCCAAGAGAGGTGTGCTCTCGGTGTTGTCATACTCGGGTAATAGCTCTTCGGCATTAATTTCTAAGTTGAAGACGGCCTCTTAAGCTTTGAGGTGAACGCCGCGATACCTCAAGAAAGCGTCAAGTTCATTCTTGTAGGGCAGAGCCGTGATTGCGCCGCGTCTGGTCACCACCAAGGCTCCAACGGCATTCGCGACGGTGACGCATGTCTCAAGATCCCAACCTTTCAGCAGACCAACGAGAAGGCCTGCGTTCCATCCATCACCAGCTCCGGTCGTGTCTATCGCTTTCACCTTGAAAGCCGGCGCGCGAATCTTCTGGCCTTCTTGAGTCTCAACCACAGCACCATCTCTGCCAAGCTTTAGGCCGACAATGCCGACTCCGTACCTGAGGGCAGCCCTTGCTGCTCTTTCAGGATTGTCCGTCCCGAGAATGAAAGCAGCCTCTTCTCTGGAGAATGTTGCTATGTCTGAAAGCCGGAGCATCCGAGTGTAGAGCCTTCTGACCGTTCTCTCCGAATTCCAGACATCAGCCCTTAATGTGGGGTCAAAGGAGACTTTCACGCCTTTTTTCTTTGCATATTGAACAGCGCTCAATACAGCTTTCCTTGATGGATTCTGAGACAAAGAGAAGCCCGAGACGTGGAGGATTCGCGCCTTTGAGATATACTCGAGATCAGTCTCGTCAACCGACAGGGCAGTGTCCGCAGTTCCGATCACCCAAGGTTTCCTGAAGAAAATGAACGATCTTTCGCCCGTCTCAGGTTCGTTAGCCACAAAAGTGATCGTTGTACGCATCCCCTTTTCGACTTTCACCCGAGACGTGTCCACGCCGTTCTTTTGGAGTTCCTTTAGCAAGAATTGGCCAAAGGGGTCCTCTCCAACTGCTGTGATTGCACCTGAGCTTAGACCTAGTCTTGCAACCCCCACAAGAGTGTTCATTGGCGCTCCTCCGAAGCACTTCTGGAACGCGGAGACCTCCAAATATGAGACTGGTTCAGTTGCGACGAAGTCAACCAAAACCTCTCCAATGCCGACGACTTCCGGTGCCAAACCAGCCCACCTTCAGAAAGGTACCTATTTCCTTCTTAGTATGTGGATACCGCTCATGCACGCTCTTAGAGAAAAAGGAACAACGACCGACCCGTTTCCCTGCTGGTACTGCTCGATGATCGCCATCAAGGTGCGGCTCGTAGCCAAGGCTGTGCTGTTCAAGGTGTGAACAAAGCCCTTGGGAGGCTTTCCGACGCCCTCTCGGTACTTGATGTTCAGCCTTCGAGCTTGGTAGTCAGTGCAGTTGGAGTTCGAGCCGGCTTCGCGGAAGATCCCGTCCGCCATCCATATCTCTGTGTCATACTTCTTAGCTGCCACTGTGCCGATGTCTCCAGTACAGGCATTTACCACTCGGTAGTGCAAGCCAAGCTGTTGGTAGAGTTCCTCGCAGTTTCTTTGGAGCTCTTCATGTAAACTCCACGACTGCTCAGGCAGACAAAAGACGAACTGCTCGATCTTGTTAAATTGATGCATTCTGAATAAGCCCTTTGTGTACTTTCCGTGTGCGCCGACTTCCTTCCTGAAATTGGTGCTTGCGCCTACGAACTTCAACGGAAGGTCGCTTGCATTCAGTGTCTCATTCATGAACATCGCTGCGATCGGATGTTCGCTTGTAGCAATCAGATAGCGGTCTTCATTCTCTATCTTGTACATGACCGTCTCGAAGTCTGACAGATCAGTTACTCCCTCGTAGGGCTCTCTTCGCAGCATATAGGGCGGCTCGATCAACGTGTAGCCGCGGTTCATCATGAAATCGATGGCGAACCTTTGGACTGCAAGGTCAAGAAGCGCGAGCTCGTCTTTCAAGAAGTAGAAGCCCGCGCCTGAGACCTTGTTGGCTCTTTCTTCGTCGATCAGCCCCAAGTTCAAAGCGATCTCTAGGTGGTTCTTGGGCTCGAAGTCACACTTGGGCGGCGAACCCCAACGCCTGACTTCTTGATTGTCGTTCTCGTCTCGCCCGGGAGGAACAGATTCATGGAGGATATTTGGAATCCGCATAAGCAGGTTTCTGGATTCTCGCTCACACTGCTCTACTTGGACCATAAGCCCTTTTATGGTCTCCTGTATTCTCTCGGCTTCTTCTAGGAGTCGGCTCACATCCAAGCCTTGCTTTTTCAGTTTGGCTACTTCAATACTCAGCTCGTTTCGCTTTCTTCTCCACTCGTTTATCTCTGTCAGAATCTTCCTCCATGTTCTGTCCGCTACTATGAACTCGTCAAGCAGTCTCAGTTTCTCAGGGTCATTTCTTCTCTTCAGGTTTTCTTTCACGAACTCCGGGTTGGTTCTTACTAGCTTGATGTCGATCATTCTAGGGGAACTCCGGATTCCTAGATAAGCTCAACGAGGCGGATATAAATGTGTAGCACGGCTGCCTACCATTAGGCTTCGCCACCAAACGTTTTAATACTTCTCTACTGTCACTTACTTGCGCTCGTAGTGGTGTCTTAACGTGTCAAAAAAGGGTCGCGTTAAGGACAAGTGGCGGAGCAAGAAATGGTACGCCGTGTTGGCCCCGGGATACTTTGGTGGCGTCGAGATAGGGTCGGTGCCGACGGATGACCCTGAGAAGATTGTTGGCAGAGTCGTTGAGTCCACGCTTTACGATGTGACCGAGGATTTCGCTCACCAATACCTAAAGATGTACTTCCAGATTACGGATGTGGACGGAAAGCAGGCTTCAACGATCTTTAAGGGGCACGAGTACTCAAGAGACTACCTTAGGAGCCTTGTCAGGAGAAGGACGACTCGGGTGGACGGGATCATCAACGTCACGACAAAAGACGGCTACACACTAAGGGTTTCAGCCTGTGCCTTTACACTAAGCAGGATAAAGACATCTCAGGAGAAGGAGATACGCGAAGTCATGAAAAGGGTGATTGAGAACAAGGCAAGCACCTTGACCTTCGACCAGTTCGTGCAGGAAGTCGTCCTAGGGAAGATAGCGTCGGACATCTATAATGAAGCAAAGAAGGTTACTCCATTGCGCCACATGGGACTAAGGAAATCAAGGCTCATTTCGAGACCCTCAGTCGAGGTCGGAGAGCTTGAAGTACCATCAGAAGTTGCTGTTGAGGTTGCTAGCTGAGACAGCGGTGTTGCAGCGACTGATCTGAGATAAGCGGCTCTCTTTGTTTGGGAAGAAAGTCGCCCACGTAGCGGCTGTTTTCTGATATATGCAGCATGAAAAGGGTTGCGGTTCAAATTATTCACCAGTCTTCCTTAAGGGATAAAGCAGGGAAAATAAATGAAGAGACATGCGAGATTTATGGCGACATGGCCAAGGGCTCTGGTCAGCTCGTTAGAGTACTGAAGAAGGGTCCTCTTCAAAGGTTCATGCCCAAGAATAACCCTCAAGTCGCGTTTGAGGGAAAGGCTTCTTGGTTCCTCGTCTCAGTTATGTTTAATGGTTACGCCATCGAATACCTAGACTGTCGAAGTAGTGAAGCACAATGGCGTTTGTACGCGAGCTTAACGTCATCAAGAAAGATTGGAGGAAAGTAGACCTTAAGATCGCCCTGTGTTACCCTAATGTATACCGGGCGGGGATGAGCGGGCTCACGGTCAGGTTGCTTTATGCCTTGTTCAACGCTCGTGAAGATGTTCTCTGTGAACGGCTCTTCATCCCGACATTGAAGGAACCATTAAAGAGCCTCGAGTCAAACCAGCCTCTGAGACGGTTTGATGTGGTTGCTTTCACGCTACAATATGAAGAGGATTACCCGAATGTTATCCGAATGCTTCTCGATTCCGGTATCCCGCCTAGGAGAGAAGACCGGAAGCCCACCGACCCTTTAGTAGTAGCAGGCGGACCTTGCGCCACAGCAAACCCGGAACCGCTCGCTGACTTCATCGATCTATTCGTCATAGGTGAGCTTGAACCTGTGCTGGATCCACTGATTGATTATCTGAAAGCCTACAGCCGTCGTTTGTACCAAGTTGACGAGTTTGCGGGCCTACAAGGAGTGTACGTGTCTGCGATCTCTAATCCCGTGGATAGAGTATGGGTTCGGAACCTTGATGATGCACTACATCCGTTGGCACAGCAGATACCACTCGTTGAGGAACGAAGCCCTTACATGACGATCTGGGGAAAGGCCTTTGCGGTGGAGGCCACTAGGGGCTGCAGTCGAAGATGCCGGTTCTGTCTTCTTGGGCACATAGGCCAACCTAAACGAGATAGAAGCTTCCGAACGCTACAGACGATCATAGATGAAGGAATTCGCCGAACGCCTGTCGGCAAGGTCTCGTTGATAGGAGCAAGCATGTTCGACTATCCCCGTCTCGACGATATTTGCGAGTTTGCCATCTCACGCGGTCTTGACCTTTCAATCCCATCTCTCCGTCCTGAAGGCATCACAGAACGGCTAGCTGCCTTGTTGGGTAGGGGAAAGCAGAGGAGCGTTTCGATCGCGCCTGATGCGGCTTCGCCAAGAATGTGCAACGTGGCAAACAAGATAATGGACGAGACAGCGATTGCTGACGCTGCCAAGATCCTTTTGAGCAACGACGTTAACCATCTGAAACTTTACTTCGTGATTGGCTTGCCTGGCGAAACTCTCGACGATATCAGTGCCATAGCCGATCTGTCGAGACGAATCGCGGATGTCGGATACGGAACAAGAGCGATCCACCTAAGCATTAACCCCTTGATCCCGAAGTCCCACACGCCGTTCCAATGGGAACAGGCACCATCTGTTTCATACGTGAGAGAGAGTTTGGCCTTACTGAAAAGAAGACTGAAAGGGGATAGGCGGTTCGTGATTGACAGCCTTGACCCCCACCGTGCTCAGATTCAAGCTTTTCTCAGCCTTGGTGACCGGAAGACCGGCAGGATTGTTGAGCTCGCAGCACGCTACAAGGGCGGGTCGGGAGCCTGGAGGCGAGCTCTGAAAGAGTCGGGTCTCTCCTTGGAGAGTTCCACGCGCGCAAGGAGCGTTGATCAACCTCTGCCATGGGACAGAATTGACGTTGGCTCGAGCAGACAGTGCCTTCTGAAGGAAGTTGAAGCGTACAGGAGAAGCTCACAGTTCGCATCAGCCAACCATTCAGGATATTAAGGTGTTGACTGTAGAAGAATATGAGGCTATGGATGGAAGAATGGAGATCGACGAAAGACGCTTCAAGAAGATGTTCCCTCATTTGGCTGAAGAGATGGGGATGGGGGAAAATAATGTACAGATAGCATCAGTCCGTTCGGACGCCGAGGCAGGGGAGAGAGCAGCCTCTAGCCAGTTTGATGGCTACAACCCAGATGTCATCGACTTTCTCCGGCGGTGCAACAACCAGAATCAAGCTGTAGAGATAATTGCATATCTGGAGAATAGAAGTGAGATCAGTCGCGAGTACGCTGCTAGGTTGAGGAGACAACTGAAAGAGAAGGGACTGAGGAGTTTCGGACCGAAGAAAGAAGATGATTACTACATCAAACGGGCAGGTGTCTAATCTGTTCTCCGCTCTTTCTTCTTCAAGTAAGGCTTGGGTATAGTCTCTGGCACTCAAGCGGCAACACTCTTCAGTCACCTAGCGACGCAACGCATGAATACACTTAAAAGCAAAGGGTTAACATAATTCTCGAAAAAGACGATCCACATCTCCACAAAATGGAGGCAAATGCTTGGACAGGAAGCGATCGGCGTCCTTTCTGCGTGTAACCATGGCGGCTGTTCTCCTACTGCTTTCCTGTGCGTGCTTGAGTCATGCTCAAGCTGAAGAGGTTACGGAGTATCCAACGGTTCAAATAAGCCGTGTCATAGAGGTCGCGAATGGTGGAACACTCATTGTAAGAGATGCCCTAACCCTTTCATCCGCCGATGGCCAGAAAGTCAAGTCTCTAGGCGAGTTCCAGATTGGTTTCCCACTTGTGTACAAAGGTAACTTAGTATACAACTTCTCTTATGATTCATCTGGGAGGTTGTCTACAAGGGCAGATTCAGCCGGCCTTGAGGAAGAGCTTTCGTGGATCAGTGTAGCTTTTCCTAAGCAGGTCGATGTAAGCGACGGACGCTCTTACAGTTTCACGGTTGTCCTCGTTTTCTCACAAATGGTGGAAGCTAACGAATCGAGTGTTCATGCCTCTTTTCCTCTATATCCGGGTCTGCCAGTGGAATCTCTTATGTGCAACGTGACCATTGCGCTACCAAATGGAGCTTCTTTTGACTCGGCTTCGCCAATCATCTCCAACAGGACTGTGGATTCCGCCTTAGTTCTGTACAGCGATAAGAGCCCGCTTCAAGCTCTTGCCAATGTTTCTGCATGGGTAGAGTTCACAATGTTCGACTTTGCAGTTCTGGATGTAGGAGAGTGGACGAGGGAAGTGGCGGTAGACAGCTCAGGAGCAATCACTGTGACCGACTTCTACCAAGTAGTCAATAAAGCAGAGAAAAGAATATCTAAGATACACTTTGCTTTGCCTCCCAATGCTACTAATGTTGCTGCGCAGGATGTGTACGGCGCTATTGATAGGAGCAAGCTGTCCGTGGTGGGTTACGAAGACCGCGTCGAAGTCGAAGTCTACCTCAGAGAACTACTAGGAGCCGATCAAAGGGTGAAGCTTCTCATTGCGTACAGTCTTCCATCTGGCATGTACATTGCCCAGAAAGGATGGCAAGATTACACACTCAATGTTAGTCTGGTCAGATTTTATGGGTATGTTGCGAGACGGTTCACAGTAGTGGTTTCTCTGCCTGAGGGAGCCGAGTTCCAGACAGCTTCAAAGACCCCGACAAGTGTAGAGAGAGAAGGCCTTCTAGTGAAGGCCAAGTTCACTGACTACAACGTGACGGCATTACATGAGCAAACGTTCAGCTTTGATTATCGATACCTGACTCTCTGGTCTTTCTTTAGACCAGCGCTTTGGGTGGGAATAGTTGCCTTGGTAGGTGGCAGTTTGCTCCTCGTTAGGAGGGTCTCTAGGCCAGTATCGGTTGTTGAGATGGCGCTTTCTCCGGATGTTGTTAAGAGGTTCCTTGATGCATATGAGGAAAGGAGAAGGCTAGAGTCGGAGCTTTATTCCCTAGAACAGCGGGTTCAAAAGGGAAAGATCTCCCGCCGCGAGTACAAGCTCCGGAGGAGTTCGTTGGATGGGCGTCTATCAAGGCTGCAGAAAGACCTCACGGACCTTAGAAGGGAGATCGGCAGTGCAGGTAGCCGGTACCTAGAGAGAATGAGACACCTTGAAACATCAGAGGCAGAGATCGATACACTGGACAGAGATATCGAGAGAGTAGAGGCCCGGTACAAACGAAGGGAGGTCTCGGCCGAAGCCTATCGGAGATTGGTGGACGAATACAACCGCATAAAAGAACGAGCTGAGAACAGGATAGCGGAGATACTTCTCAGGCTCAGAGAAGAAACCCGCTGAGAGCTCACAGAAAGCTTCCTCCCAAAAAGCTTTTATCTCTGGAAGAGGATGTGACTCAAATTCAGAAAGGTGACCTTGATTGGTCAAAATAAGTATCGATCATCATAAGTGCACCGGGTGCGGCACCTGCGTTGACGTCTGTCCTGTCGCAGTATTTGAACTTGATGACGGCAAATCCACTCTTGTGAAGGTTGATGAGTGCCTAGTCTGCAGGGCATGCGAGGCACAGTGCCCCGAAAGCGCCATTGAAGTCACTGAATAGCCGCGCATACGAGCCTACAGTGTCCAGAAACTTGACTGGACTGCTCTAACCCTTCTCACGACTCTTTCAGCTCGTTTCTGGGCTTCTAAGTCCAAATATGGGCGCCGATCTCGAACTCTGACTTCAAGGCCAGTCATCTGAGCAACAATTCCCGGCACGATTTTTTCCAAGAAGCTGGGGCAGTAGCCACCCTCCAATACAGCCACAACCCGGTCCTTGGAAAGCTTGTGAGCTAGGTCCAAGATTGCTCGGAAGATGCGAGGGTAGATATACGCGGAGAGTGAGAGCTCTCCAACGTCATCTCTGTAGTAACCGTCGAAGCCTGCGGAGACTAGAATGAACTGGGGCTTATACTGCATGGCTATGGGCATCGCTATGGCTTTCACAGCGTTCCAGTAAGACGGGTCACCAGTTCCAAAGGGGAACGGCACGTTTACAGTGAATCCTGATCCTTGGCCCATACCGGTCTCGTTCATGAAGCCTGTGCGAGGGAACAAGGAGGGGTCTTCGTGCAGGCTAATGTAAAGAACCTTATCAGTGCTGTAGAACGTTTCTTGAGTTCCATTGCCGTGATGTGCATCGATATCGAAGACCAGAACCCGCTGCAAACCGAAGCGAGCAAGCAAGTATGCTGCAGCCAACGCGACGTTGTTGAATATGCAGAAGCCCATGGCATGTCTGGCTCCAGCATGGTGTCCTGGAGGTCTAACAAGGGCGAACGCGTTTCTGAATTCCTCGGTCATAACCTTGCATACAGCCTTGATTGCACCTCCAGACGCCAGCCGCGCAACCTCATAGCTTTCCCTCGACACTGTTGTGTTCTCGTCTAGGTAACCCCCGCCTTTCCTGGAGACTCTCTTGACGAGGCTTATGTACTCGTGACTGTGAACGAGCTGAAGCTCGTCGGGGCTTGCAGGCCTGGGTTCGATCAGGACAGGATTTCGACTCTTAAGAAGGGCTGTCCGTTCGATTCCCCTCATTATGGCTTGCAGTCTCAGCGACGACTCTGGGCAATCTAATCCAGTGTTATGGGCTAGGTAGTTCGGTGAGTACACGACTGCGGTCTTCTTCACTTGGGCAACTTCCGGAAAGGTTTTTGGCACAGGTTTGTGTTGCATTCATGCAAGGCTGTGCAGCAAGATCCTTCCGTTTCTGCACTACTCTTCCAGATGGTTTAGCTCAATGCTATATATGTATCTGATGACATTTCATTGATGTCTGAAGAGTAGTGACTATAAGCATGCAGATTTGCTTACGTGCATCCCAGAAAAACTTTAAATGTAGTTTGAACAATCTAATCTCGAGTTGAAGAATGACCTTAGAGGAGATCGAGTTGCCCATCCTACCGATAGAGACAGGTCGCTACGGAACACCGGAGATGCTTTCAGTCTTTGAGGAAGAGAGCTACGTTCAGAAGCTGCTCGATGTTGAGGCGGCCTTGGCTTGGGCTCATGGACAAGTTGGCAATATCCCGCGAGACGACGCAGAGAAGATTGCCAAATTGGCTTCAACTGAACATGTCAAGATCAGCCGCGTGAAGGAGATCGAGAAGGAGATCAAGCACGACGTCATGTCACTTGTGCGGGCTTTCGCGGAGGTCTGCGGACCAAGCGGAGCCTACATTCACTTGGGTGCAACAAGCTACGACATTGTGGACACGGCGAAGGCGCTTCAGCTAAGAGACGCAGCCGACACAATATGCCGTAGATTGGACGATCTTGAGCTCGTGCTCATGAAGACGGCCGAACGCTACAGGAACACGATCATGATGGGAAGGACTCACGGACAGCACGCTTTGCCCATTACTTTTGGTCTCAAAATGTCTGTGTGGATGAGTGAAGTTTCAAGGCACATCCAGAGACTAGTCGAGTGCAAGCAGAGGTTGGTTGTCGGAAAGATGAGTGGCGCTGTGGGGACACAGGCTGGTCTAGGCAATGACGCTGTGAGAATTCAGGAGCTCGTGATGCGGAAGCTGGGGATAAGAGCCGCTGAGGTTTCTACTCAGATTGTTCAGAGGGACCGTCACGCCGAGTTTGTTTGTCTCTTGGCGATCATCGCATCAACGTTGGATCACTTCGCAACTGAGGTGAGGGAGCTTCAGAGACCTGAGATCGGCGAGGTTTATGAGCCCTTTGAGGAGAGAAGGCAAGTTGGTAGCTCCACGATGCCCCACAAACGCAATCCGGAACTCTGCGAGAGAATCTGCGGGTTGGCGAAGGTCATGAGGGGATTGGTGGTTCCTGCATTGGAGAACGTGCCCACGTGGCATGAGAGGGATTTGACTCAGTCCGCGTCAGAGAGGTTCATTCTGCCTGAGGCCTGCATCATCGTCGATTACATGTTGCATCTGATGACCAAGATTCTTCAGAACCTTGATGTTGACGAGGAGAGGATGAGAAACAACCTTGATCTCACAGAGGGACGAGCGATGTCAGAGGCCATCATGATGGCGCTTGCGGCGAAAGGGATGAACCGGCAGGAGGCTTACGAGCTTGTGCGCAGATTGAGCATAAAGAGCATGAACGAAAAGGTCCCTTTCAAAGCGGTATTGCTTCAAGAGAAGTCTATTCTCCGTCTTCTCGACAGAGAAGAGATTGGAGAGGGCTTAGACCCTCGAAACTATCTTGGCACTTCAGTTACACAGGTTGAGCAGGCTATAGGACGGACAAAGGAAGAGAGACACCGAAGAGGCCTAGAATAGGCGACCTCTTCTAGGTCTAACGCTTGGTTCTTAGAATGAATACAGATCGCTTTCCAAGGAATAGGTGTTGAGCATTATGAGTTTCTTTGAGTCAGATTTTTGAGCCAAATACGGCTGAAGCTACTTTTCTCTTTCTAGATCTTAAACGGAGAGCACAGCTGTTGGCAAGAAAAAACCTCCAGGTAATAGATATCGCCAAGCCAGCTTAGGGGGTTCTATCTGTTTAGTAGCCAAAAGTACCATTAGAAAGGCTTTTAAAAAAGGACAACATATGGATGAGGACTATGATTCCAGCGAAGATGTTTTTTGCGAAGGGCGTAGGAGTCCACAGAGATAAGCTGGCTTCTTTTGAGCTAGCTTTAAGAGAGGCCGGGATTGAAAAGTATAATCTTGTTCGTGTATCAAGCATTTTTCCCACCGGCTGTGAGATAATTACAAGAGATGAGGGCTTAGCGCTTCTAAGGCCTGGCCAAATAACCTTCATTGTCATGGCAAAAAGCGAGACCAACACGCCGAGTCGTCCGGTTTCCGCGGCCGTGGGACTAGCTGTACCTGAAGACGCAGATGGCTATGGTTATCTTTCCGAACATAGTTCGTTTGGTGAAACCGCCGTCAAGGCTGGAGATTACGCTGAGGATTTGGCAGCAACCATGCTGGCAATGGCGCTTGGCATAGAATTCGATCCTGAGACGGCATGGAATGAAAGAAAGAAGGTCTACATGGCGAGTGGTAAGATTCTAAGAACTACTCATGTCTGCCAATTCGCAAGGGGGGATAAAGACGGATTGTGGACAACAGTAGTCGCCGCAGCGGTCTTTATTGTGTAAAGACTCCTTTACAGTGCAGCCTGCACAGGGTATTTTCGCTTGTTCAGCAACGCCAAAAGGACAGGTTGGTCTTGAACATAGATGATTGTGTGACTAAGGTTCCTTCATGAATTCCACGAACTCATCAAGAGAGCGGTTTTCCAGCGTATAGTTTGTTCTCTTCTCTTCTCCTATTGTTGAGTAAGGTTTCGAACCGTAATCATGCCCAGGATAGACTTGGATGTGATCGTCAAGCCTCACTAACTTGTTGAGAAGACTGTTATACATGTCTAAGGAACTACCGCCTGGCAGATCCGTTCTGCCGCATTCCCCCACAAACAGAGTATCGCCCGTCATGAGTTTCTTTTGAACCAGTAAGCATATGCTGTCGGGAGTATGTCCAGGCGTGTGAATCACCCTCATGTCCAACGCACCAACTTTCAGGACGTCTCCTTCGACTACTTCGATGTCTTTTTCGATATTCGACAGCTTATGGGCTACGATCAGTGAGCCGAAGTATGATCTGATCTTTGAATTGCCGGCAACATGATCCCTATGATGATGGGTGTTGATAACATACCCTATTCTTAACCCTTTTTTCCTTGCCAATCTCACAATAGCGTCAGCGTTATAGCTGGGATCGATAACCGCAGCACTACCCGATGATTCTTCTGCTATGATGTAGGAGAAGTTGTCGCCGACATCTTTGATCTGTTGGAAGAACATTCAAGAAAAACTCCTTGCTTATCTAGCGTATCCATAGGTCGAAAGGCATTCAACCCTCATGCCCATTCTAGCCAGATCTTCCAGATTCCTAACAGAACCTACGCTTGCATCTATATTTCTGTGTACTGGGTGAGTCCACATTTTTTCTGGCACGAGGTTAAACTGAAGAGGTATTTTCGGCGCAATTCCGTATTTTGCCAGATCTTTTATCATCGCGTCTTTGACGCATGCAACGTGCACAGAAGTATAGCTCTTTACTAGCTGGATGGCTCCAGACTCTCCGATTCCATGCCATATGGTCGCATCCTCTGGAGATCCCAAAGAGTAGAGGACGAATTGGGGTGAAGATGGTGTTTCTTTGAAATCGTAGTTTATCAGTTTATCACCTTCTACAGTAAATTGATCTTCAGCTTCTGCAATACTGATGTCCTTTGGATCAATATCGTTCGGGTACAGAGGGGCTGTTTGGTAGTTTACTTGAATGCTTCTTAACCTTTTTCCGTCGAAGTGGATTTTGCCTCTAGCTGCTCTTTTCGAGCCAAACCCTTTCTTCGAGTGTGGCACCGTCAAAAGCGTTGTCCGGTTCTTCATGCTTCTACCCATACAATTGTAGACATGCTCGATTGACTCGTAGTCTCTGTGCGTTTCTCCTATGATGCGATGCAGCAAGCCATTGGGATTCTCCTTCTTAAGAATTTCCAAGGGCATTCGCATTATGGGAAGGGAGAGGTCGATTCCGAATGATTCCGAGAGCATCTTCAAATGCTCCTGCTTGACAGAATCAACCATGTTCACATAGCTGTTTCTACAATTCGTAAGGTAGTATTCTACTCGTTCCACCTCAGACCTTGAAATGAGCGATCCTTCATACTTTCTTAGGAACTTCTCATCGATCGCGAGCCCATCTGTTTTGACAAAAGCTGACGGAAAAGCGCTTTGGCCACTTTCCACTATCGACTCTTTCAAAGGGTTCACAGAGTACCTATCCGGCTCCACGTCATCTGTGTTCAATAGGAAGGGGAAGATCCTATCCGTGGCGGGATCTTCCAGCATCTCACACATCTCAGCCATGTCCTCCCTACTTGCGTCAAGCAATTTGTGGAGGTAAAAGTATTTTCCACAGACTTCGATTAACCTCGCGGCGATGATGCCTTGAACTTCCTCAAGCGTCAGCTGTGGGTTTGAGTATTCGACAGAAGACCTTAGAAAGAAGCTATCCCCATGGAAAATAGTATCCTTCACTTGGTCTTTCATCACTTCAAACAAGTGGACTTCCTTTCTCTTGCCCAACCTGAATTGGCGCAATCCCTCCACGACCGCTTGAATGCAAGGCCTTGAATTCTCAAGGAAATCTTTCAGTATTATCCTGCCGAGATTCGATGACAAAAGCCTCAACCTCTTTCCAAGGACTCCGCCACGTAGACATGGTCACCAATGACCGGCTTTCCGCGAATCATTCTTGACAGATGAAAGTCCTCCCTAAATCCATGTCTCATCAACAGACTGAGAATCTCAGATTCCCTTTCAGGGATACATAGAGAGACTTCACGATTTTTCAGCCTATTGAGACTTGTGCTTAAGAGATCTATAGCAGTATCAATGTATCCCCGTTTGCAGACCAACGGCCCTATCTCAGAAACATCGTCATATACTTTCGCTATTACAAATCCAAGCATTTGGTCATCGGCTGTGCATACATAGCATGAGTTGATTGGGTCGAGCAGGATGGGTTCTAGCAGCTTGCTTCGAGGTCCGCCAAAGTAAAGATGATCTAGGTCGATTATCTGCTGTGCGTCATCTTCATCAGCTTCTCTCATATGAGACTGAGTCGACGCAGAGAAGCCTCTTCCCTTTAGTGTTATGAACTCGGAGTCGACTCGGAAATCATGCTTCAAATAGAACGGAATTCGATGAAGATAACTATATAGGCCAATAGTCCCCGCATCTTTGCTTGTCAGGTATCTGATTGCGTGTTCTACCAGTAGTGACCCGCCTCCTTTCCTACGATAGTCCTCACTGACTATGACATTTCCCAGCCAGCCTACCTGACCATAGCTTATCGCCGTCGCCATGCCAACTTTTTCTGAGTTGCTGAGCAACACAAAACAGCCGTCTGGCTCTAGTCTCATCATGAACTCGAAGTCTTCTTTCCCTGAGCCCCAGTTCATAGTGTCGGCTAGACGAACTGCGAATTCGAAGTCTTCTGATGACATCTTCTTGACACGGTATATATCTCATGCCCTCCTCAGAGAGAAGATCTTTAAGCCTCTCATGGTAGTACGGTTCAAATGTCATGTGTGTCAGAAGTTTGGAATCAGTCTACTTCTCTTATCTAGGTTCCTGCATCTTTCTAGTGTCGCCTTGACAATGAGAGGGAAAGCGATAGTTGCATCGCAGTAGCATGTTGCGTATCTGCCTCCAGGCTTCTCCTTCCCCCAGCTAAGGCCTTCCCTGAATGTGCATCCGGATAACCCGCCCCACTGAGGACTGTCCGTCGTTATCTGGAAACCATATTCGTGTTCAGCGTCTGGCACTCCAAAATGCCTCTCGAGGAAAGCGGTCTGTTGAATGTAGTTCTTGGGCACTCCTCCCCCTACGTATATTACTCCTGTCTTAGGCGCTGCTTTCTTGATTTGCATTATCTCGTAGTTGTCTCTTATCTGATCGATCAGAAGTGGGCGGCTACCTTTCTTTAGGTATTCTATATAGTGCTCTGTTATTGATTGTCCTAACGAGCTATCACACAAGGCTGGCACGAAGATTGGCACGCCATTTTTCCAGCAGTTCCAGACTATGGAGTCTCTTTTTTCGTCTGCTGCGCCTTTTTGGTCAACTAGCGCGCCAAGCCTGTGCAGGAGCATTCTTGACGAGATACTGCCTAATCCTTCATTCGCTAGGTCATTCGCAAAGCCTGTGATCATGTCATCAATTGCTCCACACCTTGATTCGTCTGTGTAGGTGTCATAGATCCTGTCGATTCCTACCTGGCGTAGTACTATGTCATCGGCGTCTGGTGAACCAAGGTAGTGATGCTCCCCAAATGCTTCTACAAGGTCATGGTACACGTTGGCTCCTGTACTCACTATGACATCAACCATGTTCTTCCTCACGACAGTCGATACCACGCTCTTCATGCCGGCAGGAACCATGGCGCCTGCAATGCCAAGAAAAATGGCTGGTCTTTCGGGATCCTCGAGCATGTCTACGAATATGTTGGCACACATGGCCAGCGTGCGGGACTGAAAGGATGTTTGGTTGAACGCGTCCAACAATTCTGAGATGGTTTGTATTCTTTCCAGATCAAGTGACTTGATTGTGTCTCCTAGGTATTCGTTCTTTGTATGTAATGCCCCTGCATTAGCTGCCATACTTCAATGGATGTGATTCCGATTTTATAAATCTAGTTTCTTGGCTAGAGCAATCGTCTTCGAGTCAGAAACCAACCTGCGAAAGCCGAGGTCTGGGTGACTCGTGCAATCTGCCTCGATCGCGGTTCGGATGAAAGTTGAAGAAAGATTTTATAGAAGCTGCGGCATTATCCAAGCACACAAAGCATCATATGGAGACAAGTTTCAGAAAAGGAATGGCGGCCATGGACTCGAAACTGAATATTGAGATAGTGCGCAACGCCAAGGTGTCTATGTACCCATTCACTGATTACTTTAGAGGATTCGAGAAGGTTGAAGCAGTTTGGCGCATATTCGGGGAGAAGACTGGAAGCGTGCTGAAGAATCTTAGGATAGAGTTTGGTGGGAGACGAGGCTACATGGGGGTAAGCAGTACTGATGGACATCTGATAGTCAGCGCGGAGTACTTGAACAAGGGCGACATCATGGACATATATCTTGATGTAATCCATGAGCTAACCCATGTTAAGCAGTTTATGGATGGCAAGGAGCTCTTCGACGGTCACTACAACTATGTCGAAAGACCTACAGAGATTGAGGCGTTTCGCAACGCTGTGGAGGAGGCGCGGAGACTAGGACTAAGTGACAAGAGGATCTGCGAGTACCTTCAGACTGAGTGGATGACCGATGAGGATTTGATGCTGCTAGCGAAGGCGCTTAATGTGAAATGTGAACCGACTAATGGCTAAGCCTTCATATCCTGCCTTATCTTCGGATTCCCTTTTCTCAGATTCGGAAGTCTGGCCTGAATGGTAAGAAATGACTGAATCTGATTCCGAACATGTGTTCGCTGACGACAACGTTATGCTCTTCAAATGACAGAGGGTTACGAAAAATTATCTTTGAGGTCCCTGAAAGCCGCATTTGAGCATCATAGTGGCGATATCTCCACAAGAGCCGATAGTAAATCTTTGCTTACTCCCGCAATTCCCCTTTTTTGTTGGGTTTCTGAACATCGGATATCAAGGTTTGCTTTTTTGGACCACGCAGAAGAGGTTGCCGTCGGGGTCTTCAAGGACTCTGAAATCATCATCTGGATCATACGTCTGACGATGGCGCTTAGCGCCCAACTTGAGCAACCGCTTCACCTCACCCTCTCGGTCGCTGGTGGAGAGGTCAAAGTGCAACCAGTTTCTGCCCATAAGCCTCTTCGGAACCTGATTCAACGATATGTTTGGGCTTCTTCCCTCTGGGTCACGAAGAACCACCCAGCCGCCCTTAGCTGGCTCTCTTGGAACGTAGTGAAGGGCCTCTTGCCAGAACGCCAGCATCTTGTCGAAGTTGATGCAGTCGATGACGATGGAGCCTATTTTCAATCCAGATTTTTCATGCATTTCAGGTCACCCAAAGTGTCCCTACGGTCCCTGAAAGCTGCATTTTGGGCATCTGTATGGTCGTCTGAATTCTCGGCATTTTGAGCATCGCCAGATCGTGATCTCGCCGCAGCTTGGGCAGGGAAACTTCGTTGCCTCTTGTCCTGGTCCGACTATGCGGTTGCAGCTTGTGCAGGCAGGCATTGTGATCCTTCTGGACTCGCTCAACCTTCGCGCCTCAGACGGGACTGCAATATCGGGACACTTCCTTATATATGCTATTCCCTAGCGGCAAACGATAAATCTCAAGAGCTGACTTATCCATTAGGAGGTAACGTTCGAATGACAGACCTGTTGCTCAAAGTCCTCACAGACAAGGACTGCTCACTGGTACCTTTGCAGATCGAGATAGACTTTTCAGATCACATAGAGACCAAAGAGAAGAAGGCCTTCTGCCCCTCGCATGTCCGGCTGATAGATAAGGCCACATGCAAACCCGTCCCCTCCCAGTTCTCACCGGGTAAGATCAGCCAGCTGAAGGGAACTCTATCTTGGATTATGCTCAACGAGGCACAAGATGAATTTGAGGTTAGAGTCCTTCCAAACGGCTCTTATCCTTGCTGTCTGGAGCGAGGCGCGCGTATTTGGGACCGGGGAGACGGTCAGCTAGAGATCTTCCTCAGCGGCGGACATATAACCAGCTATGTCTTCAATGAAGCGTACGAACGCCCGTTTCTTTACCCTTTGATAGGACCCGACAATTACCCAGTCACACGAAGCGTCCCGACTCTTGGCGACCACCCCCACCACAAGGGGATCGGACTGGCCCTCGGCGATGTCTCAGGAGAACGAGGGAAGCCAGGAGTAAACTTCTGGGCGCTTGGGACCATAGGCAACCCAAAGGAAGGAAGGGTCATCCACCAAAGGTTCGCACACCTTGAGGATGGGCCGGTCTACGCAATGATACAGGAAGAGAACATCTGGAAACAGAACGATGGTTCCGACGGAGCGAAGAGAGAAGGCAGACTCCTAATGACGGAAAAGAGAGAAGTAACTGTCTGGAATGTTTCACCTGTGCGGATCATCGACATCCATACGGTCTTGTCACCGGCAGTCGACGAAGTCATCTTGAATGCTGATGTTGAGAATAGGGAAATGGCCAAGGAGAACGGGCCCCTCACAATACGGGTGGCAGATAACATGCGCGGGATGGTCCAAGGCATGATCGTCAACTCAGATGGCGGAAGAACAGAGGAGCAGTGCTGGGGACGCCGAGCGCGGTGGGTGGACTACTATGGGCCGGTGGTGCCTGGAGGACCGGTCAATGGAATAGCAGCCATGGACCACCCAAGTAACGTTCGGCATCCAACCGGGTGGCACGTACGCAACTACGGGCTCTTCGCTGCGAACCCGTTCTACGACAAGAAGCCAGAATGGCCGGAGCAGGGACCCATTTACCTTTCCAAAGCTAAGCGCGAGAAACTTGACCTGCGTTATAGGATCCTGGTGCATCTAGGAGATGAGAAGCAAGGCAAGGTCGAAGAGAAGTGGCAGGACTGGGTCAACCCGCCCCAGGTCAAGGTTGAGTGATGTGCTTCTCAGCTCCATGTCAGATTCTCTTTTGACATGCATGTTCAGATCAGTTGCCTTGTGGCCCAGAGCCGGATGGAAGCGTTCACAGTATCTCTTCAATCGGTGACAAGAGTTCTCAGAAACGTGGGAAGAATTCTTAGGATCTCCCTGTCTTTGAGTATCTTTAGAAGGATGCTTCTTTGAAAGTCCATGTCTGCCTCGGTAGAGAGCTGTTCCTGAAGGTTCTGCTTGATTATGGCTCTGAAGAGATTGTCGATTGCCTTGTCTGAAAGGCGGTTCATGACTTTCCGAGCTAGCAGTGTCGTCCTGAATTCTCTTCGAAGCATCTTCTTCCACTGGCTCTCGTACGTCCCCAGAAATGTGGCAGTGAAGTCTTTGCGTCTCACTGCTTCGGCTGCGACCTCGCCCGCGATCGTGGCGCAGATTCCCCCTAGGATGACGCCTCCTCCGGTTATCGGCTTGGCTTGTCCAGCAGCGTCTCCAACAATGAGGATGTGAGCAGCAAAAGTCTTCTCGATGGGTCCGCAAGTGATTATTGGTCCAGCACGGAACGCTGTTCTTTCTAGCTGGTCAACACCATGGAACCGGCCTTCAATGAACCGCTCAAGCTGTTCTTTGGGGGATGCTTTTCTGCATGCCAAGCCAACCCTAGCTGAATCATTGCTTAGGGGCATGACCCAAGCGAAGAACTCGGGCGCTACAGTTCTGCCAGTGTGGATCTCAACGTAGTTTGGGTCGATGTTCACGTTTCTGAGATCGTACTGCAACCCTGGCAAAAGATAGGCGGGATTAAGAGGCTTTAGCTTGGCGTCCTTCACAATCCTTGACCCAGCTCCCTCGGCATCTATGACCACTCCAGTTGCGATCGATTTCTCTCCGTAGTGTGCTCTTACACCTCTGCTGGTTCGTTCGATGCTTTTGACGCTTGAGTCTAGCTTTATCGTTGCGCCGGCTTCAGTTGCTTGCTCTGCTAGGAGTTTGTCGAACATGCTACGGTCAGCAATACAGGCGATAGGCTCATTCCTTTCAATCGTGAAGGACAACCCAGAAGGCGAGAAGAAGCGTGCGCCTCTGACCCTGTTCTGGACAAATGGGTTGGCCGGAGGCACGCCGATTTGGTCTAACCCCTTTAGGCTGAGAAGACCGGCGCAGTGGCAGGGGAGTCCAATCTCAGCGTCTTGTTCTAGAACCGTGACTTCCGCTCCTTTCCGGGCTGCTTCACGTGCTGCTATGAGCCCAGCTGGGCCGGCTCCAACTATGAGGACTTCAGTGTCTTCCACGGTCATTTGTTTCACTGTGCTTCTTTGGCAAGTCAGCATTTGAACTTAACCCTATTAAGATTTTTCGGAACAGAGCGCTGGTCCATTGCTGGACAGGTTCTGGATAGACTGTTCAAAGGAGAGCTTATCTTTCACCGAACCTCATATTGTCTGAGGAGAAGCGCGGAAGGGAGGCTTGAACAGTATGAAGAGGAAGGCTGTCTACGTCCTTGCTGGAACTATGGTTGTGGTTGTGGCTTTCAGTGTTTGGTATCTCTTTGTCTACCTTAACCCTCAGACGCTCAGAGAAGACTTTGAAAGTGGACTGGGTGAATGGGTTGCAGATGCACATGTACCCTCAGACCCTAACAAGCCGGGGCAATTGGTTGAGTGGAGTGTTACGCGTGTAGCTGGCACAGCCCGTTCTGGTCAGTACTCTATCAGGCTTTTTATCGATGGCAAACAGGACGATGGAACCATATGGATTGAAAGGCAGTTGCCGGTCAGAAGGAACATGCGGGTCCAGGTTGAGGTTAGTTTTGAGCTTCACAGCCAACAACAGAGCTTCAATACCATAGCCGCTGTCTGTGCCTACGGCGGAGTTCGGAACCCCGAGGTTGAGGAAGACTTCACGGTTCTTGGCCCAGCTAATCAGGTTGCAGGCTGGAAGAGATATAGCTTCGCAACGTCCGTTGACACGGGCTCCAGCGACGCAATCTTGGTTGCAGTAGGGATCTCTGTGCGCTGGGAAACCTACATGACGTATCACATAGACGATGTTGAGGTAAAAGTCCGATGATTTGAAAGTTGAAGGCTTGGCTGAGATCCTGTGTTTACGGAACGGTCTCGTTGTGGAATCATAATGCTAAAATAGTTGTGAGGGTCCTTTGGTGCCGACGATGGAGGAGCAAAGTTGGCTAGGGTTCTGGTTTCTCTCAAGATTTTCCCGTCTGATGTCGGGGGTAGCCTTGACTCGCTGAAGGGGGAGGTTGAGAGGAGCTTGCCGCAGTATGCTTCGGTGTACAAGTTTGAGGAGGAACCCGTAGCGTTTGGGCTCGTCGCCTTGATTGCGCATGTGCTGTTGCCTGAAGATAGGTCAGGCGGCATCGATGAAGTTGAATCCAGTCTTAGGAAGATCCAGAAGATAAGTGAATTTCAAACCCTTATGGTCAGACTAGTTCGATAGTCACTTTTCTTGCACTGTGCGCAGAAAAAAAAATTTTCCTTAAATACTTATGAAACTTCAACGGGAAGGCTTGATAACTTTGAAGTCAACAATCGAAGTTCTGACATGTTGAAGAATCTTTGGCAGAACAGGGATTTCGTTGAAGATTCTTTAACCAGCTTGCTGCGAAACCTTTGCACGATTCAAATGCAGAGGAATCCTCGTCCCATGTTTGCGACGCTTTTTTCTTTTCCGTTCTCTGGAATATCTACGGTATCGGTTTCTCGCCAAACTCCTTCTTCGAAAGTGACCCATTCGCATCTTGGCTTTCCGCTCAGCCTAACCAAGCCCGGGCTCTTCTGTGTTCTTCATGTGCGCTGTCGTGCCGTTTATTGAACGCTGAAGCTTAGTGGGCCTTCAGCCAATCCTTGACTGCAGAGGTTACCGATTTTCTTTTCGCCGGGCTATGCCTATCGGTTGCCTTCAAGAAGTGGTTTCAGAGGTTCAGCTAGATGGGAACCTGTTACATCGTTTCCTATAGAGTCTATAGTGAGAAGGCGGGTCGGCTTCACGGATTCCCCTACGTTTGGCGAGGTCATGTCAAATATCGGGGACGCATCCCCAATGATGAAAGAGCCTTCCACACATGGCTTCTGAATCTTTTCAGCCCCCACGGCATAACTCACGGGATCTTCAAAGTCATCCGTCACCAAGCTCATGGCGAGAGTCCTGGCTTCAAGTGTGTGGCATACGGAACTTTCGACGAAGACCACGTTAAGATCGAGAGGTTCACGGAACGATTGAGCGGGGACGAGCATAAGGCGTATCCCAATATTCCGTGGTCTAGGGAACCTTGGTATCAGAGTGAAAGGCATGGGTTTACGAGAAGTCGCTTCAAGGGGACGGGAAAACGCTGGGGACCTAAGGGTGAAAGCCGTTGAATGAAAAGAAAGGCTTACTTGACCGTCTCCGTGAATGGTGGGAATCAGGCTACGAGCATGATGAAGGCTATCTTGTTGAGAAATCCGCAAAGTCTAGACCCGGTCTTTCAGTGAAAGAGCGGATTCACCTTTGGTGGCTTCGGGGCTATGACGACCCACGACTGGTCAACGCCTATTTAGAACGGCTCGAAAAAATAGCTGAACAAGCATCTTCGATGTCAGAACATTCTAAAAGAGGCAGAAAGCCTTTAGAACATATTTCAGAACAAGGAAATATGAACGAAAAAGTTAGGGATAGGATGTTAGAAACATCCACTCAGGACCATGTTCTGGCATCCCAGATGCCTAGTAGAGAGGACTTGGACGCATTGAAGAAGGCTCTCAACATATCGAAAGGTTCCCTATGTTTCAAGCTGAGGGGTCGAGGAATCTACTTAGTGCGTTATGACCAAGGCTCTAAGCGGAGAGTCTGGAAGCATCTGGGACCGTGGGAAGACCTTAAGCGTAAAGCCGAGCTGAAAGAAAAGGCGGTTAATCCTCAACCTATTCCCTAAAAGAAACCCGATTTGGATACCTTTTCCCCTCATCCGTGAACATATGTGTCCCCGCCTGTATCTGAAGACCCCTCGGAAAAGACCCAGCCAACTGTTCGACCATATCGTAATAGATTCTTTACAGTTGAGAAACGATAATCTGTAATCTAGGGTTTTTTCGTCAAAAGAGGACTGTTTTAAAGAGTATCTCTATTCCGGAGGGTCTGGGAAGCCGTCCTAAAGCCGTTTCTGAGCCTAGAGAAGATCCGCACAGTCCGAATAGTGTGTGGAACCGATTTTCATGGTCCTATATTACCTTTAGAATATTTCTGTACCTAATGTTTTAAATTTTTTGTGTCTAAAGTTGGTGCTGAGGGTCAATGCTCCGAACTATGAACATATATGTCGTTCCTACCCGATTTTCCCTATTAGGGATCAGGCAGCATCCTGTTTCATAAATAGGAAATATCGGAAGCCGGAGAGATTCTTCGATGACTTGATGCTCAATACTTCAACTTTTGATTTTTCTTCGGTGAACTGTGCATATCGGGACATGGTAATAACATACGTGCTGACGGCTTCAACCAAATTTGACTTTGACATTGAACCACCAAGATCTTTACTTCCACGGGAAGCCGCAAGCTTCAAAAAAAATAAGGAGATTCAGAAAGAAATTCGCGGTAACTGAGTATAAACAAACAACGCAAAAACTACCTGGAGACTTCAATCTCTTTGAATTTTCCTAACGCATAGTTCACTATCTCCCTTGTATGTTCGGCGTTTTTCCACTCCCTAAATTTTACCCATTTATGTGGCTCTAAGCGCTTGTAGACTTCGAAGAATTCCTGAATTTCCCTAAGTTTATGCGGATGAACATCACTGATGTCGTGGTAGCCATCGAATCTAGCGTCGTTTACAGGTACCGAGAGTATCTTTGGGTCTTTCCCTTTTTCGTCCTCAATAATTAATGCGCCTATCACTCTTACCTTGACTATGCAACTAACTTCAAGCGGCTCGTAGCTTAGTACCATTATGTCAAGTGGTTCTTCATCGTCATACCAAGTCCGGGGGACAAAGCCATAGTCAACCGGGAAAACGGTAGATGAAGGTATAACGCGGTCAAGAAGAAAGGTTTCCCATTGAAGATGGTATTCATATTTGTCTCTGGAACCACTGATAACTTCAACTACCATATTAAGCAGTTCAGGTGGCTTGTCGCCTGATGGAATATCACGCCACACGTTCAAATTAATAAGCCTCTAACAAATTTAGAAAATAAGCATACTATTTAGTTTTTCGTATTGACAGCGTCGCCTCAAGTGTTGAGGGGGAAGAAAGTATGAGAACTGCGTGCTACGGTTATGTCTCTTAAGCCAACAAACGTCGTTTAGAACACATGTCTTAATTTTTCAGGAATAGGCGAGCTTAGAACGATAGATATACGTTTGCAACGATAGGTATAAGATAGCCAATGAAAAAGGTGTGATAAGTTATAGGCTTAAGATGTTAATGAATTCCCAAAAGCCCTAGCAAGTTATACTTTACCATCAGCACCGCGAACAACGAAGCAATCAAGGACATTACCGTAATCATAGTGTTGAGGGAAGGCCCTGCGGTATCTTTGAATGGGTCGCCAACCATGTCTCCCACAACTGCAGCTTTGTGAGCGTCTGAACCCTTGCCGCCGTATTGTCCAGATTCAATTAACTTCTTTGCATTATCCCACATGCCACCAGCGTTACCCATAAGCAAAGCCAAAAACAAGCTAGAAAATATCGCGCCAGCTAAGTAACCGCCCATAGCTTGAATTCCGCCTACAAAGCCGACCGTCAAGGTTGCAGCAATTGCCACAATACTTGCAGGCAAAAGCTCGCGTAAAGCACCCTTAGTTGCAATGTCAACGCAACGCTCATAATCTGGTTTGACGCCTTCTTTCCCTTCTTTTAGTCCAGGAATTTCTCTGAATTGCCTTCTAACTTCCTCAATCATCCTGAAAGCATTTCTACCAACACCAAGCATAACCATCGCTGAGAATATACCTGGCACTGCTATTCCGATTAGCGCGCCTAGCAAGACTAGTGGA
>Ga0315307_1000178_pt1 | contig 25806 bp, 26 predicted proteins | sample TDP2_MG_FD_203079 | JGI IMG/M metagenome (GOLD analysis project Ga0315307, IMG submission 203079) | Freshwater sediment microbial communities from Lake Towuti, South Sulawesi, Indonesia - TDP2 | ecosystem: Environmental > Aquatic > Freshwater > Lake > Sediment | place: Indonesia: South Sulawesi...
CACCCATGCGCACAGTGTCCGCAACTGCTCTTCACTCACTTCCAGAGGCTGTGTCGGTGCCCACATGCTACGCACTATAGCACCAACATGCCTTATTGTAAAGTTATTTGTGAGACACTACACTAGGTCGCTTCGCGACCGCCATGGCGGCCCTTCGGGCCTAGCCACCTGCGGGAACGGGTAGGGGAGCGGGTGACCGTGGTGGTAGCTGCCGATGGTGATGCCGACCTCCCTGACTGCTTGCTCAGAAAGAAAGGCCTCGATTTCCACGCCGTAGGTGTAGCCCTCCGCCTTGCTTCTCGCCCTTCGCGTCTGGTTCATTCTGGCGCCTCGCTATCACACAGCTGTTTGCCATGACATACATGCCTGCTTTGGCCGAAAAGTGAAGGCCGAAGTGAGTGGTTTCTGCGGGAGGCGAGGCACGAGGAAAGGCCCCGGGGCAGCTGAACGGAGTGTCGGTGCCGTACGGACCGATTCACGACGCGCAGAGGCGGATCCCAGCGCCGGAAACAGGAACTGCTAGACATGTATCGAAGTAGCGAAACAGAGAATCTATTGGGCAGAGAAACGGCAGATTCTCTGCTCTAGCGGATGCTAGGCGGTCCTTGTTGCTGGCGATCATTAGCAGTGGAGCTCCGAGTGAGAAGCGGCGCGGTAGCAATAATGGACGTACTCGGATTCAAGGGCATCTGGCAGCACTATGAAGCCGGCGGCGTCCTTCAAGTGATGAAAACCTTCGAGAAGATGGTAAGCGCTGCTGGCCGCCTCTCTGACAAAGTAGAAGGCGATGTCTGGGACTTCGGCGTGCGGCCGACGTATCGTTTCCGCTGCATGTCCGACACCCTGTTTATTGGATGTTGGCTTAGGGGTCGAGCCTGCAGGGGCGCGAGTAGGTACGTCGCGACTGGAGCCTCTCTCTTCCTGCTCTGCCGACTGGCATCGCGGGTATTGGCAGTGGCGACCGGTCTCGGTCTTCCGCTCCGGGGCTGCATCGCTGCCGGCGATTTTGACGTGGCGAGGAACTTCGTGATTGGCCCAGCAGTCGACGAGGCCGCAGAGTGGGCCGATGAGGCAGACGGTGCTTTCGTCTGGCTACGCCCGGATGCACTCGCCCTTTACAGGAGGATCGTTCCAGCACGGGGAGTGTCGCGCCGGCACCTCGTCTATCCCTATGAGGTGCCAATCAAGAGTTCGGGCCGCATACGAACTGGGGTCATCAATCCCAGGGGAGACGAGAGGCGAAGCACGAGCAAGCGAGACCTTACTCAGCTGTTGCGGTGCTTTGATGAGAACAAGCCCGGAGTTGCATCGAAGTTGAGGAACACGAGACGGTTCTTCAACCACGTGCTTGGACCTGATCGGCACGTGCAGAAACCGTCGTGCGCTGCAGACTGTGAGCCTTCGCCACCCAACAGGCGGCTGCACCCGACGGCGGCCACGGCTGGCCAGCTTGCATGTCCTCCCTATAAGACGAGCCATCAAGAGCCTCCTGGGAGGCCCTCGATCTGTGGCCTTCCGGCCTCAAGTGAGACACGTCCCTATCGGCGCTCTCAAAGCGCACGCTATCCTCGGTTCGGGGTCCCCTCACGTCAGCGAAGCGCGCTAGCTTTGGCCACAAGACACAATGGAGAGTGCCCCCAAGGTTAGGCCCGTCTTCCCGGTCTCACGGCCGTCTGACCTACTCTTACCGCGTGACCAGCGCGCTTCAGGGATTCCTAGCGCACGCCTGGTGGCGCACGTTCATCCATGTCCACCACTTGATCACCTCCCTCCTTTTCCGCGCTGGTCACCCCAGCAATGCCGGGGTGTACAGCTCCTGCACTTTGGTGGCGAGATTGAATGAGGGTCTCACCGGCCCGATGGTGACTCCGTAGGCCTTGCCTCGCGCTTCGAGCACGTAACCGTTGCCGAGGGAGATCCCCACATGCCCGATGTCATGCGGCTTGTCTGGATACGCCTTCTGTGACTGCACGAAGAGCAGTGCGCCCGGCAGCTTGAGTGCATCGGCCAGCGCGATGCTGTGGCTTCGCTCCCACTGGAAGCTGGCGCCATCCAAGGTATCGATGGGTGTGACGCGTCGGCTGCTATCCGTCACCTGCTCGACGCCGACCTGGGCGAGCAGATGCTGCACCAGTTCGGAACAGTCCCAGGTCTTGAGTGAGTCTTCTGGCGCGCCCTCGCTTCCGAGAACGTAGCCCTTGCCGACTTCCTTGAGGGCAAGCACCAGCAGGTGCGCTGCCTTCGTCGGCTGCCAGGGCTTCATCCGTCCTCACCATTCAGCCGCCGGCACATGGCTAGGCGGCGTTGCCGCCGCGATGGCGGTCGTTCAGCGACCTAGCCACTTGCTCCAGGCCGTCCTTCACCTGGGGCAGCGCCTCGGTCGTATGCCGGGCGTGGTTGGTCACGAACTCGTTGTGCTCTTCGCGCACCTCCTTGCGCTCCCTTCGACAGGCTCAGGGCAGGCCTGGCGGCTCGCCTTCAGCTCATCCACGAAGGCGCGGATGACCGGCACGAGCACTGCCAGGATGATCAGGGCCACCAGGCCGGTCGCGCCGTACTTCAGGTACTCAGCCATAGCTCGACTCCACTCAGCACGAGTTGCGCTGCCCCACAGCATCGAGGTAGAAGGTGAGACCGCAGTGCTTGTTGGCATCCGTCGCTGACTGCGCCAGCACCCGCGCCCAGCGGTCGTAGCGGCTGAACCGATAGGGTTTGTGGCCGCCGCGGCCATCCAGGCCGATCCCATGATCACCCGCTGCGCCAATCCACAGAGCCTCTTGAATCATGGTGAGAGACCATGACTTAAGAGACTGCCCAGGAGATCGTCTGGCGCCCTTCTGAGAGCGATGCAACGATGCTGTCCTGGGCGGCCCGGTGCCGGACGGTTGAGCAGACTGGATAGGTGATGACGCAGATTCCGCTGGGGCTTGGCATGGCTCGTCCGCCCCAAAGCGGAAACATTTCCCTCGATTCTCCGCTCTGGACCGGTAGAGGATGTGGCGCCGGCCCGGCGGAGGTAGACCGATATGCGGGCAGGGCCTGGGCAAGACGCGGAGCTGGTGGCGCGAGCGCGGGAGGGAGACCTCGACGCGTTCGAGCGGCTGATCGCGCGCCACCAGACACGCGTCCTCCAGATCGCTCGCCAGATCGTGAGAGATCGGGAGGCGGCGCAGGACATCGCGCAGGAGGCGCTGGTGCGCGCCTTCCGCGCTCTGGCGAGTCTGCGGGATGGGGAGCGGTTTGGTCCCTGGCTCAACACCATCACCCGGCGCGTCGCCGCCCAGTGGCTGCGCGACGAGAATCACCGGCCGGAACCCATGGACGGTGGGCTCGTCCGTGGTCTGCCGGTGCTGTGGGAGACGCCGCCCGAGCCGCCCACGGAACTGGTAGAGCGTGTCCGGGCGGCGCTGGCGGTGCTGTCGGAGCGCGAGAGGCGAGCGATGATCCTGTACTATCTTGAGGGGCGAAGCTGTGCGGAGATCGCGGCCGAACTCGGCGTCTCCAATGGCAGTGTGCGACTCATCCTCCACCACTCGCGCCGCAAGGTGCGAAAGGAGGCCGATGCCATGGCGGAAGCAGCGAGGGAGCGGAAGGGCCCGCGGGAGCTGGGAGTCTGGGTGGACGGCTATCCGGGACCCGGCCGCGGGAACGTCTTCTACCACTTGGACTCGTCGTTACCCCAGACGATCTGTCTGGCGGTCAACAAGCGACCCAAGACCGTCGCACAACTCGCGGAGGAGGCGGAGGCCCACCCCCGCTATGTCCAGGAGACAGTGGACGATCTCCTGGAGATGGAAGTGCTGACCTCGCCTTCAAAGGGCCGCTATCTAGCGAACTTCATTGCCTTCGATGCTGAGGACTGGCGGCGGCTGATGAAGCTCAGGCCCGAACCGGCCGCAGAGGCGGCAAAGCGCCTGGCCGCGGCCGAGCCGCGGCTACGTAAGGCCTTTGCGCGCATACCCCTGACCAAGCTTGGATGGACCTGGGAAGAGCTGATCTGGCCCCTGTACGCGACCATCGTCTGCAACATGGGAGCCTCGCGGGTGGAGCCGGAGGGCTATCGGCCGGCGAAGCCCGAGCGGCCCGGTGGTGGGCACTACTGGCTCGGTGGGGTAGAGTCGGCAGAGGGCGTCCCGGGGAAGTGGTGGGCATTGCCTTTCAGCGTCAGCATCTGGTCAGAGGAGCTAAGCAACGGCTACCTCAATCTCTCCTCGCTCAACCGCAAGCAGCCCTCGCTGATCCAGGGGGGCTCCGATCAAGCGCGCCTAGTGGAGGCGCTGGCCGCGGGACCTCTAAGCGAATCGGAGGTGCTGGCGAAACTGCCAGGAGATGCGGAGAAATGGCGGGGGGCGCTCGCCGAACTGGTGAGCATGGGCTACGTGGCGCGGGCCGATGGGCACTACAAGCTGACGATCCCGGTCTTCATGCAAGGTGACAGCGATGTGCTCGCGCCAGAGGTCGAGGCCGTGATGAAGCCCGTCGTCGGTGAAGTCGTGGTGCCCGCTCTCTCCGGCCTGCCCGCGCAACTGAAAGAGATGGGCTACGAGCATCGGCGCGACCAGTTCGGACAGTGGCAGCGGTGGGTCACTGGCAGCATCATGGCCCAGGCCGTGCACTTCCTGCTGGAACAGGGCGTCCTGCCGCCTCCGCCGGACCCCACGCCGGCGAGCTTCGCCTTCATCGCCTGGAAGGGCGATCTGCGGCTCACATCGTGGGGTGTGTAGTCTGAAGTAGAAAAGCTACGTGAGGAGCATAGCAGCCGTGCAGAGGCGATTACTCACTGTCGGAATGATCCTGGTAGCATGCGTCTTGTTCACTTCCAGCTCTTGGGGTGCGGCCGAGGAGGCCGCTCCTTATGGGCTGCCGGTGCAGATCACCGCGTATGAGATCACGCTCACACCTGACTTCGAAGCGAACCTCTGCCGCGTCGAGGCGCAGTGCCGGCTCCACAACTTCGGCACGGCACCTGCACCGACCGTGTCGCTTTACGTGCTCGGCGTGGAGGCGACGGGCACGGAGGTGGCAGACCTGCAGTTCCAGGCGGAGATGGCGCCGAGCACCTGGGGGAAAGCGCCCTCAACGGAGACCGAGGTGCCTTTCGTGAGGTGGAATCCTGAGGGGAAGGTCACGGTGCACCACGTGTCCCTGCCGCGCCCGCTGGAGCCGGCGCAGGACACGACGCTGCGTGTGACTTACACGCTCCGCATCCCGGACCCAGCCAAGAGCGACGTCATGCCCGCGCTGCCAAAGGAGAAGCGCGAACTCCTGCTAATGGCGGACTTCCTCTGGGCGCCCAATGTCCCGGCCGGGGCCTCTGATGTCTGGAGCCGTTACGGAAGGGACCAATACGACATCGGATACAAGCCGGCCTGGACGGTCACCGTTCACCCTCCCGCGGGCTACCGCGCGGTCGCGATTGACGGAGAAGCCGTCAGCGAGAACGTGTGGCGGTCGCGCGCCCCCGGCTATCCACAGGTGTTCGTGGGGCGCTATCAGGTCACCACCGTCGAAGATTCGGGAATGGCCGTGGATGTTTACTCGCCTCCGGGTGCTCACGACGAAGCGGCGCTCAGCGCGGCCGCCCACACGCTGGCACGGTACTACCGGCTCTACGCGGACGCGTTTGGCCCCCTGCGCGGCATGCGGATAAACGTGCTGCTCACGGCCTGTCCCGACTTCGCGGCCCACGGGGCCTATCTGGGCTTCTCGGCCGAGCAAGGACGGCTCGGCGAGGAAGCGACGCTAGCGCACGAGCTGGCCCACGGCTGGTGGGGCACCTCAGTCACCTCCTATGGCGTCGGGACGAAGTTCCTGCGCGAGTCCCTCGCCACTTGGTCGGTATCGTGGGCGATGGCGAAGCTGCACGGGAGCACAAGCCCGGAGGGCGCGACCCACAGCAAGCTGCAGTCGGCGATGCGCCGCTACTTTATGCAGCCCTGGCATCAGTACACCCTCGTCCAGGCGGCCTTCGGCGTCTCTCCTGGCTGGGGAGGCAACAGGAGCTGGCCGCGGTTCTCCCCGCTCATCAACTTCGACCCACACGCACAGGAGGGCGACGCTCAGCAGGCCTACCGGCAAGGCCCAGGGCTGCTCGACGAGATCGCGGACACGGTGGGTGAGATCGCGTTCCTGAAGGCGTTGCGGGCCTTCGCCACGAGGTACCAGGATGGCTACTGCACCTTCGACGGCTTCCTCGCCGTGCTGAAGGACTCAACCGGCCGGGATTTCGGCCCCTTCTTCCAGGAACGCTGTGCCACCGGCCTCGATACCCGCCTCCATTCGTTCTACCTCCCCTCCGGCCTGCGCTCCTACCGCAAAGGGAGCACTTGGGAGACCGAGGTGACGATCCTCAACAGGGGGACGCACGAGACGGTGTGTCCGATCGAGCTTCAGACGGGCGCCAGCAAGGTCGAGCGCATGATCCAGGTGCCGCCCGGGGACGTGCGCACCTTCCGCTTCACCACTGACGCGGAGGTGAAGTCACTGGTGCTCGACCCGCGCTGGGAGCCGCTGCCAGTCGTTGGGGAGACCGCGTGGCGTGGGATCAACCTGCCCAGCGATGATCCCTGGGAGCTGGCCCGCCGGATGACTCGCGAAAACGTGGGGACCGAGAACTGGGCCTGCTACCTCCAGGCGCTGGCCCTCGGCCGGGCTGGACAGTGGCAGGCGTGCGCAGATGCTCTCACTGAGTTCGATACATCTGCAGAGGCACTCGTCGGCCACTCAGTCGTCCGGGAGTTCGCTGCCTACACCTATCTGCGGGGCGTGGCCTTCCTGCACCTTGGGGAGGCGGACAAGGCGGCAGCAGATATGGCCGACGCGATGGACGATCTGGTCGGCGCGCTGGCCGGGCTGGACGCGGCCAGGATCCCGGAGCTGCCGGCCCTCTTCTCCTTCAAGCACGCCGGCATCATCACCGACGAGGGCGACCTGGTGTTCGCGAACCACCTGCTGAAGCTCCTCACCGGCCAGGACTTCGGCTTCGACCCAAAGGCCAGCAAGGAGGCGAACGCCCCCGCCGTGGCCCGCTGGCAGGCCTGGTGGAAGGAGCACAGGACCAGCTACCAGGTGCCCGCGAAGCTGCAGCAGTACCCCGACCTGCTGATCATCTTCGGCACCTAATCGGCTTCGTCGAACCACAGACAGGCCGGCCCAGACCGGCTGCGGCTGAGGGCGGCCTATCTTCGTGATGCTGCTGGGGCTGTCTACCCGGTCACAGCGTCGAGATCCACAGCAGCACCGGGACCTCACCGACGAACTTAGGCTGGTTCTCGGCAGAGAGCCGAGCCAGCTCCACTTTCAGCCGCCTCGGCACGCCTTCTCGCGATCTCTGCCCTCGTCCGCTTCAGCAGTAGCTCTCAAACAGCATCCTCAGAATCCTGAGCACACCCCGCCGGGAGGCCTGGCGTTGCTCCTCTGGAGCCGGCGAGTCCGAATGGCCCCAACCGGCCCCAAAGCCTGTGTCCCAGATGGCTCTTCGCAGCCAGAGCACTCGCGTCTCCGCGAGGAACTGATCGAGAGGAGGAGCGGCGCCGCCCCAGCGGACGTATTCGCGCAGGTAGTGCTCGGTCAGGGCTTGGCGAGGCGGATAGGGCGCGGGAGGCCACTGATCATCCGGTCGGCCGACCAGGAGTGCTACATCCGTGAACCGCGCCCCGAGCCCGATGCCCTCGACATCGAAGAGAACCCGTTCGCCGCTCTGTCGAAAACCCGTGTTCTCGACCGAGAAGTCTCCGGATACTAGCCCGGTCTCCATGTCCGCGACCTGAGCCGCCACCCGGTCCGCGAGCACACGCAGTCGTGCGCACCTCTGCATGTCCGCAGAACAGAACTGCTGCAGTGGCTCGCCCAGCCCGCCCTCGCAGGCGCGCTCCCATACGACCTCCACCGTCCCGGCCAGCCCAATATCCTCGTCGCGCTCGCGCTGGAGCAATTCCTCCAACCACGCGGCGTACTCAGGCGAGGGGCGGACCGCGTTGAATTGCGCCATGAGCGCCAGAAACCCAAAGATGAAGCTCTGTGGTCGAGGGAAGCGCCTCACTTCGCTCATATCAAGGTGTTCGAGAAATAGGACAGGCCTGTCTTCGGGGCTGCGGAGGACGCCGTAGAGGCGGGGCAAGGGCACGCCGTGCAGAGCGAGGAAGCGGTAGTGCTCCGGCTCCGGGCTATTCGGGTTGTGGGAGTGCTTCGCGAAGATGGCTATGCGGCCGCGACGGCCCTCAGGTGTGACGTAGCTGAAGGTCGGGATCAGCTTCTCGGCCGCGAACCCGTAGTACCCCTCGACCTGGTGCTCGATGCTGATGTCAAGGGAGGTGACCGGCTCACCCACGGCCGCCTCCACGATCGGGCGGAGCTGACAGGCGCCAAGCCCGAAAACAGAGATTGGACCGGATTGGGGTTGTGTCTCGGACGTAGTCACCGGCGCTCCCCTCTCGGCGGACTCCCCGTAGGCTATCTCTTTCTGCAGGCAGCGGATCTGTCCTGCACTCCCTCTGGGGGTGCCACTCGCTGCCGGTGGGGAGGCCCTTCGGCCCGACATGGCGGTCGGAGAGGCACCCAGAGACGCTCCCCTCTGGGGCCGGGCGCAACCATCGTCGGCTGTACCTACAGAGTCTCTTGAATCATGGTGAGAGACCATGATTCAAGAGACTCCCCAGGAGAGCGTCTGGCCCCCTTCTGAGAGATTCTCTTGCATCAGGGGTCTTAGTCTGATGCAAGAGAATCTGTAGGTGGAGGATACGGCTACTCGTAGGCTCCCTGCTTTCTCACCAGCTCCACCACCTTAGCGTAGCGCTGGAAGCTTACCTGCGTCGGGATGGAGTGATCGGAGTGGAACACATAGCCGCCCGGGTTGGACATGCCAATCGCCAGCTTGCTCCTGACCTCCCGCTCCATCTCGGCCTCGTCTTGAGCGAAGAGGGCGCGCACATCCACCCCGCCCATGAAGCAGACCTGGCTGCCATACTCCTTGGCCAGGCCGGCGAGATCACACCCGGCCTTCACCTCGAGGGGCTGGAGGCAGTCGAACCCGGCCCCGAGCAGCTCAGGCACCAGGCTGGTGATGTTGCCGCAGGAGTGCAGGATCACCGGCCGGCCGTGGGAGTGGAAGTAATCGGCGAGCTTCCTGTGGTAGGGCAGCAGTTGCTCGCGGTACGCCTTCGGCGAAAACAGCGGGCCGCCCCGGTAGGCCAGGTCGTCATACAGCCAGGCACCGTCCCACTCCAGCCCGTTGGCCAGGCACAGCTCGGCCATGCCGATGATCATGTTGGCATCGCACTCGTAGATCTCCATCACCCATGAGGGGTCCTCGGCGATGGCCATCAGGGCGCGCTCGACGCCCATCTTCCGCCACAGGATGTCGTAACCGATCATCGCCTCGAAGCAGATGAACTGGCCTTCATCTCGCCACTGCTGCTGCTTCGCCTTCATCGCGGGGAGGGCGATGCGGGAGGGGTCTGGCGTAAGCTGGGCCTTGAGGCGATGCCAGTCGCCGCGGGACTTGACCGCGAAGTCGAGCAGCTCAGGCGTGGAGCGCCGGTCAGCCCAGTTTCTCTTGAGGCAGCCCCAGCCGTCCCGCTCGATGACGTACTCGTCGGTGCGCTCGACGATCTCGTGCGGGAAGCCGAAGGTGTTGTCCACCTCCATCAACTCGATCTCGAGGCCGAAGTAGTCCTCAGGCAGCACGCCCTCGGGGAGCCCCTCCCCGCGCCACCGGTCAACGGTGGCGTCCCAGAAGCACTCGAAGATCGGCACTCGGTCGGGCCGCTGGTGGCGCAGGGCAAGGCTCACGCGCTCGCGTGAAGTCATCCGGGTGAGCTACCCTGTGCATAGTCGCCGTGCGCTCTCACCAGCTCAACCACCTTGGCGTAGCGCTGGAAGCTCACCTGCGTCGGGATGGAGTGATCGGAGTGGAAGATGTAGCCGCCCGGGTTGGACATGCCAATCGCCAGCTTGCTTCTCACCTCCCGCTCCATGTCGGCCTCGTCCTCGGCGAAGAAGGCGCGCACATCCACCCCGCCCATGAAGCACAGGTCCCGGCCGTACTCGCGCACCAGCTCCCCGAGGTCCATGCCCGCCTTCACCTCCAGGGGCTGGAGGCAGTCGAACCCGGCCTCGATGAGCATGGGCACGATCTGGCTCACCCGGCCGCAGGAATGCAGCACCACCGGCCAGCCCTGCTGATGGAAGAAATCGTTCAGCTCTTTGTGGTAGGGGAAGAGCTGCTGCCGATAGGCGCGCGGAGAGAAGAGCAGCGCGTTGCGATAGCCGAGGTCGTCCCACAGCCAGGCGCCATCGAACTCCAAACCCTGCTCCAGGTAGAGCTTCGCCAGGCCGGTGATGAGGTCGGCGTCACAGGCGTACATCTCCTCCACCCATTCGGGCTCCTCGGCGATGGCCATCAGCAGGGCCTCGGGCCCGATCTTGCGCCAGGTCGCCTCGTACCCCGGGATCGCGCCCAGGCAGATGAACTTGCCCTCCGCGCGGTAGTGAGCATGCGCCTGCTTGATGCCAGACCAATCAATGCGGCCGGGGTCAGGGGTGAGGCGGCCCTTCATGTCGTCCCACTCAGCGCGGGACTTGATGGGGAAGTCGAGCAGCTCCGGGGTGGAGCGGTGATCCAGCCAATCCCTCTTCAGCACACCCCAGTCGTCGCGCACGATGACGTACTCGTCGGTCCGCTCCACCTCCTCTGTAGGTAGGCCGAACGAGTTGTCCAGAGAGATGATGCGGATCTCGGTCTCGAAATAGTCGTCCGCGCCCACCTCCGCGGGCAGACCTTCCTGCCGCCACCGGTTGACGGTCGCCTCCCAGAAGGCCTCACAGAGCGGAACCCGGTCGGGCCGCTGATGGTGAAGAGCCTTCCCGACTCGTTCGCGTGAGGTCATAGCAGTTCCTTCCAAGGCCTGCGCCGGGCGTAGGGACGCCCGCCGCCGCCCGGTAGGACAGGCCCGCGGCCTGTCCCAGCCGCCTTCGGCGGCTCTGTCTGTTGGGCAGGAGCAGCACCTCCTGCCAGGTGGGGCTCACGGTGCGTAGCTGCGAGCTTCTCCACGTTCGGGCGACTTCTGCGATACACTCCTTACAGATTCTCCTGCATTGCGGCTATGCCCGTAATGCAGGAGAATCCTGCCAGACGGGCGATACGCCTTCCTGCTGAGAGTCTCGTGCATCATGGTCAGACCATGATGCACGAGACTCCGTAGGGTTAGCCGCTCCTCCCCTACTCGATCCCCAGCCACCTCAGGGTGTTAGTGGTGAAGATACGCTGCCTGGTCTCCTCGGAGGCGCCGCACTCGCGGAGGATGTCTCGGTCTTCCACCAGGCGAGGGCGGAGCGCCTCGGGGTCCTCGGCATTTGAGCAGTCGCTGCCATAGACGATCTGGCGGTCGCCGAGATAGGCGAGGGCCTTGCGCAGCGCATCCACCTTCCAGATGCGAGGCGCGCCGGAGGTGATGTCCACATAGCTGCGCCAGTTCTCCGGCTTGTAGCCGCCCGCGGCCCGGAACTTCCCGCACACCGCGAAGCACTCATCGGTCCAGGGCCAGCTCATGTGAGCCATGGCGAAGCGGATGTTGGGGTAGTGGAGCATGATCTCGAAGAAGGCGGGCCGGCAGTGCTGGGAGGTGTCACTGGTCCCCCAGAGGATGCCCGTGTGGAAGAGCATGGGCTTGCCGTACTCGTTGATCTTCTGGTAGCACGCCTGGGCCCGCTCATCGGCCGGGAACCAGTGGTTGGGGATCATCTTCACCCCGCGCAGGTTCTTCTCCGCGAAGGCGTAATCCACTGCGGCCACCGCATCCGGCAAGGTTGGCTCGATCCAGGCGAACCCGATCAGCCGCTCGGGATCGGCCTTCACCAACTTCGCGATGTCATCCAGCACTCGCCTGTGCGGTTCCTTCTCGGCCGCCGCTCCTTTGGCGCGATGGGGCGGCACCGCGAAGAGCACAACTCGCTCCAGCCCCACTGCGTCCATGGCCTTGAGGATCTTGGCAGCGTCCTCTGTGCCTCGGGTGTGAATGTGCACATCAATCGCCATGTTCCAGCCTCCTCATCTCAGCAGGCAGGAGGCAAGCTCCTGCTTGCCCACCTTGCTCCAGAGGGCTACGGCGACTTCTCCAACTCGCAGCGCAACCCTTCTATGAGCACGAAGCGGCCCAGCGGCCGCACCTCCACGCCGGGCGGGAAGCTGTGCATGAACAAGGGGTTCTCGCACATCCCCCCGGAGAGGTAGAAGTGGGACGGCTCCCCGGCGAAGCGATGGGCATTGAGCGCGATGCCCCGGGCGAAGCGAGCCACGGCCTCGGCTTCGGTCACGCCCTGTGAGACCAGCTCGAAGAGCTGCTCCATACCCAGCACGCCGCAGGTGACCGGCACGGACTTCTCGGAGGGCGCCATAGCGCGGTAGTCCAACTGGTAGTAGTGGCCCAGCAGCTCGAGGGTGAAGCCGGTGAGCGCGCCGCAGGTGCTCGTCCAGTCCATTCCGACGAACTCGCCCCGGCGCATATGCACGTACTTGACATCCCGCGAGCCGACATCCAGCAAGAGGAACTCCGCGGCCCCGGTGAGCCTCTCGCCGCCCTGGGCGAGCGCGATCAACTCATTGATGTGGCGGGGCGCGCGATGGCGCGCATTGTGTCCGGTGGCCAGGTCGGCGGTCAGGCCCCGCGCCTCCCTGGTCTGGAGCACACGCCGCTCACCGGTGGCGGTGTCGAGCAGCTTGGTCCAAGTGGTGCCGAAGTCGCCCAGGATCGCCATCTCAGCGGCCCACCCCCTGGAATCGCAGGAAGGCCTCGATCTTCGCCCTCACAGGCTGAGAGAGCACGCCGTCCACGTCCACGTAGAGGCCGCCGTGCTTCTGGGCCAGATGCTGCGCGAGGATGTGCTTCGGGCAGAAGGTCTGCGCGAAGAAGACCGTGGGTCTGCCGCCCGGGACCCACAGCTCGAGCCTCGAGTCGGCCGGGGTGCGATTCTCCAGGCAGCGGGTCCAGCCGAGAATCTGGGTGCCATCGGGAAACAGCTCGTATATGGAGAAGTCGGCCGCCGGGACGCCCCAGATGGCGGCCGGCGGATCAGGCTCCGGCCGCAGGTCAAGAGGCCGCGGATGGACCAGCCCGTCGAGGATCAGCTCCATCTTCCCCAGCAGGGGCAGGTCCGAGTCGCAGATGGGTGTGCCCGCGCCCTGCCGGTTGTCGTTCTGGGTGCGGACGACCGGGATATGGAGCAGATCCTCGAGCAGGTCGGCCAGGCCCCGGGCGGAGTCGCACTTGCCGTAGCCGTCGTCAACGACGATCTCGTCGAGGTCGAGGGCGAGCGCGTTGTCTAGCACCCGCCGGATGATGCGGCAGGTAGTGCGCGGGAGGAGCGACTCGCTGCACCCTGGAACCCCCTGGATCAGGTTGTCCAGGTCAATGAGCTGATGCTGCCGGCGAGGGGCCAGCACCTCCTCCGGCGGGCAGCCGGCGAAACCGATCCTGCGTTTCCGCTCAGCCATCATCGCTGCCTGCGCCCAGATGGATCCAAAGGGCGACCAGCCGCTCCTCGGCCTCGATGCCGCGCGGCTCCCCCGGCGCGGCCGCGGCGAAATCGCCGGCCCGCATCTCGCTGACCTGGCCGCCAATGGTCAGCCGTCCCTTGCCCTCCACCAGATAGCACAGCATCTGCTCCGAGTCAGCCCGCACGGGAAGGGCCTGTCCGGCCTCCAGGCAGAGCAGGAACACGCGCACGCGCTCCGAGCCGTAGAGCAGCCTCGGGAGGAACTTCGGGGTCGCGAACTGCACCTCGTCTCGCAGGTGGATGGGTCTCATGCATCTCGCGGCGCAACGTGCGGTGAGTGCCTCTGCTCTGGGCTTCGCCGCGGCGCGCCCGCGCACCTGCGCTGGCTCGCGCGACAGGAGTCAGCTTCCGGGATGCCGAAGACCGCCGGCAACTGACCTAGCTGAGAGCACCAGTGTGGCTGTGATTGAACCGAGCGAGTTGTGCGACCCCGAGGCCGCGGCTGTGACGGTGTGGTGGCTGGGGAACGCGGGCTTCGCGATCAACGCCGCCGGGCGGGTGATCCTGATTGACCCGGTGATCGAGCCCCGAGATGACAGCGACCCGCTGACCTCCGAGATCGGGCTCCCCTTGCTGGCTCCCCTGCCCATACAAGCGCGCAACATTGGCCGCGCCGACCTCGTCCTGATCACCCACGACGACGGCGACCACCTCGCGCCTCGCACCGTCCCTGAGCTGATCGCGCGCACCCAGGCGTTGTTCGTGGGCACGGAGCGGACGGCCCGGAAGCTGCGCGCCTACGGCCTGCCCGAGGAGCGCTTGCTCGTCGGTCAGTACGGCCGCAAGCTGCGCGTCGGCGACATCGCCATCACCCCGACGCCGGCCAGACACGCGGAGAGTGAGGGCCACACCCAACGCGGCGACTGCTGTGGCTTCATCTTCCAGGCCGCGGGCCTCACCTTCTGGCATCCGGATGACACCGATCTGCTCGAAGAGCACCTGGAGGTCAGGGAGGTGGATGTGCTGCTCCTGCCGATCGCGCCCCACGTGCTCGGCACGGAGGGCGGCATCAAGCTGGCGAACTCGACCGGCGCGAGGCACGTGATCCCGTGTCACTATGGCACCTACGATTCAGACCTGTTCTGGTGCACCGGCGATCCCGCGGCGGTGGGCGCAGGGGTGAAGGACGCAGAGCGCCGCTATCACGTGCTGGCCGTCGGCGAGAAGCTGGTGGTGCCAGCCGACTGAGAGGAGATGCATTACATGCCGGCAAGCTGGCCCACTGAGGGCGAACTTCGGGAAGACCTGCGCGCGCTGGCCGAAGAGGGCTATGACGTATCCCGGCCAACCGCTGAGCTCGAGGCGCTCGGGGGGCTGGCCCAGGAGGAGGCGGCGCGGCGCAGGCAGGAGATCGCGGCCGGCCTGGGCGAGCTCGCCCGCCGGCCGGACTTCGGGTATGACGAACCATCAGACCTGCAAGCCATTCGGGCGGCGCGGCCCGAGGGGCCGCGCAAGCTGGCCGGGAAGTTGAGCAGATCGGCGCGGGCAGACAAGACCCGCGGCGCCTGGCTCGGGCGGGCCGCGGGATGCCTGCTGGGCAAGCCCTGCGAGGGCTGGCACCGGCGGAACATCGAGAAGGCGCTGCGCGCCATTGGCGAGTGGCCTCTGGCCGACTACTGGCCTGTGGTCACTGCGCGGATCGAGGGAATCGAGTACCGCCCACCCAACGATCCCTCGCTCCGCCAGAACATCACCTGGATGACCCGTGACGATGATATGGACTACCCGATCCTGGGGCTGCACATACTCGAGGCCTACGGGCCTGGGTTTCAGAGCCGGGATGTGGCGCGGGAGTGGCTCTCCCGGCTCCCCTACTGGTGCGTCTACACCGCCGAGCGGGTGGCCTATCGCAACCTGGTGAATGAGCTCGCGCCGCCAAGCTCAGCAACTTACCGCAACCCCTACCGGGAGTGGATCGGGGCGCAGATCAGAGCCGACATCTGGGGCTGGGCCGCCCCCGGCGAGCCGGAGTCGGCGGCCGAGTTCGCCTGGCGCGACGCGGCAGTCTCCCACACCAAGAACGGCATCTATGGCGAGATGTTCTTCGCCGCGCTGCTCGCGGCCGCGTTCATCGAGTCAGACGTGCACAGGCTAGTCGAGATCGGGCTCTCCGAGATACCGCGCAACTGCCGCCTCCGGGAGGCGGTGCTGGACACGGTGGAGTGGTGTGATCGCGACCCCAACTGGGAGACGACCTGGGAGCGCATCAATGGGAAGTACGGCCACTACCACGGCGTGCACACCATCAACAATGCGGCGGTGGTACTGATGGGAGTGCTGCACGCCCGCGGCGACTTCGAGCGCGCTATCTCGATCGCGGTGATGGGCGGCTGGGACACGGACTGCAACGGTGCCACCGCGGGGTCAGTGATGGGCGTCCTCCTCGGCGCGAAGGCGCTGCCCGCCAAGTGGATCGCGCCATTGCATGACCGCATCTCCAGCATCGTGATCGGCTTCAACGACGTGAAGCTCTCGGAGCTGGCGCGGCGGACCTGTGCGGTCCAGCCTGGGTAGGGCAGGCCCGCGACCTGCCCCGGCGGCCCATTGCGCGAACGCAAGAGATCCTGTAGCGAGCAATACTGGTGCAGGTTGAGATCGCTGACCTCTCAGAGGCCAACTTCCAGCATCTGCCAGACTGGTCGGCCCACGGGGCTGGATACGACCTCGGCTGCAAGTTCTGCCTCTATTGGGAGGAACCGGATCGGGCCAGATGGCCTCAGTCCCTGCCCGCGCGTGAGGCCACGAAGCGCGAATGGTTCGGGCGCGTCGCAGGCGAGTTCGGGGTGTGCGGGAAGCTCGCCTTTGCAGGCCCCAAGGCCGTCGCCTATGCGCAGTTCTCTCCACCTCACTACCTCCCGAATCTGGCCGGCTATGAGTGCGGCCCGCCCAGCAGCGACGCGGTGTTCGTGGCGTGCCTGTTCGTGGCCGAGTGCCAGAGACGGGGGATAGGGTCCACCTTGCTCCAGGAGGTGGCGATGGACCTGCGCGCCCGCGATCTCCCGCCGATGGAGACGTTCGCGCGGAAGCGCTCGGCGAACAACCCCAGCGGCCCGCTGCAGTTCTGGCTCAAGCACGGCTTCTCGGTAGTCCGCGAGGACGACGAGTTCGCGCTGGTCCGCAGGGAGCTGAGGTAGCCCTCAGCGTGGTCATGTTGCTATGGGGCAGCGACCATGCCGCTGTCGCCAGACGCGGGCCGGCGTGTCAGCCCATCTCCTCGGGCCGGATGTACTCGCCTGTCTTCGCAGACTTGTAGACGGCCAGCGCGATCGCCAGGTTCTTGCGCGACTCCCGCGCTGGGCTCGGAGTGCTCGCCCCCGAGTTCACGGCCTTGATCAGCACAGAGAGAAGCCCTCCTCTGGCCCGGGGCTTGGAGGGAAGGGGGGCAACGCCCTTCGCGGTGGCGACCATGACAGGCTCCTTGAAGGCCGCGGGGTCCATGTCGATCGCGCCCTTGGTGCCCACGATCTTGGTCCAGTGGGGCCAGTAGCCCTCGCCGGTCCAAGCGTCCTCAATCACCGCCACCACCCCGTTCGTGAACCGGAGCGCGGCCAGCCCCCAATCCTCCATCTTGAGCCTGGGATAGCGCCGATTGGCCATCTCACCGTGCACCAGCTCGACCTCCGCGTCGAAGAGCCCTCGCAGCATGTCAATGGTGTAGATGGCATGGTCGGCCCAGGCGCCGAAGGGGACCAGCTTGGGGTCAATCCACCAGCCCGGGTCAGTGCTGTCCGGCCAGGACTTGGGCAGGCCCGCCTCCATCATGTGGTACACGGTCAACGGGAGCCCAATGCCGCCCCGCTTGAGCAGTGACTTGAGCTGCGGGTTGACCCCCACCCGGCCCAACTGGTCGAAGGACCAGAGCACCCGGCCGCGCCGCTCGGCCAGCTCGATCAGCCCGTCGGCCTGGCGCAGGTTCATCGCCATGGGCTTCACGCAGGCCACGTGTTTACCGGCCTCGAGGGCGCGACGCGTGACGGCCACACTGTCTCGGGTGTTGACAAGCGAGCAGACCAGGTCCACGTTGGGGTCAGCGATCACCTTGGCGAAGTCAGTGGCGACATAGTCGGCCTGGTGTGTCTCCCGCACCTCGGCCAGACGCTTCCGCGACCTGTCGGCAATCGCCACCAGGCGGATACGCGGGTCTTCGTTCGCCTCCCTGAGCACCGCGAACGCGGTGTACCAGTGCTCCAAGCCCACCACCCCGACACCGATCTTCTTCGGCATGAGTCAGCCCTCCCTAACCCGAGCATATGTCGCCAGGTATTCCCGATGCCCGGCGCGGCTCCTGCTATGCCAGATCGGCCGCGGGCCGCAACTTGCCGGCCTCTACCACCAGGCCCCGAGCGGAGGAGGCGCGCCCTGGCCGCCGAAGCTGGCGGTAGGAGCGAGGGCGAGCATATGTCCGGCGGCCGGAGAGATAAGATCCCCGACTTGAGAGAGCACCTGCTGACCTGCGTCCTGCCCTTCTGGGCGCGTCACAGCGTGGACCAGGACCACGGCGGCTTCATCACCCACCTGGCACGCGATGGTTCCATCACCGATGCCTCCGCGAAGTTCCTGGTGATGCAGGCGCGGATGATCTACAGCTTCGCAGTCGGCGCGGAGCTGGGCGGCGACCCGGAATGGCTCAACCTGGCGCGGCAGGGCGCCAGCTTCCTCCTCCAGCACTTCCGGGATGTCGAACAGGACGGCTGGTTCTGGTCAGTCACGGGCGCGGGTGAGCCGCGAGAGACGGCTAAGCGCGCCTATGGCCACGCCTTTGTCATCTACGCGCTCGCCGAATACGGCCGCACCGTCGAGGACAGCCGCGCGCTGGCCGCCGCGACCCACACCTGGAGCCTGACCGCGGAGCGCTTCTGGGACCGGGAGCACGGCGGCCTCTTCGAGGCCTGCGACCGCGCCTGGAATCCTACCGACCGGGGCCACAGCATGGGGACCCACCTCCACGTGCTGGAGGCGCTGCTCGCCCTCAATGACGCGGTCGGTGGCGGCCGCTACTGGCCCCACGTGCGGGAGATTTGCGATCTCATGGTGACGCACATGGTTGACCGCCAGCATCGCTGCGGCCTGGAGGAGTTCTCTCCTGATTGGCGCGTCAACCCGGAGGCGAGCCGGGACCTGGTGAACTACGGCCACAACCTCGAGGCCGCTTGGCTGCTGCTGCGAGCTAACCAGATTGAGGAGGTGGCGAGCTATCGCGACGCAGCACAGGATTTCCTCGATTACTCGCTGCGCTACGGCCTCGACACGGTTCACGGTGGCGTCTTCTCCCACGGCCCCTTCGGGGAGGCGGCGACGGTGCGAGAGAAGATCTGGTGGGTCCAGACGGAGGCGATGGTGGCCTTTCTGCTGGGCCACCTGGTCTTCGGAGACAGACGCTACTGGGAGGCCTTCCAGAACGTGGTCCGCTTCTGCCTCAGACATCTGCACGATCCCGAGTACGGGGAGTGGTACCACTCCACGGCCGAAGACGGGGGCCCTCGCAACTCCACCAAGGGCTCGGCCTGGAAGGCCGCCTACCACGTCACCCAGGCCTGCGCCTACGGGCATCAGTACTTGACTCAGATGGGCCAAGTCTGAGGGCCAGAGTATGGTACAGAGTCTCTTGCGTCATGGGTAGACGATGACGCAAGAGACTCTCCGCGAGCGGGCGTCACGCCTCTCCAAGAGATTCTCTTGCCTTAGAGCTCCTAACACGACCCGGGTGGGTGCTGTATCAGAGCCAATGCGGCGGCTCTGAGCGGCGCCGGGAGGAGTTCTGATACAGCTTCTTACGGGTATAGCCGTAAGGCAAGGGAGTCTGGAATAGTGTGGCCGGGAGGCCCGCGCGGCCCCGCCGCGGGCGAGGGGCTGCACCGGGCGGATTGGCTTGACAGGCCCGCTGGGGGCTTGCTACAATCCCTCCTGCAGGTATCCTGGGAGCAAGGACTACTGACGCTCGCATACTACGTTTCCGGCTCAGTGAGGTTCAGAAGGCTCGTGGCGAGCGTCAGGACCTATCAAGCGTGAAGGGATTACGCGAGGCTCAGTAGATGTCGAGAGTAGACCTGGAGAGGCTGCGGATCGCCTCCTCGAGCCTGAACCGATTCCTGGAGTTCGAGCGGGAGGTCGAGGACAGCATCCGCAACGAAGAGGCGCTGCGCAAGGAAGACTACGAGGAGAAGAAGCGCGCTCGAGAGAAGCGCGCGCGCAAGAAGCGCCTGAAGAAGCTGCGGCAGCTCCAGCAGCAGTAGGGAAGCTGTTCCAGTTAGCGCAGTCCGAACGCGTGGGTCCGCCTTGGCGGGCCGGACACCCATGGCGATTCGCGAGCCCCACACGCCGGTGGGGCTCGTCGCATCCATGCCGCATGAACCGTCAGGCCCAAGAGCAACTAGAGGCTTGCCTGCGGCTCTTCCAGGACCATCACCTGGAGGAGTTAGTGGTGGAGGACGAATCCTTCAAGCTGCGCCTCCGCCGCAGGCCCGTCCAGCCGCCGCCCCCCTCGGGCGCGCAGGCGGCCGGGCCGGCGCTGCGCCAGCCCGTGAAGAGGGGCGGCCGCACGGTGGCCGTGCGGTCCCCGCTGGTGGGCATCTTCTACCGAGCGCCCGCGCCCGACGCTCCCCCCTTCGTGCAGGTCGGCGATCTGGTAGAGGAGGGACAGACCGTCTGCGTCGTGGAGGCGATGAAGGTCTTCAACGAGATCAAGGCGGAATGGAGCGGCCGGGTGGTCGCCATCCCGGCGCAGGATGGCAAGCTCGTGCAGGCCGGGGAGCCCCTGGTGGTCCTGGAGTTCCTCCGCGAGGATGGCGAGGGAAAGGAGGGACTGTGATGGCCGCGCAACCCATCTACATCGGCATCATCGGTTTCGGGAATGTGGGCGCAGGCACTTACCGCACCCTCCTGGACAACGAGGCGAGCATCGAGCGCAAGGTGGGCCGGCCGGTCCGGGTGAAGCGGATCGCGGACATTGACTGGGCCCGGCCCCGGCCCATGGGCGTCACCGCGCCCCGTGAGCTGCAGACCACGGACGCGCGCCAGGTGATCACCGATCCGGAGATCTCCATCGTGGTCGAGTCCATCGGGGGCACCGAGCCCGCGCTCGACCTGGTGTTAGCGGCCCTGCGCGGGGGGAAGAACGTGGTGACCTCCAATAAGGAGCTGGTGGCTCGCCACGGCAAGGAGCTATTCGACGCGGCCGCCGCGCGCAGGCTCGACCTGGCCTTCGAGGGGAGCGTGGGCGGGGGCATCCCCATCGTCCGGCCGCTCAAGAGCTGCCTCGCCGGGAACCGCATCGGCCGGATCATGGGGATCGTCAATGGCACCACGAACTTCATCCTCACCCGCATGAGTGAGGAGAGGACAGAGTTCGCCGAGGCGCTCGCCGAGGCGCAGCGGCTGGGCTACGCGGAGCCCGATCCTACCAACGACGTGGAGGGCTTCGACGCCAGCTTCAAGCTCGCGATACTCGCCTCCATCGCCTTCGAGACACGGGTGACAGTCGAAGACATTCACCGGGAGGGTATCACCGGCCTGGCGGCGCGAGACATGGACTACGCCCGCCAGCTCGGGTACGTGGTGAAGCTGCTGGCCATCGGGGCGGAGGTAAACGGCGGGCTGGAGCTGCGAGTGCATCCCACATTGCTGCCCCAGCACCACCCCTTGGCCGCGGTGAGCGGCCCCTTCAACGCCATCTTCGTGCGCGGCAGCTCCGTGGGAGAGGTGATGTTCTACGGCCAGGGCGCCGGGCCGATGCCCACCGGCTCCGCCATGGTGGGCGACATCATTGACGTGGCGCGCAACATCCGCTCCGGGGCCACCGGACGGGTGGCCTGCACCTGTTTCGAGGACAGGCCCATCCGCCCCATCGAGGAGCTGCGGACCCGCTACTACCTGAGGACGGAAGTGGCCGACCGGCCCGGGGTGCTGGCCGCCATCGCCAAGGTGTTCGGCGAGGAGGGCGTGAGCCTCGCGTCGGTGCTGCAGATGACCGCCTCCGGCGAGACCGCGGAAATCGTGTGGCTCACTCACGAGACACAGGAGCGGCAGATGCGGCGATCTCTCGAGCGCATCCGAAAGCTCTCCGAAGTGCACCGCATCAACGCCTGCGTTCGTGCGGAAGCGCAGGAGTGACCATGGGACCGGGACTTCTCTGGCCGGGAGTGATCGAGGCCTTCCGCGAGTTCCTGCCGGTCACCGATGCCACCCCGGTGGTGACGCTGCGCGAGGGCAACACCCCCTTGCTGCCCGCGCCGGCCTTGCAGGACCGGATCGGCCTCCCCATGCCGCTCTACCTGAAGTACGAGGGAGCGAACCCGACCGGTTCGTTCAAGGACCGGGGCATGACCGTGGCGGTCTCGAAGGCCCTGGAGGAGAACCAGCAGGCGGTGATGTGCGCCTCCACGGGGAACACCGCGGCCTCGGCCGCGGCCTATGCCGCGAAGGCCGGGGTAGACTGCATCGTGGTGGTGCCGCGGCAGTGGATTGCAATGGGCAAGCTCGCCCAGTCGGTGATGCACGGCGCGAAGGTGGTGGCGATCGAGGGCAACTTTGACGACGCCTTCCGCATCGCGGTGGAGATCACCAACACCCACCCGGTGCAGTTGGTGAACTCGGTCAACCCCTACCGGATCGAGGGGCAGAAGACCGGGGCCTTCGAGATCTGCGACGCGCTCGGCGACGCGCCGGCTTACCAGGCCATCCCTGTCGGCAACGCGGGCAACATCACGGCTTACTGGAAGGGATACAAGGAGTACCACCAGGTGGGCCGCAGTGGGCGGCGGCCGAAGATGCTCGGATTCCAGGCCGAGGGAGCGGCGCCGATCGTGCTCGGCCACCCGGTCGAAGATCCCCAGACTATCGCCACCGCCATCAAGATCGGCAATCCGGCGAGCTGGCGCACCGCGGTGGCCGCGCGCGACGAATCCGGCGGGCTGATCGAGATGGTCACAGATGAGGAGATCCTGGAGGCCTACAAGCTGCTGGCCTCAGTGGAGGGGGTGTTCTGCGAGCCGGCCTCCGCAGCCTCGGTGGCCGGAGTGGCGAAGCTGGTGCGGCAGGGCTACTTCGTGCGGGAGATGGAGGCGGGCCTGCCCCCGGATGCCTCCGTTGTCTGTATCATCACCGGCCACGGCCTCAAGGACCCCGACCGGGCCATCGCCTCCGCCGAAGAGCCGATCAAGGTGGAGGCGGATGTGGAGTCGGTGGTGGAGCTGTTGGGATTGAGGGAAGCCGCGTTGGTGTAGGGCGGGCGTTTGGCTAGGCCCGAAGGGCCGCCATGGTCCCTAGGCGGAGCCGGGATGTGGGCAGGAGGCACGCTCCTGCCCAACGAACGGAACGGCCAGACGATGGACGTCATCCTCCAGACCAACCTCCCCGATGTTCCCCTCCTCGCTCGCGGCAAGGTCCGCGACATCTACGACCTGGGCGAGCGGCTGCTCATCATCGCCACCGACCGCATCTCGGCCTTCGATGTGGTGATGCCGAACGGGATACCGGACAAGGGCCGCGTGCTCACCGCGATGTCGCTGTTCTGGTTCGAGTTCACCCGGGACATCGTCGAGAACCACCTGATCACGGCCGAGGTAAGCGAGTATCCAACCGCGCTCCTCCCCTACTCCGATGTGCTTGCCGGCCGGAGCATGTTGGTGAAGCGGGCGAAAGTGGTTCCCATCGAGTGCGTAGTCCGCGGCTACCTCGCCGGGTCGGGCTGGAAGGAGTACCAGGAGAAGGGAACGGTGTGCGGGATCGGGCTGCCCCCCGGCCTGCGCGAGAGCGACCAGCTGCCCCGGCCTCTCTTCACCCCTGCCACCAAGGCCGAGTCGGGGCACGACATCAACATCTCGCCAGAAGAGGCGGCCGGGATGGTCGGCGAGGAGATCTACCACAAGCTCGAATCCATCAGCTTGGCCGTCTACAACCGGGCCGCGGATTGCGCGCGGCAGCGCGGCATCATCATCGCCGACACGAAGTTCGAGCTGGGGTGGCACGAGGGCCGGCTGATCCTGGTGGACGAGGTGCTGACCCCTGATTCGTCACGCTTCTGGCCGGCCGACGAGTACCAGCCGGGCCGGGCGCAGAAAAGCTTCGACAAGCAGCCTGTCCGCGACTACCTCGACCGGCTGGGCTGGGATAGGAGCCCGCCGGCGCCGCAACTGCCGCGGGAAGTGGTCGAGGGGACCCGCGCTCGCTACCTGGAAGCGCTCCGGCGCCTGACCGGAAGGGAGCTGTAGGGAGGGCGCTCCGGAGTTTACCCTGAGCGAAGTCAAAGGGCCCGCCGGGGCAGGTCGCCCGCGAACCACCGGGCAGGAGGCAAGCTCGCGCCCAACGAAGTGCCTCCCGACGTGACGAGCGGAAAGCCGTAGGGCAGGAGCGCGTCTCCTGCCCATTCTTGGGACAAGGGAGACACGATGGCAGAGAAGATCCGCGTCATTGTCTGGAACGAGTTCCGCCACGAGAAGACGAGCAAGGAGATAGGCCAGATCTATCCCAAAGGCATGCACGCGGCCATCGCCGATCACCTCAACACGCAGCCCGACATCAGCGCCAGCCTGGCCTGCCTCGATGACCCCGAGCATGGCCTCACCGAGAAGCGGCTGGCCGAGACCGATGTGCTCATCTGGTGGGGACACATGGCCCACCACGAGGTCAAGGATGAGGTCGTGGCTCGCCTCCAGCAGCGCGTGCTCGGCGGCATGGGCTTGATCGTGCTTCACTCCGCCCACTTCTCGAAGATCTTCCAGCGGCTGATGGGCACGACGTGCAATCTCTGGTGGCGGGATGACGACCGGGCGCGGTACTGGGTGGTGGCGCCCGATCATCCCATCGCCGCCGGGCTGGGGCCCTACTTCGAGCTGCCGCGGGAGGAGATGTACGGGGAGTTCTTCGACATCCCTCCGCCGGATGAGCTGGTGCTGATCGCCTGGTTCGCGGGCGGCGAGGTCTTCCGCGCCGGCTGCTGCTACCACCGCGGCCACGGACGCATCTTCTACTTCCAGCCGGGCCACGAAACCTATCCCAACTACTATGACCGGAACGTGCTGCGGGTGATCACCAACGCCGTCCGCTGGGCGAACCCGACCACGGGCGCGGTGCCGCGCGAGTTCGGCCACCGGGAGAAACCGCTGGAGAAGCCCGCTTGATCCGCTGCCATCGCGGGGCGCTCCTCGGGACCTCTCTGAAGTCCTGACGGACGAGGAAGCGCCTGTCCGCGCAGCAAGCGGGCCGAACAGATCGCGACTGGGATCCTTGGGCGGTTGCCAGCACACATGGGCTGGCAACCGCCCATCTGCTGGGGAAGACCCTCGATGGCCAGGCCTCGCGCTGGGTATCCTCCTACTGGGAGCGGTGAGTGATGAGCTGACGAGCCGCTGGGGGGTGCTGGGGGATGGACGATGGCTGCTCGGCAAGGCTTCCTAGTGAGGGGCCAGGCGGCAGACCAGAGAGCCATCCAAGTCTGGCTGTTGGCAACCCTGCTCTCCCTCGCCTTGACCCTCTCGACGGGCGCCAGACCGACCCTCAGTCGCCCCATGAGCCAGCCTTCGGTGACGGTTCGTGCGCCCCAGCCGACCACTGCTCGGGCGCAGCTGGCTCAGCAGCCCGAAGCCACTCGCGCGCAGCCGAAGTGCCCGGAGCACTCGGTGAAGACCTGGCTGACCAGCTACCGCGGGCGCACGTTCCGAGTGGTGCGGCTGCCTCGCTGCGAGCACATCGAGCCGGTGATCACCTGCGAGCCGGCGGGGGAGACCAAGGAGCAGGCGCAGCAGCGGCTGAGCGGAGTGGCGGTGTGCACCGGCTCCTTCCATCACCCCAGGACTCTGGCGATCGCCGACTTCGTCCAGCAGAACGGGCAGGTGGTCTCGGCGGCCACGACCGGGCGACACTTCCTGGTGATGCTGGAGAACGGTGACCTCGACATCTGTGCCGACTATGCTGGGCTAAAGGGCAAGAGCGGGGTGAGCGCGCTGGCGCTGGGCCAGCGCCTGGTCCCGCTTCACCGGGACGGATTCTCCCGGGCCTTCATGAGCCAGGTTACAGACCGCATGGCGCTCGGGCTGACCAAGTCGTGGATCTACATCGTGCAGGGCAGGTCCGACATCTGGCGGCTGGCCGACTTCATGAAGCAGAGCCTGGGCTGCCAGGCCGCGGTCAACGCAGATGGCGGGCATGTGGTCAAGGGGAAGGCCCCGGTCCACATCGTGTTCCGCTGGCGGAAGCCGGCCCCGGCCCCTCTGCCCGCCCCGGCCGAAGCCGCCACGCAGACCTCCCCAGCGGAACGTC
>Ga0315307_1000179_pt1 | contig 25733 bp, 12 predicted proteins | sample TDP2_MG_FD_203079 | JGI IMG/M metagenome (GOLD analysis project Ga0315307, IMG submission 203079) | Freshwater sediment microbial communities from Lake Towuti, South Sulawesi, Indonesia - TDP2 | ecosystem: Environmental > Aquatic > Freshwater > Lake > Sediment | place: Indonesia: South Sulawesi...
AGAGCGTCTGGCGCCCTTCTGGGAGATTCTCTTGCATCAGGGGTCTTACCCTGATGCAAGAGAATCTGTAGAGAGACCGGGCTTCGAAGCCGTGGGATGCCTTCGGCATGTTACTTCCATCTGCGAAGCTCAGTAGATGAAGGCTCGGGCTGATCAGGTGACGAGCTTCGACGAGGCCGTGCTCTACGCGGCCATCGGCCTGGCGCTGGCCGTCACTCTCTTCGCCTCCGGGGCGGGCAGCGGGAGCTACTCGGTCGGTGTGGCCGGGGCCGCGCTGGTGGGAGCGGGCACACTGGTGAGCTGGCGGATGCGCCAGCGGAGGCGGCAGGGCTTTCTGCTCGGCGCGCCCCTGGGGCTGATGGCCGCCGCGGGCTTCCTCCTGCTGGTGGTCCGCGAGCTGGCCGTGGAGGAGAGCCGCCTCTACGCGGTGCAGGGCGAGGTGGGGCTGATGCTCGCGCTGCGCATGGCCAGCATCCCGCTGGCGCTCAGCTTCCTGCTGCTTCAGTACGACGTGATGGCCTTCTCCTTGGTTCCTTGCCTGGCGACCTTTGGGTTGGTAGGCTCCCAAGGAAACACCTGGCTGGCGGGAAGCTGCTTCGCCCTCTTCCTGCCGGCGGCCCTGGTGGCCCTGGGACACGGGATGCTCCTTTCCGGGGCGCTGGCGGGCCGCAGCTTCCCTGGGCGGATCGGCTTCACTCTGCCCGACGCGCGGCGGGGCGCGCGCCAGAGGGCCGGCTGGCGGCTCGGGGCCTGGCGGGTCAGGCATTGGTCGGCCTTGGGCATCACCATCGCCCTGATCGGGCTGATGTCCTATGCCCTGTTCTACCCCATCGCGGTCTACTTCGCTCAGTACCGCTGGCCCCTCCTACTGCGAGTGACCGCCGCCCCGGGCCTGCTGCCCCGGGTCCGCATGGACCTGCAGCCCATCACCACCTACCCCGTGGGGCGGGGGCGAATGCCCCTCAGCACCACTCCGTTCCTGAGTATCGCCGTGACGCAACAGCCTGGGTGGATCGAAGAGGCCTCTTCCGCGGCCCCCCGGACGAACAAGGGTGAGGCGTTGGCCGCGAGGGCCGGACAGAGCCAGCAAGGGACTCGCAGCGCCCTCCTCCGGCCCCAGAGGAACCCCACCCATGCCTGGCAGCAGTCGCCCGGCCTCTACTGGCGGGGGGCGGTGTTCGACTTCTACACTGGCCAGGCCTGGCTGCGCTCACAGGAGCCCACCACAGCCAGGCTGCAGGCCCCCGGCACCGCGCCACGCATCAGCGACCGCATCATTGATCTGACTCCGACCTTCCCCCCGCAGCCCGGAGCCCCCCTCCAGAGCCATGTGGTGCGCGCCGAGGTTGACCTGCCGCAGCCCTTCACCTTCTACAGCCCTGGCCAGATCCTGATGCTGGCTGGGCCGAGCTGGTCCCGACCGGACGACTCCTTCTCCCGCCTCGCCCTGCGAGTGGATGACTACGGCTGCGTCGAGTCGCCTTGGGCGACGATGCGGCGAGGCTTCACCTACCAGGTGATCTCCACCCCCCTGGAAATGCAGGCCACCAGCAGAGCCACGGCCCAGGGCGGGCCGGCCCGGGAGCGACCCGCGGTGGGGCTGGAGCTGACGGACTCGCGGTCAGAGCAAGCGCCTGCCAGCCAAGTAAGCAGGCTTCTGCCTCCCGCGGTGGAGCTGCCCGCAACCTACCTCAGGATTCCCTTCGGGGCGCGGCGCGTGGCCGAGCTGGCGCGGCAGATCGCGGCAGACGAGCCCACCCCAGAGCGCAAGCTGGCAGCCCTCATCAGCTATCTCCAGCAGCACTGCGTCTACAGCCTGGACGCGCCGGCCACCCCGAGAGGACACGATGCGGCCGACTACTTCCTGTTCCAGGCCCGCCGGGGCTACTGCGACCTCTTCGCCACCAGTCTCGCGGTGATGGGGCGGGCGGTGGGCATCCCCACCCGGATGGTCACTGGCTATGCCTTCCCCGTGCCGGCCGCCCAGGAGCGCGAACCCGGTGCCCCGCGTCCGGCGAGGGCGCCCTCCCTCTCCGGCCCTCCAGGAGCCCAGACTTACCTGCTGCGCGAGTGCGACGCCCACTCCTGGGTCGAAGCCTACCTCCTGCCCTGGGGATGGGTCACTGCGGACGCAACTCCGGCGGGGGGGGACTCGCCCATCCCTCCATTCCGCCGCTCGCTTCTGGCGCTGCGCTTCGCCTGGCAGGACTATCCACTCATGATGATGATATTGGTGGTCATGGTCCTGGCAGCCTTCGGACTGCTGGGCCTGAGCCTGAGGGCCTCGCGCGCTCGCCTGCCCGGCATGGAGCGGCCTGGGGATGAGGCCAGATACCGGGTGGTGCGGGCCTATGCACAGCTTCTCCTGCTGCTCCGCCGGCGGGGACGGCCCCGCCGGCCCTCTCAGACCCCGCTCGAGTTCCTCGCCGCGCTCCGCCGTGGGGCCGGCCTGGAACCGGCCTTCTCCGCCGCGGGGCAGGCCCCGCTCCCAAGAGGCCGCGGTCTGTGGCCTCGGTCCAAAGCTAATATCCCCGAGGCGGTGCTGGAGCCGGTGGCCGCTCTGACTGAGCTGTTCGTCACCGCCCGCTACGGACCCGGCCCCGTCGGGGTTGAGGCGGCGCAGTTGGCCCAGCAGCACCTGGCCTCCGCCCGCGCGCGCCTGCGGCGGGGTGAGTCCCGGCCGGCGGGGCAAGCCGCATAGCCCCAGTGGCCGGTCGGGAAGACGAGCCCCCGCTCTCTGAAGAGCGGGGGCTCACGTGTGCTCCGCGGTCGCCTGTGGCGGCTAGATCGCGGTGTCCTGCTGCTCCCGGCCCTCTTCCTCGTCGAGATCTCCGGGCGGGGGGCCGACATCAGAGAGGTCCCGGATGAGCTCCTCCTCGGGGCCCACCAGGTCAGACTCCCCGAAGGCAGAACGCAGCAGCTCGGCCTCGGCTCGGATCGGCGGCGCCCACAGCGCCTCTCCCGGAGGCCCTTCCACCCGGAGAGCGCGGTAGGCGGACATGCCGGTGCCGGCCGGGATCAACCGCCCGATGATGACGTTCTCCTTGAGGCCCACCAAGTTGTCCACCTTGCCCTGGATGGCGGCCTCGGTGAGCACCCGAGTAGTCTTCTGGAAGGAGGCCGCGGAGAGGAAGCTGTCGGTGGCCAGAGAGGCCTCGGTGATGCCGAGCAGCACCCACTCGCCGGTGGCCTCCTGCCCGCCGCGCTCGCGGATCTCCCGGTTGACCTGGTCGAAGTGGAAGCGGTCATAGATCTTGCCCGGCAGCAGCTCCGCATCACCGGGATCCAGCACCCGGCGCTTGCGCAGCATCTGCCGCACGATGACCTCAATGTGCTTGTCGTTGATGTCCACGCCCTGGGAGCGGTAGACCTTCTGGATCTCCCGCACCAGGTAGTCCTGAACGGCGCGCACGCCTTGCATCTGGAGCACCTTCTGCGGGTCCAGCGGGCCCTCGGTGAGGGCGTCGCCGGCCCGCACCCGGTCGCCCTCTCGGACCGGCAGCACGCCCCGGTAGGGCACCAGGTGGCGCCGCTCGATGGTGACCCGAGGGATCTTCGCCTGCAGCAGGCTGGCGATGATGCTGGGGGTGAGCTCCTGCCCGGCGGAGACGGTGAGGTGTCCACCCCGGCTGGTCACGTCCGCGGCCACCACCTCGCCGTAGAGCCGCTCCGGGTGCTCCCCATCCACCGGCTGCTCGGAGTGGATGATCACCCACTTCACGCCGGGAGTCTCGATGCGGGCCACCACGCCGTCCACCTCGGAGATGATCGCCTGACCCTTGGGCCGGCGCGCCTCGAATAGCTCCACCACCCGCAGCAGGCCCTTCACCTGCTCCTCCATCACCCGCACTAGCTGCTGGATGACTCGCTTCTGCTCGGGGTCCAGCCGCGGCGCAGTGGGAGACTCGGGCCGGGCCGGCCTCCTCGTTCTGGCGCGCCGGGCGGGAGCCCCGGGTTCTTCCTCAGGCCCCTCCTCCCGCGGGCTGAGCCGCACGATGCCCGCCTTCACGTCCCCCCAGAACTGCTTGAGGGTGTCCTTCTTCTTCTCCTTCACCTGGGCCACGCCGGTCAGGTACTGGCCGGCCACCCCCCCGGTGTGGAAAGTGCGCATGGTGAGCTGCGTGCCCGGCTCACCGATGGACTGGGCGGCGATGATGCCGGCCGCCTCGCCGATCTCCACGCGGCGGTTGGTGGCGAAGTCCCGACCGTAGCAGTGGGCGCAGATGCCCTGCGCCAGTTCGCAGGTGAGCGGGGAGCGCACCGTCACCTCTCCCCTGGCCAGGCCCCCCTTGTCCCACAACTCCTGGGAGAGCCGCCGCAGCTTGGCGAGGGCCTGGGGCCGCACCGGCTTGCCCTGCTCGACCACCACTTGATCGCGGTCGAACGGGTTCGTCAGGGTGATCGGCGAGGGCTCGCCCTCCTTGAGCCGCCGCACCGCGCGATGGAAGCCGTCGCACTCCTCCGCCACCCGCTTGATCTCGGCCAGGGCCGGAACCAGCTCCCGCGCGGGGAAGCGCTCCTCACAGTCCTGGCACACCTTCAGCAGTTCCAGATCGCCCCCGCACTCAGGGCAGAGCGTCTCCTCCAGCAGCAGCGTGGTCGGGATCTGGCTGGGCGCGGCGTGAGGAGCGGGCAGCTCCTCCTCAGCTTCCTGCTCGCCTTCGGCAGAGACTGCCTCCGGCTCCTCCCCCTCTGCCTGGGAGATCCCCTGGGTCACCTCCGGGGTTGGCCCGCCCTCTGCTTCCTCCTCCTGGGAGGCGAGCTGGCGCGTCAGGTAGGCGTCCACCATATCCGGCTCATGGTACTCCGCGCCACAGCTCTGGCAGCGGTAGTAGGTATCCAGGTCGCCGTCGCAGCTTGGGCAGGGCTGGTCCGTGGTATCGCTGATCTCGTGGGCCGCCTTCAGGATCACTCGGTCGGTGCGGGGGTCCACCACGTCCTGGGGCACGATGCGGCCCTCGATCCGCCGCTCCACAGGCTCGATCTCCTCCGCGCCATCTCGGATCGCCCCCACCACAATGCCGTTGCTGGTGCCGCAGTCCACCTCCCGGATGATCACATCCTGAGCCACATCCACCAGCCTCCGGGTCAGGTACCCCGCATCCGCGGTGCGCAGCGCGGTGTCGGCCAGGCCCTTGCGGGCCCCGTGGGTGGAGACGAAGTACTCCAGCACGTTCAGCCCCTCGTGGAAGTTCGACTTGATCGGCAGGTCCTCGATGAACCGCCCGAACGGGTCGGACATCAGGCCCCGCATGCCCGCGATCTGGCTGATCTGCCGGGGCGTGCCCCGGGCCCCGGAGTTGGCCATCATGAAGATCGGGTTGAACGGGTCAATGTTGCTGAGGATCGCCTGGGACACCTCGTCCGACGCCTGGTTCCACAGTCGGCAGACGCTGTCGGAGCGCTCCCCGGCGCTGATCAGGCCCTTGGCGAAGTTGTCGTTGACCTTGCGCACCGCCTCTTCGGTGCGGGAGATGATTACCTCCCGCCGCGCCCTGGGCACATCCATGTCGGTCATGCTGATGGTCACGCCGGCCACGGTGGCGAACCTGAAGCCCAGCTCCTTCAGGTCGTCCACCAACTCCACCGTGCGGGAGGTGCCGTAGTGGCGATAGCACTCCTGGATCAGCCGGCCCAGCTCCTTATCGTCCACCACCCGGTCCAGGTAGCCCAGCTTCGCGGGCAGCACCTCGTTGAAGATCAGCCGGCCCACCGTGGTGCTCACCATCGCCCCCTCCACCCGGACGCGGATGTCCGCGTGCAGGTCCAGCTTGCCCATCTCGTAGGCGAGCTTGGCCTCCGCGGGGTTGGCGAAGGCCTTCTGGCTGCCCTTGGCCCCGACTCGCTTCTGGGTGAGGTAGTAGGCCCCCAGGATGATGTCCCGGGTGGGAGTCACCACCGGCTTCCCGTCCGCAGGGGAGAACAGGTTCTCCGTGGACAGCATCAGGATGCGGGCCTCCGCCTGGGCGGCCGTGGAGAGCGGCACATGGGCGGCCATCTGGTCCCCGTCGAAGTCCGCGCCGAAGGCGAAGCAGACCAGCGGGTGAATCTGGATCGCCTTGCCATCCACCAGGATGGGCTCGAAGGCCTGGATGCCCAGCCGGTGCAGGGTGGGGGCGCGGTTGAGCAAGATGGGATGGTCCTGGATCACCTCCTCCAGCGCGTCCCACACCTCCGGCCGCATCCGGTCCACCATCTTCTTGGCGGTCTTGACATTGGTGGTGAAGCCCCGCTCCACCAGTCGCTTCATCACGAAGGGCTTGAACAGCTCGAGCGCCATCTCCTTGGGCAGGCCGCACTGGTGCAGCTTCAGATTCGGGTTGACCACGATCACCGAGCGGCCGGAGTAGTCCACTCGCTTGCCCAGCAGGTTCTTGCGGAACCGACCCTCCTTACCCTTGAGCATATCCGAGAGCGACTTCAGGGGCCGGTTGTTGGAGCCCGTCACCGGCCGGCTCCGCCGGCCGTTGTCAATCAAGGCATCCACCGCCTCCTGGAGCAGGCGCTTCTCGTGGTTGATGATGGACTCCGGCGCGTGCAGGGCCTTGATCTTCTTCAGCCGGTTGTTGCGGTTGATGATCCGCCGGTAGAGATCGTTGAGATCGCTGGTGGCGAACCGCCCACCGTCGAGCTGCACCATGGGCCGCAGCTCCGGCGGGATCACCGGGATCACGTCCAGGATCATCCACTCGGGCCGGTTTCTGGACTTGCGGAAGGCCTCCGCCACCTCTAGGCGCTTGATGGCGCGGGCCCGCTTGGGGCCGGTGGTCTCCTTAATCTCCTGGCGGAGCTCCCGGCAGAGCTGCTCCAGGTCAATCTCCTTGAGCAGATCCCGCACCGCCATCGCGCCCAGATCGGCCCGGAACAGGTCCTCGTAGTCCCTCCCCAGGGCCTCCACCACCCGGTTCATCGCCCGGTACTCCGACTCGGTGACCAACTGCTGCTTGGTCAGCCCCGGGTCGGCGTCCAGCTTCGCGCCCAGCAGCAGCCGCATGCCTTGCTCTAGCTCGGTCTTGCGCTCCTCTGCGCCTCGCTCTTCCTCCCGAATGCGGGCCTCCGCCCATTCGGCGATGTCGCCGGGCTGGACCTCATCATCCAGCTCCCCTGCCTGGAGCTTCGCGAGCCGGTCATCTCGCTCCGCCTTGATGCGCTCCACCCCCACCGCCGCCGCCTCTGAGATGCGGGTCTGCTGGCCCTCCACCACCCCCTTGATCTTGTCCACACCCTTGGTGAGCAGCTCGTAGTCCACGTAGGTCACGATGTAGGAGGCGAAGTAGATCACCTTTTCCAGAGGCCGGGGGGAGATGTTCAGCAGCAGGGACATGGGGCTGGGCACGCCCTTCAGATACCAGATGTGGCTCACCGGCGCGGCCAGCTCGATATGCCCCATCCGCTCCCGGCGCACCTTCGCCCGGGTGACCTCCACCCCGCAGCGGTCACAGGTGATCCCCCGGAACTTGATCTTGCGGTACTTGCCGCAGTGGCATTCCCAGTCCCGGGTGGGCCCGAAGATGCGCTCGCAGAAGAGCCCATCCGGCTCGGGCTTGAAGGTCCGGTAGTTGATCGTCTCCGGCTTCCTCACCTCCCCCTTGGACCAGCGCCGGATCTCCTCAGACGAGGCCAGCCCGAGACGAAGCTGATCGAACCGCGTCGTGTCTACCATGCTGCCTCCTGTAGGCCAGAGCACCTCAGCCGCCCTGGTCCCTCCGCCCCGCTTCGCCAGCCGCCTGCCGCAGCGATCAACCACAACCGCGTCAGGCTAGGCGAGCACCTCCTCGCCCTCCGAACCGTCGAGGCTCACCGGCTCCGCCTCCTTGGACTCCACGGTGAGCTGCAGGCCCAGGCTCTGGAGCTCCTTGATCAGGATCTTGAAGGATTCGGGGATGCCCGGTTCCAGGATGAGCTCGCCCTTGACTATGGACTCGTAGGTCTTCACCCGGCCCAGCACATCGTCGGACTTGATGGTGAGGATCTCTTGCAGGGTGTGAGCCGCCCCGTAGGCCTCCAGGGCCCATACCTCCATCTCGCCGAAGCGCTGTCCGCCGAACTGGGCCTTGCCGCCCAGCGGCTGCTGGGTGACCAGGGAGTAGGGCCCGGTGGAACGGGCGTGGATCTTGTCATCCACCAGGTGGACCAGCTTCATGGTGTAGATGCTGCCCACCGTGATGGGCTGGTTGAAGCGCTCCCCGCTTCGTCCATCGTGGAGCCAGCACTTGCCGGTCTGCGGGTCGAAGCCGGTGAGCTCGTCCACCCGCTGGCTGATCCGCTCCACCACGTAGCGGGCGCGCGCCTCGGCGCCATGGGTGCGCTCCCACTGGGTGGGATCAACCGCCACCCACTCTGCCGCCCGCTCCAGCTCGGCTGGATCCCCGTGGGCGAGGAAGTGCGCCAGCGCGGCGAGGTTGGCCTCCCAGTCCGCCTCGGCCTTCCACCACTCACCGCCCAGGCGCATCTCCTGGATCACGTACTTGCACAGGGCGCGGGTGCGGAAGCGCGCCGCCGCCGCCTCGAAGTAGCCCAGGATCTCCCGCTCGCTCGCCCCCTCGAAGATGGGGTTCTCGAAGGCCACGCCCAGCTCCTGGGCCACCAGGCCCAGGTGGGTCTCCAGGATCTGCCCGATGTTCATCCGCGAGGGGACGCCCAGCGGGTTGAGGACGATGTCCACGGGTGTCCCATCTGGCAGGAACGGCATGTCCTCTTCCGGCAGGATCTTCGCCACCACGCCCTTGTTGCCGTGGCGTCCGGCGAGCTTGTCCCCCTCCATCACCTTGCGCTTCTGGGCCACGTACACCCGCACCAACTGGTTCACGCCCGGCAGCAGCTCATCCCCCGGCTCCCGCCTCAGCTCGCCGCCGCAGCGATCGCAGTAGTGGCGGTGCTGATTCTTCCCCACCTGGTACTCGGTGTCGCACTTCTGGCAGCGGAACCTGACCCGGGAGAAGCGCTTCACCTCCACCACCTTGCCCTTCTCACCGTGGGGCACGCGCAGCGACGTATCCCGCATCTCCGCCGCCTTCTCCCCGAAGATGGCGCGCACTAGCTTCTCCTCGGAGGTCAGCTCCTCCTGACCCTTCGGCGCTACCTTGCCGACCAGGATATCCTCTGCTCGCACCTGGGCCCCCAGGCGCACCACCCCGTCCTCGTCCAGGTCCTTGAGCGCCTCGTCGCCCACGTTGGGGATGTCCCGGGTGATCTCCTCCGGGCCCACCTTGGTCTCCCGCGCCTCGATCTCGTACTTCTCCACGTGGATGGAGCTGAAGACGTCGTCTCGCACCAGCCGCTCGCTGAGCACGATTGCGTCCTCGTAGTTGTATCCCTCCCAGGGCATGAACGCCACCAGAGTGTTGCGCCCCAGCGCCAGCTCGCCCCCGTCGGTGCAGGGCCCATCCGCGAGCACCTGTCCCCGGGTTACGAAGTCGTGCTTGCGCACCACCGGGTGCTGGTTGATGCAGGTCGCCTGGTTGGAGCGCACGAACTTCTGGAGCCGGTAGCGGTCCACCGTCCCGTCGGCGCGGGTCACCTCAATCATCTCCGCGCTCACCCCGGTCACCAGACCGTCGGCCAGCGCCAACACCATCGCGCCGGAGTCCCGCGCCGCCCGCGCCTCCACCCCGGTGCGCACATAGGGGGCCTCCGCCTTCACCAGTGGCACCGCCTGGCGCTGCATGTTCGACCCCATGAGGGCCCGGTTCGCGTCATCGTTCTCCAGGAACGGGATCAGGCAGGTGGCCACAGAGACCAACTGCTTGGGCGAGAGGTCCACGAAGTCAACTTCCTTCGGCGACACCTGCGGATAGGAGTCCCGGTAGCGAACGCTGATCGCCTCCCCCAGGATGCGTCCCTTCTCGTCCACCGGAGTGGAGGCCGGCGCGATGCGGTAGGTATCCTCCTCATCCGCGGTCAAGTAGACCACCTCATTAGTGACCACCCCGTTCTTCGCCCTCCGGTACGGGGTCTCGATGAACCCGTACTCGTCCAGCCGGGCGTAGGTGGCGAGTGAGCCGATCAGGCCGATGTTGGGGCCCTCCGGCGTCTCGATGGGGCAGATGCGCCCGTAGTGGGAGTGGTGCACATCCCGCACCTCCAGCTTCGCGCTCTGCCGGCTGAGGCCCCCGGGGCCGAGGGCGCTGAGCCGGCGCTTGTGGGTGAGCGCGGCCAGCGGATTCTCCTCACTCAGGAACTGGCTGAGCTGGCTCGAGCCAAAGAAGCTCTTGATCGCCGCAGAGATGGGCTTGGTGCTGATGATCGCCTGGGGAGTCACCTGCTCCGGGTCGAGGCTGGTCATGCGCTCCCGGCAGATGCGTTCCATCCGCAGGAAGCCGATGCGGAACTGGTTCTGCAGCAGTTCCCCTACGCAGCGCACCCGCTTGTTCATCAGGTGGTCAATCTCGTCCACCCCCGCACTCTCATCCCCCTCTCCCAGGCGGATGAGGTAGCGCAGGATGGCGATCAGGTCCTCCTTGGTGAGAGTGCGCACGCTCTCCGGCAGGTCCAGGCCCAGCTTCTTGTTCAGCTTGTAGCGGCCCACCCTCGCCAGGTCGTAGCGGCGGTTATCCGCGAACAGCCCGGCGAGCCGATTGCGGGCGATCTCGGGGGTCACCGGGTCCCCGGGGCGCTCCCGGCGGTAGATGTCAACCAGGGCCTCGTCCTCGGTGCGGGCTGGATCCCGCTCCATGGTCTGGTCAACCAGGGGGGAGAGCGTGGCCAGCCGGAAGTTCCTCGGGGCCAGCTCGGCGATGCGGAGGGCCGCCTCGCGGTCTATCCGCTGCCCGGCCTCCACCGCCACCTCGCCGCTCTCTCGGTCCACCACGCGCTCCCAGGCCCGCCGGCCAATGAGCTGATCCGCCGACAGCTTGGCCGGTGCCTGCGGTTGGCCGAACAGGCGCATCAGGTCGGCGTCAGTGCTGCACCTCATTTGCTCGCTGCCAGGGGCCAGGTTGATCGAGGTGAGGGCCCGCAGCAGCGTGGTCACCGGGAACTTGTGCGCCTGCCCGATCTTCACCGAGACTAGGTCATTGGCGTCGGAGTCAATGTCCAGCCAGGCCCCTTCGCTGGGGATGATCTGCGCACTGTGCAGGATGCGGCCGCTGAAGTCAATGGTGTCGCGGAAATACACCCCCGGGGAGCGGGCCAGCTGGCTCACCACGCACCGCTCCGCGCCGTTGATCACGAAGGTCCCCTGCTCGGTCATGATCGGCAGCTCGCCCAGGTAAACCTCGGACTCTTTGATCTCACCCGTGCGCCGGTTGTGGAGCCAGATGCGCGCCTTGAGGGGGGCCTCGAAGGTGGCGTCCCGGTCCCGGCACTCGTAGATATCGTACTTGGGCTCCCCCAGGTAGTACCTGGGCTCGTTGTCCTGCGGGTCGCAGAACGAGAGCGCCAGATTGCCGGTGAAGTCCTCGATGGGCGAGAAGCTCCTGAACAGCTCCCGGAGCCCCTCTTCCCGGAACCAGCGATACGAGTCCAACTGGATCTCGATCAGGTTGGGGATGTCGGCCACCACCTCGGCATGGCGTGGTTGCCGGCCCTGCACTCGGGTCACCTTCATCTTCTGCATCTCCCCTTCAAGCGCCCAACGAGACTTGGCTCGTACCCAAGCCCAAGGGCTGTGCAAGCCGCTCGCCTGTGAGCACACAAGTCCTGACGCAGCCCCCGACTGGTCGGCGGCAAGGTCAGCTCAGTCGCGGCGGCCGGGCGTCCCGGAATGCTCCACAGATGCTCCCTTGCTTGTCTCGCGACCCCCGAGGCGCGCCTCAGCGCCGGTCTTGCTCGCGGGTCGGCTCGGGCCCTGACGGGCGCCGAGGTCGCAGTGCACGCGCAGAACCGGTCTGGCTTGTCAGGTCACAGTAGAGAGGGTTGTAGAGAGGTAACGAAGCGGGCTCTTCACTATCGCCGGCTGCTGGCCGTCAACTCCCCCGGTTCGGCTGGGCATGAACTTACAGCCTAGCCCGCATCCGGGCTCTTGTCAAGGGGAGCGGACGGTTTTTTTGGCGACCACCGCTCTGGAGGCCCAGGCCGCCCTCTGCTGTCATTCTGACCCGTCCGCCAGGGCGCACGCCACTGGTCTATGGATTCCTCGCGCTCGTAGCCCCCCGGGGCGAGCTTGGGAGGCCCGGAATGACATACTGGTGGGCATCTGGCCAGAACCGGTGGTGCTGAAGGGCTTGTTTCTCTGGGCAGGTATGCGCAGCCGCCCACCCGCTCGGCTCCCTGGGCCGGAGGGCCGTCCTGGCCTCTCGGGCCGTCCTTCAGGGGCCATCCTGCCGCCAGCTCAACGCGCAGGGCCTCCACATGGCGCGCTACCACCACTTCCACCGGCCGGCCCGGGAGGATTCGCGTCCGAGCGGCGAGAATGGCCGCGGCGTGAGGCCATCGTTACCCAGCGGCCAAGGGCAGGGTGCGGGCCTGCCCTGCCGGGTGGGGTTGATCGCGATCCTGCTGTGCTTCTGCGCCCTGGCCACCGCGCAGTCGTTCGCCACCCGGCTTCAGTGGGGGCCGGATGAGCCGGGCCACATCATCTATGTGCGCTCCCTCGCGCTTGATGGACGCTTCCCCGCGCTCAGCCATGGCGAAGAGGAGAACGCTTACCTGCCCGGCACCGCGCGCACCCACGAATCCCACCAGCCGCCGCTCTACTATGTGCTCGCCGCGCTCGCCTGGCGCGCCTTCCGCCACCTCCCCGAGCAGACGGTGACCTTCCGGGATCCGGCCGGCGGGCAGCAAGGCTTCCTGGTCCCCGGAGCGGTCCGCCCCGTGCGGCTGCTGTCCGTGCTCCTCGGCGCGGCCGCGCTGGCCCTCACCTGGGCGACCGCGCGCACCGTCTTCCCCGGTCGGCCTGCCCTCTGCCTCGGCGCCCTGGCCCTGGCAGCCTGGACACCGATGTTCACCTACATGAGCGGGGTGATCAACAATGATGCTCTGCTCACCGTGGCGGTCGCCGCGCTCGCCTGGCAATGGGCGCGGATGGTCCGGTTTGGCGCGGGCTGGCGCCAGGTGATCGCGCTCGGCCTGCTCCTCGGGGTGGCCATGAATGTCAAGGAGACCGCGGTGGGGCTGGTGGCCGTGTCGCTGATCGTCCTCGCGGCGGTGCCTGGCCAGGTCATGCGCGTCTGCCGGCCGGGGGAAGTCACAGCGGCCGGCCAGGGGCAGGTCGCGGACCTGCCCTACCGCGTCGGGTGGAGGGAGAGACTAGCATGGATGGCCGCGATGGCAGCTATCACCGCCGCGCTCTCCGCGTGGTGGTTCGTCCGCAAATGGCTGCTCTACGGCTCACCGCTCGTTTACCCCTATATCTACCCCTTGCTTGGCCTGCCCGAAGCCCAGCGGACGAGTCTGCTCCAGGCGCTGCCGCGGCTGATCCTCTTGTTCACCTTCGTGCCCGCGGACGTGATCAGCGCCCATGCCAACGTCGAGCTGATCGGCCGACTGCTGCTGGGCCTGGTGGTCCTCTCAGTGGGCGGGCTGGCGCTTGCCTGCCTCAGGAGGAAGGCGATGGGCATGCCCCAGTACGAGGCGGTGTCGCTGGCGCTGTGGGTGGCGACCGCGCTGGTGGTGCTGCTTGGGTTGGTGCGGAACGTGCTCACTGTGGACTGGCGCATGGGCACCAGTGGCGGCCGCTACCTGGTGTGTGTCGTGCCCCTGCTCGCGCTGACCGCGGCGCGGGGCCTGAGCGCGCTCTTCGGTGAGCGGCGCTGGGCGAGAGTGGGGCTGGCCGCGATCTGCGTCCTCCTGCTCGCCCTCAACATCCAGGTCATCTGGGCCACCGCCGCGGAGTACGGGACAGTGGGGTGATAGCGCTGCGGTGGGCATCCGCGGGCTGACGGATACGCGCGCTGCATCAGCGGAACATTCCGTGGGGAGGTCGTGTCTAAGAAGGTAGGGCGGGTATGCGGCGGTCACCACGAGAGGGCCGGGCATGCCCGCCAAGTAGTTCCGCAGGGTGAGGGCCGGCCGGGCGCAGGTTGGCAGCCTGGACCGTGAAATGAGTTCAGAGGTGAAGGCCAATGAACAGGTTGCTTACTCATCTGACGAAGTGGTGGCTGCCGCTGGTGGCTCTCGGTGCGGCGACGGCCGTGGTGGTCGCAGCCGGCACTTCCCCCTCCGCCGGCGACATCTCTCCCCTGGAGACGATGGTGCGCGGCCAGACGACCTGGCTCGCGGGCGGGCCGGTCTCCCTGCGGGTGATCGTCAGCAACCACCAGACGGGCCGGCCGCTGACCGGGAGCGTGGGCATCTGGATCACGCCCACGGACCAGCAGGCGATCGGCGCGCGGCGGCTCTTCGGCGGCCGGCTGGCGCGGGGCACAGTGGACGCCAAGTTCACCGCGCCCAACGTGAGCCCGGGCCGGTACGAGCTGTCTCTGCAAGTCACTACGCCTGTCGGCAAGGACACCGTCACCCGCTTCGTGCAGCTCACTCGCCAGACGCAGATTCTGCTCACCACCGACAAGCCGCTCTACCAGCCGGGCCAGACCATCCACCTGCGCACCCTCGCCCTGCAGCGGCCCTCTCTGCTGCCAGCAGCAGCCGAGCAGATCACCCTCGAGGTCGAGGACGCAAAGGGCAACAAGGTCTTCAAGCAGACTGGCGTCACCTCCAAGTTCGGTCTCAGCTTCGCCGATTTCACGCTCGCCGATGAGGTCAACTTCGGCCGCTACACGGTGAGGGCGGTGATGGAGGATGGGCGCGCGGAGCGCACCGTCGAGGTCAAGCGCTACGTGCTGCCCAAGTTCAAGGTCGCCCTCACCACGGATCGCAGCTACTACCTGCCCGGCGACCGCCTGACGGGGAAAGTGCAGTGCGATTACTTCTTCGGCAAGCCCACCTCCGGCGCGGAGGTGCTGATCACGCTATCGAGCTTCGACATCGGCTTCAAGGAGTTCGCCGAGATCAAGGGCAAGACCGATGATACCGGCCTCTTCCGCTTCGAGGCCGACCTCCCCGCCTACTTCGTCGGCCAGCCCCTGGAGCAAGGCAACGCCTTCGTCAAGCTCGACGTGGAGGTCACCGACAAGGCCGAGCATACCGAGAAGATCACCTCCACCGTTCCCGTCGCCAAAGACCCGATCATCATCACCGTCGTGCCGGAAGCGGGAGAGATCAAGCCAAACCTTGAGAACTCGCTCTACGTGGTCGTGGCCACCCCCGATGGCGACCCGGTCAGAGGGGCCGCGGTGCGGGTCGTGCCGCCGGTCGGGATCGCCAGTAGCGCGCCCCGGCCCCGCGTCGGGAAGACCGACGAGGCAGGCATCTTCCTGGCCCAGGTTGAGCCCCTGGGCCCGTCCCACCTCCTCCCCGAGGGCCAGGCCCAGTTCCGGGTCGAGGTCCGCGACCCGGCCGGGCGCACCCTGGTCCAACAGGTCGGCCTCTCAGCAGGGCAAGGCGAGCAAGCCCTGGTGCTCCGCGCTGACCGCGCCCTCGCCAAGGTGGGCGAGTCGGTGGAGTTCACGGTCATCTCCACCAAGCAGAAGGGCACGACCTATGTAGACGTGATCCGTGACAACCAGACGATCCTGACTCGCGCGGTTGACCTGGAGGGCGGCCGGTCGCAGTTCGCGCTGCCGCTCACGCATGACTTGCAGGGCACCCTGGAGGTCCACGCCTACCAGATCCTGCCGGATGAGAACATCATTCGCGACACCCGGCGCATCTACGCTGCGCCTGCGGATGACCTGGTCGTGGAGGTGCGCCCGGATCAGGAGACCTATCGGCCCGGCGGGCAGGCGAACCTGAAGTTCTCGGTGCGCGATGCGGCTGGCAAGCCCACGCTGGCCGCGCTGGGCGTGACCATCGTGGACGAGAGCGTGTTCGCCCTCCAGGAGATGCAGCCTGGCCTGGAGCGGGTCTACTTCTCCCTGGAGAAAGAGCTGCTCAAGCCGCGCTACGAGATTCACGGCTTCACTCCCGAGGGCATCATCACCGGCCGCCTGCCCTTCGAGACGCCTAAGCCCGCGGAGGAGGAGGCGGCCCGCCAGCGCGCCGCGGCAGTGCTGTTCGCGGCCTCGCAGCCGCGCGATCCGTACACCCTCACCGTCAACACCTATGACGAGCGGCTCGAGAAGGCGAGGGAGGAGTGGGTGAAGGAGTTGGCCCGCGCGGCGGAGCGGATTGACCGAGCCCTCAACAGCTACTACCAGCGCCACCGCGTCTTCCTCAGCGCCGACGAGGACATCGCCACTCTGGTTGACGCGGGGCTGCTGAGGAAGCGAGACCTGCGCGACCGCTGGGGCCATCCCTACCGGGTGCGGTGGCGGAACGCCAGCTCCCGCCTCGACTCAGCCGGGCCGGACGGCAAATGGGGCACGCGGGATGACCTCCTGGCGATCAGCGAGTGGCTCTTGCGGGGCCCGCGGCACCTGGGCGGCGCAGCCGGAGCGAGAGGCGGTGGCATGGCCGGCATGGCCGATCTGGCGATCGAGGCCCAGCTCGCAGAGGCCCTTCCTAGGGCGGCGATGGCGAAGGAGGTCGCGGCCGCGGCGGAGGCGCCGGCCGCCGCTCAGCCCCAGGTGAGGCTCCGGCAGTTCTTCCCGGAGACCATGTACGTGAACCCGGCTCTCATCACCGACGAACAAGGAAGGGCCGAGGTGACTGTCGAGATGGCCGACTCCATCACCACTTGGCGCTTGCAGGCGCTCGCTTCCTCACAGAAAGGCCAACTTGGCAGCGCCACCAAGGGCCTGCGCGTGTTCCAGGATTTCTTCATTGACATTGACCTGCCGGTCGCGCTCACGCAGAACGACGAGATCTCCATCCCCATCGCCATCTACAACTACTTGCCCAGGCCGCAGACCATCAAGCTCTCCCTCGAGAAGCTGCCCTGGTTCGACCTGGTGGGTGATGGTGGCACAGGCGCCTCGCCTGTATCTGTGGAGAAATCGCTGGAGATCGGCGCCTCCGACATTCGCGCCGTCTACTACCGCATCCGGGCGAAAAAGATCGGGATGAACGCGCTCACCGTCCACGCGCAGGGCACCACTCTCTCCGATGCCATCAGGCGCCAGATCGAGGTGCTCCCCGATGGCGAGGAGCGGCGCGACACCTGGAACGACCGTCTGGAAGGGACGGTGACCCGCGCCGTGACCATCCCCCAGGAGGCAATTGACGAGGCCTCCACTATCCTGGTGAAGATCTACCCCGGCCTCTTCAGCCAGGCGGTGGAGGGGCTGGACTCGCTGCTGCGCATGCCCTTCGGCTGCTTCGAGCAGACCAGCTCGGTGACCTACCCCAATGTGCTGGTGCTCGATTACCTCAAGTCCACGAAGCAGGCCAAGCCCGAGGTCCAGATGAAGGCCGAGCAGTACATCAACGTCGGCTACCAGCGGCTGGTCACATTCGAGGTCAAGGGCGGCGGGTTCTCCTGGTTCGGCGAGCCGCCCGCGCACAAGGTGCTCACCGCCTATGGGCTGCTGGAGTTCCGCGACATGAGCCGGGTGCACGAGGTAGACGAGAACGTGATCGCCCGCACCCAGAACTGGCTCGCCGGCCTCCAGGACAAGGATGGAACCTGGGAACCGGACAAGGGCGGCATCGCCGAGGGTATCATCAACCGGCAGACGGATACCCTGCGGGTAACCGCCTACATCGCCTGGGCCCTGGCCGAGTCGGGTTATAAGGGCGAAGCCCTGGACAGGGCCTTCGCCTATCTCGACTCCCACTGGGGCGAGGCGAAGGACCCCTACGCGCTGGCCGTGATCGCGAACGCCTACCTCAGCGGCAAGCCGGACTCAGGGACTGTCGGCGACGTGCTCGCAGCCCTCGCCAAGCTCGCTGTAGTTGAGGACAAGGTCGCCTACTGGAAGTCGCAGGCGCCCACCTTCACCTCCGCGCAGAACGGCTCGGCCGACCTCGAGACCACTGCCCTGGCCGCCTATGCGCTGGTCAAGTCCGGCCGCCACGTGGACCTGGCGAACAAGGCGATCACCTACCTCATCCGCGCCAAGGACAGCTTCGGCACCTGGCAGACCACGCAGGCCACGGTGTGGGCCTTGAAGACCCTGCTGCTCTCGCTGCAACGGGCCGCGCAGGAAGTTGATGCGACTGTCACTGTAGAGGTGAACGACAAGCAAGCCGCCTCTTTCCAGCTCACCCAGGAGAACTACGAGGTGGTGCGCCAGGTGGATGCGCGCGAGCTGGTCCACGAGGGCAAGAACGAGGTGAGGATCACGCTCAAGGGCAAGGGCAGCGCGCTCTATCAGGTCGTCGCCAAGTACTACCTGCCCTGGGAGATGGTGAAGCCGCCGGCGCAGGAGCTGCTCGACATTGATGTCGAGTACGACCGCACCACGCTCGCCGCCAACGATACTGTCACTGCGCGGGTGCGGGTGGTGAACAACGACCCGCGCGACTGCAACATGGTCGTCATTGACCTAGGCCTGCCGCCGGGGTTCGAGGTGCTGGCCGATGACCTCGCCAAGCTCGTCCAGCAGAAGACCATCCAGAAGTTCACCCTAGCGGCTCGCCAGATCATCGTCTACCTCGACCGGCTGGCCTCGCGCAAGCCGCTGGAGTTCTCCTATCGGCTGCGGGCGAAGTTCCCTATCAAGGCCGTCACGCCCGCATCTCAGGTGTACCGCTATTACAACCCGGAGATCAAGGCCACTGCCGAGCCGGTGCAGCTGGAGGTGCTGTAGGGCGGGCATTCCTATGCCCGCCGCGGCAGTTGTGGGGCGGGTATTGCGACGCCCGCCCTCGGTGGTGCAGGTTTCCAACCTGCGCACGGGCGGTTGCGCCGCCCGTCTCAAATGCGCTGCCTGGAGGTGATCGCGATGACACGAAGTGTGAAGTGCGCGGTCTCCCTGGCGCTGTTGGGCGTGATGGCGGTTGGGGCAGTGTGGGCGGCGACCGCGCCCCGGCGGGGGTTTGAGCCGCCGAAGCGCTACCATGACGCGATCGCGGAGTATGCGGACCAGCTCCGCGTCGGCCCGCCGCGCCATCACCAGGACCTGACGCTCTTCCCCATCTTTGCGCCCGGGGTGAAGGTGCCCGAAGTGGACCTGACCCTCGATAGAGCGATGGAGAAGGGCTGGCTCGAGATCACGGAGCTGGCCGCAGCCCAGGTCAGTCGGGTGCGGGTGCGCAACCGCGCCAGCGCGCCAGTATTCGTCATGGGCGGGGAGATGCTGGCGGGCGCGAAGCAAGAGCGCATCGTGGGCGATGACCTCATCATCCCCGCCAAGGGCGAGCTGACGCTGCCGGTGTTCTGCGTGGAGCACGGCCGCTGGTCGGGTGAGACTGCCTCCTTCAAGAGCGCCGGCGCCATGGCGGGGAGCGCGGTGCGCAAGGCGCGAGCACGCGCCGACCAGGGCCTGGTCTGGTCAGAGGTGGCGCGCGAGCAGGAGCGACTTCAGGCCCCGAGCGTGACCGGCGCCTATGGCTCAGTGCCGGCCAGCCCCGCTGTGCAGGAGCGGATCAAGCCGTACACCCGCAGGTTCCTCGATCTGCCGGACGAGTTCCCGAAGGCGCGGGGCGTAGTCGCCACCGTGCGCGGCGAGGTCATCGCTGCAGACCTATTCAGCTCTGCCGCGCTCTTCCGACAGCTCTGGCCCAAGTTGCTGGAATCCTATGTGATTGACGCGCTTGATCGGCCCTTGCGGGGCCGCGACACGGAGGCACGATCCATCGAGCGGTGGCTAAACGGCCTTCGGCAGGCGGATCGCAGCCGGAAGGATACGCCGGGCCAAGGGACGCTCTACGAGCTGCGCGGCGCGGGCATCCTGGGCTCCGCGTTAGTGTACCAGAAGGGCGTCGTGCACATGGAGCTGTTCCAGGGCGTCTTCGCCGCCACCCGCGACTTCAACCGCCTCCAGTTTCGGAGAGGGCGGTTGGGGGCCGAAGAGTAGCCTCTCCGTTGTCTCTCTTGCGGGACGGCAATGCCCAGGTCGCCGGGAGCGGCCTGGGCATCCCCTCTATGGCGCTACCACTTCACTCGGGCTAAGACGATCCCGCCGTGCGTCACTGCCTGCCGCCCAACCCACCTCCCCAGTGCCGCGCCTGCGATCACGTCCTCCCAGTCATGAGCCCGCACCTTCACGCGGGACCAGGCGACGCGGGCCGCGATCAAGTACCAGAGCGTCCGCTGCCTGGGGTGGTAGCGCGCCGCCACCTCGGCCAGTGCGAAGGAGAGCGCCGCGTGGCCGCTCGGGAACGCGTACCCGCTTCCCACCGGCCGCTCCTGCTTGAAGGTCCGCTTCAGCGCCTCCACGCTCACCGTCGTCACTATGGTCACATCTAGGGCCAGCTTCAGCTCCGAGGGGTTCTCGCACGCCTCCTCCCCGGTGAGCCGGCCCGGCGCGGCGGGCCAGGATCTGGTCTCCTGCCCCAGCGCTCCTCCGGCGACTGCGACCAACCAAAACAGCGCGACTATAGCTCTCACGGTCCGTTCCTCGGCCGGGGCCGCGCGGTCACTCGCATCTCACCCACCTCGGCCCATCCTTGGTAGGCCATGGTGTAGAGGGGGGCAACTGCAACCGCCAGCCGATAGACGCCAGGCGCGGCATTGGTGGGGATGATGATCTCCCCCTGCTGCTCGTACACCGTGCCGCCGGGCGATGGTCCCAGACCCCACAGCCCGTAGGCCACCGGGAAGGCCTGGACCAACCGCTCGCTTGATTCCGTGACCTTGATCACCCTCTCGTAGTCCATCCCCGCTGGCAGCAGCGCGACCGCGAACTGCGCCCGCGGCAGCGCGCCCGCCAGTCGCCAGGCCGCGGTGAACCTCACCAGCTCGCCGTTGCCGGCCGCGGCGCGATCAGTCGCGAACCGCATCAGCGACAAGTCCGGCCCAGGGAACTCGGCGATCGGTCCGCCCTCCCGAAGCGGCCGCGCCATCTCCGGCCGCCGCAAGTCCAGCCTGACCACATCCTCACTCAGCCCGACGAAGTGCGGAGGTGCCGCCACCTGGACCTGCATCGGACCGTGAACGCTATAGATGCTCCTGGCTGGCAAGCGCTTCTTCAGCAAGTGAGCAAACAGCGCGGTCTGGTCGTGCACCTCTTCCGCGCCGGCACGCGCCCGCGGCCACTCCTCCCGCGCCGCCTTGCGCAGTTCCGCGTCCTCGATCAGGTCCAGGTACCACGTCTCCGGCTGCTCCGGCGTGGGCAGGCGCACCGTTCGGATCAGCGTCACATCCCTGCGGAACCCCTCCACATTCTGCAGATAGAGTGTGGCGAAGCTGGGCACATCGAAGTCCGAGACGAACACCGCATTCGGAGCCATCTGTGCGAGCGCGGCGTACCATCTGTCGCGGTGTTCCCAGGAGTTGCTCAGGTCCGCCCGGCCCCAGTTCGTCCCGAGCTGGATCGCGCAGATGGCTGCCGCGACCGCGAGGACGGCACCTCGCGCTATCTGCTCCCTTCTCAGCCGTGCGCCCAGTTGCGCGAGTCCCATCGCCCCACAGACCGCGAAGGTCGCGCCAAGCGGCGCGAGAAAGACCTTCAGGTCGGAGGTCTCGCCCCATTGCAGCACCCACACGCACAGCAGCACACAGCCCGCCGCCAGGCTGCCCGCCGCTACTCGCTCTTTCCGCCACCAGACGATCCATCCCCAGGTGATGAGCGGCAGACCGATGGCTGCCAGCAGGGCCGACCCGGGGGCCGTCGGCGCGAGCAACTGGGGCAGCAGCTTCACCCCTTGCTCGACCATCTGGTCCAGGCTGTGGGCGAACGCCAGGTAGAAATACTGTTTGGCGAGCGCATGGTAGAGCAGTCGGTCGAGCGTCGTGGGGTTCGTCCAGTTCAGCGCCGGCTGCTGGAGCGCGCGCACCCACAGCACGAGGTAGAGGGAGCAGGGAGCAACGAACAGAGCCACTGAAGCGAGGTAGGGGCGCAGGCACTTCCGCCAGGCCAGCGCGATCCCCACCAGCAGTGCGAACCCGATGCCTAGAGCGGCCATTCCAGCGTGGCTGATCTTCGACACGGCCACAGCCATGGCCAGCAGCCAGGCAAGCGCCAGCCAGCGTGCTCGACACCGCGGTGGGGTGAGCGCGAATGCCGCCAGGAAGGCAACGGACACTGCGAGGAAGACCGTCCGATGATGCACGGAGACGAGCCCGCAGGCCAGCGAGAACCATAGCAGCGCGCGGGCCGTCCGCTGGCGATCCCATCGCCTCAGCCCGAACAGCGAGAGCGTGAATAGCAGCGCGCCGACGGCATACACCTCCGCCCGCACCGACTGGCTCCAGCAGGGATACCACAGGCCGAACGCCAGCCCCGCGGCCCCGGCAGGCAGCGGCTGTGCAGTCAACCGCAACGCCAGCAGGGAAACCAGTGCGCCCGCGGCCGCTCCCGGCACGGCAGAGGCCAGGCCGACTCGAAACGCGCTGGTCCCGCCAACTGGCAGGCAATCGAACGCTCGTCCCAGGAGCAGCCAGAGGGGATAGCCTGTGGGGTGAGCGATCCCCAGCGTGTGCGCGGCCGCCACCAGTTCCCCGCTGTCCTGGTCCACCATCGTCCGCAGCAAAGTGCGCAGGTAGATGGTCAGCAGAACCAGGAACACACCGAGTGGAACCAGCAGCCCCGTACGTCCCGACCCGGTCACCAGTGGCGCGGCCTCAGGCTTGGGCGAGCGCGACTTGGGCTTGGCCGGCTGCGCCTTCCTGGCGCGGCGCGATCTGGACATGGCAGGAAGGTTCGGGAGGGCCCTCCACCCCTCCTCCCGCACCTCTGCTGGAGCCGGCGGCAGGATTCGAACCCGCGACTAACTGATTACAAATCAGCTGCTCTGCCAACTGAGCTACGCCGGCCCTATCGCCCGTCAAGTTCAGATTCCACGAGAACGGCGCACAACATGATTGTGAGACGCCCTACGCCTCGGCCCGCCACTCGCTCAATTGTATCGGGATTCGCAGTTTGACCAGCTATGCGGAACTCAGCCGGTCGCCGCCGGCCGGCCGGAGCCGAGGCAATTCTACCATCTCCGGCACGCGGTGTCAGCCCCTCACACGGTGGAGAGGCCCTGCCAAGTGCGTGGCCATCCTCTCCCGCGCCCGACCTTCGCCCCAGCCGATGGTAGCTTTGCCCCCAAGAACGAGTCTAGGTGGCCCAAGGGTCAGGGTCATGCCCAGAGCCACGTCAGCCGGACATGCTGGTACGCAGCCCTGTACGAACAACCCTCCTGGCTTCGCCCGCGGGTTGGAGTGGAAGCGCGATACACCTTGATCGCCAGGAGGGCGAACGCTATGATACATCTGGCTAAGGTCAAGAGAGCATGGCTACTGACACGATCATCGGCCTGCTACTGGGTGGCATCGGCACAGTTACTGGTGCGATCTCGTTCATCTGGCACATCGTCAGGAGCCGCCACGACCGCTGCGAGTTCCGCCTGAGTAAGTTCAAGGTCACTTATTTCGCCGTGCCGCCTGGCTGGCAGTTTCAGTTCATAGGGAAAGCGGCGCACACCGCAGAGCCACCCCCTGTCGGCACCTGGCTCCGTTTCTCGGGCCGCCTCATCAACAAAGGCTACCAGCGTGGCTCCGTGGAGCGCATAAAGGCACTGCTGCCGCCCCTCCTGGCCGACGGCGAAGGTGCGTTTCCAGAAGGAGACGTGAGACTGCCAATTCGCGTAGAAGCACACAGCAGTTGCGACGTCAGGTTCAGCTATCACCTGACTGCGGATCACACGGCGGTCCAGCGTCTACCGGAGAGGGCCAAGTGCTCGATCATCCTTGAGGACCAGGCTGAGCGTCGCCACAGGTCTCGCTTCTGGGCTGATCGTGTGGAAACGCCCCGCTTCTCGGTGCAGCGCCGTCAGGACTGACGCTCGAGCACCTCTCATAGTGAGCGGCTCAAGGGCAACAGCCCCGCACGCGCATCCGCCGTCGCGCGCGCCCTCCACGCCAACCATCGCTGCCCCCGCCCCGGCTCGCGTAGGCTCCTGTCTGTAGCTTACAAGGAGTGGTAGGCTGCCAGATGACGATCAAGCTCGCGCTCCACCGTTGCCTGGCTGTCTCCGAGAAGCCACCACAGCCAATGCCTAACGCCGTCCTCTCTTGCACCCCCCTCCTTGAGCCACAGGACCGCCTTCCCATATGGGTCGCCCCCGTAGATGAAAGCGCGGGATACGTCGCAGCAGCAGTGACGCAGAGCGGCCTGAGCAAGAGAGGGGCCGTACATCTCCTCGCGCTCGAAACGACGATCCCAACAGCGGATCACCGCAACGTCTCGGCGCTTCCGTCGGAGTTTGGTACGAAGCTCTCTGAGGTCTCGCTCAGGATTGGCGCGCTGAGGGTCAAGCTTGACGTAGACCGCGAGGTAGGCGGGGGCCATGTGTTCTCGGCCCCGTAGGTCCTGCTCCAACGCCCTTCTTCTGAAGAACCACTGCCTGCTGCACAGCAACGGAGCGACCGCCGCTCGGAGGAGTTGGTTCTGAGCTTTCACCTCGTCCGCGGACTGTCGCCAGTCACGAATCCAGACAAGAGAGCGGGCCCGACTGTGAGTGCTGAAGCCTATCAATCCCCAACACTCGTAGGCCCAGTCTTCCCGTAGCATCCCAGGTACTCCCTCGCCCCTCGACGGTGGCGACAGTCTACCGCCCGGACGCTTGCCTGCCGACACACCCCACCGGCCCTCTCGCCCCCGACTCCTTCGGCTGAGCCACTCCAGGCCGACTCCTCAAGTCGCGCACGCACGCGGCTCTGTCCGCGCCGGAGCGCGGCTACTATCGCTCCTTTGTCGGCTCCCGGGTCTCGCGGAACTCCAGGCTCCTGAGGGCCAACTCGTGGCGACTCGCCCAGATGAAGCGGGCTACGAACAGCACGACGAGGGCCAGGGCCGTCCACCCGACCCAACGCGACCAAGTGAAGCCCATGACACAGACGGAGGCCATCAGGGAGAGCAGGCCGAGGAAGATGGACCGGGTGCTCTCCCACCAGTAGTGCTCCGCCGCAGTCACTAGGCCCCTGCTTCTCACATCCAGCAGTGAGGCACAGGCGAAGGCCGAGTAGAGCAGGGCGACGAAGGCTCCGAGCAACAGACAGGCAGCTACCACGCGTGCCCCACCCGCATCGGCCATGCCTAGGTACAAGATGAACCCAGCGAACGCGAAGCCACACATCAGGCTCGCCACTGTGAGGTACGCAGACTCCCCAACAGCACTGGGCAGCATTCGGTCTTTGGCGCGATACCTATCTTGGTCGCTCATTCCCCTCGCTCCCGATCCTCGCCGGTCTTCGCGGAGCAGTCTAGCACGCGACCCCTCACTTGTCGATACACTGCAGCCAGCCTCCTCGCCCACGACTCCCCTGCTCGACCACGTCAGGGTGATTGCTCAGTGCTCGGCGCGCGCGTCGCTTCGCGTCGGGTGGTCGAGCCTGACCGCTTGACTCACTGACTTCCCGGCGGCGATGCCGCGGGGAGCCTGATGCCGTTCGTGATGTCAGCCCTGGCGAATGCCCACCTCCGCTCCGAGTCGGCGAACTCTGAGTAGCGGGCGGTCATGACTTGTCCGCCTCTGGCGGATCGGGCTGCGGTGTCCCATCGCCCGCATGAGCGCCGTGGTGGGCACTCCCGCCCTGGCCGAGGCCAGCCCGAAGTAGTGGCGCAGCCGATGGGGTGTGACCAGCGCGGGCTCCGCCCCTGCCCTGACGGCAAGCCGCCTCAGGATAGTTAGCACCGCGTCTGCGGTCAGACGCTCCCCTGGCGGCCTGATCTCAGGACCGGTGTCGTCTTCCTCTTGGGGCCCGTGCGCAAACTGATTCGGCCCCAGGGTCACGAACAGCGCGTCGTCATCTCCCAGGTGTG
>Ga0315307_1000180_pt1 | contig 25711 bp, 22 predicted proteins | sample TDP2_MG_FD_203079 | JGI IMG/M metagenome (GOLD analysis project Ga0315307, IMG submission 203079) | Freshwater sediment microbial communities from Lake Towuti, South Sulawesi, Indonesia - TDP2 | ecosystem: Environmental > Aquatic > Freshwater > Lake > Sediment | place: Indonesia: South Sulawesi...
CGCCAAATATTACTTCTAACGTTACAAGTAGAAAGGGGGGTCGACATCGATGGCCAAACCCTTCTAGGAACTTCAGCTTTTTTTCTTTAGGCATTGGAAAGCCACAATGGATTACCACAAGACGAAAGACCTCCTCCACGTCATGAAAGTGCTCGGCCACAGGGACATCAATAACACGCTTGTTTACACGCAGCTCGTCGACTTCGGAGACGACGAACACACGGACAGGGTCGCCCACACGATAGAAGAAGACAAGCAGCTTATCGAGGCTGGATTCGAATACGTCACCGAAAGAGACGGCTACAAGATTTACAGAAAACGCAAACAACCCTCCTAAAAAGTGGGGAGGGTTCGTTGAATAGTGCGGGGGGTGGGATTTGAACCCACGCACCCCTTCGGGACGGGATCTTGAGTCTTACGCGCCCCGGTTGTGCCCTGGGGCTCCGCGCATCTAGTCCCTTTGGGAAGGGTTGACCTAGCTCTGCTACCCCCGCGGAACGTTTCACTATTATGGTTCTGGGTTCTATTACTCTTTCGGTTTCTGGTCAAGCCAGGATCTCCTAGCAGTATCGTAAAACCTTTTATAAAGTTAATAGAGAATAAGATTCGGCTTCGATGTGGAGGAGATGTGATAATGGCGATTGAGCCCAAGTTCGAGCGTGAAATGGTTGACCTCTCAGGTTTCTGGCATTTCAAGATTGACCCCGAGAAGAAAGGCGAACAGGAGAGATGGTTTGAGCTCCAGTCTTTCAAGGGCTGGGACAGACTCTACGCACCTGCATCGTGGAATGAGCAGGACTCAAAGTACACATGGTATGAAGGCACAGCTTGGTATGCAAGAGAGTTCTATGTCCCGAGAGACTGGAACACAAGGCTAGCTCTCATCGGCTTTGAAGGCGTGAACTACAAGGCTAAGGTCTGGGTCAACGGTGCCTACTTAGGTGAGCACGAAGGTGGCTTCACTCCCTTCGCTTTTAGAGCGGAAACAGCTCTGAAGTTCGGTGAGCCCAACCGTGTCGCCGTCATGGTTGACGACACCCTAACGAAGAAGACAGTTCCGCCCGGCGAAGGGATGAACCAGACATACTTCGACTTCTTCCAGTATGGCGGAATCCAACGCGAAGTATACCTCATGTCAGTTCCCAAGCTACACATCAAGGACGTAACCATAAGAACGGACATTCAAGGCAACGACGGTGTAGTAGACATTGACGTCACAGTACTGAACGGACATGACGCCAGACTCTTCTGCAAGCTGACGCTCCAGGTCTTTGATGAGGGAGCCGTTACCCCTGAAAAACCGGTCAGGGTCATGATAGCACCGAAATCCGAGAAAACCATAAACGACAGAATCCTCATCAGAGCCGCCGAGTTCTGGAGCGTAGAATCGCCTCACCTATACACGCTGAGGACAAGCGTAAGCTACGAAGAGACCGAAGCTGACATGAAAGACACGAGATTCGGCATCAGAACCGTGAGGGTCGAGAAGGGGAAAATCCTGTTGAATGGGCGTCCAGTCTTCCTGAAAGGCTGCTGCCGGCACGAAGACTTCCCTGTTCTCGGGAAGACCCTTCACGGTGCTGTTCTGAGGAGGGACTATGGCCTGATGAAGGAGCTTGGCTGCAACTCGTTCAGAACCTCTCACTACCCCTATTCAAGAAGTCACTTGGACCTAGCAGACGAGAACGGGTTCCTTATCATTCTCGAGATGCCTACCTCGGGATTCCGTGCGGCGATCGAACGGTTCGACGACCCAGAGATCATCGAGAAAGTGAGACGGATGACCCGTGAAGCAATCCAGAGGGACAAGAACAGACCTTCGGTTATCATGTATAGTCTGTTCAACGAGCCAGACAGCGAAAGAGAAGACTTCAGAATACTGTTTAAGGAAGTCAAGGAAGAAGCGACCAAAGCAGATCCCACGCGGCCCATAACTTTCGCCTCACACAGGCACTTGAACGACTTAGCCTTAGACATGGTCGACGTGTTGTGCCACAACTTCTACTATGGGTGGTACACTCTTTGTGGGGAACTGGACAAAGCAAGAACCACTCTAAGCGAAACCTTGGATGAGATCCACAAGAAATACCCCGACAAACCATTGATCGTGACAGAGTTCGGCGCAGACGCGATTGCGGGGGTTCACAGGGATCCTCCGGAAATGTGGTCGGAGGAGTACCAAGCGGAAATGATCAGACTCTACTGGGAGGTCTTGGTCTCCAAAGACTATGTGGTCGGAGGGCACATCTGGAACTTCGCTGACTTTAGGACTGGACAAAGCCCTAGAAGAACGACCTTGAACAGGAAAGGAATCTTCACGAGAATCAGGGAGCCGAAGCTCTCAGTGAACGTCGTCAAGAAGCTATTCACGAACACGCCAACATACAAGTAAAGCAGTCAGTTCCGATTCAGCACCTGCCAGCATAGCCCAGCTGGAAGTGGTAACATCTTGAGAGCTGTCCACAAGTGGGGCGCCTTTGAAGTTGAGTTCAACAGCAAGACCAGCCATGCTGACCCGTTCAGAACAGTGACGCTCAATTGTGTCTTCAAGGCCCCGAGCGGCAGAACGTTGCTCGCTCGCGGTTTCTGGGATGAGGGTTCGACGTGGCGCGTCCGGTTCATGCCCGACGAGATAGGAGTATGGACGTATGCAACCGCCTGCTCAAACAGGGACGATAGAGGGCTTCACAACCAGACTGGAAGCTTCAAGACCATGCCCTATGAAGGAGACAACCCCCTCTACGTTCATGGCCCCTTGCGCTTGTCCGGCAACCGACGATATCTAATCCATACGGACGGAACCCCATTCTTCTGGCTCGCCGACACCGCGTGGCACGGCGCAATCAAATCCACCCTTAACGAGTGGAACGCATACCTCAAGGTGAGAGAGGAGCAAGGGTTCACGGCTGTCCAGTTCGTGACAACACACTGGAGAGGCGGACCACTCGACTCTCACGGAGAGAAAGCCTACGAAGGAAAAGACAGAATCCAGAGCCTTAACGTAGCCTTCTTCAAGCGTCTTGACCCCAAATTCCCAGCGCTGAATGAACATGGTCTAGTGGCGGCTCCAGTACTGCTATGGGCAGCCGCAATTGACATAGACCCGGGACGGACGCTTGCTGAAGAAGACGCCACTCAGCTTGCACAGTACCTTACAGCAAGATACGGCGCATACGTTCTGGTCTGGATTCTCGGCGGGGATGGAAGGTACACGGGTGAAGACACTGACCGTTGGAGAAGGATCGGCAGAGGAGTGTTCCCGGATAAGAACAGACATCCAGTAGCCATGCACCTCTGCGGAAAGCACTGGATTCTTCCCGAGTTCCAACATGAGGAATGGCTTGACATAATCGGATACCAAAGCGGCCACGGTGTCGACGAAGACACTCTGAAATGGCTTTGCCAAGGTCCTCCGAGCAGGGACTGGCTCCTAGAACCAGCAAGACCGATCATAAACCTCGAACCCAACTACGAAGCGCATCTCGCATACCACATACACACCCCTATAACACCACACCAAGTCCGCAGAGCCACTTGCTGGAGCCTCCTAACAGCACCGACAGCAGGCGTGTCTTATGGGACAAACGGAGTATGGTCTTGGGCCAGAAAGCCAGAAGTGCCAATCAATCACCCGCATGTCGGCGTGGCACAGCCTTGGAGAAAAACCATTAAGCTTCCTGGTGTTGAGGCCGTTTGCAGCATCAAGAAGGTCTTCTCTGAGATGCCTTGGTGGACCCTACTCCCCGACCAGAGTCTTTTAGCAGAACAGCCGGGTCTACAGAACATCGAAAGATTCGTTGTAGCGGCCAGAACCGAGGACCGAAAAGCCGCAGTACTGTATGCACCACAAGAGCAAGAAATAGACTTGAGCCTTACTAGCCTTCAAGGCCCCCTAGAGGTGACATGGATCAATCCAACGACAGGCGAAAAGACAACTCGCAGGCAAGTCAACGCTGGAAGCGCAAGCATGAAGCCGCCGGAACCAGGCGACTGGATCCTGATCCTAGCCTCAAGCTTGGCAGAGAAACTCCAGAAAAAGGAAGCCCCATAAATCAGAAGCCTTCGATCACTGGATGACAGTTCCCACTTCTTCCCCCCTTATGGCGGCCGCTAGGTTCTCCGGTTCGAACCCGTTCACAACAATGGTTCTCATCTTTCTCTTCTTTAGTATCCGGACCGCTTCGGGGTCAATGATCTGGTGGATCCCCGCTGTGTGCTTGTCCTCTTCTAGAAAGAGGTCTAATTCGTCGAAGCTTATCCTGTCAAGCTTTCTAGCATCAGGGTGCTTCTTGGGGTCCTTCGTGTAGACCCCGTCTTGGTCTGTGGCCTTCACAATAAGATCGGCGTTGATCTTGGAGGCAACTGATGCGGCAACTGTGTCGGTCGTCCAGCCAGGCTTAACCCCTCCCATAACCACAATTTTCCTGCTCTGAAACAGTCTAGCTGCCTCCTTCGTTGATGTTGGAATATCCTTCCAGTCTAAGCCTAGCTTTATCGCCAAGAGTTGTGCATAGAGTTTTGAAACGGATATTGCCACCTCATCTTGCTCTGGCACGGTCAACCCCAGTTCTCTGGCAAACTGGATGAACTGCCTTGCCAGCGACCCCCCTCCCACGATCACGGCCAACTCGTGCCCTTGTTCCCTCAAACCTGAGATGACTTTGACGTATCTCCGTATAAGTTCAGGGCTCGGCGGAGAAGCAAAAGTCGAGCCTCCGAGTCGGATGACCGCCTTCATGAACCGCACCGAACAAACATTCTAAGGTCTGAGTATAAATAACTCGCTCTTCAAGAGTTGGCTAACTAGTGTCGAATGAGGTTCAGTATGGAAAGCGTTTATCAGTGGAGTATTGCTAGATAACAATACTCAATAGGTCATAACATACTGTGCGGATGGTTTACGGGGTGTACGAGATAGTTTTCCTTGGGACTGGTGGCGGTCGCTTCGTCATGACAGCTCAGAAGAGAAGAACTGGCGGTCTTCGCATACTCTCGAACAAAGTGAACGCTCATGTGGACCCTGGTCCTGGAGCCTTGGTCTACTCTCTTGAGATGGGGTTGGACCCTCAGAGGATCGATGCGATCCTTGTCTCTCACTCTCATTTAGACCATTCAAACGACACGAGCGTTCTCATAGAAGCCATGACCCATGGAACAACACAGAAAAGGGGCATACTGGCCGCTTCGCACAGCGTCCTAGAAGGAAACGACGTCTGCGACGCCGCGATCTCAAGATATCATAGGAACCTGCCAGGGAAAGTCATCGAAGCCAAGATCGGGACAAGCTTCGCGATGAACAATGTCAACGTCAAGGCAAGCAAGGCTGTCCATGCCGACCCGGATTCGGTTGGGTTCCGCTTCGATACTCAGGACTTCGGAGAGTTCGCCTACATGCCCGACTCAGAATACTTCGAAGATGTTTGCGACTTCTATGGAGGCGTCAGGCTTCTGATCCTCTCGGTCTTAAGGCCCTCGGGGAAACCATGGAAGGGACACATGTCAACAGATGAGGCAACAAAGATTGTGGGGGAGGTCAAACCTGAGATGACCTTGATAACGCACTTCGGGATGCCAATGATACTAACCGGACCGGAACGAGAAGCGGCTCTGATTGAGAAGGAAACGCGTGTGCCGACAGTAGCCGCCACAGATGGCATGCATCTCGCTTTTGGTAAAGAAATAGTCACAGGTAAACCTGAGAAACAAGCCAACCTCACTGGCTTCCTAGGTTCACTCTAGCCTGATGCTACCTCCGGATTGTGTGGCGGCTAGCAAAGACTAGTCTAGAGCGTAGATGCCTTCAGAGAGCTTCTCTGCTCTCTCTTTGGGCTGCCCGAACAGCAGGCTTCTGATCTGGTGCATGACCTTAAGATCTTGTTTCAAGGGTTCGAGCTCGACCGGCACGCATATTGGCATGGACAATTCCTGGCTTAACGCCAATCCCTTGGACTTCTTGTATCGCCAAATAGCATTGTTGAGCTCCATGAACTTTGGCAACAGGGTGGCTAAGTCGCTCTTCCAGTCAGGGTTCTCCTCTGGAAAGCTCTGAACGTGGATGCTCTTCTGTGAGTAGAGTTGAAGCCACAAAACCTCAGTGATGAAAGGAGCAATTGGGGCCAGAAGCTTCAGGATAGTCTCGAGGCACATGTGAAGCATGTGCCAAGCGCCCCTCTGCAGCTTAGTGCCAAAGGCTTCATTTCGGTTGTAGGCCCTCGATTTAGCGGCTTCCACATAATGGTCCGCGAAAATGTTCCAAGTGAATGTGCGTATGGCGGTAGCCGCCCGGAAAGCGTTCATCTCTTCGTACCCTAAGCGGCACTCCATGATGAGCTCGTTGAGATATGTGAGAATCATCTTGTCCAATGGTGCCAGCTCATATTCATCTGTCACGCGTGGGAAAGACGAGACAAACCTTGCGATGTTCCAGATCTTTGTCAAGAATTTCGATGTACCTTCGATCCTTTCGAAGGAGCAACGGATGTCGCCTTTTGTGATGTTTCCTTCAAGACTAGACCATATGCGGAAGGCTTCAGCCCCAAATCTCTTCAAGACTTCCTGTGGGTCAATCCAGGTCTCTGGGTCGCTTTTGCTGATTTTTCTGCCTTCCTCGTCGACGACATGCATGTGTATCCAGGCGTCTATGAAAGGCGCTTTTCTGAACAGCAGAAAAGACTTCAGTATTGTGAAGTAAAGCCAGTTCCGCACGATCTCCTTGCCTTGAGGTCGAAGCGTGCAAGGAAAGCTCTTCTCAAAGAAGCCCCTGTTCCAGAGGTATCCTAGCATGTAGACTTCTGATGTTGCTGAGTCGAACCACGTGTCGAAGGTTCGTTCCTCCCCGCGAAACTCCTTTCCTCCGCATTTCGGGCAATCTGCGATCGGAGGCTTCTCCTTCCAAGGCTGATAATACCGTTCCGGCTCAGGAACATAGGTGTACGCGCACTTCCTACAGTACCAAAGAGGAATCTCTGTTCCGTAGTATCTTCGCCTCGAGATGACCCAATCTATACCAACAGAGTTTGTCCAGTCGATCAGGATCTGCTTGCTTTCAGGTGCAAAGAACCGCATTTGGTCAGCCATACGTAGAACATCGTCTTTGAACTCAACCTGCTTAAGATAGTATTCCTTCATCGGCACGAACTCGATCGGATTCTTTGACCTCCAACAAACAGGACGTCTCTGCTGGATCTTTTCGGCTTTGTCGATGAGCCCCTCTGACTTAAGATCATCTATGATTCTCTCCTTTGCTGCTTGGACTGTTAGCCCCCTATACTTGCCAGCGTTCTTGTTCATTCTTCCCTTCTCGTCTATCGCGTAGATCGGGTCCAAGTTCAGCTCTCTCAGGATTCTGGCATCGCTGTAGTCGCCGAAACTGCAAATCATGACCAACCCTGAGCCAAACTCCGGCTTCGCATAGGGGTGAGACTGAATCTCGACAATGAGCCCAAAGACAGGAACAACGGCGTGGCAACGGTCCAGATGCTGGTATCGATCGTCATCTGGGTTGAAGATCACAGTTCTGCAGGAACAAAGCAGTTCTGGTCTGGTTGTGGCGACGACTATGTCTTCACCTGTTTCCTGGACTTTGAACTTGATATAGTTGAGTGTCGTTTCTTCTTCCTCGTACTCTACCTCCGCATCAGAAATTGTCGTCCCGCAGACTGGGCAGTAGTTCGTTGTTTTCTGGTCTTCGTAGATGAGTCCCTTCTTCCAGAATTCAATGAAGGTTTCCTGAGTCAGCCTTCTGTATTCGGCATCGTCAGTCTCGTACCTTCCGCCGAGACAGCGCTCAAGGTCCCAAGCGTTGCAGCTAAGCCCTAGCTGTTTGAAGGTGTCCAGTGAACGGTCTCCGCTTTCCGTGAGGATTTGTCTGCACTTCTCGATGAACTCCTCCCGAGATGTCTCGTGCATGGATATTCCGAAGGTTTTCTCTGTCTGCACCTCGACGGGTAAGCCATTCTTGTCAAGCCCCATTGGGAACAGAACGTTGTGCCCAGTCATCCGCCTGTACCTTGCGAACATGTCCATCCAAACATAAGTGTAGGCTTGCCCTATGTGAACTGGCGTGTTCACGTACGGCGGCGGAGTGTCAACGCTGAATGTTGGCTTATCAACGTTCTCGTCGAACTTGAAGATCCCCTCTTCCTGCCACTTCTCGAAAATGGCTGATTCGATCTCAGGATTCCATGTCTTCGCCTTCAGCTTCGGCTTGAAAGATAGAGTCTCCTTCTCCATTCAGGTTCACCTAACTGAAACAAGCTCATAAAGGATGAAGTGGAGGACACAGAACAGCCTAGGCAAACTCACACAAGGTGCCCCGTAGAGGGCTAACGTACTTGGCGATACCGGTGCTGCAGTGCCAAGTTGCCACCTATCCTCCTGCGAGCAGTCAATCCAAATTCAACGATATAGCTTGATATAAATATAATCGTTCCGATCGCCACGACTCTCATCTAGATTGTGAAGGCGGCTGTTGCCGCGTCTCAGAGGGTACGCCTTGTGCAAGTTCTTCCCTCCCGCGCAGTAGCGAAATTATCCTCACTATCTTATCTGGACGGATTCTTTCTGTGTTTATAGCTACGTCAAAAGGTGGCAGCTTCGAGATGTCGACGCCGTACAAGCGTTTAGTGAGCCTTGACACCTTACGATCTTCGTCCTCCAGCTCCTTTAGGGCAACAAACTCCGGCGCGTGAGACTTCATTGACTCTCTTCGAACCCTCTCGTCTTTCGAGGCGACCAGCAGAACGACCATGCCCTTGTCTCCCTCCTTGGCAGCAAAGAACGCTGCCTCCCCTTCAATTACAGAGGCACCCTCTGCCTGAGACAGTAGTTCATTGACCTTTTTCGCCATCAGTCTCTCTTTCATGCTTCCAATAAACTTGAACCTGAAAAGGGTCAAGGCTTTTGGGGATCCTCTTGTGATGGCAGCCTCATCAACTACATCAACTGACAGTTCCCTCTTGATGAGACGGGCTATAGAGGACTTTCCAGTAGCAGGCAAGCCATACAGGATGATGTGTGGACCCAAGGGTTGAGGCGGCCGATGAACTACGAGGGTTTCGGGAACAAGGAAAATCAGGAGCGGGAAACGGATCAAACCGTCGACAAGAATGGCAACTGCGAACGGCAACCTAGTATCCATATTCCACAAGAAGCCACCGAGGACACTCGCCGGAATAGCCATTACGCGCCACAGGAAATCTCTTGTTGCTTCCCACTCGCTCTGAAGCTCTTCCGGAATCACTTCGGTTGACGCCGCGGTCCAAGAGGGACTTGAAGACTCGCCTATCGCCCGCATAATCCAAGCCAAAAGCGGGACAAAAGGTACCCATGTTAATCCTCTGAAGGTGCCCCCCACAATCAGGGACGCAACACAAAGATATAGGAACGGACGGGTAAGCAAGATGATTCTCTTCCTGCCTTTCCTATCTGATATCTCGGCAAGCGGAAACAGCAGAAGAGCTGCAATCAGGCTATGGGCTGCGGGAAGAAGTCCCAGAACGAGTATGGGAGCACCACAAGTCTCTGCCGCATAGATGATCCAGAAAGGAGCAGCAACCTCCCATGCCCATGGGCCGGTCAAGGCAATGAGCAGCCACGACGTAGCTTTTCTCTCTTTTGACAGCGTATAGATCATGCTCATCTGCCCGAATATATCGTTCACAGACTCAGTGAGGCCTTTAGGTTGGCTTTTGCTAGGCAAGGATCTGTTCTCTAGCCTTCTGTATGTGTAGGCTAGAGCTCCAAAGGAAAGGAGAAATTGGGCAAGAAAAATCCTCCTAATCTCGTTCAATCCCCCAAGCCTCAAGACCAGCAATGCTCCGAGAGGAGGCACAACAACATTGGCCATGCTGGTTAGAGTGTTCATGAGGGCTATAGCACGGCTTCTTGTCTGCTGTTCCGAAGAAGAATAAAGCAACGCTACGTAAGCAGGCGCAACAAGCGCCGACCCAATTGCTCCGAGCAGATGCGCAAGAACCGTGACCCGCCAGTCTAGCGCCAAAGCAAATATGATCGGGTTAGGTATGGTTAGAGCCATGCCCGCGATTAGCATCTTCTTCCGATCATAATGGTCAGATATCCATCCGCCGATCAGGATGAAGACGAGGAAGACGCCTGACCAGATCGAAGCCAGTAAGCCTAGCACGACTGCGTCAGCACCCAATATCTCCTTGATGAAGAGAGAGTCTAAACCACCTGTAAGCCCTGCGATAGTAGTCAGCAAAATGTCTCTGACTGTGAGTGCCTTGATGTTTCCCTTGACCAAGAAACGTGTGTCCGAGACTAACTTGCCTAGCAGTAACACCACCTCAAAGTAGGCGGAGTCTTCGAGAATAGGAAGTTCCTAATAAGCTTCATCTTCATCTGCGTATATACCTTCTAGACATGGCACAGAGGGCCAAACGCGCATGTAGAACCGAATGCAGACAATTGCTGAACCACCAGCCTTGAGCGAAAACGCAGTGCCAAGCCGAACCCTTAGGCATCCGTGGGTTGGAGACATGATACCCATATATCTCGCGTATCCTCCACTCTATGTGTTGGCAACCTCATGAAGGAAGATATCATAATCGAAGAGAAGATCCATCTGCACAACGCAATCATGGTTATAGGTTTGAGCGGCTGGGTGAACGCGGGCGAAGTCTCAACCTTCGCCGTTAAGTACCTGGTCGACAATATGGGCGCCAGAAGATTCGGCGAGATCCCTGCTGAAAGATTTCATGACTACTTCGTCCAGAGACCACTAGTTTCGGTAAAGCAAGGCGTAGTCCAATCGTACTCTCCTCCCAGAAACAATCTCTACTTCTGCCAGAGAAAGGATGACAACGTGGACTTAGTTCTTCTTCTTGGGTGTGAACCCCACCTTAACTGGACTGGATACGCAAAAGCCGTGCTTGGACTGGCAAAGGAAACTGGTGTCGTGCGGGTCTATGCCCTCGGTGGATACATAGCTGACATCTCCGAGGAGAGCGATGTTCGAGTGACGGCTTCAACGACCAACGAGAAACTCGTACCCGAGCTTAGGGAAGCTGGGCTTGAGCTCACAAGCTATCAAGGACCGACCAGTGTCTATAGCGAGATAATGTGGACAGCAAGGGAGATGGGGGTTGATGTGATAAGCCTATGGTGCGCTGTACCAGTATATGTCATTGGGCACTGCCCGGGAGCTGCGTACGCGATCCTCAAGAAAGTAGCCCAGTTATCCGGTATAAAACTTGATCTGAAGGATATCAAAGAAAAAGCAGAATCCTTCAGGGCGCAGTTCGAAAGACGTAGCGAAGACTACCTACAGCTACACAGAAGAAAAGTAGCAAAGGAACCATCCTACATTTTCTGACATTAAAGGCCTCCTCAGTTGAAAAGCTGCCGACAAATATTCTTGACGGCATGTTGAGTGTGGGAAGAGGCGTGCAACTCTGAACAGACATTAGGAGACTTCAAGAAGACTGTTGTACGTTCAGCGTGCTGTCAGAGAGTAGTTGTGAAGGTAAGGTGTTCGGTCAGTTCCTTGTATCGGTTTCTTATGGTTACTTCTGTTATGTGGGCTGCCTGTGAAATCTCGCGTTGAGTTACCTGCTCTCCCCAAAGGACCGCCGCAACGTAGAGGGCAGCCGCAGCTATGCCGCGTGGGCTTCGTCCTGAGGTGAGTTTGAGGTCGGCAGCTGCTTTCAAGATGTCCTGGGCTATCTCACAAGCCTTTCCGCCGATCTCAAGATGGTTTGACAGTTTCAAGACATGCTGCATCGGCCTCGATAACGGGACTGTATAGTTGAGCTCTTCCGCAAGGATTCGGTAGCTTCGGCTGACCGTCTTCTTGGTCAGGTTTGAGGCGACGGCTATATCGTCTAGCGTCCTAACTTGGCCACACTGCCTGCATGCAATGTATAGTGCTGCGGCGCTCATACCCTTCATAGATCTGCCCCGAATGAGGTTTTTCTTTAGAGACTTTCTATATATCAAAGCTGCCGTCTCGACTATGTTTGGGGGTAACGAAAGGTTCTCAGCCGTCTTTGCCACCTCAGAGAGAGCGAACGCTAGGTTTCTTTCGGTGGAATCTGCGACACGCGCGAGCTTCTGCCATCTCCTTATTCTATATAACTGATCCTTCTGGGCGGAAGCAACGCTCTTCCCGTAGGCATCCCGGTCGCGTTTGTCTATGTTGGTTGATAACCCCTTATCATGTATGGTGAACCTGAGCGGCGCGCCAGCGCGGGCCTTCTTCTCCCATTCCTCCTCGTCAAAGGCTCGCCATTCAGGTCCCTCGTCGACAATGTTACCGTCTACTACGAACCCGCAGACCACACAAACAACTTCGGAGACTTGATAGTCCCAGACCAATCTGCCACTGCCACATTCCGGGCAGTGTCTTTCTTCATTAACAGCAGATATATCTCTGCTTGTCAATCTTTGGCACCCAACAGGTGAGGACGGGCACTCTCGAGAAGCAAGTAGTAGGATGCTTCGTCGTGAAAGGAGCCGTCTTTCTGAAGTCGCTTCTTCCTGATGCTTTCGAGTTTGAACCCTGATTTCTCGGCGACGTGTCTCATCGCTGTGTTGTCACGAAGAGTCTCAACCTCAAGTCTGACGACTCCCTGTTCCCTAGCCAGTCTTATTGCCTCTTTTATGAGGCGAGTTGCAATCCCGTTACCCCAGTAAGTAGGATGCACGCTGACGCCTATCGTCGCGACGTGATCCATGAACCTCCCTAGTCTCCATAGGCCTAGGAACCCTACGACTCGCTTACCACTTTTTGCGACCAGAACCTCTGCCCTTCGGTTCTTCCGCAATCGTCGGAAGAAGCGTTTGTATGCAAGAAGCTCTTTTTCGACGTTGCCGATGTACTCGATAAGCCACTCTCGAACTTTGGGGTGACACTCAATATCAACAATCGCTTTTATGTCGTCAACCTTCAGAGGTCGTTGCTTGGCGTCGAAAATCTCAAGCTTCAACGCATCCCTCCGACGCTGAGACAGAATTAAGCCGTACTATTAAAGGTTTATCTTGCGCTCAAAGTTTACTTAGATAGTTAACTGCTATGCCAAGAAAGAAAGAGATAGACATGTTGGAGCAAAGGGAAAAAGCCACGTTAGCGACAGACACAAGGGTCGGGATCCTCTACAACCTGCCAGGGAAGCGAGCAAAGGGCGAACAAATCGACTACGTGGCTGAAGTCGAAGTCGAGGAAGAGGCAGCAGCCGTTCGAGAAGCCTTGGAGAAGCTCGGTCTCCGGCCAAGGTTTCTCCCCCTAAAGCACAGTGCCGAGAACCTTGTCAAGGTGATTAGGTCGCTTAGGCTAGATGTGATAGTAAACCTCTGTGAAGGAGCCTTCGGAGAGAGCCACCTAGAGATGCATGTGCCCTCTCTACTTGAGCTTCTGATGATACCTTACACAGGCTCGTCACCCTTGACTTTGGGGCTCTGCCAGAACAAAGGTTTGACCAAGGACATACTGAAAGCAAATGGGATACCCACACCGAAGTACGCCGTCCTAAGCAGTCCGAAGGAATGGAAATGCGAGTTGGAATTTCCTTTGTTTGTGAAGCCGTTGAAAGAAGACGCAAGCGTGGGTATCTCGAAGAAGAGCTACGTTACAAGAGAATCCGAGCTGGAAGCCCAAGTGGAATACATAACACAGCAATACAGGCAGCCGGCCTTAGTAGAGGAATATGTAGCTGGAAGGGAGATTAACGTGGCGGTGATGGGCAACGTAAAGCCAAAGGCTCTGCCTATTTCGGAAATCTTGTTCGAGTTTCAGGACGAACCGAAGATTGTGGACTACCCAGCCAAATGGTTCAAGGAAACCGACGAATACAGGAAAACCAAACCGGTCTGCCCAGCACATTTGAAGCCCTCTGTGAAGAGCAAGGTTGAAAAGAGATCTCTGGAAGCTTACGAGGCGCTTGGTTGCCGAGACTACGCGAGGATCGACATGCGGCTAAAAGCAGACATACCCTACGTTCTCGAGGTCAACCCGAACCCAGACATATCGCCAGATGCTGGTTTCGCCCGAGCCTTGAAGGCAGCTGGAATCCCCTACGAAGAGTTTGTGAGAACGATCATCCTTTACGCTCTTGAAAGGGGCGCCTAAGCATTAGAAGAGAACCAAAGGATTGCTACCGAAGTCTCACTAACGAAGGGTTCTTGAACAAGTGCTGCATGCCGTATCTTTTCAAGGCTTGCCAAAGAACCGTGCAGATAAGCTCGTCGTAAGTGAAGCCCGCAGTACTCGCAGCCTCAGGTAGGCATGAATGAGCGTCAGGGTTGGGTATCAAACCCGGCAGAGGATTAACCTCCAGTACCCGAGGTTTGCCTTCAGAGTCCAGCCGCATGTCGATCCGGCACAAGTCCCTACAGTTCAGAGCCTGGAATGTCTTGGTTGCGACATGCCTTATCTCTGTCTCAAGCTTCTGTGGGATATCTGCTGGACACCGAAATATGTCCAAGGGCTTCTCGGGCACATCCCAGATCCATTTTGCTTCATACGAGTAGATGGGGCTGGCTCCGCTCGGAAGCTTGTCAAGAAGAATCTCGACTATCGGCAGGACTCTGGCATCCGCGTTTCCAATCAGGCCGACCGTGAACTCCCTTCCCGGGAGGAACTGTTCGACTATTGCTGGTTGCCCATATGTCTCAATGACCCATGAAATCTGCTTTCTCAGACTCGGCTCGTCTCTTACAAAGGAGCTGCCTCTGACACCCTTGCTTGAGCCTTCCGCCAGCGGCTTCACGACAAGTGGAAACTTCAGTCTTTTGGCCAGCATCTCGCTGGGGGTTTTGAAGACCTGGAAGTCTGGAGACCCTACCCCATTCATGCTGAGATACTGATGGGTCAGGGCTTTGTCCAAGGCTATTGCTAACGTCAGAGGTCCTGAACCCGTGTAGGGAATCCCGAGCATCTCAAGCATCGCAGGTATGTGGGATTCCCTGCTTTCGCCTCGCAGCCCTTCAGCTATGTTAAAAACGATGTGGGCCTTCAAGTTTCGAAGCTTGCCGTAAGCTTTCTCGTTCGCTTCTATCTTGGTAACTTCACATCCGCCCTTGCTCAAAGCCGAAGCCATGGCATCTACCGTGGGTTCGTCGTCAAATTCTATGAAAAAGTCCTCAGGCAATCGCTCGTTAGCACTTACTTGCCTTTTCAGGTTGTAGGTTAGCCCTACCCTAAGGCTCATTGCTGGTCAGCTACTTCACCGGCACTTCTATGGATGCGAGCTTCTCTTCTCCCTGCAGGATCTCTGGGTATGTATACAGCTTTCCTTCATAGTTTCTCAGCACAATTCTGCCTTCTTGATAGCTTAGGAGGTAGTCAGGTTGGATCGGAATTTTCCCTCCCCCACCTGGAGCATCAATAACGTAACGCGGGACAGCGAAGCCTGTTGTATGGCCAGTAAGAGCCTCGATGATCCTAAGTCCAGTCTCAACCCTTGCTCTGAAGTGGTATGTTCCTTTGACAAGGTCCATCTGGAAAAGATAGTAAGGCTTAACCCGCATCTTGAGAAGCCTATGGACCAGGGTCTTCATCACATCTGCGTCATCGTTGACGCCCTTTAGGAGGACTGATTGGTTTCCAAGGGGAATGCCTACGTCAGCAAGCAAGCCGCAAGCGTTTTGACTCTCTTCAGTTATTTCGCGTGGATGGTTGAAGTGCACATTCAAGTACAGAGGATGATGCTTCTTTAGCATGTTGCACAGCTTTGGCGTTACCCTCTGGGGGAAGGTGCACGGGACTCTGGAGCCGATTCTCAGGATTTCCACGTGAGGTATGGCCTTAAGTCTTCTCAAGAGAAACTCAATCTTCTCGTCTGGCAGCATCAAGGGATCTCCACCGGACAATAGAACGTCGCGAACAGCAGGGTGTTTCTCAACATACCTTATCTGATTCGAAAGTACGTCTTGGGTGACGTTGACGACAGGCTTTCCGACCTGCCTCTTTCTCGTACAGAACCGGCAGTAAGTTGCGCAGCTGTTCGAGACACACATCAAGACTCTATCGGGGTATCGGTGAATCAACCCTGGTGCAGGGCTGTCTGCTTCTTCATTCAACGGGTCCTCAGAACCGTACGGGTCCTGAAGTTCCATCGGGCTTGGGATGCACTGCTTCCATAGGGGATCGTTGACTTCCTCTATGAGGTCAAAATAATGCTTGGAAACCCTCATAGGATATTTGGCGACAACGGCTTCCAAGCTTTCTGTATCAACATCAAACTTCTTGAGGATCTGATGTGGCTTCGTTATACACTGTCTAAGAAGTCTCTTCCAGTCCTCAGCCATCTTTTTTTACGCGCTCTGTGACACGATTGTTCATGCCACGAAAGAAATATGCGTTCAAACGGATGCTTTTAAATCTTTCTATTATATAGGCGTGGAAGCCTGCTGCCGGTCCGACCTATGCAGTTGGAGATCTCTAGTTTCATGTGCAAGGTTCTATGCTCCAAGAATGCGATCCCAGTGGCAAGTTCCACTAAGCTTTGGCCGAGAAGAAATCAGCATATTCTGGTTGAGCGGAGATGTAGCGTTCGTATGTGATTGCTGAGCAGTAACGTTATGTGATCACGATCTGAGTCTTCTGATTGTGACTCAAGTTTATATGAGGTGCTTGTGGAGTTCTTGACTAGGTGGCGAAATGAGTACCACGAGTATTTCGTCCGGTTCGGTCGGGCTGCTCGGCAAAGTCGAAGGTGACTTGGGCTTGGTTGAAGGTGCAACGGTAAGGGCTAAAGACTCAAACAAGGTGGAGGTTTCAGGGGCAGTCCAGTTCGAAGGCGACTGCACTTTTGAATGTAGCCTCACCGCAAGCGCTGTGAAAGGAAAGCGTGGGAACATAACCGTCGAAGGCGATCTCATGGTTGACAAGGCGATCAGAATACAAGATGGGGGCCTGGAAGTAAGAGGAAACCTGTCCGCAAAAGAAGTTGAAGCGGACAATAGGGTCTCGGTTGAGAAAGACCTCGCTGTGGAAAGTATTGAGGTCGGCGGGAGAATATGGGTTGGCGGGAAGACGGCTGCAAAAGCGATTGATGTCGGCGGGTCATTCGAAGCGCAAGGGGATGTGTTATCCGAGAAACTTGAGGCTGGCGGATCTGCTATTGTGGAAGGGACAACCACAACGTCAAGCTTGAGGGTGGGGGGCTCCTTCAAAGGCAACGGCAAGGTGAAAGTAGACGACGTAGATGTTGGAGGAACCTTTGTCGCTGAATCCGAAGTCGAGATCGAGGAACTTGACGTGGGAGGTATAGCTAAGGTCGCAGGTGGCTTCGTAAGAGACCAAGTTGATGTGGGCGGATCGTTTGAGTCAACTAAGCCCTTGAATTTCGGCTCGATCGATGTCGGCGGGAAAGTGGTCTTAGCTGGTGGGTCAGTGGGAGAAGATATCGATGTTGGCGGGGCTCTTAAAGTGGAGGGCGCCTTAAGATTCGAAGACATCAAAGTAGGCGGCACAGTGGACATAAGCGGAGACGCGGGAGGAGAAACAATCGAGGTAGGGGGCAGGCTCGTTGTTAAGAACAACCTGACCTTAGCAGGGGAACTTGACGTAGGAGGAACAGCTGAAGCAGGTGAAATACTAAAGGCAGAATCTGTGCATGTCGGCGGCTCACTCAAGGCTCGACGAATAGAAACAAGAGACTCAATTGAGGTTGGGGGGCGAATAGAGACAGCTGAAGGAGCCAAGGCTTCTACGGTCAAGATAGGAAAAAGAGGGAGGATCGTAGGTCCCGTTGTTGCTGAAGAGGTCGTGCTGAGCGAAAGGGCAGAAGCCGATAATATCTACGCAGGTTCCTTGACAATGGAGGAAAGATCAAAAGCGAACAACGTGTACGCAAAGAACGTTTACGTGGAAAGGGGCTGCAGAATAACGGGGGAGCTTCAGTATACCCACGAACTTAGGATGGAAGAAGAGGTCAACCTCGCAAGAGAACCCAAGAAGACGGAGAGTCTTCCGTCTCCACCAATCTGATTCGCGACACTCAGTAGCATTGCCGGCTGGCAATCGAGTCAAGTCAGGAAGATCGAGTTCGAGGAATTCGTGAAGTCGATCAAGATCGGAAATTCTTAGAGCTATGGAGAGACTGGAGGCTGAGTGGGCGTAAGAGGAAAAAGGGGTCTGGCGCAAGCGAATGAGCCCATTCTCGATCTACATGCTACTGATTGTGATGGAAGGCAGATGGACTGCTAGACCCGCGATTTCCCGGGACGGCATGAAGGGCTATGGGTTTGAGATACCTATTGACTCTGGGCAGACCGAAGTCTTCACGGGGGAGCTGAGAGAAGGCGAACTTCAGAGACACATGACCACATCGATTGCGAGCACTTCCGTCTAGCCGTGGAAGCTTTGGGCCGCTGCATGTAGATAGCTAGGACTGGGACTACTACTTCTCGACCAGAACAAGATGGAGACAGACTATATTCCTCACCGAAAACTAGGAAACTGCTAGTGGGAAAGAGATAAAACCAAAGAGTCCCATAGTCATCCCTGAGACACTGGGAAGATTCTCCCTCCGAGTCCAGAGCACCACGGGATGGAGTTGGCGAAGAGAACTACGTACGAGATCTACCTCGACGTTCTCGAGACGGTCAGAGGTAAGGGCGTTTGCCCAGTCACTAGACTTTCCTATGGCGCCGGGCTCCCAGTTGACCGGACAAAAAAGGTCGTCAAGTTCATGCTGGAACGGGGACTCCTAAGAGAAGTGATAATCGGCGACAGGAGGCTGTACCGCATAACGGATAGAGGCGGGGAATTCCTCGAAGCCTTAAGAACCGTAAGAAAGTTCGTCCAATAGGGTTCCGTGGGTTGGAGAAGCCACAGAATATCTCGTGGTCGAGCCTAGAGACCCCACTGGAGCCATGAAAGCCCTCGCCAAAGAAGCAATCAACCAGCTACTCTGGCTTGTGGCACGGACAGTCGGAAGCGTCTTGCCTTCGAGAATATTCTCAAGTGGGTTTACACTGATGTCTCTTCTTTTATCTTTTCTTCCAGGCTTTTGACCTTCCCGTGTTCGAGAACTCGTATGCGGGTTCGAAGTCGAACCCTGAAGCCAAGGCGCAAAAACAATCCGTAAAGCTCCTCCCCAGTGATTGCTGCCCTTAGCTTCCCTTCCTGAATCAGTCTGACAAGAGTCTTTTCGATCTCCACAGCGACTTGCGGGTATTGAGACTTCGCGGCGTTGAATACTTCCCATGCTCGGTCGACAAACAACCTGTTGAGCACCTCAGTTGGACTGGCCGTCTTACTAGCTTCCGAGGTCTGCGACGTGCCAGCTACTGCTTTTCTTTCTAGCTGCCTCTTCAGCTCCCACAGTTTCTTGCGTCTTAGGGCTTCGAGTTCACGATTAGACATCTAGGACCCTACTGTTGCTCTCCAGCTTATCTCTATACAAGTGAGAAGCATCCAAAGTATTAATGTTGTGTCTCATTACCGGTTTGTGAGCTTGTACCTTAGCGTTGCTGCGATTCCGCCGAAGGACTTCCAAAGCATCTGGCCTTCTTCTGTCTCGGTAGATATAACCTCCACGTTCGAGCCTGCCTTCTCAGCGGCTTCTGCCAGTTCCTCAATTACTTCTTTCTGCTCGGCAACCTGAAGCGTAGCAACCCCACATTTCGGGCACGATTTCCCATTGAGAGAGGCTTCAAAGTCCGGGATCCCAGCAGATTTCATCGGCTGGTGGAATGCATTGCCACAAGAGGTGCACTCAACCTTGACCCGCGCAGTCTCCAGATTCTCGGAAAGGAGTAGCATTTCAACCACACCGGCGTGCAGAGCCCGTCTGACCTCTGTCTCTCCGTAAGTTGCAAGACCCGTGTCATGCCCGACCTCATATAGGAACTTCTGGACGATCTGTTTCTCTTCGACGTACCTGACATTTCTGATGATCTCTGGAGCCTTCTCAACGACCTCTTCGACTCCCTGCTCACCCGTGTAGGCTGTGTCGATTGTTACGACAATTCTCTCTTTAAGTCTGTAGTCGAGGTATCTGCCCTTGTCGAAGTCGTATTTTGTTGGTCCAGGTCCGCCTAGGATTATGCCCTTCAGATTAGGCGTGGAAAGGAAAGCCTCATTCGCATGTTCTCCTACACGTTTGAAGAACTCGAGCACCTGAGCTTCGCGCACCCGCTCGAATCTCCTTGCAGACTGTCCACCCGCTCGATGTTTTCCAGGTATGCCTGAGGTTATGTCTTCCACGATCAGCAGTCGTCTTCCGGTTAGCGTGGCGAATGTTGCCCCGCTTGAGTCAAGAAGGAGGATTCCGTATGTTTCCCTTTCCTTCAAAAAGTCCGTTAGGTGCTCGGTGTGAAACCTTGCATCACACCTGTACAGGTATATTCGAACCGGCTCAGGCGGCACCACAACGTATGTTTCGATTCTTTCGCTTCCAGGCCCGTTCTGGGGGATGGCCCCGCAGAATATGACTAACCCGTTGTTCGGGACTGTTCTAAAGAGTTTCAGGCGTTGGATCACTCTCACAATGGCATCTTGAACGTTCTTCCTCGTCGTGGTCGATTTGATGTTGGATGCAGTTCCCCACTCATCCTTGAGCATCTGTGTAACTTCGCTGATCTGACGTCCCGGAGGCACATACAAAGAGACGAGCTCCGTGCCTCTGCCTTCTTTGGAAGCCAGTGTATCCAACATCCTCTTCAAACGGAACCTGTCAAGCGACGTTCTCTTTTGGCTCATTGTAGATTGTGCACCTTTGCTCAAACCTTCGGGGAGGGTTGAGTGCCCCATCCTTTCTTCGGTTTGGTTGCAAGATATCCGAAAGTAGCGCAATTAAACGTTTAGATTCGGTAACCGTTATCTGTGCCTAGGCTCGGATTCGGCTCGATATGATGCCTTGGAGACCTGCTTCTGGACAGTCCTCAATAGCGCAGGTTGCGTTAGCATCAGGACGGCGAGGGAGTGGGAGCACCTTCCTTTCCTGACAAAGCCAAGACAGTTACAGTTTACTGTTCTGTCAATTCTGCGGGCAACCGTGTAGGTTCCGTGCTCCCCAACCACATTGAACAGTTCATCGCCTATGGCTTCAATCCGTCCTTTCTGTACCAGATCATAAGCCTTCTTGATCATAGTATCTATGGGCAAGGCAGGCTCCTCAGCAAGCAACAGAACCATGAAAGACTATTCGCAGAACCTTATATAAGCATGGTTCCATGATGGGAACCTTCAAAGGCAGTGTGAGAAGTGTCCTGCTTCGGAGCTCGGATCAAGTCCGCGTTCTTGCGCCTGCGTTGGGAAATCGATGGTTCTCTCTTTGAACTTAGGACTTGTCCAATGCGAGTATGTGATTGCTGAGCGGCTGAGGACATTTGAGACGGAAATATCAGACTTGGTTATCATCATCCGCAGCCATAAGTTCTGGTCGAGAGTTTTGGAAGCCTTCTATGAGGAAGTTAGGCCCAATGGGATTCGTGCAAGAGTTTTAAAGTAGCTCCAATCTACTTAATCCGTGGTGTTACGGGTCCGCGGGGGCGCTTTATGCCTAGGATGCGGAAGGAGGCGGTGCAGATCAGGTTTGAGGTTCTAGAGTTTCTTTACTATCATACAGGTCCTCAGCTCCGCACCTACATCTGGCGGAAGGCAACATCGCTATCCTATGACGACTTCCTTAAGCATCTTACATTTCTGAAGGAGAAAGGCTTAGTGATCGAGAACGAAGAGGGCGTATGCAGAATCACAAACGATGGGAGGAAAGTCTATGAAGAGCTGCGGAACACTCTGTCATCTATTCTTTGATGACTGCTCGGAGACTTTCACCTCTGGTGCATCACCGTTATCAATGTACGTGGGATATATAGGTTGACGAGAAGATGAGTGAAAAGGCAGATGCAGAGTCGTACCCGTTGAAGTCCCTGCACGACTTTCTCAACGAACTCGACAAGGAATGGGACGTGTTCAGAACAGCGTCCCTAATCGGGATGATTACGTCAGGCATTCTTCTGGCATTCGTTATCTTCCGCTTCTTATCTCTACTGGCGGTCTTGAGGGAGAGACGACCCGGAATTGGAATCTTTAGTGTGTTTGACGATCTCATTTTCTCGATCTTGGTGGGGGCATTCGTTATTTACGAGATAATCCTGCTTTTGAGGCAGTACAAGTTCTTCAAGAAATGGGAGCGCAGAGTAGGCTTACTCCTGCACCTAGAAGAGAGGCTAATGGGCGAACCAGAGAAGAAAGAGCCAACCTTGAAGGCTCAGTGAGGAGGAACCGCATTTTTCGGTATTGGCATCCGCTTCTTCCTTAGTTTGCATACCATTGTATAGACTGGGTCGCAAATGTTTCCTACATCGTACTCAACACATTGCCCCAACAGGATGTGCGTCGTGCGCGCATCCAGAGAATAATCTTCTTGAAGCCACCGAACCATCTCAGTTGTAGCATGCTGGAGGGCTTGGTCCAATGGCCGTGCATTGCCCACAGTCATGATGTAGTCCTCGTTCTCTGCACGTGGCCAGTTGATCTTCTTGCCTTTGAACAACTTGACTGTGAACTGCACATCGAATGAGACCTCAATGCCTGTTCCTGTTATCTCTCCGTCTCCTTGTACCGCGTGTCCGTCTCCCATGAAAAAAAGAGCCCCAGGAACAAAGATCGGAAAATACACGGTGACCCCTTGTGTGAACCGGTTGTAGTTCATGTTGCCTCCATATGTTCCAGAGGTGGAGGAGGAGATCGCCTGTCCTTTTGGCGGAGCAACACCGAAGCATCCCAGCATTGGTGACGCCTGCAGGGCCAAATGCTTGAGCTTTAAATCAGACTTGGAAAGCGTGGCTATTCCCCTTTCCAGGTCTAGATCCCAGTCAACCCGTTTTAGGGGCCGACTTGGCATTTCAACGAAATAGCTTGCGTCAACCGCGTCTGCAACGATGAGAACATTGCTTCGCCCTATCCGTCTATTTGGCCAAAGTCTGTTGAAGAGAACAGCCAAGGAATCTCCGGGTTCGGCTCCCTCAATGTAGAAAGGTCCCACTAGGGGGTTCCCATCAGGCGCCACTTGCCTATCGAAGGCATCCAATCCAGCACAGTCCACGGTCGTTGTAACAACTGTGTCGCCGTCGCTTATCCGGAGGACCGGTTCATAGGAGCCTAAAGCATTGTAGTATAAGCTTGGTTGAAAATGATGAACTGCCAATGCCTTTCACTTGTCCTGACTGCTTTCCTGACTGTATTTCTCTTGGTCTAACCTAATCTTGCTTTCGACTGATCAGAGAATCTTCCAGTTGGCGAAAGCTTTCTTTAGTCGGTTCTGTCCGTCCAAACCTTTGGGCATGTCTTTAGTTGATGTGGCCTTCAGGGCACCGCGTCACTCAAGCCTGAGGGCCTTCGAGCGCTCTTCGTCATCGAACGCGGCATGAGCCGACATAAGTACATGCCCCTAGGCGAGATGCCACGATTTACCAGTCTGATGTCGGAGCCAGCGGAGTGTCGTCCGAGCAGGCTGAGCAGATTTTCGCTGGTCTGCTGCTGGGTCGGCTACTAGGCAAGCCACATCCTTAACCTTGATCGCTCTTGCCAAAAAAGCGTTTTTGGAGGCTATGCTTTGGAGGTCAAGAAAGGCCAAGACCTCGATATACTATGGCACGGAAACCTTTTGCGGGTTGTTCTCTTGAACCTCGACTATGATGATGCTGGAGTTCGCCAGCAGTCTCTTGAGTTCAGAGACTTGATCTGACGGACCGTGCACTGGAATCACCTTCTTAGGATGCAGCGTAGCAGCCATCTTGAGAGCCTGTAGGGGGGAGGCCGTTTGAGAGGCTCCGCCTACGGGCAGAATTGCGAGATCAACCTTTCCAGCGAGCTGCTCGAGGGATGGGCTGAACCCAGAGTCGGATCCATGGAATAGTGTCATGTTTTCCACCGATATTGCATACATGACAGGCGATGAGCCCGAATGATTTGCTATAAAGGCTTCTATAACTATGCCATCTATCGTTGCTTTCTCCCTCGGCTCCAGTTTGACCAGCTTACCAGCTTTCTGAATGAGTCCTTTCAGACTGTCGTAGGCTCCCATATTCACGACAACGACAGCGTCCGTTGCGCGAAACAGTTCGGTAGCGGCTCCAGGGTCAAAGTGGTCGCTATGTTCGTGAGTGACAAGGATAGCACTAATCCGGCCTAAGGTTTTAGCTGCCTCCGTGGAGATTTTTCCAGCCGGGTCGACGATTATCGTGTGCTGACTGGTCTTTAGGACAAACGTTGAGTAGCCCAAGTAGAGCATGCCAACCTCCCCCTTACTCACCTGCATCTCCCCAAGCTTCGCAAAGGGAGAAGGTTGTAGGGTCAGGTAATAGTATGCCGATGTCACCGCTATAACTGCAACTAATGCCATGACTAAGAAAGTAAGTATCCTCTTCATGCAAACCCGATCTCCGTTCCGGTCATGACCCCCTGCATCAAGGATGTACGTTAACATGGTCATTAAAACCATGGTCATTCTTAAATCTTGGGGAAAGCCTTAATTTCGATCTTAGTAGAAGTTTGTTGAGATTCCTGATTGCCACAAGGAGACGAAGAGAGTGAGACCAAACATTCTCATGGTCATCACACACGACACAGGTCGTCATCTCGGATACTACGGTAGAGGGGTGGAGACACCCAACCTAGACAGACTTGCAGGGGAAGGCATCGCTTTCTCCAACCTTTTCTGTTCCGCTCCGCAGTGCAGCCCGAGCAGAGCTAGCTTTCTGACGGCAAGGTACCCACATAGCAACGGGCTTATTGGGCTGGCGCACCGTGGTTTCCGCCTTAACGCTGATGAGCCGCTTCTGCCAGCGCTACTTGCTCAACATGGTTACGTGACTCATCTTTTCGGTGTGCAACATGAATCTCTGGACCCGAAAACTCTTGGCTACCAGAACGTGGTTCCAGTTAAGAGCCGTTCCTGTTTGGACGTGACGCCACCGGTTCTTGAGTTTCTGGCCAAAAAGCCGAAAGAACCATTCTTTGCCATGGTCGGGTTCACAGAGACGCACCGTCCGTTTCCGCAATACGACGGACCGGTCGACGCTGTTCAGCCGTTGCCCTACTTGCCCGATGTTCCAGGTGTTCGCAGAGACGTTGCAGCATTGAACATCGTTGTCCGGCGGGCGGACGAGAAGATTGGAGAGATACTTGACACTATTGAAGAGACTGGTCTCAATGGCAACACTTTGGTCACTTTCACAACTGATCATGGAATCGCTTTCCCCGGCGCTAAGGCAACATTACTGGACCCCGGCATTGAAATAGCGCTCTTAATGCGCGGTCCCTATGGGGTTGAGGGCGGCAAACGGGTTGACGCATTACTATCTAACATAGATTTCATGCCGACAATTCTCGATTTTTGCGATCTTCCGGTCCCTAGAAACGTGCAGGGAGAAAGCATGCTGCCTCTGATACGAGGCCAGACCGAGGCGCTGCACGACGTAATCCTTGTGGAACAGACTTACCATGCGGCTTACGACCCAATGCGCGGGGTAAGAACTAACAGATATAAGTACATAAGGAGCTTCGAGAAAAGATCTTTCTGGTTGCCCCCGAACATAGATGCAGGATTCTCCAAAGAGGTTGCCCGTCAACTAGGCTACTTCGACCTTGCCCGACCGCCCGAAATGTTATTCGATCTGAAAGACGACCCTCTAGAGAAAAACAACCTTGCCGCGGACCCGAACTTTGCAGACTTGCTTAGACTAATGCGCACTACACTCAGCAATTGGATGCGTGAGACCAATGACCCGATGCTTA
>Ga0315307_1000182_pt1 | contig 25505 bp, 18 predicted proteins | sample TDP2_MG_FD_203079 | JGI IMG/M metagenome (GOLD analysis project Ga0315307, IMG submission 203079) | Freshwater sediment microbial communities from Lake Towuti, South Sulawesi, Indonesia - TDP2 | ecosystem: Environmental > Aquatic > Freshwater > Lake > Sediment | place: Indonesia: South Sulawesi...
GGCGTGATGTTCATGGCCGAAACCGCGAAGATCCTGAACCCGCAGCGCCGCGTGCTCATCCCCGATGCCCGGGCCGGCTGCCCGATGTGCGACATGGCGCCGGTCGAGGCGGTGCGCAGACGCAAGGCCGAACTGCCCGGCGTGCCAGTGGTCGCCTACGTCAACACCACGGCTGCGGTCAAGGCCGAGGCCGACGTTTGCTGCACCTCCGCCAACGCCACCCAGGTCATCAACAGCCTGCCGGACAGGCGAGTGCTCTTCTTGCCCGACAGGAACCTGGGGCACTGGGTGCAGCGTCACACCGACAAGGAGATCGTCCTCTGGGAGGGGCATTGCCCCACCCATCAGCGGATTCTCGCGCAGGACCTCCTGCGGTTGAAGCAGGCCCATCCTGGGGCCGTGGTCGTGGTGCATCCGGAGTGCACGCCTGACGTGATTGACCTCGCGGATGAAGTGCTGAGCACTGGTCAGATGATCAGATGGGCGCGGCAGGCGCAGGCGGCGGAGGTCATCGTCGGCACCGAGCTGGGCTTGATCCATCGGCTGAAGATAGAGAACCCTGAGAAGACCTTCTATCCCGTCAGCTACCTGACGACCTGCCCAAACATGAAGCGGATCACCCTGGAGAAGGTGATGTGGGCCCTGGAGGACATGAAGCACCCGGTGGAGGTGCCCGGCGATGTCGCGGAGGCGGCGCGGCGAGCCATCGAGCGGATGCTGGCGGTGGTGTGAATGCCTGGTGAGCTGCCCCGGTGGACCATCAGTGAGGCCGTAGCTCGAGCGCTGGCCGAGGACGTCGGCCCAGGCGACGTGACCACGTTGGCGACGGTGGACGCCCAGGCGCGGTGCCGCGCGGAGATCATCGCGAAAGCCAACGGCGTAATCGCCGGCCTGCCTGTGGCGAAGGCGACGTTCGAGACCCTCGATCCCGAGGTGTCGTTTCAGATGCTGACGGCGGACGGCGATGCCGTCCAGCCTGGCACCGTGGTGGCGCGAGTGACAGGTCGGACACAGGCCATCCTCACCGGCGAGCGGACCGCGCTGAACTTCCTCCAGCGGATGTCGGGGATCGCCACCCTGGCCGCGCGCTACGTCGAGGCGATCCGCGGCACGGGAGCGAAGATCCTCGACACGCGCAAGACTGCGCCAGGGCTGCGCGCTCTGGACAAGTACGCGGTGCGTGTCGGGGGCGCCCACAACCACCGCGGTGGCCTGTTCGATGGGGTGCTGGTCAAGGACAACCACATTCGCGCCTCAGGGGGCCTCGCAGAGGCAGTGCAGCGCGCCCGGCAGGCCGGCCATCCACTCCTGAAGGTGGAAGTGGAGGCGCAGGACCTCGACCAGGTCGGGCAGGCGCTGGCGGCCGGCGCCGACGCCATCATGCTGGACAACATGAGCCTCGACCAGGTTCGCCAGGCGATGAGCCTCGTCGCGGGCCGGTGCCGGACCGAGATTTCGGGAGCCGTCACTCTGGAAACCGTGCGCTCGTACGCGGAGGCGGGAGTAGACTACATCTCGGTTGGGGCGCTCACTCACTCGGTCGCGGCCCTGGACCTGTCGCTGGAGATCACCGAGCCGCGGGTGTAAGAGTTTGGGGTTCTCTCGAGAGACCTTCGAGCGCGAGCTGCGGACCGCGGCCTTCGGGCGCGCCTACCGCGTCGTGCGGGAGACAGGCTCCACCATTGACTTGGCGTGGGAGTGGCTGCGCGCGGGGGGACCGGAGGGTGGGGTCGTGATCGCAGAGCGACAGACTCAGGGGAGGGGCCGTCATGGGCGCGGTTGGGCCTCGCCCTCAGGCGGACTGTGGATGTCTGTCATCGCCCGGCCTGACATCCCTGTCACCGCAGGTGGGCGTCTGGGGATTGGGATGGCTGTGGCCGCAGCCCAAGCGGTCACGGAGACAGCGGGCTGCGCGGCGCAGGCCAGGTGGCCCAACGACATTGTCATCGAGGGGCGCAAGGTGGGCGGGGTGCTGGTTGAGACAGAGGTGAATGCGCGCAGGGCAGGAGCCTGTCTCCTGTCCTCGCAGATCACCGGCGCGGTGCTCAGCCTGGGCCTGAACGTGAACCTGGATCTGTGTGCCCTGCCCGAGGAGGTGCGGGCCTCGGCTACCACGCTGCGGCAGGTGACGAGAGAAGACCACTCGCTCGAGGCGCTCGCCGCCAGCGTCCTGGCGAGGCTCGAGCAGATCTGGCCACAGGTGGCCGGCAGGGGGCCTGGCATTTCTGAGCTGTGGCGCAAGTGGGATGCACTGCTGGGCGCAGAGGTGGTAGTAGAGGCCGACCGAGGGCGGATGCGGGGCCGTGCTGGCGGAGTTGACGACTCCGGCGCGCTGCTCTTGGAAGTGCGCGGCGAGGTGCATCGCTTCGTAGCCGGCGAGATACGCGCCGTGAGAGCTCCGGACAATGCAGCAGCGTAGCTCAACCATCTCGGGCAGCGGGGTCGGGACCTGGCGCGGGCTGACGATCCGCCGGTTCTCGATGGGCGATCTGCCGCGGGTGTTCCAGATCGAGCGCGCCTCCTTTGGGCCGGATGCGTACAGCCCCAGCACCTTCCTCGCCCACCTGGTTCGCGATCGGAAGGGCCTCTTCGTAGCCGAAGACGGGAGCGGCCGGGTCGTGGGCTATGCTCTGGTGCGGTTGGGGCTTGGATGGATTGGTGCGAGGCGAGGAGGCATCACCTCTATTGCGGTGGAGCCCGCCTCCCGGGGTCGCGGGATCGGGCGAGCGCTGCTCGCCCGGGCGCTCGACCACCTCCGGGAGCATCGCGTCCAGGTCGCCGACCTGGAGGTGAGTGCCACCAACCGCGCGGCCCAATCCCTATACGAATCCTTCGGGTTCCGTCGCGACCGGCTGCTGCCAGACTACTATGGACGCAGCCGCGATGGGCTGAGAATGGTGCTGGACCTGAGCCAACAAGCAACCGCGGTCTCCCGGCCGGGCGAGCCGAAGCGCGATGCCTGAGCCAGGCCCAGTGGCTGCCATTGACAGCCACACTCATCTCAACCATCCCCGGCTCCTCCACCGCCTCGAAGAGACGCTCTTGCGCGCCCGCGCCGCGGGTGTGGCGGAGATGGTCGTGGTGGGTTACGATCTGCCCAGCAGCGAGCTGGCCGTCAAGCTCGCGCAGGAGAATCACGCGCTCTGGGCGACGGTGGGTGTGCACCCGCATGGCGCGACTACACTGGATGGCGATGGGCTGGACCGGCTGAGGGAGCTGGCCGCTTCCAGCCGCGTTGTGGCAGTCGGCGAGACCGGCCTGGACTTCTACCGCGACCTCTCGCCCCGCGAGGTCCAGATCCACGCCTTCCGGCAGCAGCTTGCTCTCGCCGAAGAGGCGGGCCTACCCTTGGTGGTGCACTGCCGCGCTGCCCAAGACGCCGTGCTGTCCATCTTGCAGGAGGACCGAAGGCCGGGCAGGCGGGTGGTATGGCATTGCTTCGACGGCACCTGGGAGCATGCGCAGGCGGCCCTGGAGCAGGGGGCAGCACTGGGATTCGCCGGAACGGTCACGTACCAGCAGTCAGAGGCATTGTGCCGGGTCGCCGCCCGAGTGCCGCAGGAGAGGCTGCTCCTGGAGACGGACTGCCCCTACCTCGCTCCCGAGCCCCGCCGCAAGGCCGACAACGAGCCGGCTAATCTGCCGGCCATCGCCCGGCGCCTGGCCCAGGTCCGGGGCCTGGACACGGAGCACCTGATAGCGGCCGCCTCCCGGACGGCTCAGCGGGTGTTCCGCCTCCTCGACAGATAGCAGAGGTGGATGCGGTGCGACCGGCGCATCTGGTTGACTTCCACACCCACGCCTTCCCGGAGAAGGTGGCACAGCGGGCGCTGGCCTCTCTGACCGCTGCCTACAACGTGAAGCCCATCGCCGAGGCGACCATTCCCGGCCTGCTGGGCGTGATGGGGGAGGTCGGCGTGGACGTCTCCGTGGTCGCGCCTGTGGCGACGCGGCCTGACCAGGTGAGCTCGATCAACGACTGGGCCGCGCAGACCAGCTCGGCGCGCATAGTCTGCTTCGGCGCACTCCACCCGGAGCTGCCCGACCTGGCCGCAGAGGTCGAGAGGATCCTTCAGCTGGGCCTCAAGGGCATTAAGTGCCAGCCCAACTTCCAGGGCTTCGTGCCGGATGACCCTCCCATGTGGCCCGCCTATGAGGCCGCGCAGGGGAGGCTGGTGGTGCTCTTCCACAGCGGCCAGGAGATCGCTCCACTGGACCGCGTTCACGCCCAGCCGGCGGCTCTGGCGCGCGTGCACCGGGCCTTCCCTGGGCTGAGGATGGTGGTCGCGCACATGGGGGGCTACCAGATGTGGGCAGAGGTTAGACGGCATCTGGTGGGCCGCGATGTGTACTTCGATCTCTCCTACTGCCCTGCCCACGAAATGAGCGACGCGGAGATGACGGAGCTCATCCAGGAACACGGGGCCGGCCGCGTCCTCTTCGCCTCTGACTTCCCGTGGGGAGACCCGGGGGCGGACCTGGCGAGGCTGTGCTCTCTGCGCCTCACCCGCGCGGAGGTGGAGCTGGTGGCCTGGCAGAACGCCCAGCGCCTGCTCGGCCTGGCGCTGACGTGAGTCGCTTCTGGCGCCGCTAACCCGGCGCCTGAGGAAAGGGGCTGGCAAACATGACGGGAAGACTGAGCGCGCCAGGCAGCTCGTCGGGATGCATCTTCTGTGGAATCGCCTCCGGAGAGGTCCGTGCAGATATCGTACACAGCGACGGCATGGTTGTCGCCTTTCGCGACCGCAACCCCCAAGCGCCAACGCATTTGCTCCTGGTTCCGCGCAAGCACGTCGTGTCATTGCGCGAAGTCGGAACAGAGGAGGACGCTCTTCTTGGCCGTCTCGTTCGAGTGGCGGCACAGCTAGCAGAGGCCGAAGGGATCGCAGAACAGGGCTTCCGGCTGGTGGCCAATAGCGGCCCCGACGCGGGTCAGTCAGTTGACCACCTGCATTTCCACTTGCTGGGCGGCCGGCGCATGGGATGGCCTCCTGGCTAGCCGGTTTGACAGGGGAAGGGAGCTCCTGCTATAATGCCGGCCGGCGTGTAGAGCGGAAGCGCGGGGCTGTCGCGTTGGGCGCGTGTCAGCCTGCTGGACCAGCCGGCGTGTCCGCAGTGGCCGATGGCTGCCAGGGCCGAACAGGAAGACATCACCGGGGAAGTCCCTCCCGGAGTTCCACCGTGTTTCGGGTGCAGGTTACCCCCAGGGCTCTCCGTGCCCGACCCGCAACGCTTAGCGCTCCAGGTGGCTGGGCGCAGTCCGAGGAAGGAAGGGGGGAGAGCGAGTGACAGTCGAAGTCCGCGACAATGAGTCGTTGGATAACGCGCTGAGGCGGTTCAAGCGCGAGCTCCATCAGCATGGCGTGCTGGAGGCCGCGAGACGCCACGAGCGCTATGAGAAGCCGAGCGACAAGCGCCGTCGCCTGCTGGCCGCCGCCATCCGGCGGAGCCGGAGGGCCGAGAAACGTCGCAGCGAGTGAGCCTTTTCGCTGGGGCAGAGCAGAGGCCGCCGCTGGCGGCTTCTGTGGCATACCAGCCGGGTCGAGCGCACAGCCCAGCAGTGGGGGTGATGTTGCGCTGGGAGCCTCTCTGGTCTTTACCACGCTTGAGGACATGAGCAGCCTGGTGGGTGACGGTCGAGCGGAGGCTTCCTCTCGGCGTCGGCCCTGGCTTGAGGGCGGCGCTGCATGTGCCCGCAGTCCAACTCCGATCCCCCTCTCCCGGAAGGTTGGCCGCTCCAGGTGGCCGGTGTGGAATGGCAACTGGAGTGAACGAGAACTCTGAGGCCAAGCTGGTCCTCGCCGACAACGACGAGGCGGTGGCCATTGCCGGCACCCGGGACGAGAACCTCCGCCTGATCGAACGCGAGATTGGCGTGCGCGTTGGGGCGCGGGGAAATGAGATTCGTCTGCGCGGCACTCGAGACCAGGTTGACCGGGCCGTGGACCTGCTGGAGGAGCTGCGGAAGCTGCTCCGGCTCGGGCACCCCATCACCACGGGCGAAGTGGAGTACGCGGCTCGTATCGTGGGGGCGGGCCGTGCCCGGGCTGAAGAGGCGATCTTCCTGGACGTCGTGCTCGTCACCGAGCGCGGCAAGCCGATCAAGCCGCACACTCAGACTCAGCGTAACTACGTAGAGGCGATCGCCCACTCCGATCTGACCTTCGCCATCGGGCCGGCTGGAACGGGGAAGACCTACCTGGCGATGGCGATGGCGGTCGGCGCGCTCCGGGACCGGCGGGTCGCCCGCATCATCCTCACGAGGCCAGCGCTGGAGGCGGGGGAGAAGCTAGGGTTCCTGCCAGGCGATATCCAGGCGAAGGTAGACCCTTACCTGCGACCTCTCTTCGACGCGCTCTACGACATGATGGACCTGGAGAAGGCCCAGCGCCTGATTGAGCGCGGGGTGATCGAGGTAGCTCCCCTCGCCTTCATGCGGGGACGCACGCTGAATGACTCCTTCATCATCCTCGACGAGGCCCAGAACACCACGCCTGAGCAGATGAAGATGTTCCTCACCCGGCTCGGCTTCGGGTCCAAGGTGGTGGTGACCGGCGACATCACCCAGACCGACCTGCCGCGAGGCCAGATCTGTGGGCTGAACCACGTGCGGGACTTCCTGCCAGGGCTTCCCGGCGTGGCATTCGTGCACTTCTCCGACCAGGACGTCGTTCGCCACGAGCTGGTGCAGCGCATCATCCAGGCCTACGAGCAGCATGAGGGCAGGCTTCCTGGTGAGGGCAGATGATACGGAGTCGCGACGACCGCCGAGGCAGCGGCCAGCGGCGGCCCTGCGGGCTCGTTGCTGACACCTGGATGCGCCTCGGCCTGGCCGTGGTCACCTGGGCCGCGATGAGCTTCATCCTGCTGGGATATGACCTGTTCCCAGGCCGGGTCTCACTCCGCCTGAGAGAGCGAAGCCCGAGTCTGGTGCGGGCACCGCGCACGGCCCAGTACGTGGACCCAGAGGAGACCGAGCGGCTGCGCCAGGAGGCAGAGCGCCGGGCGGCCTCCTCCCCGCAGTACCAGACGCTGCCCCACGCGATCACTGATGCCGAGAAGGGGATAGACAGCGCCTTTGCCGCGCTGGCCGCATCCAAGACGGACCCGGCCTCGAGGGGAATCCTGCGCAGCACCTACCCCGCCCTCTCTGCTGGGGTCCTTAGGTGGGCCCAGTCACTCTCGCAGGCGGAGCTCGAGGAGCTGCGTCGCAAGGCCACCGACATCCTCCACCAGGTGATGTCACAGGAGATTCGAGAAGGAACTGGGGATCTGGAGGTGGCGAGGACACAGGGGGAGGCTGCGGCCCGCAGGGAGGAGAGTAGCCGAGAAGCCGCGGCCCTGCTCGCCGCGGTAGTGGGCCGCGAGGTCGCGCCGAACCGCCGGCTCGACCGGGAGGCGACAGAGGCGGCGCGCGCTGAGGCGAGAGCCCGGGTGCGGGCCGTGGTGCGAACCATCCCGGCTGATTACCCGGTGATCTTCCCGGGCGACCGGGCGACACGCCAGCATCTCGCCATGCTGGAGGCCCTCGGCCTCGCCAGCCCGCCGCTGAACTACCAGCGGGTGGTCTCGATCGCACTCATTGTCGGGCTGCTGGTGCTGATCGTGGGGGCGCAGACGCGGCATTGGGCGCTGCGGGTCTACCAGCAGCCGAAGCTGTTGCTGCTGCTCTCCCTGCTCATGGTGATCGCGCTGTTCACTATCAGCCTGGTCACGCTCGCGCTCCCTAATGCCTGCATGCTGCTCGTCCCCGCGACCGCGCTGGTGGCCGCGGTGCTGCTGGGCGACCAGGTAGGGCTAGCGCTCGCGGTCTCGCTGAGCCTGCTCGTGGGGCTGATGCCCAACGGAGGCCTGCTCGCCGCGCTCCTTTCGCTGGGAAGCGCGGCCGTCGGGCTGAGCTACGTCCCACATCTGTGGCCCATCTCGCGGTTGCGCTGGATCGTGGGCGCGATGGCCGCGGCCAACGTTGCGCTGGTAGCCGCCAGTGGGCTATCCCAGGGCCACGGCGGCACGAGCATCGCCCGGGATGCGGCCCTCGCCGGGTTGCTCTACAGCCCGGGCGCGGCCGCGCTCAGCCTGGGCGCCATCTTTCTGCTCCAGCGGCCCTTCGCTGTCACCACTCACCTGGGCCTGCTGGAGCTCTCGAACCCCCAGCATCCGCTGCTGCGTCGGCTCCAGGCCGAGGCCCCCGGGACCTACTACGCCTCGGTGATGGTGGGGGACCTGGCGGACGCCGCGGCCGAGGTGGTGGGCGCTGACCCACTGCTGGCGCGCGTGGGCGCGCTCTACCATGACCTCGGCAAACTCCGTCGGCCCGCCTTCTTCGTCGAGAACCAAGGCCTGCTGGGCCGGGAGAACATCCATGATCGCCTCTCCTCATCGCTCTCTGGCCTGGTGATCGTGTCTCACGTCAAGGACGGGGTGGAGCTGGCCCGCCAGCACCGACTGCCGCCAGAGGTGATCGAGATCATCGAGCAGCACCACGGCAGAGCCCTGGTGAGCTACTTCTATCAGCGCGCCCTCAGCGGGCAGCGGCCGGAGTCAGTGAGCGAGGACCATTTCCGGTATCCTGGTCCACTGCCCCGCAGCAAGGAGGCCGGGCTGGTCATGCTGGCCGACTCGGTGCAGGCGGCGGCCAAGTCCATCGCGGAGCCGACGCCGCAGCGGGTCCAGCAGATGGTGCGGGAGATCTTCCGGGACCGGATGGTGGACGGCCAGTTGGCCGATTGCGAGCTGACGTTCGGCGACCTGGCGGCCGTCGAGGCCACCATGGCCCGTATCCTTGCCGCCGTGCTGTGCCACACCCGCATCGAGTACCCTGAGCCAGCCTCCATGGGAACAGGCATGTGAACAGCACGGGCGCAGGGGGCGATGGGGCGGCCCCGGAGCGGCCCCAAGAGGGCCCGCAGGTGGCGGAGTATATCGTGACGCTGAAGAGCGACGCCGCCTCGCGTTCGCGTGGGCGAATGGCGCCAGTCAGCCGGGCCGAACGTGCGCGCTTGGCCGGCCTCGCCCGCGGGGTGATGGCCGGGGAAGGGTGTCGCCCGGGCGCGGAGCTGAGTGTCGCGCTGGGTGACGACAGATGGATTCAGGAGTTGAACCGGAAGTACAGGGGGAGAGGCGCGCCGACAGATGTGCTCGCCTTCCCCCAGGACCTGGCCCCACCGGGGGCCAATCCTCCGCTCGGGGATGTGGCCATCTCGGTGGAGACGGCGGAGCGACAGGCGAAGGAGTTCGGTCACGGGGTGCTGGCCGAGCTGGCACTGCTGGTGGCGCACGGGATCCTGCATCTGACCGGGTGGAGCGACAGGACTCCGCTTCAGCGGCGGGCGATGATGCGGCGCGCGGCGACACTGCTGGCGGAGATCTTGCCCGACCTGCCGCTCCAGGGTCGTCGGCCCAGACGAGGGCGAGCATACCGCGAGCTGGGGGCAAGCCGCGCGCTGGGCCCCGCCGCGGGCAGGAGCCACAGGGCTCCGCTGGCATGAAATCACGTCATCTGCTCGACAGCGCGCGCTATGCCATCGAGGGGCTGGCCCATGTGCTGCACCGGGACTGGCACATGCGCCTGCTCTTTCTCATTGGCGCGATTGTGCTGCTGTTCAGCGCGGTGGTCCGCGTCACCCGGGTGGAGCTGGTGCTGCTCTGCGTCGCCATCACCTTGGTGGTGCTCGCCGAAGTGCTCAACAGCGCCATCGAGTCCGTGGTGGACTTGGTGAGCCCGGAGTACCACCCGCTCGCCAAGGTGGCCAAGGACCTGGGCGGTGCGGGGGTGCTGGTCGCCATCGCCATGGGACTGCTGATCACCGCCGGCGTGTTCATCAACGCCGATGTCCTGGATGCTCTCAGAGGTGCGGCGCAGCGGGAGGCGCCCCATCCTCTGCACGTGCTCCTAGTGGGAACGGTGACAGTGGTTGTGGCCGTGATCCTGGGCAAGGTGTGGGGCCAGCGCGGCACGCTGACCCGCGGCGGCGCCATCAGCGCGCACAGCGCAGTGGCCTTCTTCTGTTTTGTCAGCATCTGGTTCCTGACGCCCGATGTCATCACCCGCTTATTGGGGTTCGGGCTCGCCGTCCTGGTCGCCCAGAGTCGCGTGGACGCGGGCATCCATACGGTGAGGGAAGTGCTGATTGGCGCCGGGGTGGCGCTGGTAGTTGGCTTCGCGCTCTATGGGGCCCTGGCGATGCGCACAGGGGCCTGAGCCATGCCTGTCGAGGACCTGCTCAGAGCTCTGCTTATCGTCGTGCTGCTGACCATCTCGGGCCTCTTCGCGGCCGCCGAGATCAGCATCCTGGCCCTTGGCCGCCACCGCGCGGGACGGGTGTCGGGGGGCCTGGCCGGGGCCTTGATGGAGCGGCTTCTTTCCCGGCCCGCGGCCACGCTCGGCGCCATCCTGGTGATGATCACCGCCCTCAATTACACCTCCGAAGCGTTGGCCGCTGGTTTGGTCACAACCCACGGTTGGCCTCTCTGGACGGCGATCGTCAGCCTGGCCGCGCTGGTCATGGTGTTCGCTGAGGCGGTTCCCATCAGCTATGCGGCGGCCAATGTCGAGCGGGTGGCCCGGGCCGCCGCCGCGCCCGTGTGGGTGGCCTCCGGGCTGCTGCTGGTGCCGGCGAGAGCACTGGGATTTGTCGCGGACCGGCTCGTCCGTCTCCTGGGCGGCCGCCCCGCGCCCGGCGAGCCGGTGACCGAAGGGGAGATCCGCGCCATGGTGGAGCTCCAGGCCGAGACCGGGGCGCTCAGGGAAGAAGAGAAGGCGATGATCCATCACATCTTCGAGTTCGGGGAGAAGACGGCTCGCGAGGTGATGGTGCCCCGGACCGACATGGCGGCGATTCCCGAGGGCGCCAGCGCCAGCCAGGCGGGCACGCTGGCGACCGAACGCCGCATCTCTCGCATGCCGGTCTACCGCGAGAGCCTGGATGATATCGTCGGCGTGGTGTACGTGAAAGACGTGCTGCCCCTGCTGGCGCGGCGACAAGGTGATTCGCCGGCGAGCTCTGTGATGCGGCCGGCCTTTCGGGTCCCCGAGACCAAGAAGCTGAGCGACCTGCTGACCGACTTCCGCCGACATCGGCGGAGCTTCGCGATTGTGATGGACGAGTACGGGGGGACCGCCGGCCTGGTGACGCTGGAGGACCTGCTCGAGGAGGTGGTGGGGGACATCTACGACGAGTACGACGTGGTGCGCCCGCCAGTGGAGCGACTCCCCAGCGGCGCCATGGCGCTGGAGGGCCGGATGAGCATTGACGAGGCCTCCGCGGCCCTGGGGGTGTCGCTGCCGGAGGGGGACTACGACTCGGTCGCGGGGCTGGTGTACAGCAGGCTGGGGGTGGTCCCCAGGGTGGGACAGTTCGTTGACCTGGATGGGGTGAGGCTGGTGGTGGATGAGCTGGATGGCCATCGGATCACGCGCCTGCTTGCCCTGCGGAAGCCAGCAGCGGGCGAGGGGCCAGGTGGGTCAGGAGGCGATTCTCCGCGGCAGTGACCGCGGGCTCTGTCATGGATGATCCGGCGTCAGAACCTATAGCACTCTCTCTGTCGGCGCCGCTGGCGCGGCTCTCCTCCTACAGCGGGGAGCTCGGGGCGATCCTCGCCTGCCTGCTGGTGCTTGCCTTCTGTTCCCTGGCGGAGGCGGCGGTGGTGCGGGTGGAGCCATCTCGGCTGAGGCAGTTGGTGGGGGAGAACCGCCGGGGCGCGCGGCGACTGGAGAAGCTGGTCGAGCAGCGCCAAGAGGTGCTCAACTCGCTGGTGTTGCTGATCAACCTGTCGGTGATCGTCGCCTCTGCCTTCACCACCAAGGTCACCATTCTCCTCTCCGGCGGCAGCGAGCGCTGGGTGCCGCTCGCCTCGCTCGGCATGATCGTGGTGCTCCTAGTGCTCTGCGAGGTGACCCCGAAGACCTACGCGGTGCGCCGCGCGGAGGCGGTGGGGCTCGCCGCCGCCCCCATCCTCGCCGCGGTGCACCTGGTGCTGCGGCCGCTCAGCAGGGGGCTCTACCTCCTGGGCATCTGGTTGATCCGGCGGCTGGTCGCGCCCCTGGTTGGGGGTGAGGCGACCTCCCGGGTGCCGAGCTACTCCGACGAGGAGGTGATCGCGCTGGTCTCGGCGGGAGAGGCGGAGGGCCAGATCGAGCAGGAGGAGAAGGAGATGATCCGCGGGGTCATCGAGTTCTCCGACCGGGTGGCCCGGGAGGTGATGACACCCAGGACCGACATGGCGTGTGTGCCCAGCGCGGCCAGCCTGGAGGAGGCCTCTGGAGTGAGTGAGGAGACCGGCTACTCGCGCCTGCCGGTATACGAGTCCGATGTGGATCACATCATCGGCATCCTCTATGCTAAGGACATCGTGGCCGCGCTGGAGCGCGATGGGGAAGGCCTCACCGCAGCCGACATCGCGCGCAAGCCCGCGCCAGTGGTCCCGGAGAGCAAGAAGGTGAGCGAGCTGCTCCACCTGATGCAGCGCAACCGGCTGCATATGGCGATCGTGATTGACGAGTACGGGGGCACGGCAGGACTGGTGACCATCGAAGACCTGCTGGAGGAGATCTTCGGCGAGATCCGGGACGAGTACGACGTGGGCGTGGAGCCGATCCGGGTGATCTCGGAGGACGAAGTCATCGCTGACGCGCGGGTGAGCACGGACGAGGTCGAGGAACGGCTCCAGGTGAAGCTCCCGGAAGGCGATTTCGACAGCATCGGCGGCTTCATCCTGGACCAGCTCGGGAGACTGCCCGCGGCGGGTGAGGTGGTCAAGTGGGAGGCCCTCGAGTTCTGGGTCGAGGAGGTCTCGGAGCACCGCATCCTGAGAGTGCGGATCATGCGGAGGCCGGCCGAGGAGGAGCAGTAGGGGGGAGGCGGTTCGCGAGCCTGTGGTCGGAGGGCGAAGGTGAGAAGGCGGAGATCTCGGGGGGAGGTTCTGGCTCAGAGTGAGCCAGACTGGGACAGGCTGCTGGCGCTTGCCTGCCGGGCAAGCCGGCGTGCCTATGCTCCCTACTCGCGGCTCCGGATCGGGGCCGCGCTCGGCGGGCGCCGGTCCCGCACCTACGCCGGGTGCAACGTGGAGAACGCCTCCTTCGGCCTCACGATCTGTGCCGAGCGAGCCGCAGTCTTCCGCGCAGTCTCGCAGGGGGAACGTGAGTTTACGGGTCTGGTGATCTACACTGAGGACGCCGCCCCTCTGTCTCCATGCGGCGCCTGTCGGCAGGTGCTCGCGGAGTTCTGCCCCGAGCTGCGGATTATCTCAGTGGGAGAGGGCGGCCGGCGCCGCGACTTCACTCTCCGCGAGCTGCTGCCTCAGAGCTTCCACTGGCGCCCCCCTGAGGGTCTGTCGCCGCGTCGGGGCTCCTCTCCTCCTGCCGGCACGAGGCGCCAGCTCCCTGCGGGGGGCAGCACGCGGCCGGCGAGAAGGCAGGAGAAGCTAGGCTGAGGCGGGAACCAGTCTGGCGCGGATCAGGCCGCCTTGGGCGAGTGTTCCTGCACGACATCCTCGGGATAGGAGCCGAGGACGCGCAGGTGAATGGCCTGGGCGCGCAGTTCAGTGACCGCCTGGGCCAGGCGCGGCTCACTTGCGTGACCCTGGATGTCAACGAAGAACATGTACTCCCACGGGGTCTGCTTGGTGGGGTGCGACTGGATGAAGGTCATGTTGATCTGATGGCTGCTGAGCACGCCGAGCGCCTGATGGAGCGCGCCCGCTCGGTGCGGGACAGAGAAGACCAGCGAGGTCTTGTCGCGGCCGCAGGGCGCGGCTGGGGCATGGCCGATGACGAAGAAGCGCGTCCGGTTGTCGGGCTGGTCGTGAATGCGGGCGCGCAGCACCGGCAGGTCGTACAGCTCGCCCGCGAGCGCAGCCCCGATGGCCGCCGAGTCCGACTCGCCGGCCGCCAACTCCGCGGCCCGGGAGGTGCTGCCCACCGGGATCAGCTCCACCCGGGGCAGGTTGGCTCTCAGCCACACACGACACTGGGCCAGCGCCTCCGGGTGTGAGTAGACGCGCTTGACCTCCTCCAGGCGTGGGCAGCGAGAGAGCAGGTAATGCTCGATATCCACATAGATCTCGGCGCAGATGCTGAGCTTCGACTCGACCAGCGCGTCGAGGGTCAGCGGCACCACCCCCGCGGTCGTGTTCTCGATCGGCACCACGCCCAGGTCGGCCTCTTTCTTCTCCACCGCCAGGAAGACGTCGCCGATCGCATCCGCCGGCTGAAGGGTGGCCGTCGCGCCGAACTTGCGGAGCGCGGCCAGGTGGGTGAAGGAGCCGGCCGGACCGTAGTAGCACAGGGTGAGCTGCTTCTCAAGCAGGCGATGGACCGCGAAGATGGCGGCGAATACCTCCCGGATCGCCTCGGCCGTAAGGGGCCCTCGATTGAGGGCCGACAGGCGGTCCAGGATCTGCTGCTCCCGCGCCGGGTCGAACACGGGCCCCGAGTCGCGCTGCTTGAGACGGCCGATCTCGATCACGTGCCGCGCCCGCGTGTTGAGCAGCTCCAGCAGCGCCGCGTCCACCTCATCCACCTCGCGCCTGATGTCCGCAATGTCCATGACGCCCTCATCTGCCGATCTGCGCCATCGCAGGCCTCTGGCGCAGGCTTCGCTCGCGCTTGCTGCAAGCAGGGCTGGGGGTCGCCGCAGCTCCGCTTTCGCCTGGTTTCTCCGGCACATGCGAGGGCCCCTGCGACGACCCGTCTGACCCATGGGCCAGCGTGCTTGCCCCGGCCCCGCAGGGCGGAGGAGGAGGTCGCCAGTGAATGCGCCAGAGGCTGACAGCCGCCCCCCGGGCGGGGCCGTGCCCACAGGCTTGTGGAGCAAGTGCCCCAAGTGCGGCGAGATGCTCTACCAGCGGGAGCTGGAGGAGGAGTTCTATGTCTGCCGGCACTGCGGGCATCACCGCCGCCTGAGCGCACGGGTGCGAATCGCCACCACCGCGGACAGCGAGTCGTTCCACGAGCATGACCGCGACCTGCGATCCGGCGATCCCCTCCATTTCCCCGGCTACCCGGAGAAGCTCGCCGACTCCGAGGGCCGCAGCGGGCTCTCTGACGCCATGGTGTGGGGCGAGTGCACCATTGACCAACTCCCCGTAGTGCTGGCTGTGATGGACTTCAACTTTATGGGCGGGAGCATGGGCGCGGTGCTGGGCGAGAAGCTCGTGCGCGCGGCCGAACTGGCGACGGAGCGGCGCTGGCCCCTGGTGGTCTTCACCTGCTCCGGGGGAGCGCGGATGCAGGAGGGGATCGTCTCCCTGATGCAGATGGCGAAGACCGCCGCCGCGGTGGCCCGCCTCCGGGAGGCGCAGGTCCCTTACATCACGGTAGCGACCGACCCGCTCACCGCAGGTGTCTTCGCCAGCTTCGCCTCCCTGGGCGATGTCGCGATCGCTGAGCAGGGTGCGCTGATCGGGTTCACCGGCCCGCGCGTGATCGAGGCAGCCTTCAAGATCAAGCTCCCTCCCGGGACCCACACCGCCGAGTTCCAGCACCAGCGGGGGATGGTTGACCTGGTGGTGCCGCGCCGAGAGCTGCGCCCTCTGCTGGCGCGCCTGCTCCGCCTGCTCTCGCCGAGTCCTCCCTCTGTGCCTTCGCAGGAGGCCAGCAGTGAGTAGGTGGCTCCCTTTCGACAAGCGGCTCCGCGAGGTCGAGGCGGATATCGAGAAGCTGGAGCGGCTGCTGACCGCCGGCGGGATCGGTGATGAGCGCCGGGCGCGGCTCCGCCAGCAGATAGACGAGCTGCGTCAGCGGCAAGAGCAGGTCACCCGCGAGGTGTTCGAGATGCTCACCGCATGGGACAATGTGCTGCTGGCCCGCCACGTGGACCGGCCCTATACCCTGGACTACGTGGCCGCGATCTGTGACGACTTCGTCGAGCTGCACGGGGATCGGCGGTTTGGCGACGACCCTGCGGTGGTGGCCGGTCTGGCCTCGCTCAATGGCCGCACCGTGGCGGTGATTGGGCACCAGAAGGGCCGGGATGTGAAGGATCGCCAGTTCCGCAACTTCGGCAGCGCCCGGCCCGAGGGCTACCGGAAGGCGGCCCGCATCATGCGTCTCGCCGAGAAGCTCCAGTTTCCGGTGGTCAGCTTCCTGGATACTCCGGCCGCCGAATCACGGCTGGAGGCGGAGGAGCGCGGCATCGCCAATGCCATCGCTGAGAACCTGGAACTGATGTCCGTGCTTCGGACCCCAATCGTGGTGATCGTCATCGGCGAAGGCGGAAGCGGCGGAGCCATCGGCATCGCGGTCGGGGATCATGTGATGATGTTGGAGCACGCCATCTACTCGGTGATCCCGCCGGAGTCGTGCGCGGTGATCCTCGAGGCCTTTGGTCGCGATCCCGGGCGTGGGCCCGAGGCGGCAGAGGCGCTTCGGTTGTCGGCGAAACAGACCCTCGAGCTGGGCGCAGTTGACGAGATCATCGCCGAGCCTCTGGGGGGCGCACACAAGGACCCCGCAGCCGCCGCGCAGTTGGTGAAGGAGGCGATCACCCGGGCCCTCGCGCGCCTCTGCGCCGTGCCGCTCAATGAGCTGCTGGCCGCGCGCTACCGGAAGTACCGGGGGATCCAGCACTTCGTGGAGTCGTAGGAGCGACATTCCTGCCGCGACGGGTTCCCGGGGCAAGGAGAGCTGCCGGCTGTATTCCGGCCGAAGCATACTGGTCCAGAATTGTGGCGACAAGAGTATCGCTCCTACGAGTGGCGGGCGCTGGGCGGGATCGTAGCAGCGGCATTCCTGCCGCGATATGGTGAGAGAGTAGAAAACAGATAGCAGATTCTATGCCGGTGGAGGGAGTTGAACCCCCACGGGGTTGCCCCCACCTGATTTTGAGTCAGGCGCGTCTGCCATTCCGCCACACCGGCGCAGACCAGCCCGGCCCGGGGCAGGAGCTTACCTGCCGCCATTGTATCCCAACCAATGAGCACACCTGAGACCGGCTGCTGGTAGTATAGTCTCGTCCGAGAACGGGCGTCAAGGCAGATGACGCCCGCGAGGTAGCACTTCGCGGCTCACGCCGTAGAGGAGGTAAAGAGTGACTTCCGAGACCCCGCCTGCACAGCCGAGGGAAGAGCCCCCGGCTCCTCCAGTGCCACCGGCTCCGCCACCTCCACCGCCTGCGGCCCCGCCCCCGCCACCGCCGCCGCGGCGCAGGCGCTCTTGGCTGTGGGGATGCGGCTGTGGGGGGTGCCTGCTGGTAGTGCTGATCATCGCCATAGTGGCCCTGCTGAGCGTCATCAGCGGCACGCAGGTGCCGTCGGGGTGGCAAGTCGGGGCCGGGCGAGTGGCCCTCATCCGCGTGGATGGGATAATCGTGGCCGGCGAGTCCGGGTGGTCGCCGCTGGCTGGTGCCGCGACTGGCTCAGATGATGTGGTGAAGCAAATCGAGCGGGCGCTGAGAGAGGGCGACGTGAGGGCCCTGCTGCTGCGCGTCAACAGCCCCGGCGGTTCCGCGGCCGGCTCGCAGGAGATCTACCAGGCGCTCCTGAGGGCGAGGAGGCAGAAGCCGGTGGTGGTCTCCATGGCTGATGTGGCGGCCTCGGGAGGCTACTACATCTCGGCCCCGGCCACCCGCATCTACGCCGACCCGGCCACCATCACCGGCAGCATCGGCGTGATCTCCCTGCACGAGGACATGTCGGGCCTGCTGGGCAAGCTGGGGGTAAAGACCGAGATCATGAAGGCCGGCAGGTTCAAGGATATGGGCTCTCCCTTTGGGCCCATGAGCCCTGAGGTGCGGCAGCTCATGGCCGCGCTGCTCAAGGAGACGCATGAGCAGTTCATCGCGGATGTGGTGAAAGGCCGCCAGGATGCGGGGCTGACCGAGGCGGAGGTGCGCAAGCTGGCCGATGGGCGCATCTACAGTGGCGCGCAGGCGAAGGCGAGCAAGCTGACAGACGCCACAGGCGGCCTGCAAGAGGCGCTGGCGGAAGCCGGGCGGCTGGCGGGCATCGTCGGCAAGCCGCGGCTCAAGGAGTACGGACCGCCTGGGCTGCTGCGCTGGCTGTTCGGAGGCTCCGGGTCGAGACACCGCGGCCAGGTGACAGTCACCAGCGGGCTGCTCTACGACGAGTTCGCCGCTCGCCTGGTGCGAGGCGCAATCGAGGCCAAGGCCGCGCCGAGGGACATGTGAGTCAGCCAGGCCCCCAGAAGCTGGTGCTGGTAGACGGCAACAGCTTGCTCTACCGCGCCTTCTTCGCCCTGCCTCCCCTGACCAACGCGAAGGGTGAGGTGACCAACGCCGTCTACGGCTTCACCACCATGCTCCTCAAGATCGTGGACGAGGAGCAGCCCGACCTGGTCGCGGTTGCCTTCGATCTGCCCACACCGACCTTCCGCCACGAGCGCTACGCAGAGTACAAGGCCACTCGCCAGCAGATGCCCGAGGAACTCGGTCCCCAGATCGAGATGACGCGCCAGGTCCTCGAGGCGATGCATGTCCCGGTCTATGACTTGGAGAGCTACGAGGCGGACGACATCATCGGCACCCTCGCCTCCGAGGCCGAGGCGCGGGGCTTCCGGGTGCTGGTCGTGACTGGTGACCTCGACGAGCTGCAGCTCGTGTCCGAGCGCGTGTCCGTGATGGTGACCCGTCGGGGGATCAGCGACACCAAGGTGTACGATCCGGCGGCCGTGAGGGAGCGTTACGGCTTCACCCCGGACAGGCTTCCCGACTTCCGCGCCCTGCGGGGCGACACCAGTGACAACATCCCAGGGGTGCCAGGCATTGGGGACAAGACCGCGGCCGCGCTGGTGATGAGGTACGGCTCACTGGAGGGCGTACTGGAGCATGCCGAGGAGGTGACTCCCCGCCGCATCGCCGAGGCCCTCGAGGCCCATGCCGATCTGGCGCGGCGAGCCAAGGAGCTGGCGCGGATTGTTCGCGATGCTCCCATTGAGTTCGACCCCGAAGCCCTGTGGCGGCGGCCGCCGGACCGGGAGCGGCTCGCCGAACTCTTCCGGCACCTTGACTTCCGCTCCCTGCTCGCCAGGCTGGAGCCAGGTGAGCTGGTGGTCAGCGATCGGCATCGGCTGCTTCAGCAGATCGGGGAAGTCAAGAAGCTTGCGGCCGAACTCGCGCAGGCGCGGGAGGTGACGGTCTACCCTCTCGCCGACCGCTCCCCGGCAATGCGGGCCGAGATGCGCGGGCTCTCCCTGATGGCCGACGGCGAGCCCACCGTCATTGTGGCAAGCGAGGGCCAGCTCGCCCGGCTGCTCGCCCCGGTGAGGCCCGTGCTCGAGTCCCCAAAGGTCGCCAAGACCGGGCACGACCTCAAGCGCCTGGCTGTGCTGCTCCATCAGCATAGCATCGGGCTCCAGGGCCTGGAGTTCGACACCATGCTCGCCTCCTATCTGGTGAACCCGGCCCGCCGGCACGATCTCATGTCCGCGGTCTACGATCACCTGCAAGGTGACACGAAGGCTGAGCTGGCCCTGGGCGACCGGGCGGGCCCGGCGGCCGCGGCGACCGCGCTGCGGCAGATTGCGGCCTTGCGGCAGCGGCTCGAGCCGCTGCTCGAAGAGATGGAGTTGGCGCAGCTCTTCCGCGACCTGGAGATGCCGCTGGTCCCTGTGCTTGTGGAGATGGAGGCGAGGGGCGTGGCGGTTGACGTGTCGGCCCTGGAGGCGCTCTCGGTGAGGCTGGGGCAGCGGGCGGGCGAGCTCGAACGGGAGATCTGGAGCCTGGCGGGTGAGGAGTTCACCATCGCTTCCCCCAAGCAGCTCAGGCACATCCTCTTCGAGAAGCTGGGCCTGCCGCCGGATAGAACCAAGCGCACCAAGACGGGGTACTCAACCGACGCGGATGTGCTGGCCGGGCTGAGCGATCACGAGATCGTCGCCCGGATCCTGGAGTACCGCGAGACCACCAAGCTCAAATCAACCTACGTCGACGCGCTCCCTCGGCTGATCAACCCCCAGACCGGCCGGCTGCACAGCTCCTTCAACCAGGCGGTCACGGCGACCGGGAGGCTGAGCAGCAGCGATCCCAACCTGCAGAACATCCCGATCCGCACGGAGCTGGGGATGGAGATCCGGCGGGCCTTCGTCCCGGGAGATCCGGGCCAGTTGCTGCTGTCGGCCGACTACTCGCAGATCGAGCTTCGCATTCTCGCCCACATCACCGGCGATGAGAACCTGATCGCCATCTTCCGCGAGGACGAGGACCTGCATCGCGCCGCGGCGATGGAGATCTTCGGCGTGGGGCCCGATCAGGTGACCGGGCAGATGCGATCCTTCGCGAAGATGGTCAACTTCGGCATCCCCTACGGGATCAGCGAGTTCCGCCTGGCTCGGGAGATGGGCATCTCGGTGGAGGAGGCGGCTCACTATGTGAGCCGCTACTTCGCGCGGTTCCCGAAGGTACACGAGTATGTGCGCAATGTGCCGGCCCAGGCCCGCGCGGCGGGCTATGTGAAGACCCTCCTGGGCCGGCGGCGGTTCCTGCCCGAGCTCACCACTCGTTCCCCCTCCCTCCGGGCGGCGGCGGAGCGGATGGCGATCAACAGCCCCATGCAGGGCACCGCGGCCGACATCATCAAGCTGGCGATGCTGCGGGTGCACGACCAGTTGGCGGCGCGGGGGTTCGAGGCCAACATGATCTTGCAGGTGCACGACGAGTTGCTCTTCGAGGTCCCCGAAGCAGAGATCCCAGAGACCGCGCGGCTCGTCATCGAGTGCATGGCCGGGGCGTGCGACCTGAAGGTTCCACTCAAGGTGGATGCCAAGGCCGGGCGCAACTGGCTGGAGATGTCGCCCGTGGCCTGAGTGACGCGGTCCTCCTCAGCAGTTTCGTGTGCGAAGGGCACTGGCGCAATCGGCATGCTGGCGCACCCCGGTGAACTCCGGTGCGTAGGTGAAGGAGGAGCGGGGCAGGCGTCGAATGCTGGCTCTTGCAGGGCAAGCGGACCAGAGGGTGCTGCTCCCGGCTTGGTGAACCAGAGCAGCGATCTGGGATCCGGTGTTATCCTGTGGTCAAGGGCGGCTCGCAAGCGAGCCCCACGACTTCCGACAGGGTGCGGCGGCCGGAGGAGATGCGACTCAGTGGAGGGTGATCTCCTCGGCCTTCGCTCCCAGGTGCCGCGCCGCAGCACGGCCAGAGCGGCGTGTGTCAGACGAGATCAAGCGGCGACGGCCTGACGAGGAGAGTGAGCGGTACCATGGACAAGCCTGAGAACGAGGCACAGCCCCAGCAAGAGCGGGGCGAGTCATCCGAAGCGGCGGCGGAGCAGAGCCCCGAGGCAGCGGCCGCCGAGAGCATGGAGACCCCGGGCGGCTCTCTCACCACCGGCCAGATCGTGGACGGGCTGATCGTGCACATTGACGAACACGGCGCACTGGTGGATGTTGGCACCAAGTCAGAGGGCCACATCTCGGCGGACGAGTTGGCGGGAGGCACGACGGATGAGGGCAAGCCCCTGGCCGTCGGCGATCGGGTGGCCGTGTACGTGGTGCGGCCGGAGGACGAAGACGGCAGCCCCGTGCTATCCAAGAAGAAGGCCGACTACGAGCGCGTCTGGCAGCGGCTGACACACGCTTATGAGCACGGCGAAGTGCTCACCGCGATGGTCACTGACCGAGTGAAGGGCGGGCTGGTGGTTGACCTGGGCATGCGCGGCTTCCTTCCCGCCTCCCATGTGCGCACCCGCAATGTCCACGCGCTCGACCGGTTTGTTGGCCAGTCGGTGAAGGTGAAGATCGTGGAGGTGGACCGGGCGCGCAAGCGGGTGGTTGTTTCGCAGAAGGAGGCGGTCGAGGAGGAGCGCCGGCGGCGCCGCGACCAGACGCTCGCTTCGCTGCAGGAGAACAAGGTCTACAAGGGCGTGGTCCGTCGCATCGCGGACTACGGCGCCTTCGTGGACATCGGCGGCGTAGACGGGCTGCTCCACGTCACTGAGATGTCCTGGACCCGGATCAATCATCCCAGCGATGTGGTCAGGGTCGGCGACAAGATAGATGTGATGGTGCTGCGCTACGACCGCGACCAGAACCGCATCTCCCTGGGCCTCAAGCAGATCCTGCCGGACCCCTGGGAGCAGGTGCGGGAGCAGTTCAGGGTCGGGCAGATGGTGACCGGCACCGTGACCCGGGTGGTTCCCTTCGGCGCGTTCCTGCGGCTCGGGACCGGGATCGAGGGCATCATCCCGAACGCCGAGATGCCCGGCGGGCGGGGGCAGCGCGCCCAGGAGGTGCTCTCCGCCGGTGACGCCGTGGAGGCCAAGATCATCAGCATCAGGCCGGCCGAGCGGAGGATGACGCTCAGCCTGCGCCAGGTTCAGCAGGCCCAGGAGCGCCGCCAGCTCAGGGAGTACATGGAGCGGCAGCAGGAAGTCAGCCGCGTCACCATCGGCGACTTGGTTGGCGACGTCCTCTCTGAGACACAGCTCGGGCAGCACCAGGGCGAACAGGCCCAGGTGGCCGAGCCCACACCTGCGCAGGAGCAGGTGGAGGCCGCTGCCCCAGAGCCGCAGCCGCTGGCCGAGCCGGAGGCCAAAGCGACCTCAGACGAGCCCGCTGGCGAGGCCGGGCGCGACGCCAGCGAGGATCCCGCAGAAACGTAGTCGCCGGGCCCTCGGATGCTCGTGATCGGCATCACCGGCGGGATCGGAAGCGGCAAGTCTGTAGCGACTGCGTTCTTCCGAAGCCAGGGCGCGGCGATCATTGATGCAGACGAGGTGGCGCGAGAGGTGACCCAGCCGGGCTCGCCGGTCCTCAGGGAAATCGCCGCCGCTTTCGGACCTGAGGCGCTCCGGCCAGACGGGAGCCTGGACCGTCCGAAGTTGGCCGGGATGGTGTTCGGCGATCAGCAGGCCCTAGCCAAGCTCAATGCCCTCACCCATCCCAGTATCATGGCCGGAATCGAGCGTCGCCTTCGCCAGCTCGGGGAGCGCGGTGGCACGGCCGTGGCCTGTGTGGTGGCCCCTCTGCTCCTCGAGGCCGGCGGACGCAGGATCGTGGACAGGGTGCTGGTGATGACGGCCGAGGAGAGCGAACGGGTGAGGCGGGTGATGGCGAGGGACGGGCTGAGCGAGGCCGAGGTGAGGGCGCGCATGGCCGCCCAGATGCCCCCCGCTGCGCAGGTCCGAGAGGCGGACTGGGTGGTGGACACGACCCGAGGGAGCGAGGCCGCCCGTCGCCAGCTCGAGTGCATCTGGGCCGGACTTGGCCTCTAGCGCGGGGCTGTGGCCCTCGAGGCGGGGCCGCACGAGCGGGCCGGGCGGACCGGAGGGGCAATCAGGGGCTGGCTCGGCACTGGAGTTAGTGCTTTACAATGCAATCGGGGGTGTGGTAGAATCCGGCGCTACAGGCTTGGCTGGGAGTAGCTGTGGGCGAGGGTTGAGGGTACGGGGCGAGAGTCTTCACCAGGCCCGCCAGTGCTGGGCCCCGGCGGGGCGCGTGGCGCTCCCCAGGTGCGAGACTGGCCCGCCTCTGGTGGGCAAGATCAACCGTAGCAGCCGGGAGAGCGGCTGGCTGGGCCGGCTCTCCTGAGACCGCGCACAGAAGGAGACGAGCGATCATGCGGACGTTTTCACAAGGACGGGCTGCGCGAGGGATCGCGCACGGCCTCGCCGTGGCGTTCTTCTGGTCCGCGGTGCTGACGGGCCTGGCCGCGGTGCCTGCTGGCGCGCAGGTTCCCACCGGCTACGCAACCTCGGGCGGCCCTATTGTGACCGCCCACGTTCCGGTGACCCAGTCGGTCGCGGTGGTACCGTTCCATAACATCAGTGGCTACAGACCGGAGACCTTCGGGGAGGAGGCCTCCGACGCGGTGGCGACCCAGCTGCGCGACCGGCTGCTGTTGGAGATCCTGCCCAAAGCGGACGTCCAGATCTGGATGCGCGACCTGGGCTACAAGCCGCCGTTCAGCGATATGGAGCTGCAGCGACTGGCGAGCGAGCTCTTGGTGGTGCTGGTGATGACCGGGCAGGTGCGCATGGCCCGGGTGCAGCAGAGCCCAGAGGGCCGCTACGGCGAGGTGGAGCTGGCCGTGCGGCTGTTCGACCGGATGGCCGAGACGGCGACGAACGGCGCCGTGGTGAGAGTAAAGGGCCCGACCTCTACGGAGGCCGGCGATGAGGCGCTGATCACCAAGGCGCTTGAGGAGGCCGCCTTCCAGGCGGTGCAGCAGATGAAGACCCGGCCCACCGTCACAGCCACAGTGATGTGGGCGAAGGACACCCTCGTCTTCCTCAATGTCGGGGGGCGCGCGGGGGTCGCCAATGGCATGAGGATGGTAGCGATTCGGAATGGCCAGCGCATCGGCATGGTGCAAGTGACCGAGGCCTCGCCGATCGGCTCCTACGCCACCATCATCCAGGGCCCGCCCCTGCGCACCGGCGACCAGTTGCGCGCGGTCTACCAGCTCCCCGCGGCTGTGGCCGCGCTCTCCCCCGAGAGGATCGAGCGCAAACAGAAGCGCTGGACCGGCATGCTGCTGGCCGCGGCCGCCCTGCTCGGAGTGGCCGATATGGGGTCTACGGCCCGCACCTTGACGGAGGGCAATGTCGCGGCCCCCGGCTTCACCGCCAGCAACCTGGCCAACGGCGTCGAGACCGGCTACTCGGGCATCGTTATCCTGGGCCAGTTGTTCCTCGGCAGCCCATCGGTGCTGATGACCTGGACCCCTTACTCCGGCACGGAGAAGACGCGCATCATCGGCTTCGAGACCATCCGCAACGAAGAGCTGGTTGATGTCTTGTCCTGGAACGAGCTGCTCGCACAGAACTACTCCATTGACTTCGACAGGGGCCTGGTGATCGAGGAGGTATCTTTCGCGGTCTCGACGACAGCCACCGGGGATCCGAGCATTTCGTTCGAGAGGACCTTCGACGACTACGATCCAGAGAACCCGCCGACTGACCTGGGAACGGTTGCAACCGAGTACGACCTCACCATCCGGTGGGTGACCTTCCCGCCCTTGGCGGGCATGCGGTACAGCTACCGGATCAGGCCCATCATAATCCAGCAGATTCGGCTGGCGACTGGGCTCTATGAGTGGCAGCTCGAGCGGGACACCGAATGGTCCTCTCCCGAAGTGAACTGGATCACCGCAGTGGCCCCGCCGGAGATCGCCGGAGTGGACGTGAGCGGCACCGTCGGGACCTTCTTCTTCTACTCCCCCATTGGCGCGGATGAGGCCGTGGTCCAGGTGGCCAAGGACCCCTACAACGACTTCCCGCCTGACAAGACTTACCAGAAGCTGATCCCGGGCGTCTGGAGCACTCTGGGAGAGCTCGCGCTGGAGAGCACGCAGGTTGACTTCACCCAGCTCGCCAACCTGCCGGGTGATCCGACCATTCTCTGGTGGCGCATCGGGGGCCGCAACCGGCTGGATACCACCCCGGCCCGCCCCTATCCGCTCAGCCTGACGAATGATTTCAAGTACGTTTGGTCCCAGCGGCAGCGGCTGATCATGTTCACCGGGGCCAGCCGAGCCGCGCTCCACCAGCAGCGGGCCGCGCTGAGAGCCGCCGCGCTCGAGCGGCACCGGGCCCTACGTCGGCCGGGCACTGAC
>Ga0315307_1000183_pt1 | contig 25480 bp, 20 predicted proteins | sample TDP2_MG_FD_203079 | JGI IMG/M metagenome (GOLD analysis project Ga0315307, IMG submission 203079) | Freshwater sediment microbial communities from Lake Towuti, South Sulawesi, Indonesia - TDP2 | ecosystem: Environmental > Aquatic > Freshwater > Lake > Sediment | place: Indonesia: South Sulawesi...
TCTTGCATCAGGGTAAGACCCCTGATGCAAGAGAATCTCTCAGAAGGGCGCCAGACGCTCTCCTGGGGAGTCTCTTGAATCATGGTCTCTCACCATGATTCAAGAGACTCTGTAGGTGGTGCGGAAACCGGGGCACGGCCAGTAGTGTGTGGCACGTCGAGTGGTGCAGGTAACCTGTTCGCGCTTGGGCAACTGCGGCATTCTGCAGGCAGGTCTTCGAAGTTGTTCACCCTCCCCCGGAAGTCCTCGTACTCCTGGGAACGCCAGATGTCAGAGAAGGCCTGCTTGTGCAGGTCCCCAGAGGTCGCCGGTTCACGACAGCAGACAGACACTGAACCGTCGTAGTTCACTACCGCAAGGAAGTTGGGGACGTCACAGAGGGTGTTCACTTCGAACTGATCGCGTGCAACGAAGTCCTGGCCGTCCCACGCCCATTCGCCAAGTACAATTACGGGGCAGAAGCCGCATTCCCCCAGCTCCATCCCGAGCGACAGTGCGCGGCGAAAGGCACAACCAATCCTCTCCACCACTGCCCGACTCCTACCGGCCGAGAACTCAGCGGGGCCCTCGAGATATCCAAAGCTGATCCTGCTGGTGCCGAGGCGATCGGCAAGCAGAACCAGCTCCTCGAGCTGATCGATATTGTCCCGCTGGATCGTAGGATGGATCGCCGGAGCAGGTGCCTCAGGGTAGTGTTCGCGTTGGATGCGGGCAGCCAGGCTCACGTTCCGGCAGATCCTGTCGAAGTTAGCACCGCGTCGGATGCTCTCGAAGGTTCCCTTGTCAGCACCGTCAAACGAGATCGTTATCTCGGTGTTGTACGAGAGCAGGAAACGGGACATCTCCTCATCGAGGAGCATCCCGTTCGTATAGATGTACAGTCTCGCGTCCGGTAGCTTCCGCTCGCCCAGATACCGCACACGATCACGGAAATCCTCCAGAAGGAGGCTTTCACCGTACTTGAACAGGGCATATCCCATGACATATCGCGCTACCTCCTCGACAAGCCTCTGATAGAGGGGCAGAGGAAGAGTGAGTTCCCCAATATCCAGACGCTGAGCAGAAGAGCACATGATGCATGCCAGGTTGCATGCCGACGTCAGCTCGATGTGGAGCACCGACGGGTAGTCTGGGCTCAGCGGCGGTCCGACCACCTCCTTGAAGAGGTCGTATTCATTCTTGAGCTTGTGGCTCATCTGCCTGAACTGCCCTCTTAGCGTTACTACGCGCTATGTGGCCGCACGCCATTGTAGTGCCTTCTCCAGCGCGCCACCAGCACCTTCGCCTCCAGCGGTGTGTCGAAGACATCCCGGGGGATCGGTGACTTCCGTTTCGTCGCCACAAACCCTGGTTCCATCGCCCGTGGGACAACCCCCAGTGTCCCCGGGTAGAGCGACTTCGCCGAGGTAACCATCAGAGGGGGCTTCACCCCCGCGCAGAGCAGATTACATCGCCGCTGCAAGCGCCAACTGTGTCCGCCACAGCACGGCGTAGAGCGCCATCACCTTCTCCGGGTCGCCGCCCTGGTAGTCCACCTCCAGCGAGCAGTAGGCCTCGTATCCATTCTGGCGGAGCAATCGGAACAGCTCCAGATATGGGTAGGCGGCCTCAAGGTCGTGCATGTGAACATGCCTGACGTGGTGGCGGATGCGAGAGTAGGTCTCACTAATGGTGCCGCCCACCAGATCGTGGGACACGCAGTTGTAGGTGAGCCCCACCTTGGGATGGTTGGCGTGCCGGACAACCCCCAGCGCGTATCCCCAGAAGTTGAACTGCCCGTGCATCTCGAAGAGCACATCCACTTGGGTGTCAGCCGCATGCTCGGCCACCGCGCGCAGGGCATCGCCAGTCGTGCGGATAGCGTCACGCGCGTCCAGCTCGGGCCCAATGGGGTCGCCGTCCCCGAATACCCTGATGGCGCGGCAGTTGATGTCAGCCGCGAGATCAATGTGCTGCTTCGCCCGCTCGATGTTCTCGCGCCGCCTCACTTGGTCCAGTTGGTGCAGGCACTGGCTGGTGGAAATGCAGCATGCTCCCAGGTAGCCATCCTCCAGCTTGCGCTTGATCTCGCGGCGCTGGGCCGGCGTCGCCTCCACTTCGACTCCATGCTTCTGGCCGGACTCGGCGCGGAATTCGACCGCGCCATAACCTGTCGAGCGGCATACCTCGATCAGCTTGTCGAGCGACCACCCGGCACAGATGACGTAGGTATTGATGCTCAGCTTCATCCGTTGTTCCCCTTTCTCCACACGAACATGTGCCGCCAGATATCCCACACGCCAGCCGCGGCACATGAAACCTGGCGGATCATCTACCAGCGCTATCACGTTCTCCAGTCCAGGAGTCGTGCCTGCCGAGAGGCGCCAGCCGATGCCAGATGTGCCAGGCAGCGCACGCGCTTCCCGGCACCCTCAGGACAGCCTGCTTTCAGGCTCCCCCAGGGGGTCGTCCGGCCACTGCGCAGAGGCCAGAGGCTTCGGAGAGACGGACCCGCAGCCGAGAGGGCGGCGGCCCAGATGTGGGGGAGATGATGCTCGCCGCCAGCGCCAGGGCGAACGGGACCGCTAGCCCGATAGCCAGTGCCATGAGGCGACAAAGGGCCGTTCCATCGCCACAACCCAGACTAAGGCACCAACAGACGCCTGGCGGCACAGGTGTTCACCGGAGCGTCTAGCAGGACTGCCGGCCACCCCGACCCACCATCGGGGGCGACGGCCCTCGGGCACCCCGACTCCGGCCACCCCCGGCTGGGAGTCAGTGAGCGCGGCTCCGTCGCGTCTGGGGCAAGGCACCTCATGCGGGTCATCGCTCCACAGTGGTCACGCGACAGTGGCGATGACCGGTCGCCCTAACCAGCCCGTTCCCCGCTGAGCCTCCGGTTCCATCCTCGGCGGCCTCCCGCGATAGGGGTATCAGCGAGTGCCGAGAATACCACGAGACAGGCTGCACGAGCATCCTGGGAACCAGACGGGCTAGGGAGGCTCGCGGCTGCCCGGCGATGGGTTCCCCTGGAGGTTCCCGAGGGCCTCGTCCTGCGAGCGCGCGCTGGCCCCCTGGTCACGTGTCGGGATCGTCGCGATGGAGGACGACATGAGTGAGCTTTCCCATCTCGGCAGCACGCGGCACGGTGTGCTGCGCTCCTGGCAGCAGTACCGGGAAGCCTGTAAGGTGGTGCCCTGGGGGACGGGCACCGGCTCCAAGCGGCCCGCGGCGGCGCTGGCCAACGACCAGCCGGCACAGATTGAGCGGGCGCGAGGCAGCCGGGTGTGGGACGTTGACGGCAATGAGTACATTGACTTTCGGCTCGGGTGCGGCCCGATCACGCTTGGGTATGGCCACCCGCTGGTGGATCAGGCGGCCAAGGAGCAGATTGACCGGGGCGTGTTGACCTCCCTGCCAGTTGACTTGGAGCGCCGAGTAGCAGAGCTGCTGATCGAGCTGGTCCCGTGTGCAGAGATGGTGCGCTTCTTCAAGGGCGGCGGAGAGGCGATGTATGCTGCAACGAGAGTGGCGCGCCACGTCACTGGACGCGACCGCGTCGTCACCTGCGGCTATCACGGCTGGCACCTGACAATGGACGACACACAGCCGGAGGCAGTGCGCGCGCTGTTCGTGAATCTCCCCTATGGCCAGGCCGACGCCTTCGCCGAGTACCTGAAGGCCCATGGGGAGGAGACGGCCTGTGTGTGCATCGCAGGCGAGTACGCTGCGCTTCGCCCGGGAGATACATTCCTCGCCGACGTACGGACGCTCACCGAGCGATCCGGTGTGCTGCTCGTGGTGGACGAGATCGTCACCGGGTTCCGGGTGCGGTGCGGGGGAATCCACGAGTACTACGGCGTCGAGGCCGACCTGGCCGCCTTCGCCAAGGGCATCGCCAACGGCTACCCCCTGTCCGCGCTGGTCGGGCGCCGCGGGATCATGGAGCAGTGGCCCTCCATCTCCATCACCTACGGGGGCGAGGCGGTTTCGCTGGCGGCGGCCGAGGCGGTGTTGGGCATCTACCGCGACCAAGACGTGATCGGACGGCTGTGGGAGCTGGCCGAACGGCTGCAGGCGGGCATCAACGAGGTGGCTGCCCGCCAGGAGGTGCCGTTCCGCCTGGAGGGCCTCCCGGTGTGCCCGATGATGGGGGGCCTGGCGGAGCCCGGCGATGGCGAGGACCGACGCCGCCGCGTCTCCAGCCCCCGAGACCCCAGCGGCCGCCAGACCGAGCTGTTCCGGGGCCTCTATCGGCGTGGGATCATCCCGTTCCCAGTGATGTATGAGTCTACGGCCCACACCGAAGAGGAGATTGACCATGCCGTCGAGGCGTTCGGCGAGGCGCTGCGCGATGCCTATCAGAGCTGAGCCTCTCAACGACCAGGATGGCTGAGCTCGGTTCCGACACCGGCGTCCCTGTTGGGGGCACCCCTTCGGGATGGCCAGTTCCACGCTCTGACCGACGGCCGATCAGACCACAGGTGCCCTTGTCAACCGCCCGTCGGGCCGGCCTGAGGGCATGCTACGATTGTCTGTCCGATCCTACTCCGGTATCATCTGAAGCCAGGATGCGGCGCCTTCGCGTTGAGCACTGGAACCAGCATGGAGGTCTTCCGTGCATCCATCCCGCTGGTATCCTGCAGTGGCCGGAAGGACAGACCGCGGCTCACTGCGGGGCACTCCCAGGACCGACGCCCCGCACCTCCCGACTCCGGCTGCCCCCTTGGCGTGGAGTCAGTGGACGGGGTTCGCCGCGCAGAGGGCCTCTGTGTCGAGGACAGTGGGTCCCCGGCTATGAGCTTGCCGCCTACAGAGTCTCCTGAATCATGGTGAGAGACCATGATTCAAGAGACTCCCCAGGAGAGCGTCTGGCGCTTTTCTGAGAGATTCTCTTGCATCAGGGGTCTTACCCTGATGCAAGAGAATCCGTAAGTTGGGTGGAGGCCGTCCTGACGTGACCAGGCGCCCTCCACTGCGGCATCATGCGGCCTCGACACCGGTACAGGGAATCGCGCCCGCGTGTGCAGAACCCCTCCCATCGTGGGTGCTATCGCTGAGACGACGCCGCCGGGCGCGCACCGCGGCCAGCGGGGAGGTGTCACCGCCCGTGCGGTTGTCCTCGGGCTCGTCCTTACCCCTCTCAACGTGCTCTTCTTGGTGCGGGGGCTGTGGCTGTGGGGAGGGGTGACCGGGGATGATTCACTATTCATCAACACGGTCGGCGGGCTGTTTCTCGGTGTAGCACTGAATCGCTGGTTGCAGCATCGGAGACCGCAGTGGGCTTTCTCCGCGGGGGAGCTGCTCACCATCTATGTGATGCTGGCGCTCGGCACAGGCCTGACGTGCAGCTTGTGGGACGTCGGCGGCTCCGCGTATATCTACATGACCTATCCCTTCTGGTTCGCCACGGCCCAGAACCGCTGGCAGGAGGTGGTGTGGCCCAATCTGCCCACCTGGCTGACGGTGCAGGATCGGGAGGTGCTAGAGGGGTTCTACCGCGGGAGCGCGAGCCCGTACGCGGTGCGGATCGTGAAGGCCTGGGCAGCACCGGCGCTGTGGTGGACCTGCCTGGTTGCGACCACCATGTGGGTGGCATTGTGCCTGAACTCGATCCTCCGTCGCCGCTGGGCCGACGAGGAGAAGCTGGCCTTCCCCATGACCGTGCTGCCTGTGCAGCTCGCCGATGCGCGCTTCTCTCTCCTCAAGAGCAAGCTCTTCTGGGTCGGCGGAGGCGTAGCGGCCGGCCTCGCGGTGTGGAACACCCTCACCGCGCTGGCGCCCAGCTTGCCGACGGTGCCGACGGGTTGGGACTTCGAAACCTTGATGGAGAACAATCCCCCCTGGAGCTTCCTGCGCTTCTACGGGTTCTCCTGGGCGCCGTGGCACTTGGGGCTGGCCTATCTGATCCCACTGGACCTCTGCTTCTCCCTGTTCGTGTTCGGTCTGCTGTGGGCTGCGCAGTACGTGGTGTCGGGCCACTTGGGCTGGTGCATCAACAAGTGGTCGGGGTTCCCCTATGGTGACGAACAGACCGCCGGCGGCTTCATCGCGCTGGCGCTGGTCGCGCTCTGGCTGGACCGGCGCTTTCTTGCTCAGGTGCTGCGGAGGGCGGTAGGGCTGCGGTCGCCGCTTGCCGACGAGCACCAGGAGGCCCTGGGCTACCGCACCGCGGTGTTCGGCGCGGCGTGCGGGCTGGCGGCGCTGTGGTGGTTGCTGCAGCGCGGTCGCCTGGCTCCCTGGGTGATAGCGGCCTTCTTGGGGAACTACTTCCTGATGCTGATCGTGATCTGCCGGATGCGAGCGCACCTCGGCGCGCCCAGCCACCAGCTCTTCGGGGCGAGTCCGAGTTTTGTGCTGCCGACGCTGGCAGGCACGCGAGCTCTCGGTTCGCGCACCATGGGCATGTTCTATGTGCTGATGCCGCTGCTGCGGGAGCAGCGCAACAACCCCGTGCCACTGCAGCTCGAGGGGTTCAAGATGGCGGAGGGAGGCCGTATGGAACGGAGACCGCTCGCCGCGGCAATGGCGGTGGTGCCAGTGCTGGCGCTGCTCGCCTATTTCTGGGCCGCCCTCCATGTAGGCTACCACCTGGGGATGACCTCGGCGCACGCCACCATCTGGAACCTGCACGTCGGCGAGAATAGAACCCAGGAGCTCTGCTCCCCGCTAGAGAACCCGATGCCCCCGGATCTCAGCGGCTCCCTAGCGATGCTGTTCTCCGCCGTAGTGACATCGCTGCTCTATTGCCTGAAGCTGCGGTACGTCTGGTGGCCGCTGCATCCGGTGGCTTACCCCATCGCCATGTCGAACACCATTGCAGGGATTGCACCAGCGCTCTTTCTCACCTGGCTGATCAAGTCGCTGCTGCTCCGATACGGTGGGCTTCGGGCGCACCGCACGGCGTTGCCCCTGTTCCTGGGCCTGCTGGCGGGCGATGCCACCGTCTCGCTGCTACGCGAAGTCGTCTTCACTGTATTGGGGAGACGGGCGTAGGGGGGCACGCCGAAGCAGTAGGGAGAGAACGGCGCGCACCCGCGGCCGGGAGACACCGTGCGAGGTTCCCGCGCTGGCCAGCCCCGGTATTGACAGCGGGGCCGTCCGGCGAAATAACCTGCCTGGCTGACCCGAGACAGTGTGCGTGTCAGGTAGGCTTGGGAGACCGGCGGCCAGGCCTAGGTGAAGGCTGCTGCCCTGGTGGGCGAGGGCGGGGCAACGACACAGACGTGGGGTTCGGGCGGCGATCGTAGGGCGGCTGTCCAACGCCCGAAGGCGCGGCCTCGTGGCGCCCTGTGGTAGGATACGCGGGCCTCGCCGGCACGCCTATCGGCTGTCAGAGGTGTCCCATCGCCATTTGACAGGGGCACCGTGTCCTGTTGGCGGTGGCAGCGGCTATCAGGTCACTCTCGGCTTGAACCCTTCGACCGCCCCCACGATCATCATCGCCTCAGACATCGTGAGGTACATATCCACGATCTGCGCGTGGGCGTACCTGAAGCCCTCTTGGGCACCGTGCGGCCCCTCGAAGATGATCGGGAGCGCGCCACTTATGTGATAGCATGCGCTTGGGAACGTCAGCGCTCCCTCGCTCCCGAGGGTCGTCCAGTTGCGGTGAATGCCCAGCCGGTCGCGCAGCGACCGGCGCAGGAATCCGTCAAGGTAGTGCTGGCGGCGATCGAAACTCTCCGGCAGCGCGGGATCGCCAACGATGAAGAAAGGGCCGACACCGCAGGAGTGCAGATCGAGCAGCAGGTCGGGTGTCTCGGCGAGGGCCAAGGCCATGGCGGCGTGGGTCTCGGGCGCGATCTCGGGCGATAGGAACACGCCGTGCAGCGGGTTGACGCCCGCGTCGTTGAAGTAGCTGCCCAGAAAGCCGTCTTTCCCCGGGTCTCGCGGATGGGGGACCTTGCATGCCGGCCAGGTGATGAAACTGCCGTCCGCATGCAACCCGTGGCGGTACTTCTCCGCCTCCTCGTGGCTCCAGCTCGTCGGATCGTCAGAGGGAATGCGGGCGCGTCCATCCGGGTTGAGGCAGGGGACGATCACCAACCTGAGTCGGTCCGCCGCCGCGACGAGGTCCGGCCAGGACTGGCCCTTAAGGTCCACCCCCACTTCCATCAGGTTGATAAGACTGAGTACTGCCGCGATGCTCTCCATCTCGCCGCCGTGGATGGCGGAGGTGATGAGCATCACCTGCTTCGTGCGCGGCTTGGCGCCGAAGAAGGCCCCGGGGGTTCTCGCCGCGAGCGCGGCCGAGAGGCTGGCGGCGCGCTCAATCGGCTCGAACTCCCCGTAGGCAACAGCCCATATGGGGCGGCCGCCGGCCGAGCGGCCGATTTCCTTTACCGTTCCGCGCCTCACGGCCGACAGCACCTCCTCTACTGCTGACAGGCTGGTGCGGTAGAACTCTGGTGTGCCCATCTGTCTGTTCCTTCCCTCAGCGCAGGCTCCCGGTGATATGTGTGCTGCGCCCGACGGCCGCCGCACAGATTCGGGCCCCCAGGGAATGTCCCTCTCCTACGGATTCTCTTGCATCAGGGTAAGACCCCTGATGCAAGAGAATCTCTCAGAAGGGCGCCAGGCGCTCTCCTGGGGAGTCTCTTGAATCATGGTCTCTCCCCATGATTCACGAGACTCTGTAGCAGCGGCCGCGATGAGGGGAACAGTCCGCACAAGGGTTCGTGCGGAGGATTCGGTGTCACCCCACCCGAAGCTACTGGTTTGCGGCTGCCTCTCTCGGCAGCCGCGGAGGCGAGATGAGGGGCGGCGTGGGCGAGCGAACTGCAGGCTCACTCCATACCGGCGGCGCAGCGGGCGCGGGGAGAGTCAGCCTGCGGGCGGTCGTGCTGGCGCTCATTCTGCTGGTGGTAGTTGCCTACGCCTCGTTCTATGCGAGCCTCGTCTACGGGTCATCGACCGGCGCCTCCGAGTTCGCGGGCGGGGTCCCACCCATGGCACCCCTGGTCTTGCTGCTCCTGCTCACCGCCCTCAACCCACTCCTTTCGCGCCTCGGGTGCCGTGGCTCTAGCCGGCGCGAGCTTCTCACCATCTATGCTATCGTCTCGGTCGGCGGGGCCGTAGTCAGCCACGGGATTCTCGTCTGGATGCTGGGACATGACCTCGCCCCACGCTACGTGGCCCGCGTCACCCCCGAGTGGCAGACCGCCTTCCTTGCCTATCTCCCCGACTGGTTCTCGACCACCGACGTCGATGCCGCGGAGGGCTTTTTCCTGGGCGCCGAGCGCGTTCCCTGGGACGCTTGGCTGCTCCCGACTGCCGCCTGGAGTTCTTTCCTGGCGGCGCTCTTTCTGGCGACGCTGTCCCTGATGGTCCTCTTCGAGCAGCAGTGGGTCGTCAACGAGCGTCTCAGCTTCCCGATCGCGCAGGTCCCCCTTCAGACCGTTCGCGAGGAGATGGTGGGTGGACTCGTGGTGGGCCGCCTGCCGGCGCGGTCGTTCTTCTGGCTCGGCGTAGCGATACCCGTCGCCCTCGCGCTGACGAACGTGCTGTCCAGCTTCTTCCCCGCCATTCCTGCAGTTCACTATAGCGTACGCGACGAGCGCGTCCTCTGGCAGGCTCCGGTCACCGGCGTCTTCGCGGGTCTGGGCGACTTCACCTCGGTGTTCGATCCCTGGATGGTCGCCATCGCCTACCTGCTCCCGAAGGAGGTTTCCTTCTCATGCTGGTTCTTCCGATTCGTGCGGGTCGGTCTGACCATGCTTGCCATCTCCTTGGGCACCAACCCGGCCGAAGCGGGGTCCTACGGAAGCGGGTTCCCCGCGCCTTACCACCAAGGCGGCGGCGCGGTGATCGCCCTGATCGCGCTGGTGATCTGGACTGGTCGGCGCCACCTCGCCCGTGCCTTTCGGTCGGCGTTCGACCCGCACCGAGCCGACGACCGGCTCGATGAGGCCGCCTTGTACCGCTGGGTGCTGATCGTGTTCATCCTCTCTTTCGTCTACATGACCTATCTCTGCTGGATGGCCGGAGCCAGGCCATTGCTTGGCCTCGCCATCGTCTCCACACTCCTCATTCTCTACGTCGGGTGGGCGCGTGTGCGCGCCGAGACCGGTCTGAGCTTCCTTGCATTCCCCCTCGGTGCCGAGGACATGATCACCGTCCCGAGCGGCAGCACCTTCCTCCGGCCGCGCGAAGTGGTGGCCCTGATCGGGCTTCGATGGGCCTATTTCCCGGGCGGCAGCAGCTCATCCGAGGTCCTCACCGGAAGCAGCCTGGACGCGCTCAAGATCGCGGATGCGGCGGAACTACCGCGACGACCCCTGGTGCTGGCGATCGCCGCGGGGTTCATGTTGTCTCTGGTTGCGGGGACCTATCTTGTGCTAAGTGGGGCGTACCACTACGGGATCGACAACATGCACGTCTCAGCGTTCGGCTGGCTGCATTCCCAGTATCGGTTCGTGGGCGGGCGCATGTACGACATGATCGTGAACCCAGCCGGCCCGGACGCCAATGGGATCATCGCGATGGGAGCAGGCGGCGTCGTGACAGTCATCCTGGGGATGCTGCGTCTGCGCTTCTGGTGGTGGCCATTCCACCCCCTGGGATACCTGGCGGCTAACTGCTGGGGGATGCACTGGTTCTGGCTGCCCTTCTTCATCGGATGGGTGTGGAAGACTCTCACACTCCGTTACGGCGGTCTCCGGCTCTATCGACAGACGATGCCCTTCGCCATCGGCATGATCATGGGTGACATGATCGGCCGCGGACTATGGCAAGCCGCGGCGGTCGTGATGGGCAGGCTCTCCTGAGGCGCATGCAGGCCCGCCGCAGTGGCGGTTGGTTGCTCAAGGTTGGCCTGTTGATTGCATTGCTTCGGCAGCTTGCTGCGGAGGCCCGTAATGCCCAAAGACTGGTCGGCTGTGACTGATGCGGGCAGTGGTACCGGCTAAGCTGGCCGGACTGACAATCGAGAGGAGAGAACTGTGGAGCAGGTGACCGGAATCTTCGCACTAGCCATCAGCCTAGTCGCGCCGTGGGCCCCGCCGCGGGTGGAGAAGTCCCTACCGCAAGGCTATGGGCTTGCTGCCAGGTACCGTGAGGACAGAGGGATCGCCAAGGACGCGGCCGTCATCTTCGCGGACAACTTCGAGTCGGACGCGATCACCTGGGACGGCGATGTGAAACATCCCATACGGGCCAAAGAGAAGGGCCGAGCGCACTCCGGGAGGTACTCCTATCGCATGACGGCCCAGCGCGGTAAGGCTGCCGGCGCTCCGGGGCTCGTGAAGTGGTTCGATCCTGGCTTCGACCAAGTGTACGCCCGCTGGTACGCGATGTGGGCGGAGGACTACGACCAGGGCGATCTCAACCACGTCGGCGGCAACCTAGTCGGCATGAACGACCATTGGCTGCTTGGGGTCTCCGGCCGCAAGCCTGATGGCACCGATATGTTCAGCACCGGCCTGGAGCCATGGCGGGACTGGAAGCGGAATCCGCCTCCGGGCGAGCTCATGTTCTACACTTACTACCCCGAGATGACGCGCGACCCGGATGGCAATTACTGGGGCAACTCGTTCAGGCCGAAGCGGAAGTTCCTCGTGGATCGGGGCCGGTGGTATTGCTTGGAGATGATGGTGAAAGTGAACCACCCCGAGAAGGCCGATGGCGAGCAGGCCTTCTGGGTAGACGGGAAGCTCGTCGGCCACTCCACTGGCATCAAGTGGCGCACCGTTGACACCCTGAAGGTGAACGGCTTCTGGCTCATGCTGTACATCCACGACAACCCGCAGCCCAACACCGTCTGGTACGACGACGTGGTGCTCGCCAGATCGTACATCGGTCCCATGGGGCGGTAAGCACTCGCCGCCGTCGTGCCTGAACTCATGCGGAGGTCCGAACTTGTGACCTGCAGGCCAAAGGACGCATCAGATTGCGACTTCTTGGCGCAACGCCCGTTATCCACAGTATCGGAAGACCTGCGGGAGCACGCTGCGGATGCTGGCCGCCCTGAGGGCCATCTCGGACAAGTCGAGGGCCTGCGCCAGGCATCTACTTCCGTGTGTCAGGGATGTGCAGCCAAAACCTCGGAGATAGAGCCGCTGCCTACCGCCTGCGCCGGGAAGGAGGCCCCCACGCTCTGTGCTCCGTCCGGTGCGTCCGCAGTGCCCCTGCAGCCTCCCCTGGGAGCCGCCGTCCTAGCCATGCCGCGGCTAGCGCGGCTGCCTGGATTTGCCTACGTCACGCCTACCTTGTGCCCACCTTTCTCCGCCTGGGACCATGGGTTTCCTGTAGCACTCTTGTAGCGCTTTCATGGCACCGCTAGGCCGGGCTGGACCCGGGATGCTGGCAAGCGCGATGCGAGGTGAGCAGGCTATGCAACGTCGCGCTCAATGGCAACCGATCGGGGGCACCCCGATGGCCGGGGCTCCAATCCTGAGTGACTCCTACCGGCCTAGCCGCCATGCGGAGGGGGAGTTTTCCCCTACTGAGTCTCCTTTTTGTGCTTCTTAGGCCGAAAACTCGCGCATCGGCCGCGTGTACCGGCGGGGGCAGTGCAGCCGCGCCGGAGGCGCTTTGGTACACCGTTTGGTGTACCGAGCTCTGCGGCCGGTCTAGCGCTCGTACAGCGCTCGGGCTACCGAAAGTACACCCATGGTATACGGGTGGCGGGCCTGAGGACGCAGAACCGAATCGAGCCCTGGTGAGCGCTCCGGTGGTTCTGAGACGATGCGAGGGATCTGCACAGCTGGCCAAGACCCTCCGTTTTTCGCTCCCACCGCCCTTTTTGGTACACTTCGATCCCAGCTCGTCCCTGTGTTCCTCACCGAGGAGATGGCGCAGAGGCCAATCGCGGCCGCTGACTCTCCCTGGACCAAGTGCGCTGTTGTTCTCCTGCTCTCCACCGGCATCCCGCGCTCAGAAGCCGTGAGCATCACCCTGGACGACCTGGACCTGGAGAAGCGGCAGCTTCTGGTCCGGGGCAAGGGAGGCAAAGAGCGGGTGGTGCCGCTGACCGACCAGGCGGTGGAAGCGATCCAGGCCTACCTGCCCCATCGCACCAAGACCCAGAGCCGGCACCTGTTCGTGAGCGCCTGCAAAGGCCGCCCCATCCACGGCCGCTGCATCAACCGGATGCTGAAGCTGGTGATCCGCAAGGCCGGCCTGGAGGGCAAAGGCATCACCCCCCACAAGCTCCGGCACACCTTCGCCACCCACCTCATCCGCAACGGGGTAGACATCCGCACTGTCTAGGAGCTCCTCGGCCACTCAGAACTCGAGACCACCGCCAAGTACCTGCACTCGGACACCAAGACCAAGCAGGCGGCGGTGGGCGAACTGACGGGACTGTTCGGAGTCGGGCAGCCTCGCGTCGGTGCCTCTCAACCAGAGCCCGCCGCGGGCTGAGGCTGTGGCGGCACCTCTGGCCTCTCTCGCTGTTCCCAGGCGGACTTGTGCCAATCCGTCCGATACATCAGGCCGGAGAGTGCCGCCACCGGCGAGGCAAGCACCCGGCGAGGACGGGGCAGGCAGGACGCCCTCGCACGTCCTGCCTCCCGCTGCCGTTCGCCCTGTCAGGAGTCGAGCTCGGCGTGCCGAGCTACTGCACGGAGAAGTCCACCATCGCGTCGGAGACGGCCGCGAGTGACGGGGTCTCCCCGGAGTTGACCATGACATGCAGTCGGTACTGATGCCCCGACTGGAGCGACTCGCCCGACCCGTCAAAGTTGTATACCACCGAGGTCGCATCGCCCGGCAGGCAGATCCCCCATCCCAACTGCCCCCATACCAGACGCCCATCGGGGAAGGTGGGCTCGGGGTAGATGTGCCACAGATAGCCGCATGTGGAGCCGTCCCCTGGGATCTCCTCCACGAACACCTGGATTGTGCACAGGGCCGCGGGCGGGACCCAGGTGAACGTGGGAGTTGACCCGGCGGGGATGGTCGCGCCGCTTGGGGGATAGGTGATGACCGGGGCCGCCACCGGCTGCGTATAGGAGTAGGTGGCGCTGACCTGGTTGCCGCTCACCTTGCCAGGAGCTGGATGCCATAGGGCCTGTTCTCCGGGGGCCCGCTGAGGTAGGCGGTCCAGCTTTCGCTGTGGTAGAAGCCGAGGTCCCATAGGCCGCCGGTCGCCCCCGAATCGCCTCGTACGACAGGTCGATCCCCTCTTGCGCTCACGGTCAGGACCGGCTCAGAGGTGTCCCATCTCCACTTGGCGCGCCCACCCCGCACCCACCCAGACGGTCCTTCGGCCGTGGACGACCCAAGGCACACGCTTGCCCAACAGCGAGCATCCCACGCCAACCTGACACCCAGGCACCGTTCTCAGGTGCTCTGGGAACTTGACGACCAGCTTGCCCCCGTCCTTCCAAGGAGACAGCGACCTAAGGCCGTAGGCGAATGGGGCTGAGTATGGTACGAAGCGTGCAGGGCTGGTATGCGCCGAGTCTGTCAGTCCCTGCAACACCGGGGTACACAGAACAGCCACCCCCGCGCAGGTCGTCGCCATGCCTGCCTGCTCATGCTTCAGACTTCAGAGGACTGGCCTCGCTGCTCAGCTACCTGTACTGCCGGAAGGCAGCAGCCAGCCTGCCCATTCCTTCCGCCAGTACCCCACCGTCAGAGCCAAGTCCGATGAAGGAGAAGCCGGCGGCGATCATCTCTTGGATCTGGTCGGCACGCCCGAGCAAGATCCCGGCCGCCTTCCCTGCCCTCCGACAGGCGTCGCACACCTTGGCTAGTGCAGACCGGAATCTGGGGTGGCCGTACTGGAGGGGAATGCCCATGTTGACACTCAGGTCCATGGGCCCCACGAACAGGACGTCCACCCCCCCCACGCTGGCGATCTCGTCCGCGCAGGCCAGCGCTGTCTCTGTCTCAACCTGTACCACCGTCAGGAGGCCCTCGTTCGCCTCCGCGAAGTAGGCATCGAACTCCCGGGCAAATCCGCTCGCCCGGTTCATGCTCGCCACGCCTCTGATTCCCTTCGGCGGGTAGCGCATGGCGGCAGCGGCCTGCCTCGCCTCCTCCGCGCTGGTGACATAGGGGACAACCACTCCCGCGGGCCCCAGGTCCAGGACTCTCTTGAAGCGCGGCGCCTCGTTCCAGGCGATGCGCACCAGCGGAGCTGCCGGAGTGCCGGAGACGGCCTGCAACTGGTGGACCAGGCTCTCGTGATCACCCGCGCCATGCTCGATGTCAATCACCACCCAGTCGAACCCGGCGCGGCCTGCGATCTCAGCGGTGAGGCTCGACCCAAGATTGAGCCAGGTCCCCACCATCAGCTCACGACTCAGGACCCTCTGGCGTATCCAGTTCATGCGGACCTCACACAGACGCGTTGCCTACCGGCTTCAACTCTGTGACGCACACCCGGGAGGCTCCCGCCACAAAGCAGGTATTCTGCCCGTGAGGAACTGGGTCCTGGAGCGACGGGCTCGGGCCACGTGGGTTACAGAGGGCGCTTACCGTCGGCCAGATGGCACGAGAGCGCCGGAGGCGAACGGCTGCTTGTGGTGACGTAACGGCGCATACCGAGCCACTGCGGTCGGCTCAAGGGCCGTCATAACGCGAGGAAGAAGCGTCGTCCATGCCTGGCCGCAGCTTCACAGGGTTGCCATGCACGAGATGGCCCAATACTACCGGGATAGCGTTTCTGGCTAGGATAACAGCTCTCCCTAGCTGCTCATCCTCTGCTTGTTGACACACGGCCCCTGCGGTGCTATGAAGCCGGTCAGCCACGAGGGGGACCAATCCTCGTGCCCTGACTTCCCCCTTGGCCAGGCGCAGTCACAGGGGATGGCGCTGCTGCCCTCCCTGCCGGCAGCAGCTCACCAGTCTGCCCGCCGGCTGGGTGGAGGGCTCCGCCGCTTGGCCCCAGCTTGGCTCTCACCATCCCTGAGCTATTGCCACAACCCGCTGCGAGCAGGAGGCCGCTCGCGCCCGCCGAAGATTCGCCAAGTCATCTGCAGGGGTGTCGCCGGCCGCAAAGGCTGACGCGCACAGATGACGGGGTCCCTGTATGTCTGATGAGAGGGCGTTACGGCTCCTGTGGGGGAAGACGGACCGGAGCGATCCGACTCGTTGCCACCCGCTGCTCTACCACATGCTGGATGTGGCGGCGGTGGGGGGCCTTGTCTGGGATCAGTGCCTTGCCCCGCCGCTTCGCAAGAAGCTTGAGTGTTCACTTGGGGCTGATGCACGCGCTCAAGTCGTGTTCCTATCGGGTGCACACGATCTCGGCAAGGCCAGCCCCGGCTTCCAGAAAAGAGTCCCCGAATTACTGGAGTCACTGCGAGGCTCGGGGCTTCAGTTCTCCGACAACGACAAGACCTGTCCACATGGGTTCATCAGCGCTCACGTCATTGGCGAAACCCTGGGCTCCTCCTCGGCTTCTGCCGTCCGGGCTCAGATCGCTGGGGGGCACCACGGCGTCTTCCCGCGGTCGGCCGAGCTCCGAATGGGTCGAGACACGCTTGGCAACGACGGTTGGAGGAAGATTCGGCAGGAGCTGCTGGGGGAGTTCGCTCATACCGTGGGTCTGGACTTGAGCCAGACGGCCCCGCCAGGTAGCGAGATCACAGACCCGTCCATTGTTCCTATACTCGCGGGGTTCATCTCCGTCGTAGACTGGATCGGCTCGAACCAGGACTTCTTCCCGTGTGTCGCCGAGTGCGGCAGGCGGCTTGATGTCAGTGCGGGGGACTACTGGCCGTGTGCGCTAGACCAAGCGCAGGGGGCCCTCGGGAAGCTGGGCTGGTTGCCGGCCGTGACCTTCGCCAAAGAAGCCCGGTTCGATGCCGTCTTCGGCGGTTTCGCCCCCAACGCCCTGCAAGAGGCTGTGGTCGCATTGGCGGCGGGACAGACCTCTCCGTATCTCATGATCGTCGAGGCCCCAATGGGCCAAGGCAAGACGGAGGCGGCGCTCTACGCGGCGGACCTGGCAATGTGCCGCGGGTTCGCACGCGGCATGTACATCGCGATGCCGACCCAGGCGACCGGCAATGCGATGTACAAGCGAGTCCTGGAGGACTACCTGAGGCACCGCGGGCATCAGGGGAAGCTCAATCTACAGCTCGTGCACGGCGATGCCCTGCTGGCACAGATGGCAGAAGTGGGGGAGGGTGAGGTCGCGGAGTTCAGACCGGCGAGCGTTGGGGATGAGGGTGACGTGGAGGCCCAGTCCTGGTTCACGGCCAAGAAGCGTCCGCTCCTCGCGCCGTTCGGTGTCGGCACCATCGACCAGAGCCTGCTGAGTGTGCTTCAGACCAAGCACTGGTTCGTGCGTCTGTTCGGGCTGGCAGGCAAAGTGGTGATCTTCGATGAGGTCCACGCCTACGACGCCTACATGAGCACGATCCTGGAGCGGCTCCTGCACTGGTTGGCCGAGGTGGGTTGCACTGTCATCCTGCTCTCGGCAACGCTCCCGGAAGCCAGGCGCAGAGCACTGGTCAAGGCCTACTCGGGGCGGGACGACGCCGAGTATGGGCGCTACCCGCGAATCACACTGGCAAGGCCACGCCACTATCCCGAGGCGCACATGGACACCATCCCAGTGTGTGACGAGATCGCGATGGCCGAATCGCGGGACGTGGAACTGCGCTTCGCCACAACCGATCTGTCGGTCCTCGCCATCAGTCTCCGTGAGCAACTCGCGCATGGCGGCTGCGCCGCCGTCATCTGCAACACTGTGGACCGTTCCATCGAGGTCTACAAGCATCTGCGAGACAGCCTGAACGACACCGAATGTCTGCTCTTCCACGCCCGCACGCTACGGATGTGGCGGCGCGAACGAGAGGCAGAGGTCATTCGTAAGTTCGGCAAGGGCGAGAAGCAAGCCGATGGCACCTACGCGACCCCGCACCGACCTCTGCGCGCTGTCCTGGTAGCGACGCAAGTGATCGAACAGAGCCTGGACCTGGACTTCGATCTCATGGTCTCGGAGATCGCCCCCGTGGACCTGCTGCTCCAGCGCTGCGGGCGGCTGCACCGGCATTGGCGGCACCGCCCAGCGGGGCTCGAAATGCCGCAGTTCGTCGTGCTTTGTGATGCTGAGGCGGCCGGTCCCCCGCCCGAGTCCTTCGGCAAGAGTATCGAGTTCGTCTACGACCGCTACACCCTATTGCGCACGTGGCTGGCCCTCCGGAGGCGAGACCAGGTCCTGGTGCCCACCGAGATCGAAGCACTGGTGGAGTCGGTATACGGGGAATCGCCCCAGGATTGCGGCGACGGTTGGAGCGTTGCCCTAGAGGAGGCCAAGCAACAAATCGAACATGATCGGACCGAATGTGAGAGGGCGGCGGACAAGCTGTTGGTTCTCCAGCCGAAGCGCCCGGGTGATCTCATGGAGCAGTTCAACGATCAGCTCGCCGAGGACGAAGACCCGCAGGTCGACAATGCCGTAAGGGCGGCGACGCGCGAAGGCGATCCGTCGATCACGGTCGTGATGCTACCTGTAGACACCGTTCTTGCGGATGCGTCCGATGGTCCAGCAGTCCGTGCTCTGCTGGACCGGTCGGCCAAACTGAGCCACAGGGCGGTCTTCCGAGCTTTGCGCGACGATGGCGTATCGCCCGCGGAGTGGGCCAGGAACCCCCACCTTCGCCATGCTCGCCTCCTGTGGCTCGATGGGCGGAATCGGAGGTCGGTTGGAGACTACACGCTCACGGCGGACGAGGAGCTCGGGGTCGTGATCGAGAAGGGCGGCGAGGGCGATGGCTGACTTCAACCTGATAGACGAAGAGTGGATTCCGTGCATCGACTCCGACGAGCAACGCGTCGAGTATGGCATCCGCGACACGTTCCTGCAGGCACACGAACTGCGCGAGATCTGCGACGATTCGCCACTAGTCACTGCGGCGATCCATAGGTTGCTGCTGGCGATCTTGTACCGGGCCTGTGAGGGACCGTCGGACATGGCCACGTGGCTGTCGCTATATGGGAGAGGCGGCTTCGTCTCGGACGGGAACCTTGGCAGATACCTCCGCCATTGGCACGACCACTTCTACCTGTTCGACGATAAGCACCCGTTCATGCAGGTACGAGGCCTCGACCTCAATGACTACAAGCAAGACGGCACGGTCAAGAAGGACGGCTCCGATGGCCTGATGCGGCTCGCGCGCGAAGCGCCGGACAAGGGCGGTCGAGTTCTCTTTGACCACCGGATTGGCACCGAACGCCCGGAGTATGAACCGAAGCAGATCGCCAGGATGCTGCTCTCGGCGCAATCCTACTCAGGAACCGGTGTGGCCGCGGGAGGGAAGGTGGAGGATCGGCAGATCACACCTACTCCGTGTCGGTTCGCTCCCTGTGTCGATGGCCTAGTACTGTGGCTTCAGGGCGATGACCTCTTCCAGACCCTCCTCTTGAACCTCGTGCCGCGTGACTATGTCCCCAGCGACAGGGCGGTATGGGAAGACGATTCCATCGTCGACGTGGCGATCAGGTCCTGGAAGACGCCAGTGAACTTCACGGGTCCCGTCCAGCGGTTCGCGTCGCTGAGCCGCTTCGTCCGCCTCGTCGATCGGCGATCCATGTTCTTCACGAACGGCCTGAAGACCGTTGCTGACTCGCAAGACCCGATGAAGGCGTATTCGCGATCCGACGACAAGAGCGACTATCAGGCCGTCAAGCTCCGCGCTGACAGGGCCGCCTGGCGGGACGCGCACACGCTGTTTTCGCTGGAGTCGTCGATACACAAGCCTCCCGCGACTCTGAACCACGTCGCACGGTTCGCCCAGGGCCGGACAGTCGGGAGGGTCGCGCGGCCAAGAGCGAATCTGGTAGGACTCGCGACCGACCAGGGCAAGGCGCTTCTCTGGCGACACGAGCGGATGCCTGTGCCGCTTCGCATCCTCGGCTCAACCGATCTCACGGAGCGCTTGGGCAGCCTGATCGGGGAGGCTGAAGCCATCGGGGCAGAACTCTCGCGCGGCCTCTTCTGGAATGCCACCACCGGGAAGACGATCCGTAGGGAACCGGTCGGGCGCGTCCAGGCAATTGCCGACCTCGTCCTGTCACCACTGCTAGAGCTGCGAGGGCCCGGAGTCTTGCGCACGGCCGAAGGACGAGCGGCGGAAGACGCACACAATAAGGCTGCGCTCGATCTGTCCGAAAGCCTGGACCCACGCCCCGCCTACTGGGCGCGGCTGGAGCGGCACTTCTACGCCCTTCTAGAAGACCTCCCCAACGACTGGGACGAAGCGACGGGTGACTGGAAGCCTGATGAACAACAAGCGGCGACTGGCGCGTGGCGCAGGCACGTGAAGAGTGAGGCCGGGCGGGCGTTAGAGGAGAGCGTTCGCTCTCTAGGTACTACTGCCCGCGCCATCCAGGCCGTGGCGCGCGTGCGAACGGACTTCAATGACGGTGACCTCAGGCCCCCAGCTCCCAGAGCGGCCAAGAGGACACGAAAAGGAGGGACTAGGCGATGAGCCTCGATGACAGGCAGAAGGACTTCGTTGGCTACCTGCTGAGTCTGGCCAAGGAAGGGCAGGAGAACCGAGCCGCGCTTGCTGAGCTACGCAGTGGGTTGGGCAAGGAACCGGGGGAGATGGCTCGCGTGCACAAGCATGTCGTGCCATATCTCCCGGAAAAGGGCTACGACGATCGCTGCTACTACCTGCTCGCGACGCTCTTTGGAGCGTTTCCGCAGCATCGCAACGGCCGCTCCCTGGGCGCGGCGTTTCGCCCACTTAGGCAGAAGAGCGACAGCATGGAGGGCCGCTTCGTTGCGCTTCTCAATGCCCACCCCGATGATCTGGACGACCATCTGCGCCACGCCGTTCGTCTGCTGCAGAACAACGATGAGCCACTGGACTGGTTCGGGCTCTTCGACGATCTGCTCCAGTGGGATCACCCTCACGGCCACGTCCAACTGCAGTGGGCGCGCGACTTCTACCGCACCGATCACGCCGGCCAGACCGGCGCTGGAAGCGAGCTCACACCCAACCAGGAGGAAGAAGAGCATGAATGATTCCCGTGTCAAGATCGAAGTTCACCTGATCCAGAACTTCGCCGCGTCGAACCTGAACCGTGACGACACCGGTCAACCGAAGAGCACCACCTTCGGAGGGTTCCGGCGGGCGCGGATCTCAAGCCAGTGCAGCAAGCGGAGCACGCGGCGTCAGGGCCCCATGGCCGAGCTTCTTGAGCAGCATGGCGCAGTGCGCACGCGTCACCTCATCGTGGACATCGCCAGGGCCCTGTGCGGAGGGGACGAACCTGACGAGAAGACCATCGAGACGGTGGCCGGGGTCTTCGAAGCCGGCGGGCTCCAGCGTCCCGCGAGGAGAGGCGGCAAGGGCCAGACCCAGGAGGCGGAGACGGCCGCCGAAGACGATGATGGGGAGGCGGGCGAGGGTGCCGCGGAGGAGGCCAAGAACACGACCAGGATACTCGTGTTCCTCGACAAGGACGCTCTACCGAAGCTCGTGGAGGTATTCAGGGCCAACTGGGACGGTCTGACCAAGGGAACGAAGAAGACGAAGGAGGCGACTCGGGATCGGGTCGGCACCATACTCTTCGAGGCGGTCAAGGCGCCGGACATCGCCCTATTCGGGCGAATGCTCGAAGTGAAGAGCAACACGCCGTTCGGGAAGTACAACATGGGAGTGGAGGCGGCCTGCCAGGTTGCCCACCCTATCTCTACCCACAAGGTGGACATGGAGATGGACTTCTACACCGCGGTGGATGACCTCAACCCCGAGGAGGAGACCGGCGCGGGGATGATGGGCGTGGTGGGCTTCAACAGCGCCTGCTACTACCGCTATGCCCTGGTCGACCGCGATCAACTCGCCCGCAACCTCGCGCGTAAGACAAAGCGCGAGAACGGGAAGTGCTCGGAAGAGCTGACCGAGGCCGACTACGCCGAGGCGGACAAGGTCATCCAGGCCTTCCTCGAAGCCATGGTCTACGCCATCCCTACCGGAAAGCAGCACTCCTTCGCCGCCCAGAACCTGCCCGCGTTCGGGCTATTCGTCAGACGGCAGGGCGGCGTTCCCATATCCCTCGCCAATGCCTTCGCCAGGCCCGTTCGGCCCACGAAGGAAGATGATGATCTGGTCGGCCTGTCGGTCGCGGCCCTGACGAAGCACTGGGGCGCGATGGAGGAGGTCTACGGCAAGCAGGGCGTGACTGTGACTGCGTGCTTCCATGTGCAGCAGGAGGGCCGGCTGAACGGGCTCTGCGGCTCTGACAGGAAGAGCGTCAAACGCGCGATCGACGCGGTGATGCAGGCAGAGAAGAAGCCATGAGTCAGCCCCACACCCTTCTGCTGAAACTCGAGGGACCGATGCAGTCATGGGGTTACCGCAGCCGGCATGACCACCGCGACACGGCGCTGGAGCCGACCCGCAGCGGCGTGATCGGCCTGATCTGCGCCGCCATGGGCATCGCGCGCGGCGAGGATATCTCGCGATTTGACGCGATCCGGATGGGAGTATGCGTGGAAAGAGAGGGCCGACCCGAGCGCGACTATCACACCGCGCTCGATGTTATCAAGGCTGATGGAAGCGGAACGGCCACCGGGGTGTCGTATCGGGACTACTTGGCTGACGCGGCGTTCACGGTCGGGTTGCAGCAGCCTGATGGGAAGGGCCTGCTCGAAGAGATCGCTTGTGCCCTGCGCAGTCCGAAGTGGGTCCTGTTCCTGGGACGGAAGGCGTTCCCCTTAGCAGTTCCGCCGCTCGGGCCTCACGGTTCCCCGGTACCCGGGACCCTGGAGCAGCACCTGCTCCAGGGAGACTCCGGCAAGCGCGTGATCCTGGAGGCACCTGACGGCGAGCGAACACAGTACGACTGGCCTCTCTGCTTCGGCAGGCGTCAGTTCAAGCCGCGGTCTACCCAGACCCACTTTCAGAGCAACGGAGGTCGGCAATGACAACCATGACCACAAGTGCGCGGCTGCAAGAGCCGGCGATGAGGACGGGAGCTACGCCTCCGCTCTACCTCTCTCGACTCCTCCTCAACCCCCGCTCGCGCCAGGTGCAGGCCGAGCTGCGCGATCCTTACCAGATGCACCGGACGCTTTGTAAGGCGTTCGGCGATGGGCCCGGGGAGCTAGGCGCCTCCCGGTGTCTGTTCCGGGTGGAAGAGGGCTGCGCGAGCGTGGTTCCGGTGCTCGTCCAGTCGTTGGCGCTACCGGACTGGGGCCGGCTGACGGTGAGTGAAGGCTACCTGGGCGTCGAGGCGGAGTGGAAGGCCTTTGCACCGACCTTCGTCGGCGGCCAGCGGCTGCGCTTCCGCCTCCGCGCGAACCCTACCCTCCGTCGGAGCGAGGCCGTGGCGAAGATGGGGAAGCGCATCGGCGTGTATGGGGAGGGTGCGCAGCGGGCCTGGTTGGCGCGGAAGGGAGAGGCGGGCGGGTTCGCGGTGGTAGACTGCCGCGTCATAGATGGCGGACACGTCGTCTGCCGGCGCGGGGGCGACGGGCCTCCGCAGCGGCATCTGTGTGTCACGTATGATGGCCTGCTGGAGGTCACCGATCCCGACCGGTTCCTCTCCGCCCTCGCCTCCGGCATCGGCTCAGCCAAGGCCTTCGGCTTCGGCCTGCTGTCGGTCGCACGCGTGTAGCCCGGAATCGGGCGGCCCCCCCTGCGGGGACTTGAACTTTGACAACTGAATACCGTCTCGGTCCTGTGATCCCGAGGAGACCCAGGGCCGTCAGATCGACGCCAAAGTGCGGAACAAAAGAAGCAGAGGTGGACTCTCTGAGGGGGCAGCTATGAACGACCTGCATCAACTCCCTAAGTTCCGCGATGCCCTGTCGTTTCTCTATCTGGAACACGTGCGCATCGAGCAGGACGAGAAGTCAATCGCATTCTGGGATGCCGATGGCAAGACGCCGGTTCCGGTGGCAGGGCTCTCAGTGCTCATGCTTGGGCCTGGCACGAATATCACCCACGCCGCCATCCGGGCGCTGGCAGATAACAACTGCCTGGTCATCTGGTGTGGTGAGCAGAACGTTCGCTTCTACTCCTTCGGCATGGGCGGCACGCGGAGTGCTGCGGCTCTGCTGCGCCAGGCTCGGCTCGTGAGCGATGAGGCGCTCCGTCTGGAAGTGGTGAAACGCATGTACCGCATGCGGTTCCACCACAAGCTTGCTCCGGACCTCACTGTGCAGCAACTCCGCGGCATGGAGGGAATCAGGGTAAGGGAAGCGTACGCCCGAGCTAGCCGCGAGTCTGGCGTGCCCTGGAGCGGGCGCAACTACAATCGGACCGACTGGCGCGCGACCGATCCAGTGAATAGGGCTCTCTCTGCCGCCAACTCTTGCCTCTATGGCGTCTGTCACGCGGCCATCCTGTCGGTCGGGTACAGCCCCGCTCTCGGGTTTATCCACACCGGAAAGCAGCTGTCGTTCGTATACGACATCGCCGACCTCTACAAGGTGGAGCTGACGATCCCCCTCGCTTTCCGCATAGCGGCCGGCGATCCGCAGGAATTGGAGCGACAGGTGCGGCTACAATGCCGCGATGTCTTCCGGGAGAGCCGGCTCATCCCGCGCATCATCCCCGACATCCGGCACGCGCTTGGAGACGAGGGCGATGACGAAGTCTTCGCGCCCGACGAAGACCCGGCGCTGCCCACTGACTTGTGGACTCCAACCGGGGAACTGGTGACTAATCCGGTACCTGCACCTGCGTCCGATCAAGACGAGGAGACCTCACCATGGTCATCATGATCCTGGAAAGCGTGCCACCAAGCCTCCGCGGGGAGATCACCCGCTGGATGATCCAGCCGAAGGCAGGGGTCTTCGTTGGCAAGGTCTCAGCAATGGTCCGGGACAAGCTTTGGGAGAAGATTCGCCGAGCAGCCAAAGGCGGCAGCGGCATTCTGCTCCATGCGAGCAATACGGAGCAGGGGTTCGCTGTGAGGACGTTCGGGGACCCGAGCCGAGAGCTGATAGACATAGAGGGCATCATCTTGGCCAGAATGCCGCAGAAGGGCTAAAATGGCAGTGTGCTCCCCACGCGTGTGGGGGTGAACCGTGGGTAGCCCTCGCCCCCTCCGCATCGGAGTCGTGCTCCCCACGCGTGTGGGGGTGAACCGATACGGGTGGCCACCATCGCCCCGAGGACTGGGTGCTCCCCACGCGTGTGGGGGTGAACCGCGAAATGGACGGTCCCCGCGGCCGCCTTGGTGGTGCTCCCCACGCGTGTGGGGGTGAACCGGTGCAGCGGGGCCTGGCAGGGTATGGTCCGGTGTGCTCCCCACGCGTGTGGGGGTGAACCGCCCCGCTTGCGGCCCCGGGTGCAGAGGTCGATGTGCTCCCCACGCGTGTGGGGGTGAACCGTGATCTTCCGCAAACCGCTGGTAGTGGCGGTAGTGCTCCCCACGCGTGTGGGGGTGAACCGATCACGGAGCTGGCCTTTCCGGATGTGGTCTCGTGCTCCCCACGCGTGTGGGGGTGAACCGTTCACGATGCCGATGGCATCCCACTTGCCCGCGTGCTCCCCACGCGTGTGGGGGTGAACCGCAGCCAGCTCCTCGATGTCCTTGCCTCGGTACGTGCTCCCCACGCGTGTGGGGGTGAACCGGT
>Ga0315307_1000184_pt1 | contig 25467 bp, 19 predicted proteins | sample TDP2_MG_FD_203079 | JGI IMG/M metagenome (GOLD analysis project Ga0315307, IMG submission 203079) | Freshwater sediment microbial communities from Lake Towuti, South Sulawesi, Indonesia - TDP2 | ecosystem: Environmental > Aquatic > Freshwater > Lake > Sediment | place: Indonesia: South Sulawesi...
AGGGTAAGACCCCTGATGCAAGAGAACCCCTCAGAAGGGCCCTGGACGCTCTCGTAAGGAGTCTCTTGAATCATGGTCTGTCACCATGATTGAAGAGACTCTGTAGCAATCACTTTGCACCTGACCTGGCAGGGCCTCTGCACCTACAGGGGCAAGCTGATCGGTCGGCCCTCCTCGATAGAGCGGCAAGTGGCCTCGGCCAGCTCGATCGCCGCCCGGGCGTCTCGCGCGGTGACGACAGGTGGCTCATCCCGCAGCACCCAGCTCACGAACGAACTCAGCTCCCAGTCCAGGCCGACCGGGCCGTCGCGCCCCTCTGCTCTCAAAGGCTCGGGCTCCCCGCCCTTGCGCTGAACCGTCCCCGTGCCCCACCCAGGACCAAACCAGAGTGTGCCCCGCGGGCAGATCAGCAGGCCGTGATACTCGGACGGGCCCACGCACCCTGCATGCAGATGGCCGACCGCGCCGGAGCGGAAACGGAGGTTCACCAGGTAGATGTCGTGGTAGTCCACCTCCTGGGCGATGAAGCGGCCGCCGTAGGCGCTGACTTGCTCGACCTCGCCGCACAGGTGGCGCATCAGGTCCAGCTCGTGCACATTCACCTCGAACAGAGGCCCGCCCGACAGCTCCCGCCGCCTCCGCCAGCCTGTGGTGAGCGGCCGCTGGAGCCGCCTGATGTGGACGCAGACTGGCGCCCCGAGCTCGCCCTCTCGCGCCAGCTCGGCGATCCGCCAGAAAGGGAACATCAAGCGCAGCACGTGGCCCACCATCAGCTTGACCCCGGCCGACTCAGTCGCTTGGATCATGGCATCGCAGTCGGCCACGCTCAGCGCCATCGGCTTCTCGCAGAACACGTGCTTGCCCGCCGCGGCCGCGGCCAGGGTCACCTCCTTGTGCAGGTAGTTGGGCGTCGCCACGATCACTGCGTCAAGCTCCGGCTGCGCCAGCAGGTCCGCGCAGGCCGGGTAAGCTTGCGCGCCATAGGCTTCCGCGGCCTGTTGTCGCGCTTGCTCCACAGGATCTGCTACCGCGACCAGGCGCGCTTCTCCCATCTTGCTCAGCGAATCGGCCAGCGCGCGGCCCATCCCGCCGCAGCCGATCAGCCCAACCGACACTGCTGTCATGACAGTCACTCCGTACTTGTGCGAGTTCTCAGTCGTCAAACGCTGTGGCTTCGCCGGCCACCGCGAAGCTCCTCGCCTGCGCGCGGCTCGCAGAGCGGGAAGGCCGGGGCGGCGGCCTGTCGGCCGCCGCCCCTGGGCCGCGGAGGCGAGGCAGAGACAGCCGCTCACAGCGAATCCACCAGGCTCTTGTCCAGTCCGTGCCCGCTGACCGACTTCACCACCCACTCCTTGCGCCACAGGCCGCTCCAGCCGCGCCGCTCCTTCCTGAACTGCACCTCCAGCCTCATCGGCCACGGGATCGCTTCTCCCCCTTCGGATACCACCACCTCGGCGTCGAAACGTCCGACTGCCTTCTCTCCGGCCACCTGGATGTCGGCGCTGTTGATGGTCACCTCCACTTTCCGCGCCTCCAGCGCCAGCCGCCGCGCCAGGTAGAGCACCTCGGCGCGGGTCAGCCCCGAGTCGTCGCGGTAGTCCTGGGCCACACAGCTCATGATCTCGCCCACCGATCTGTTCTCGAAGCCGTGCTCCGCCCTCGCCACCAGCTCTTCGAGCCGCTCGCGGTCTGAGGGGCGCGGCTGGAGCAGCCACCACCCCACTGCCCCGGCGAGCGCGAGCGCGACCAGTATCCTGCCGGTCTGCCGTGTGAAGCTGCCTGCCATCGTCATTGCGTCCTCCTTTCTGCCTCTCTCTTGAGCCAAGGTGCGTCACGCTTGCGCGTGCGCGGCGCCTCTCACAGCCGGTCCGGCCTGCTCTCGCGCGAGCGGCCGCGCCGGCCGCCTGCCGAAGCCGTCCAGCACCATCTCGAGCAGGGGAGAGAAGCTGCGCACCCGCTTGGCGCGGATCGCCAGGCTCCACAGCGGCTCGCACTTCTTCCACGCTCCCGTGTAGGCCAGGTGCCGCACCCGGGCGAGGAGGCCCGCCTTCCTCCCCGCGCTCCTCAGTATCGAGCCCCACCGGTAGAACTCCCGGTAGGCCCACCAGTAGCCCGCCTCGAGTTGCTGGGGCGTCATCCGGGCGGGCCGGAACACCGCGTGGCGGGTGTCGTAGAGGTCCCAGTTCCAGGTGGTGATCCGCCTGCTCGCGGCCAGGCGCTGGAACAGAGCCGTCCCCGGATAGGGGGTGAGGACGTGGAAGGTCGCCGTCTCGATCCCCTGCCTGATGGCCCACTCGACGGTGCGTGGGAACACGGTGTGGTCGTCTTCGTCCATCCCGAAGACGAAGCTGGCATTGATCATCACCCCGGCATCATGCAGCCGCCGGATGGCGGTCTCGTAGTTGCGGTTCAGATTGTGGTGTTTGTGCTGAGCGCGCAGGTTCTCTGCGCTGAGGGTCTCGAAGCCGATGAACAAGCTCCGCAGCCCCGCCTCCACCGCGGCTTGGAGCAGCTCCCCATCGAGCGCCGACTGCACCGTCGCGCCCGCCTGCCACACCCGGCCCATCCCCCGCATCGCTCTGAACAGCGCCAGCGCGAACTGCCGATGGCCGAAGAGATGGTCATCCAGGAAGTAGAGGTGGCGGCCGGGCAGGCTCTCGATCTCAGCTAGCGCGCGCTCCACCGTCTGCGTGTAGAACGACTTGCCCCCGCGGAAGAAGGCCCCGTTGTAGCAGAAGTCGCACCGGTGCGGGCAGCCCCGCGACACCACCAGCGAGTTCGGGGCGAGGTAGAGATGCCGCTTGATCAGGTCTCTGCGCACTGGGGGCTGACCCACCAGGGTGCGCGCCGTGGACTGGTAGACGCGGCCCGGCCGACCCGCGCGCAAGTCCGCCAGGAACTGAGGCCAGGTGTCCTCGCCCGGGCCCAGGAAGATGGTGTCTGCGTGCTGGGCCGCCTCCTCCGGCAGTGAGGTGACGTGCACCCCGCCCAAGGCCACGTGCACTCCCCGGCTGCGATAGTCGTCGGCGATCCGGTAGGCCCGCCGGGCGGAACTGATGTACACTTGAATGCCGACCAGATCGGGGTCGTCGTCCAGGCGCAGCCGCTCCACATGCTCGTCCTCGATGGCCACCTGATCGTCATCTCTCAGGTAGCCGGCAAGTGTCGCCAGCCCCAGCGCCGGGAACAGCGAGTACTTGATCGGCCGCCAGTGGCGGCTTCTCACATCGGTCACAGCGGGCAGGATCAGCTTGACTCTCATCGTCGTCCTCTCCCTCCGCGGGTCGAAGGTGACTGCGAGCTCAGCTTCATGGTAAGCTTAGGGGAGAGGACGCCCGACCCACTGAGACCACTATTTCGCGCACCTGAGTGCTTGACGAGCTGTCCCTGTTTGCGGCTTCCTGGTACTGAGACATGGGGGAGGCACGGCCATGGTCGAGCTGTTGCTGGTGGAGGACAATCAGCGGCTGAGGCAAGCCCTGAAGATGGGCCTGGAGGCCCTGGGTGAGGTGCGAGTGGTTCACGACTGCGACGCCGGCGAGGCCGCTCTGGACTACTGCCTCTCCCACCGGCCCCAGGCGATCCTGATGGATGTGCAGCTCGCCGGGGAGATGAATGGCATCGAGGCCGCGGTGGCGATCCGGCGGGAGTTCCCCCGCCAGCCGGTGGTGTTCTACTCGATCCAGGACGATGACGCTTACTACCGCGCCTTCCGCAGCTCCGGCATCCTGAGCCACTACGCCTATGTGCGCAAGTCCAACTACCTGCTCCCGGAGATGATCCTGCCGCTGCTCCAGGACTCAGTGGCGGGCAAGAGTTTCATTGACCCGGAGATCGAGGCCCGGGTGCAGGAGGTCGGCCACAAGGACGCGGAGTCGCCGATGGCCCTCCTCGAGCCCAACGAGCAGGAGGTGGCGCGGATGCTCGCCCGCGGCCTGACCAATGAGCAGATTGCCGCCCGCATGGGCTTCCGCGACAAGCGCACCATCAGCCGCACGAACGGCCAGATCTATGCCGCCTGGGGCCTGAGCGAGTCGGCCACTGATGACAAGATCGCCCGCACCCGGGCGGCCCTCATCGTGCGCGCTGGCCGCCTCATCCGATGGGATGAGAAGGGCGTGCCGCACGTCAGCGATGAGAGAGGGGACTGGGTGGAATGGCGGGGATGATCTCGCAGGTCCGGTTTTTCTACGGCGCGCTGCTCACCCTCTCGCTGTTCAACACCATCCTGCTGCTGTGGCTCGGGCTCACGGTGCTGCTGAATGTGGGGCGGCGCACCTGGGGCGCCTGGCTGGCCGGCGGCGGGCTGGTCGCCGGCGGTTTGTTCTTCATCAGCCACATCGCGGTGCTCGCCCAGAGCGCCGTCGCCGGCCGCCCGCAGATCAGCGCCTGGTGGCCGCTGGGCTGGGTGGCCCTCATCCTCGCGCCTTTCACCTGGTATGTCGCTATGCTCTGGCACACCGGCTACTGGCAGGACCGGACGTCGGCTCTGCATCGCGAGCATCGGCCCCTGCTCACCCTCGCGACTCTCTTCGCCATCGCCCTGCTCGCCCTGATCACCGTGGCCCGGCCCCTGCCCTCGGCTCTCCAGCTCATGGGCCTCTACTTTGCGGCTACTCCCGCAATCATGGGCATCCCCGCCCTCGTGCTGCTCTATCCGCTCTTCATGACCCTGTGCCTGGCCGCATCGCTCTTCGCGCTCACCCGTCCTGGGCCGACCGGCCACGCCATGCAGGAGCCGGCCCGCCGCCGCGCTCGGCCCTGGCTCATGGCGGCCAGCGGCGCGCTCCTCTCGGTGGATTTCCTGATGGTCTCCCTGCTCGTGTGGCTGGTGCTCTACGGCGGCGCCGACGCGATTGCACTCATCCTCGCCCAGCCTATGTTCGAGGCCTTCTGGCTGGACCTCACCGTGAGCCTGCCGATCACCGCCGCGGTGGCCCTGGTGGGCCAGGCGCTCGTCGCTTACGAGATCTTCACCGGCAAGACCCTCCCCAGGCGAGGCCTCCGCCGCCAGTGGCACAACACCCTCGTCCTCGCGGGAGGCTTCAGCCTGGCCGTGGGCGCGGGCTTCGCCCTCGAGCTTCCTCCCGTCTACGCCGTGCTCCTTGCTACGGTGTTCCTGGCCCTCGCCTTTGCCCTGTTCAGTTGGCGCTCCTACCTGGAGCGGGAGCAGTACATCAACCAGCTCCGTCCCTTCGCGGCCAGCGAGCACCTCTTCGACACCGTGCTCAGGGCCGATGCGCCGGGCCTCTCCGAGGCCGCGGCCCCACTCTTCACCGGCCTCTGCCGCGATGTGCTGGGCGCCAGCTCGGCCTATCTCTTCGCCGCGGGCAGCCTGGCCTCGCTGGTCCAGGCGCCTTTGGTCCATCCCCCGGAAGCAGTTCCGGCCTGTGACCTGAACGAGATGCTGGCTCGCTGCTCGTCACCCGGGGTGATGAGCGTCGCGCTCGAGCCGGCGCGCCATGGCGGCGCCATCTGGGCCGTTCCCCTATGGAGCGGACGCGGCCTCATCGGCGCCTTCTGCCTGGGGGAGAAGCGCGATGGTGGGCTCTACTCGGAAGAGGAGATAGAGATTGCCCGAGCAAGCGGCGAGCGCTTGCTCGATACTATGGCAGGCGCTACCCTGGCCAGCAGGTTGATGGCGCTCCAGCGGCAGCGCTTCGTCGAGACCCAGGTGCTCGATCAGCAGTCGCGGCGCGCCCTGCACGACGAGGTGCTGCCCGGCCTGCACGCGGTGATGCTGGGGCTGAGGGCACAGAGCGACCGGCCCGCCGCGCAGGACCTGCTCGCCCAGCTCGCCGACATCCACAAGCGCGTCTCCGCGCTCATCCTGGAGATGCCCTCCGGTCTGGGCTCGCAAGTGGCCAAGCTGGGGCTGCTGGGCGCGCTGCGGCGCATGGTCGAGAGCGAGTTCCTGCGGGAGTTCGACGAGGTCACCTGGCAGATCGAGCCGGAGGCCGAGGCGCAGTCCCAGGCCATCCCGCCTCTCACCGGTGACGTCGTCTTCTATGGGGCCAAGGAGGCGATCCGCAACTCTGCCCGGCACGGCCGCGGCCCCGGCCGCTCTCGTCCCCTCCGCCTATCCATCGCCGCGGCCTGGCGAGAGGGGCTGGAGATCACCATCGCGGATGACGGTGTAGGGCTGGCAGCAGCCCCGCGCTCCGGCCCCGCCGGCGGCCAGGGCCTCGCCTTGCACAGCACCATGATGGCTGTGATCGGCGGGTGGCTGGGCACCAGCAGCCGCCCCGCCGGGGGCACGACGGTGACGCTCTTCCTGCCTCAGCAGAGCTGGTCCGAGCGGACCTCTGCTCAGCCCTGAGCCTGCCCCGTCACTCCTTCGGCGTGCGGAGGTCGAGGAAGGGGACCATGTCGGTCGTGTACTCGCGCCGCGTGACGAAGCGCGTCCGACCCTCGGCCAGCTCGCGATTGGTCTGGGGGTGGGTGCGCGGTGCCACCGCCTCCTCCACCACGTGGTAGGGAGGAGCCAGCTTGAACGGCTTCGCCTCCGGCCGGCCGATGAGCGACATCGCCTGGTCCATCCCCGCTCGGATCAGCTCGCGGCAGCGCTCCGGGGCCTTCAGGCGCGCGCCCTCTCGCGCCAGGCCGGTCTTCACCGCGACCGCGACGATGTGGTCGCCGAGCAGCTTCCTCGCCTCCCGGCAGCCCGCCTCATCGCTGGAGATGAACACCACCGGGATATCGAAGTGGCCCGCGAGCAGGGCGGCCTGGCCGATCTCCCCCATCTCGACCCCGTTCACCGAGTAGCAGTGCACCTCGTAGCTCTGAGTGTGCTCGAGAACCCCGTTCGGGGTGCCAGCCATCGCATGGAAGCCGACCAGGGCCATCCCGTCGAACGACTCGTCGAGCGGGATCCAGCTTCGGTATCCGGTGCCAATGATGTACTCGGCCTCGGGATGGAGCTCGCTCACCACGAAGTTCCGGCCGCTGCCGTGGCCGTCCCAGACCACCACTTGATCGCAGCCACCCTCTTTCGCGCCCTGCACCGCTGCGTTCACCTCCCCGGTGAGCAGGCGCCGCGCCTCCTGGTGGTAGTCGTAGTAGGGATCAGTCGGCGTGCGATTCGTGTGTGTCTGGTTCTGATCGTGGATGCCGCCGACGCCCTCCATATCCGTCGCGATCATGATCTTCATGTGCTCTTCTCCTCCGACCTGCGCGCCCGCGCCTGCCGATGACACTGGTCCGTGTACTCGCTGGGCCTCATCCACACCACGCGATCTCCCAGATGCTTCCTGATGCGCGCGATCACCTGGGTGAAGGCCTTCCATCCCACTCCCGTGGCGGGGTTGAGGCCCTGCCAGTGGGCATAGAACAGGCAGTATGGCGCGCTGGCGCGCACCAGCTCGACGATGCGCCCCGACTCGCCGTCCTCGGTGATGTAGTAGTCCGCGTCCACGTGCTCGGGGTTGTTTTCCCAGATGCCGAACCGGTCGCGCGCGTTGGGCGGGAAGTCGTAGACTCCGTACCCGCCCTCGCCCGCCATCAGCTTCAACTCCGTGTGCTCCGACAAGGTGAAGCAGGGCACGGTGGGGCCGCGGAACCTCCCCGCCTTCGCCAGGTTCAGCAGCGCCTTCCACACGTTCGGGTTCACTCCGTACTCAGGGCCCTGGCGCAGCTTCGCATATCCCTTCTCGCACGCCTCGCACGAGCACCCCGGCCAGGTGACCCCGCTGAAGCGCACGCCAATCCGCTCTCCCTCTGCGAGGATGTGCCCGAAGTACGAGTGGTAGGCGTCCAGCGACACCTCAGGCTCGTGCAGCCAGAGGCCCTCGTGCACCGCGCCCTCTGGCACACAGCCCTTCGCGAAGTCGAACAGCCCACCGTGTGTCATCAGCTCCATGTGTGCGTCAACCCCGCACTCGAAGGCGCGGTGGAGCTGCTCGATGTAGGCTCGCTGAAGGCCTGTGGTCGGCCGGCTCAGCAGCCCATAGGTCCCCGCGCCAGACCCGAGTATCACGCTCGACTCACCCTTGATGCCCTCCGCCGATACGTAGTCGAGGAACGTCTTGAACGCATCGGCCGGCCGGTCATATGGGCTGGTGTCGTCGAGGTAGAACGAAAGCACCGTCCTCCCCATGGTATCCTCCGTCTGAGTGACCTGGCAGAGGCACGCTACCGCCTCACCAACACATACCACCCCGCGGCAGGGCCACCTCTAGCCCCCGAGGCGCCTCTACCGCTCCCCGCAGACGACCTCGTGACCGGCTGCGACGCCGTGCCATCCGGACCCGCCGGCTGCTCCTCCCGCACCTTCCACCCGCGCGCTCTCTTCACTCGGCCTGCGGGTACTGCTTGGCCATCTCCAGGAACCTGGGGTACTCGCCCTCGAGCATGTGGTAGCAGTGCTCCTCGCTCGGGAACGCGCCGCTGCGCACCTCCTGGCAGTACTGCTTCATCGCCGCAATGATGGTCTCAGCGACATGGCAGTAGCGCTTGACGAACTTCGGCGTGAACGCCTGGAACTGGCCGATCAGGTCGCTCACAATCAGCAGTTGCCCATCGCAGTGCATCCCGGCGCCGATGGAGAGCACCGGGATCGCCAGGCGCTGGGTGATGAACTTGCCCACCTCCGGCGGCACCGCCTCCAGGAGCAGCATGTGCACCCCGGCCCCCTCCAGCGCCAGCGCGTCCTCGATCAAGGCCCGGGCCGATTCCGCAGTGCGGCCCTGGGCCTTGTGCCCGCCGAGCTGGCCGGAGCTCTGCGGGGTCAGGCCGATGTGTCCGATCACCACTATCCCCGCGTCCAGAAGGCCGCGCACCATGGGGAGGACCCGCCGGCCGCCCTCCAGCTTGATCGCATCCGCTGACGCCTCCTTCAGGAAGCGCCCGGCATTCTCGATCGCCTTCTCGACGGATGACTGATAGCTCAGGAACGGCATGTCGCCCACGACGAAGGTGTCTGGCGCGCCCCGGCGCACCGCCTCGCAGTGGACGATGCACTGATCCATCGTCACTGGGATGGTGCTCGAGTACCCGTAGACGCACATGCCCAGGGAGTCGCCCACCAGGATCATGTCCAGGCCCGCCGCTTCCGCGAACTGCGCGGTCGGGTAATCGTAGGCCGTGATCCAAGTGATCTTCTCTCCGGCCTGCTTCATCTGCTGGAAGTCGTGGATCATTTTCTTTGCCATCTCGCATCTCCTCCGCCCTGGGCTGACGCGCCTGCTCGCTGCGCCCATCTGCCCGGCCTTCGTCTCCGCAGCAATGATGCCCTTCCGCTCGGGGGCGCTCACACCGCGCGCGGGAGAGCAGGGAGCGGCACGCTCCGCAGCGAATCGCGGCCGCGATCCCAGAACCCTGCAGGCAGCAGGCCAGCCCGTTCAGGAGTTGGGAAATGAGCAAGCCGATCCGTCTCGCCGAGAATCCGCCGGCTGAGCCCGGCGCGCCGACCGTGGGCGTCTTCGCCACCTGTGACCCGCGCATTAACGAGCCCTCTCGCCGGCGGGCCGGGAACATCGTGGAGATGGTGGCGAACGTGATCGCCCAGGGGGTGAAGCTCCCAGATGGCAATCCGGTCCGCGTCGTCTACACTCCCGTCCTGGTTGATGGGGAGCGCCAGGCCGACGCGGTGGCGCGCCAGTTTGGCGCCGAGGGCGTGGACATCCTGGTGTGCGCGCCCGACACCTGGGCCTTCCCCCAGCTCGGCCTCATCTCGCTGCTCTCTCACTTCCCCGAGGACACGCCCATCAACCTCACCTGCGGCAACAGCGGCCCCAAGCCGGGGGTGGTCTTCACCCATGCTGCCGGCGGGGCCATCTCCCAGTACGGCCGCCTGGTCCATATCAACGTCGGCACCTGGCCGGACACGGGCGAGCGGCCCGAGATGACCGAGCCCACCGCGGCCGCGCTCCTCGACTGGACCTTCGCGGCAATCACCCGCCAGGCCCTCAAGGGCCGGCGTGTGGTGATCCTGGGCCATGACTCGATGGGCATGGAGACCGCGCTGGCGCACATCCTCCCGACCCGCCGCACCTTCGGCCTCGAGATCACCCGACTCGACATGAAGCTGCTCTCCGATATGCTCCAGAAGCAGGCCTACGACCGCCGCGAACTGAGCGCGCTGCGCGCCTGGCTGGACAAGGTCGTCGGCCCTCGCATCGAGCTGCGCGATGAGGCCGACCGGACGCGGTTGGATCAGAGCCTGGCCATGTACCTGATCACCCGCGACCTGATGCGCGACCTCAACGCGGTGGGCGGTGGGTTCATGAGCCAGCTCGAATGGGGCTCCGACCGGCGCGGCATTCCGCTCCCCGTGGCCGATATCATGGAGTCTCTCTTCAACTCCACCTTCGACCACAATGGGCCGAAGCCACCCCTCCCCTACGCCACTGAGGCCGATGTGCAGGGCCTGCTCACCATGCTCTTCTTCACCTACCTGAGCGGCGGCAGTCCGCCGCTGTTCATGGACTTCCGCAAGGTCTGGGAGCCGTGGGAGATCAACCGCCTCGCCGAGCAGATCGGCGTCCCGAAGACCCTGGAGCCGGATGGCCTCTGGCGCAGGCGCGGCCTGGTGGATGGCGACAACTCCGGCAGCGCGGCCTTCGACTGGGCGGCCCAGCCCGGCGCCTCCGTCGAGGAGATCATGGCCCGGGTCTCCCTGCCTCTGGCCGATCCCGGCTACTTTCCCGGCCTGGGCAACTCCGTCACTTTCGTCTCGCCCGGCGGGATCGAGGGAATCGCGGGGCGCATCGCCTACAGCGCGGCCTCGAACCTGTTCTCCCTAGTCTGGGACGAGGCGGTCACAGCCGAGCTCCCGGACAAGCTCGCCCAGGCGGTCTGCAACACCTCGACGCCCACGTGGCCCCACACCTTCGTGGTGCCGAAGCACGCCACCATGGGCGAGTACAAGCAGTACGCGCCAGCCAACCACTTCCACATGACCTGGCAGCTCAAGCCGGCCCGCCTGGAGTACTGGATGGACCTGGCGAACGTGCTCTCAGTCACGCCCTGGCAGGCCAGGCCGGAGTACGTCGAAGGCGTTGACCGTCCCCTCCCCCTATTCTACCTCCTCAACGGCGGCGAGACCACCACCAAGCTCATGCGCGCCAAGTGAGCTTGCGCGGCCCGCTCTGTGGGAGCCCGCCCCTCCGGGCGACGCGGTGCGGATAGGCAACGCCTGCGCTACCCCCGCGGCAACTGCCGCTGCCGCCAGAAGGAGTAGATCGCGGGGACGATCTCCAGGGTGAGGATGGTGGAGGTGATCACCCCGCCGATCATGGGCGCGGCGATGCGGCGCATCACGTCCGCGCCCGACCCGTGAGCCCACATCAGTGGCAGCAGCCCCAGGAGGATGCACATCACGGTCATGATCTTGGGGCGGATGCGCTGCACCGCTCCTTCGGTGATCGCGTCGAAGAGGTCCTGCAAGCTGTTCATCCGGCCTTCCCGCTGGTAGCGATGGAAGGCTTCGTCCAGGTAGACGATCATCACCACACCGGTCTCGGCCGCCAGACCCGCGAGCGCGATGATCCCCACCCACACCGCGGCCGAGGAGTTGTACCTCAGCAGGAACAGCGTCCACAGGCTCCCCGTCACCGCAAAGGGCAAGGAGAGCATCACGATCGCGGTCTCCGCGGCTGAGTGGAAGTTGAAGTAGAGCACCACCACGATGATGAGCAAGGTCAGGGGCACCACCATCATCAGGCGGTCCCGGACGCGCTGCATGTACTCGTACTGGCCGGTCCACTTGAGGTAGTAGCCCGGCGGCAGTGGCACCCGCTGGCCGACGACCTTCTGCGCCTCCGCGACATAGCTGCCCATGTCCCGGTTCTTGACATAGGCAAGGACCCAGCCGGTCAGGGCTCCCGCCTCTCCCCGGATCATGTCGGGCCCAGTGGCAATCCGAATGTCGGCCACTTCGGCCAAGGGGATGTGGGCGCCCATCATGGTTGGCACCAGCACTCGCTCCAGCTTGTCCACCTCGTCGCGGAGCTCCCGTGGATAGCGCAGGTTGATGCTGTAACGCTCGCGCCTCTCCACAGCCGTGCCGATGTTCATGCCCCCGATCGCCGACTCGACCTGTCCCAACACCTCCTCCACGGTCAGGCCGTAGCGAGCCAGGTCTGCTCTCCGGGGGACGATATCCAGATACGAGGCGCCCAGGACGCGCTCGACGAAGGCGCTCTCCGAGCCGCGAACATCTCTCAGCGCGGCCTCGATCTTCTCGCCAATCTTCTCGATAACCGCCAGGTCGGGGCCAAAGATCTTGATGCCCAGGGGAGCGCGGATGCCAGTGGTCAGCATATCTATTCTGGTCTTAATGGGCCACTGGAGGCCGCCCTTGGTGGTTCCGGGGAGGGTGAGTGCGGCGCGGAACCGGTCCAGCAGCTTCTCCCAGGTCATGCCGGGCCGCCATTCGGATTGAGGCTTGATCAGAACCGTGGTCTCCACCATGCTCAGGGGCGCGGGGTCGGTGGGAGTGTCCGCCCGGCCTACCTTGCCCAGGACGCGGTCCACCTCGGGGAAGGACCGGAAGATCTTGTCCTGCACCTGGAGCAGCTTGAGGGCCTCTGTGGGCGAGACGCCGGGCACAGTCACCGGCATGTAGAGGATATCGCCCTCGTTCAGCTCCGGCATGAACTCCGAGCCGATGCGCCTCGCGATGGGGAGACAGGACCCGACCGCGACCACCGCGATGAGGATGCTGAACACTCGCCGTCGGATCAGGGCGTGCACCCAGGGGCGGTAGAGCCGCTGCAGCCAGATGCTGATGAGATGCTCGCTCTCCGGACGAATCCGGCCCCGCATCAGCGCCACCATGAGCATGGGGGCCAGGGTGATGGAGATGAGTGAGGCCGAGAGCATGGAGAAGGTCTTGGTGTAAGCAAGCGGCTTGAACAGCCGGCCCTCCTGGGCCTCCAGGGTGAAGATGGGCAGGAACGAGACCGTGATCACCAGCAGGGAGAAGAACATGGGCCGGCCGATCTCCTTGCAGGCCCCGATGATCAGCTCCTTGCGGCTGCCCTCCTCGGGCGCGTGCTCCAGGCGTTTGTGCACGTTCTCGATCATCACCACGGCTTCGTCCACCATCACCCCAATGGCGATGGCGATCCCGCCCAGAGACATGATGTTCGAGGTGAGGTGCATGTAGTACATGGGGATGAAGGACATGATGACCGAGATGGGCAGGGTGATGATGGCGCGCATGGCGCTGGGCAGGTGCAGCAGGAAGATGACGATCACCAGGCTGACGATGATGCTCTCCTCGATCAGCGTCCTGCGCAGGGTGGCAATGGAGCGCAGGATCAGGGAAGAACGGTCGTACACCGGGATCAGCTCGATCCCCTCTGGCAGCGATGGCCTGATCTCCTCGACGCGCCGTTTGACCCGTTGGATGACCTTGAGGGCGTTCTGTCCATACCGCATCACCACGATGCCGCCCACCACCTCGCCTTCGCCATCCAGCTCGGTGATGCCGCGCCTCTGGTCAGGACCTAGCTGGACGGTGCCGACATCACCCAGCAGCACCGGCGTGCCCCGACCGTCGGTTCCCAGAGAGAGCAGTTCGAGGTCGGTGGTGGACTTGACGTATCCCCGCCCTCGCACGATGTACTCCCGGCCGGAGAACTCGATGCTGCGGCCGCCCACATCCCTGTTGCCCGCGCGGATCGCCATCATCGCCTTCTCCAGGGGGATGCCATAGGCGACCAGGGCGTTGGGGTCAATCGTCACCTGGTACTGCTTCTGGAAACCTCCGAAGCTGGCCACCTCGGCCACGCCCGGAACGCTCTGAAGCGAGTACCTGAGATACCAGTCCTGGTAGGCGCGCAGTTGACCCAGGCCGAGCTTCGACTTCACTCGGATGGGTTGGCCCGCGTAACGACCGGGATCAGCGGCGTACTGGGCGAGGCACCTCCTGGAGTCGAAGAAGAGCATCTTGCCGTTCTCCAGGAGGTAGTGCTTGGACAGGCGGGTGGTGACCTTGCCATCTACTGGGCAGACCGGCTTCTCAACTAGCGCGTACTCATACACCCAGCCCACGCCACTCGCATCTGGACCTATCCGGGGCGCCACCTCCGGCGGGAGCCGGCCCTGCACCTGGCTCAGGTACTCCAGCACCCGGCTGCGAGCCCAGTAGATGTCGGTGCCGTCCTCGAAGATGACGTAGACAAAGGACATCCCGAACATGGACTGGCCCCGGACAGCCCGCACCCGCGGCGCCCCCAGGAGGCTGGTCACGATTGGGTAGGTGATCTGGTCCTCGACGAGATCCGGGCTCCGGCCCATCCACTCGGTGAAGACTATCACCTGGACATCGGAGAGATCGGGAATGGCGTCCAGGGGGACGTTCCTGATCGCCCACACCCCCCAGGCGACCATGACCCCCACCAGCAGTATCACGAAGAACGGGTTGCGGGCGCAGTAGTCTATGATCCGGTTAACCACCCGCTCGCTCCCGCAGCCTAACCACCATGGCCCACATGCGCGCCGGCGGCCGGCCTCTCGCCAGGCCCGCGCAATGCCTCAATCGCGGCCTGGAAGCGGCTCTCCGAGTCCACGAGGAAGTTGGCGCCAGTGACCACCTTCTCGCCCTCTTTCATCCCGGAGAGCACCGGATAGTAGCCGCTCGCGCGCGGCCCAAGAGTCACTTCGCGAGGCACGAAGGTCCCCTCGTGCTCTTGCACGAACACGACTTTCCTGGCACCAGTGTCAATCACCGCGCTCTCGGGCAGAGCCAGCTGCTCGGACTGCGGCACCATGATCTCCACGTCGCCATACATCTCTGGCTTCAGGCTAAGGCTCGGGTTGGCAAACTCCAGCCTGGCCTTCAAGGTCCGCGTCATCGCCTCCACCGTGGGGTAGACGTAGGTCACTCGGCCCCGGAAGACCGCGCCGGGGTCTGCCTCTACAGTGAAAGCCGCAGGCTGGCCCACCTTGACCAGTGAGGCCTCGTACTCGTAGATGGTCGCTTCTACCCATATGTGGGAGAGGTCGGCCAGCTTGTAGAGAGTCATCTCGGGGATCACCCTCATGCCAGCCACCACCATCTTCTCCATGATGTAGCCGGTGGCGGGAGCGTGGAGCGTCAGCGTCTGTCGGACTCGGCCGGTGCGCTCCAGGTCCCGGATCTGGTCCTCCGTGATATCCCAGAGGCGCAGCCTCTCCCGCGCCGACATCACCAGCGTCTCGCCGCTCTCGCGCACCTCCGGGAATGGGCTCTCCTCCATTCGCTTGCGGGACCGCAGGGCCACCAGGTATTCCTGCTGGGTGCTCACCAGCTCGGGGCTGTAGATGGTCAGCAGAGGCTGGCCCTTGCGCACCATCTTGCCCGTCTGATCCGCGTATAATCGGTCCACCCACCCCTCGATCTTGGTGTGGATATCGCTGAGCCGCGACTCGTCCACGATGACGCGGCCCGCGGTGCGCACAGCTCGATGCATGGGCCGACGCCTCACCGTCTCAGTGACCACCCCGATCAGTTGCTGATGCTGGGGATCTATGTACACCACGCCGTGACCTTCGATCCCCTTCTCGGCTTCCTTGGCGGCGCGTTCCGCGCTCTTTGCCGCTGCCGCCTCAACCGGCACCAGATCCATGCCGCAGATCGGGCACCGTCCCGGCTCCGGGCGCACAATCTGGGCGTGCATGGGGCAGGTCCAATACTGATCGGCCGTTGCGGCCGCCGCGGGGCGATGCCTGTGCCGATACAGGCCGTACCCCACCGCGGCCCCCACGACCACGACCAGCGTCAGGACCGCGACCAACCAGGCCCGCGCGGCCTGTGTCTCAATGCGAGATGACATTCGCACCCTCTATCCCCCCGACATGCCCGAAGCAGGGGCACCGCCCATGCCGGCTCCGCTGGCCCCACCAGACATGGCGCCCATGCCGGCGGAGGGGCCGGCCGTGGGGGCCATGGCGGCCACCGGGGCCACGCCGACTGCTGCCATCGGCAGCGCTTGCAGCGCGCCGCTCGCTTGGTATTCGAGCTCGGCCAGGCTCTGCTCGTGCTGCCTCAGCAGTTGCGCGCGCTCGAGCTGGAGATTGTACAGGTTGAGCTGATTGGCCAGCAGGCTCAACGCGTCAGTTCGCCCCGCGACATAGGCTGACCGAGCGGCCGCCACCGCCCCCTCGGCCTGGGGCAGCAGGCCGGTCTCGACCAAGGAGAGCTGCTCCTCAGCTCGCTTCACCTCGATGACCACTTCCGCGAGCTGACTGGGGATGGCGTTCAGCAGCGCCTGTAACTGCTGCTGGTCGGCGGTTCGTTCGGCCTCCGCGGCCCTCACCTCGGCCTCGTGCACCTTGCGATTCAGCATCGGCAGGTTGATTGCGAGCGCGGCTCCCCACATGTCGGTGCCATTCATCGGCTCCATCTCTACCGGCTCGCGGACCATGTATCGGAACGACAGACCGTAGTCTGGCTTCCGCCACTGCTGCGCCAGGTTGAGCGCGGCCTCTGCCTGCGCCACCCTGGTCTGTGACTCGCGCAGCACGGAGTTGTTCTCCCACAGATACTGGGCAGAGGTCCTCTCGGTGGAGAGTACCGATGGCGACAGCGGCGGCAGTCTCGGGACGACCTCACCTGGCGCACGATAGAGCATCCGGTTGAGGCGCGCGGCGGCGGCAGCGCGCTGTCTGCGGAGTGCCACTACAGCGTCCAGCATCCGCGAGAGCTGCACCTGGCTCTGGAACACATCCTGCTGCGAGACCTTGCCCGTCCGGTAACGAGACTCGGCCACCGCAAGGATATCCTGGGCCAGCCCTTTGTTCTGCTCCGCAATCACCAGGGCCTCATCGAGATACTGCAAGTCCACGTAGACCTGCCGCACTCCCCGCACGATCCCATTGGCGACACTGGTGTGGCGGGCCCGCAGGGCGGCCGCCTCATCTCTCTGTATCTCAGCGCGCAGCCTCCGCCTGAAGCTTCTCGGGAGCTCCTGGGAGAGCATGATCTCGAAGCCGCTCATGGTGTCCCTGTCGAGGCGGAGGCCGCCACCGGTGGGGAGGTTGGTGAACCCGGCCGAGGCCATGGGGTCAGGTGCGGCCCCTGCCGTGGTGATACGCGCCTCGGCCGCCGCTATCCGTGCCCGAAGGGCGGCCAGCTCGGCGCTGCGGTCCAGGGCGTTCTCGATCAGGGCTTCCAGCGCGGGTGGGGCTGGCTGCTCGCCCTTGAGCGCCTGCTCCGCCTGCACTCTGCTGCCGGCAAGCAGCACCACTCCTGCGAGGACGTACGCCCATCCCGTGGTCATGGTGGAGCGAAGCCTCCAATGGTCTCTTGTATGAACATGCCGGGCGATAGTTCCCTCCCCAGAACCGGCATCCTGGCTTGGGCCTCCACGCATGGCCCCTGGAGCGCACAAAGGCGGGCCCTGCCGGAGCGGCGCCAGCGCCGCCTCACCTGCAGATCGGTCGGCATGTACCATCTCTACACAAGACGGGTCGCAGGACTGTGAACACGGGCGGAACACATGATGAAGCTTGGGCAAGGACACGACAGGGCTTCGCTGAGGCAGATGAGGGGAAGCGCCCCTACAAAGCGGGGCTCCCCGTTCCTCTCCTCGGCAGTCTGCTCATCGCAGGCCTACGCGCTCGCGGCGGCTTGAAGCCGCCGCGAGCGCCTACCGATAACAAGAGGGGCCCGACCTGGGCCCTGCGGCCACTCGTTAGAACCCCCTAACGGAACCGGGTTGCAAGCTGTATCAGAGCCAACCTGGCGGCTCTCAGCTACGCCGGGAGGAGTTCTGATACAGCCTCTTAGCCAGGCATCAAGCCGAGACCACCACTACATCGTTCCTGTGCAGCGTCTGGTCCAGGCGAGCCCTCCGGCCGTTGATGGTCACCTCCCGCACTTCCTCGTCGAATACGCCTACCTCCGCCAGGAGATCCCGCACTCGCCCCCCATCTGGCAGTGTCACATCCGTGCCTTCCACGCGGATCTTCGAGTTCTTCGCCAGTCTCCCGCGCGCCAGTACTCGCACTCGCACCATCGTCTCCCTACCGCCTCTCTCTGCCGCCCTCGCCCCGGCCCCCAATCTACCCTTCCCAGGACCCTCACTCCCGCCTGACCGCCAGACTCTTGCGCCAGATCAGCTCCAGCACTTGCTGATTCGGGAACCAGCGAACCTCACTCCGGTCCCGCGACGGCGGGACCGGGGCCACTGCGATCCACCCCTCCGCGAACATGGAGATCTCCCCGGTCACCTGCTCGCCAGTAACCAGCTTCAGTTCCCCGTATCCCTTCTGGATGAGTTGCACGCAAGGCTCCTTCCCCGGGCATGTCCAGGCAGGGCATTATACCGGGCTGGCCCGCTGTGTACAACAGCGCGCCACTTCCGGCCACCTGGCCGCTCGCCTGGCAGGGAAAGTCGTGGGCCCCTCCAGAACTACAGAGTGTATCGCAAGAACCCGTTGGGCAGGCCTGTCCTGAGCGCAAGCGAAGGAAGCTTGCCTCCTGCCATTGCTCCCCACAGGGGCGCACAGCGGCGCGCCCCTGTCCGAGGGGGCTTATGCGGTACGCTCTGTAGTGGGGCCATCACTATCTCTGCCTTGCGGGAGGCCGGTATGTCCCATGTTCTGATGGTGGATCTTCGCAGCGACAGTGTCACTAAGGCGACACCGGAGATGCGGCGCGCCATGGCCGAGGCCGTGGTCGGCGACGACGGCCGTGAAGGGGACCCCACCTGCCAGCGCCTGGAGCAGATGGCGGCTGAGCTGATGGGTCAGCAGGCGGGGCTCTTCTGCACCTCCGGAACCATGAGCAATCTGGTGGCGCTGATGACACACCTGCGGCCCGGAGAGGAGGTGATCGCCGAGCGGGAGGCCCACTGCCTGCGCTTCGAGGCCGGAAGCATGGCAGCCATCGCCGGCGGGCTTCCCCGCACTCTCGCCGGCCGGGCCGGCAGGATGGACCTGGATCAGCTCGGGGCCGAGATCCAGCCCGGCAGCCGCCTCCGCCCGCGCACCGCGCTGATCGGGGTGGAGAACACCCACAACCTGGCCGGTGGGACCTGTCTCGACGTTGAATATATGCAGCGACTCTGGGCGCTGGCCGAGAAGCACAGTGTCGCGGTCCATCTCGACGGCGAGCGCATCTTCAACGCCGCCGTCGCGCTCGGCGTGCCCGCGCGGGCGCTCGCGGAAGGCTGCCAGTCAGTCATGTTCGGGCTGAGCAAAGGCCTCTGCGCGCCCTATGGCTCCATGCTCTGTGGGAGCGCCGAGTTCATCGCCCGCGCCCGCGCCATGCGCCAGCGCATCGGCGGCAACGTCCGCCAGATCGGGCACATGGCCGCGGCCGGCATCGTGGCCCTCGAGACCATGGTGGATCGCCTCACAGAGGACCACGCCAATGCTCGCCGGCTCGCGGAGGGCATCGAGCGCATCCGGCCGGGGTGGGTGGACCTGAGCACCGTCCAGACGAACATCGTCTCCGTGGATGTCTCGCCCCTGGGCGTGCCCGCGGCCGAGGTGGTGGCGAAGCTGGAGCAGAGAGGTGTCCGCGGTCTGCCCATTGACGCGCGGCGAGTGCGTTTCGTCACTCACCATGATGTCACCACCGACCAGATAGACTACGCCCTTGATGTTACCTCGGACCTGCTGAGGGTATAACGGGCCTAGGAGACGCCATGTCTGAGCGAGTGACAAGACGTGTTTCTGATCGAGTGGCCTTCATCATCCTGGTGGCCCTGGGAGTCTTTGCCGCCTGGCAGTTGACCTACCACCTCGTGTTCATGGAGCTTCTGCCCATCCGAAGCATGGTCGGGTCGCACCTCATCTCGCTGGTCGCGGAAACGGTGGGGGCCGCGGCCGTGACCATCTTCTTCGTGCGCGCCCTGGCGGAGCGGAACCGGCGGCTGGAGGAGCTTGACCGCCAGAAGCAGGTGTTGGTTGATGCCCTGGTGCACGATCTGCGTCAGCCCCTGACGGCTGTCATCGGAGGGCTCTCCGCCTTGGCTGATCGCGACGATGTGACCGGCGACACCAAGACGCTGATCGGCATCGCAGCGGATGGCTCAGAGTGGCTGCTGCGCATGGTCAGCGATCTGCTGGACGTCGCCCGGCTAGAGGCCGGCCAACCGCTGATCGAGCCACACCCGGTAGCTCCGGGCGAGTTCATCCAGCGGGCCGTGCAGGTGATGGGACCGCTGGCGGCCGAGAAGAACCTGAATCTGACCATCAGTCTCCCCGCCGAGCTGCCGTCGGTGCTTGGCGATTCCGAACGGCTCGGCCGCGTGACCATGAACCTCCTGGGCAATGCTGTGAAGTTCACCGATCCCGGCGGCTCGATCACGGTCGCTGCCCGGCCCGACGCCGAGCGTCGGTTCGTCCTGGTGTCTGTCCAGGACACCGGCATGGGGATCCCGCCTGAGTTCCACCAGCGCATCTTCGGCCGCTTCGCGCGAGTTGATCCCGCGGCGCAGACGGGTCGGACCTCCACTGGCCTCGGGCTCTACTTCTGCAAGCTGATGGTCGAGGCGCACGGCGGCAGGATCTGGGTGGAGAGCCAGCCCGGCAAGGGAGCCACCTTCACCTTCTCCCTCCCAATTGCTGATCGCCCCGTGGACGGGGCGCCACTTGATCTCTCCCACGCTTCTGGGATAGATTACAGAGTCTCTTGAATCATGGTGACAGACCATGATTCAAGAGACTCCCCAGGAGAGCGTCTGGCGCCCTTCTGAGAGATTCTCTTGCATCAGGGGTCTTACCCTGATGCAAGAGAATCTGTAGCTTCAGGCTTGCCGGGTGGAAAGCGATGCCAGAACTGAGAGTTACTGACGACCTGGAGCTGCTCTACCAGGCCTTGCCGCCGCGGATAGAGCGTCCCTTGCGGGAGTGCAACCGGCGGGAGGACCTGCTGGAGATCGTGCTCGACCTGGGCCGAGAGCCCGAGGCCCGCTTCCCCGGCGATGTGGTCGGCCTCTCCGACCGACCGGTGACGCGGGAGGACATCGAGTACGTGGTGGCGCGCGTCGGCGCCTTCACCGATGACAACCGGGCCGGCATCGAGCGCACCCTGCACCGCATCTCCGCCCTTCGCAATCGCCAGGGTCGGATCGTGGGCCTGACCTGCCGCATCGGCCGCTCCGTCTACGGGACTGTAGATATCATCCGGGACATTGTCGAGACCGGCCGGAGCATCCTCTTCCTAGGCCGGCCGGGCATCGGTAAGACCACGAAGCTGCGGGAGGTCGCCCGCGTGCAGGCCGATGAGATGAGCAAGCGGGTGGTCGTCGTGGACACGAGCAACGAGATCGCGGGCGACGGCGACATCCCCCATCCCGGCATCGGCCGTGCCCGGCGCATGCAGGTCCGCCGCCCCGACCTCCAGCACGCGGTGATGATCGAGGCGGTGGAGAACCACATGCCCGAGGTGATCGTCATTGACGAGATCGGCACCGAGGCGGAGGCGGCCGCCGCCCGCACCATCGCCGAGCGGGGGGTCCAGCTCATCGGCACTGCCCACGGCAACTCGCTGGACAACCTGATGGCGAACCCCACGCTCTGTGATCTCATCGGGGGCATCCACGCGGTCACCCTCAGCGACGAGGAAGCGAAGCGCCGCGGCACCCAGAAGACCGTGCTGGAGCGCAAGGCCCCGCCCACCTTCGACATCGTGGTCGAGATCATGGAGATCAACAAGCTCGCCATCCATCACGATGTCGCCGAGGTGGTGGACCGCTCCCTGCGTGGCCTGGCGACGGCGCCGGAGATTCGCTTCCTCAAGGCGGACGGCGAGGTGGAGATCATCGCTCCCCAGCAAGCCGAGGTCGGCGAAGGCTACCTGGCGAGGCCCTTCGAGATGGCTAAGTCCGCCGAAGGCGGACCGCCCTGGCGGCCCAAGGGCCTAGCCGCCGGCGAGCCGACCGTGGGGTCTGGGCGCCGCCTGCTGCGTATCTTCCCCTATGGCATCAGCCGCAACAAGCTGGAGAAAGCGCTGGCCGACCTGGGGTTGCGCGCCCAGCTCGTCAAGCACGCAGCAGAGGCCGACGCCATCCTCACCCTGAAGGCCCACTCCCGCCGCGAGCCGAGCAAGCTCCAGCTTGGCCGAGAGGTGCGCATCCCGGTTCACATCGTGCGCTCGAACACCTACCAGCAGATCCTGGGCGCGCTGCGCGAGATCTTCCACCTCAGCCACATCCCTGCCGAAGAGCAGGCGCTCCAGGAGGCGCAGGCGGCCATCGAGCGCGTGCTTCAGACCTCCCAGCCGATGGAGCTGAACCCCCAGGCAGCCCATCTGCGCCGCCTCCAGCACCAGCTCGCCAACCAGTACCAGCTTCGCTCGGAGAGCGTCGGCGCCGATCCCGCGCGCCGCGTCCGCATCAGCAAGTAAGCGGCGCCCGACCGTCGGGCAGAGCCTGCCCCGAGCGAAGGCGAAGGAAGCTTGCCTCCCGGCCGTCCTGATCCCGCCTACGCGAAGTGCTGCCGGCGCGTGTACAGCACCACCATCACGAACACCGTGATCGCGAGCGGCACGGAGAGAGCCACTGACCCGGCCATCGCGGCCCTGGGATTCCGGAACGCGACCGTGAGGAGCGCCATTACCATGACCACCAGATTGACCGTGCTCAAGGCCATCGCCAGCAGGTAGCCCCACCACTGGAGGGTGAGCACTCCCCAGAGGATCGCGCCCGCGATGGCCGCGCCCAGGATGCTGCCGCCGGCCAGATTCATCAGGGCCACCAAGGCCATCAGCACCAGCACCGCAGCGAAGAGCTTGTCCGCTCGCATGATCCCCGTCACATAAGCCCAGCTTCCCGGCGCCTCCTGCCCAGGAGCGGGAGGCAAGGGCTCGACCCGGTAGAGGTCATCGGGCGTGGAGGGCAGCCTGGGCTGGCGGCTGGGCGGGGCCGGCGCCGGACCTCCCAGCGGCCGCAGGTCTCCCTCTGGCCGCGGCCGCCCACAGGCCGGACAGCGCTCCGCCTCCGCGGGGATGGCCTTGCCGCAGCTCTGGCACCGCACTGGGGATGACATGGCGACCCTCCCTCCACTAGCACTTCTTCCTCGGCTCCCCAATGCTTCCTGCCGACCACCGGCCGCGGTAGGGCGGGCATTCCTGTGCCCGCCACTGCCGGTTCCCGCGCGCCCCGGCCAGGCAGGACGCGAGGGGAACACGCGCGGCCCGCGGAACTGCTGCACCAGCCAATGCTGGAGGTACACCATGGGCTTCGTCTTCGACCGCGAGGGCCATCGGGCGCGCATCGAGCAATCCGAGCGCCGGCTGGCGACGGCGCGCCGGTTCGAGGAGCCTGACCAGGTGCCGGTGGAGATCGCCCTTGGCGGGAGCTTCTATTGCGCGCTCTTCGGCTGCGACATCGCCGAGTACATGCAGAGCCGGGAGCTGAGCATCGAGGTGCAGATCAAGGGCCAGCAGTGGGCCTGGGAGGAGCTGGGGGATGATCGCACCTACTTCGGGCTGCACCTGGACGTCGGCCCCATCCTGGAGGGGCTGCTCTTCGGGGCCGAGATCGTGCGCCCTGCCGGCACCTCCCCTTGGAGCCGTCACCTCCTGAAGGAGCCGGCCGATGTGGAGAAGCTGGTGGTGCCGGACCCGGCCACTCATCCGGCGGTGCAGTGGGTGTACGGGGAAGTGGAGCGGATGCAGGGGATCTGCAAGCAGCGCGACATCCGGCTCCCCGTGTCGGGCGGCTTCGGAATCCATCCACCCCTCTCCGCGGCCTGCGCGCTCGCGGGGCCGGAGCGGATCTACCAGTGGGTGTACGACTGTCCCGAGGTTATCACGCAGCTCTTCGACCAGCTGCTGGAGACCTTCTTCCGGCTCGCCGACTACCAGGACACGCGCAATGGCCGGCAGCGCACCTCTATCGGCCTGGCCGACGATCACTCCGCCTTCGTGTCAGAGCCGATGTACCGGAAGATGGTGCTGCCGTACAACCGAGCCATCTACGATAGGTACGGGAAGGAGGGCCGCTACCTCCACGCGGACGGACCGAACGACCATCTCTTTGAACTCTATGCCAATGACCTCCGGCTCACCGAGATGGATATTGGAGGGTTCAGTGACATCGCCGCGGCCAAGCGAGCCCTCGCCGGCAAGACGGTGATGATGGGCGGCGTCAACTGCAAGGACCTCTACAGGGATTTCGAGACCGCGCGCCCAGTGATCGAGCGCGCCATCGCCATCGGCGCGCCTGGCGGCGGCTACATCTTCGGCGTAGGCGGCGAGGCCTACGCGGGAATCAACCCCGACACCTTGGTCAAGGCCGTGGCCTACGCCCAGCGGCTCAGCCGCAGACCGGATTTCTGATCGCCCCGCGGACGGGGTGGCTAGGTCGGCTGCGCCGACCGTGGCTAGGCCCGCCGCAGGCGGGCCGCTGGCTAGGCCTGCGGCCGCCGTGGCGGTCGCCTCTGGCGACCTAGCCACATCCCGGCTTCGCCCAGGGACCACGGCGGCCCGAAGGGCTTAGCCGCTCCCCCAAGAGCGCACCCCAGGTCAACCTGCCCGCCCCCGCTTGTGGCGGTCATACCCCAGAGGGCCAACCGGCCTGACAAGCCCCACCCCGCGTGGTATAATCTGGCAGGGCCGGAAGCGGCCTCTCTTCGCCAGGGGACGAATGTCGGTACTCGCGGCCATCTTCGATTCCACACGGCGGGACGTGGCACGAGCGCGCGCGCTGGTGCAGCGTATCAACGCGCTTGGCCCCAGCATGGAGGCCCTCACTGAGGCGCAGATGCTCGCCAAGACCGACGAGTTCCGCGACCGGCTCGCCCACGGCGAGACCCTGGACGACCTGCTCGTCGAGGCCTACGCGCTGGTGCGCGAGGCCACCTGGCGAGTGCTGGGCAAGGGCCAGGTCCGCTTCCGGGTCTACCGCAGCCAGGCGGTGCTCCCGGAGGAGGTGATCCTGGCGGCTGAAGAGGCCGACCGCTTCGAGGGGAGACTGATGGCTCAGCGCCTTCGCTATGAGCGCGAGCGCTACATGGTTCACTTCGACGTGCAGATGATGGGCGCGATCGTGCTCCACTGGGGCCGGATCGCGGAGATGAAGACGGGTGAAGGTAAGACCCAGGTGGCCGTGCCCGCGCTCTACCTGAATGCCCTGGAGGGGAAAGGTGCCCACCTGCTCACCCACAACGATTACCTGGCCAAGCGCGACCGGGAGTGGATGGGGCCCATCTACGAGATGCTGGGCCTCACCGTCGGCGTGATCCAGCACGACATGTCCCCCGAGGAGCGCCAGGACGCCTATCGCTGCGATGTCACCTATGCCACCAACCACGAGGTGGGTTTCGACTACCTGCGCGACAACACGGTGGACTATGCCGACTGGCTGGTGCTGCGCGACCTGCACTACGCCATCGTGGACGAGGCCGACAGCCTCCTGGTTGACGAGGCCCGCACCCCCCTCATCCTCGCCGGGGCCGGCACCAAGCCCACGGAGCTGTATCGCCGGGTTGACCGGATCATCCCTCGCCTCACCCGAGATACTGACTACATCGTGGACGAGAAGAGCAAGACCGCCAACCTGACCGAGGACGGCGTGCGCAAGGTGG
>Ga0315307_1000185_pt1 | contig 25257 bp, 22 predicted proteins | sample TDP2_MG_FD_203079 | JGI IMG/M metagenome (GOLD analysis project Ga0315307, IMG submission 203079) | Freshwater sediment microbial communities from Lake Towuti, South Sulawesi, Indonesia - TDP2 | ecosystem: Environmental > Aquatic > Freshwater > Lake > Sediment | place: Indonesia: South Sulawesi...
CCGCGACTGGCGAGACCTCGACCCAGTTGCGCTCTGTCGCTGTCACCTCGAGTCGCCCCAGGTTCAGTTGCCGGGAGGCTGGCCTGGGCGGCGGCGCGGGTCCAGACACAGTTGGCTTCTCCACCTCGAAGGCCTCGAACGGGCTGTCGCCGACAGCACTGGCGGATGCTGGACCATCGCTCTGTCGCTGGGCGCCGCTGGTGTCCTGACCCTGGCGGAGCTGTGGTAGGCCGAGCAGGGCCGCCAGGTCTCTCGGCCGCACCCAGGCTTCGCCATCATGGATTACCGGGGGCCGCACCGGCAGGCCCGGCGCGCCCGGGCTCTGAAGGCGCAGCGTCGAGGAGCGGGCGCCGAGCGAGCCGGCGAGCAGCCCAGTGAGCCGAAGCTGGCTGCCGTCACGCTGGATGAGGTGGATATCTGCGCCGGTGATGAGGACGATGACGCCGAGGGGCGCGGCGGCGCGGGTGAGGGGGAGGAGCTGCTCATCACCACTCCCCCGGGCGGCCGCTTCCCCACCCGCGCTGGCCAGGACGAAGGGGGTCTCGGCCGGAGTGGGGGCGGCTGCGATCTTCTCCTCACCTTGGGCCGCCACCCCGGCTGCCGGGGCCAGCAACAGGGCCGCGCTGGCCCACCCCAGCCAGGGCGCGAGACTTCGCGAGCGCGCGGTCGCGCTCGCGGCTGCGCGCCTATCTCTCTGGCTTCTCAGCCCGCTGGACACTTGTCTCGGGCCTCAATGTCAGGTTGGTGCGCGCCCCGAGCAGGGAGGGTCCGCCGCAGTCGAGGATCGCGGTCACCTCGTACTCGCCCGCGGGCAGCCCCGCGAAGGCCTCCCTCGGGAGCTTCGCGTGATGCTGGTTGAAAGGAGCAGGCAGCACCACGAAGCTGGTGAGATCGGCGGCGCGCACCAGCTCCCCGGCGCGCCGCACCTCCACGTGTCCGGTGAAGCGAAGATGGGAACGCCCGGTGTTCTCCACCACCAGCACTCCCCCCTCGGGGCCTACGCGGAACTGGGCCACCCGGGCCTGCGCGGGCGGAGTCTCGCCGCACTGTACGTAGAGAATCGTCCCCAGCCGCGGCACCACCCGGGAGGGCGCGCCAGGCCGCAGGATCGCCTGCGAACCGGCCTCGAAGATGATCACCGTGCGCGCTTCCCCGACCGCAGTGAGAGGAGGGCGGATGGTGTAGCGAACCGACTGGGAGCCGCCTGGCGAGAGATCGAACTCCGTGGGCGCGAGCAGCACCCACTCGCTCGCCGAGTCGGGCAGTCGGCCGGCCCCGATGAACACCACCAGGCCGTCGGGCCGCAAGGCCCAGTCCTGGCAGTAAGCCCTGATGTGTTGGGGTTCGGCCCCGCTGTTCTTGATCTCGATCGCGCCTGTGTGCGCCCGGCCCGGCTCAACTCGCAGCTCCAGGGTGAGGGGAGAGACTTCGAGGGAGCAGACGCTCCCGGCCCCGGCGCTGCCGAGTAGGGCAGACAGCGCCGCCAGGGCACAGGCAGCCATGACCTTGTGCATGATGTGCCTCCTACTTCCGCTTCTTGCCGAGAATTGCTGCGCTGGAGCGCCAGCCAACTCCTGGGAGTGGGCAGAGCGCCGCCGGCGCTCTGCCCGCTCCCGACAGCTAATCCAGTCCCTGCGACGTTACCTCTCCACTAGGGGGCGGTCAGGGTGTAGACAACGGTCTGGCTGTAGTCGCCCGTCGCGTAGCCCCAGTCGTTGGCCAGGAAGTAGGAGAACGCGCCATCTCGCCGCCCCGAGCCCGTCCAGCTTCCCGCGGCCTGGGGGCTCGTGTCCATGGTGCCCGCGAGAAAACCGGAGCCCGAGGCCGTCCAGGTGACATTGGTGATGGCGATGCTGTCACCGCCCGAGCTGAGGTCTCCGTTCGCCTGGACCGTCAGGGTGACCACCGCTGCGCTGCCAGTGTGAACCTTCACCGTGACTGAGACCGGGTTCTCGGTGGCCGAGATCAGTGGCGCGGCGTCCGGATCGGCATCCGGGAAGTTGACCGTCGCCACTCCGAGAGTCAGCTTCGCCTTATCCGCAACTGTGGCGCGGACCGTCAGTGTCTGCTGATCGCTAGCCGCCCAGCCCGCTGCAGCCAGCAGGAGCAGGCAAGCCACCGTTACCATTCCCGCAACTACTGTTCTCCGTTTCATCTCGGTCAAGCCTCCGCTTGCAGTTTGCGATCGCCTTTCCAGCGCTGCTCCACATTCAGTAGGCGATCAGTGTATACGCCAGGCTCTGGCTGTAGTCTCCCGCCGGATAGGACCAGGAATTCTCCAGCCAGAACCACAGGTTTCCCGTTCGGTTAACATTGCCCAGCCACTGTCCCACCAACTGGGGTTGCTCCTTGCTCAGCGTCCCCGCGACGAAGCCCTCCCCTTGGGCTGTCCACGTGATGCTGGTGATGGTGATCTTATCTGAGCCCGACTGCAGGTCTCCGCCCGCCTGGACGGTCAACTGCGACAGCATGGAGTGCCCGCCTCTCACCATTATCTCGACCAGCAGCGGGTTCTCCAATGCCGCTATGCTCGGGACGGCATCGGGATCGGCCGAAGGAAACGAGAGCATTGCGGCCCCCAGGGTGAGTCGCGCTTCGTCCGCCTCGACCATGCTGGGAGCCAGCATCAGGCCGGCTACCAGAGCTAGGGCTGAGGCGAGGCCAGGCGACCAAACCCGACCTCCCGCTGCGCGCCATCTCCTCCGCCGCTGCGCTGCCACCTTGCCGCCTGCTGTCAGTCGCTTGTTGCCTTGTTCCACAGAAGTTGCCCTGTCACACATGGGGGGCCCATAAAAACAGAAAAGCCCGCTGTGAAGGAAACTGGCGGCCTTTCACAACGAGCGTGGGGGTCACTCAGGGGAGGAGGGGATAGGGCCGCCCTCTGCATCGCTTCCGGCATCCCCCAGACTCCTCTGGGGGCGCCACTCTCATTCCTTCGGCAGCCGGGCTGTCATTGTCCACCTGAGCTGGACTTTAGACCCGTGGCTTTGCGTCCCCGCCTTTCAGCGGGTTTGCCTTTGTCGGGACACGGTTCGGCCTCTCCGCCGAACCGCGGTCTCTTCGTTTTCAAAGGACAAGGACCCGACCCACTCCTAGCCTCGAGGGGGCCCGGTCCACGTTCACTTTGCCTTTTCCATAGTGCTGCTTCGGTTGTGAGATGCCGTCGCTGGCCTCTTGGGGCACGATTTCGGACATTGGCCAGGACCGAGCCAGGAGCCCTGCTGACCCCTCCAGGGGCACCGCCTGAGATCCAGAGCTGCCGGCGAGTCACCTGCTCGCGGGCAGCGAGCGAGTCATGGTAGGCATTCCGGAGCGCCGCCCGATGTCGCGGCGGTTCTCTTGACACGCAGTGCCGGGAAGTGGAGGATGTGCAGCCGAAGCGCCCGGCCAGGCTGGCGGAGCAAGAGAACCTGCCAGACTGGCCGGAGGCGCCGCGGCGAACCCTGCGCGAACCGCGCGGGCGCATTGACCCGCTGGACCTACTGGGTTTTGTCTTTGCTTCTTTGGGCGAAACTCAGTAGAGCGTTTGCTCACGCTCAGGGCGACAACGGAAGTCAGGAGAGGAGCTGTCGCGATGATCCACGTCGGTACCTCGGGCTTCAAGTTTGACGACTGGAAGGCCAGGTTCTACCCCGAGGAGATGAAGCAGAAGGACTGGCTGGAGCACTACGCCCGGCACTTCAACTGCCTGGAGATCAACGCCAGCTACTATCGCCTGATGCATCCCGCCACCTTCTTCCACATGGCCAACAAGGTGCCCGAGCAGTTCGACTTCACCGTCAAGGCCTACCGCTCTCTTACCCACGAGGCCGGCACCGACAACCAGGCCGACTTCACCACCTTCATCGAGTCCCTCCGGCCCCTCATCGAGGTGAGCAAGTTCGGCTGTGTGCTGGCCCAGTTCCCCACCTCGTTCCACAACACTCCTGGCAGTCGCAGCTATCTGATCGAGTTCTGCGAGCGCTTCTCTGGATACCCGCTCGTCGTGGAGTTCCGGAACCGGGAGTGGGTCAAGGACGAGGTCCTGGCCTTCCTCAGGGAGCACCAGATTGGCTGGTGCGCGGTGGATGAGCCTCAGTTCCGCAGCCTCATGCCGCCGCTCGCGGTGGCCACCTCCCGCATTGGGTACGTGCGCTTCCACGGTCGCAACTACAAGCAGTGGTGGGCTGGCGACAGCAAGCTGCGCTATGACTACGACTACAGCAGGGAAGAGCTGGCGGAGTGGGTGCCCAAGATCCAGCGCCTGGCGGAGCAGACCGACAAGGTCTACGTGTTCATGAACAACTGCTTCCAGGCCCAGGCGGCGAAGAACGCCATCGAGATCAGGGACCTGCTGCTGGGAACGCAGACGGAGGTGCCAGAGGGGCTGCTGACACCGAGGGAGTACTCGCTCCTGGACCAGCCGTCCCCTCGCTCGGCCAAGCAGGGGGATGAGGAGGACGAGCGCTAGCATCCCAGCCCCCAGGAGGCGAGGAGCCGCCAGCCTCGGCGCTAGCGGGTCAACACTCGCCGTTCCCGCTGGTAGGCCTCCTCCCGGTTGTGGCGGTACATGCGGTCGGCGATCTCCTCGATGGGAGCCCGGTCATCGGTGAGGGGAGGGCCCAGGCCGCGGAGGATGGAGATCCGAGGCTCACCGCCAGGCTCAGCCAGGGCGGCCCGGTGAGCGGCCGGCCCATTCACCTCGGCGGCGATCTCGATCAGGCCGGGGTGCCCGACAGCTTCTGCCCCCGTCAACAGGTTGGCCGGCGAGGAGTCCTCACCTCCAGCCAGCAGCACTGCGCCGGAGGACTCCGAGATGCCAGTGACGACATAGACCTTCGGGAACGCGGTCTGCACGGTGGCCACCAGGCGCTCCAGGAGAACCGAATCCCTCGGCTTCCACCAGGCGACATTGATCGCCAGCACGCCCTGCGGAGTCATGTGCCTCCGCAGCTCCTGGAAGAACTCCTTGGTCACCAGGTGGAATGGGATATCCGATCCCTGGTAGGCATCCACGAGCACCCAGTCGTACCGGGTCGGCGAGCCGGCGAGGAAGGCGCGGCCATCCGTGACCTGGACCCGCAGGTTGGGCTCATCCATGTCGAAGTAGCGCCGGCCGATGGAGACAATGGCCGGGTCTATCTCCACCCCGTCAATGGCGATGGGCCCGTAGGCCTCGGTGATCTGCTTGGAGGCGGTGCCTGCGCCGAGCCCGATGATCAGGGCTCGCCGGAGCCACTGGGAGGGGGGCAGTGGGCGCAGCAGCGGCGCCAGGAGCAGGTAGTCGTAGTACTGCCAGGTGCGGAACTCGCCGGGCGCGTACATGGAGAATGCCCCCCAGTCTACCACCAAGAGGCGAGTATCACCCGCGGCGACCACCCGCAGGTAGTTATAGGCCGACTCCTGCTCAGCCAGCGCCTGATCTGTGGGGAGCATCGGCCGCAGGGGGAGGGCCGCCAGCAGCATCGCACCCGCGGCCGGCAGAAAGCGAGCCCTTGCCAGGAGGACGAGCGCGGCCACCACCAGCAGGCAGCCGAACACCATGATGGAGCGGCGCACCCCCAGCCGCCCGATCATGATCAGCGCCGGAAGGAATGTGCCCACCACGCTCCCCAAAGCAGAGATGGCGTAGATCCGGCCCGAGGTCCGGCCGGTGAGCCCCAGGTCGCTGATGCTGAGCTTCATGGCGAAGGGGCAGACACAGCCGAGCAGGATGTTGGGGAGGGAGAAGAGCGCGAAGGTTCCCAGCAGGGAGGCGAGCAGCAGGCCGGCCTTCGGGGTGACGGCCCAGGCGGCCCGCAGCACCGGGGTGCTGACAATGGGTAGCATCAGGGTGGTTACGCCGGCGGCCAGCACGATGCCGCCGAGCACGTGCCGGGAGGGATAGCGGTCTGCAATCGCGCCGCCGAGGTAGTAGCCCGCGGTGAGGAAGATCAGCACCAGCCCGATGAGGCTGGTCCAGACGGAGAGCGTGGTCCCGAAGAAGGGAGCGATCAGCCGGGAGGCGGACATCTCCAGGCCCATCACCGCCACCCCGCTGGAGAACACCAGCCAGAGGAGCGCCGCCCTGCTCCAATAGCCCGTCATCAGCGCCATCTCCGTCATTCTCGCTACAGATAGACACAGATGAACTCTGATCAATGGCCGGAAATGCTATCGGCGGGCATCAGTTTGCCCGCCGAAATAGTTCATCTGTCCTGAGACCGCGACCCCCGGCCGGCGCGGCTATGTCGTGCGCGCAGACGGGCGACTGCCCGCGTTCGCCGTCGCATCTCCTGCCATCGCTCCCTCAGGGCCGGAAGGCCTTGACCTCCAGGTCCCTGATGGGCCGGTAATGCTTTGGGTTCGCGGTACACAGAGTAAGGCCATGCTCGACCGCAGTTGCGGCGATTAGGGCATCGGCGACCTCTAGACCTGATGACAGCACATACTCCTGGATGTAAATGGAGGCGCGATGACCGATGCTCTCGCTGAGCGGCAGCATCTCAAATCCAAAGTCCAAGACCATGGAGATGACGCGCTGCATCTCCTGCCGGTCACGGGCTCCTCGCATCAACTCCATGTAACTGACGATTGAGATCGCCCGCGTCTCGGCCTCGTTGATGGCGCGCGTCGCTTTCTCGCACTCCCGCTGGTGCCAGACCAAGACGTCGCTGTCAAAGACCACGGATGCGGCTCTTTCGCTGCTCCCGCACCCAGGCCGCGGGGTCCTTCATGTCCCGCCGATCCTTCCACATGCCGAAAGAGGGATGTTTCTTCATTTCCTCTAAGGTCAGCTTCTTCCGGATCGGCGTCAGCACGGCCTTCGGCTTTCCCCGGTAGGTGATAGTCACCGACTCGTTCCGGTCGAGAGCCGCGAGCACCTCCCTCATCCGTCTGCGCAAGTCAACAATGGACGCTTCCACCTCACTGCCCTCACAAGCAAGTGCACATACGAAGTGTACACTCACAGTATCCGGATGTCAACCCTGTGGCGGCACCTCCCAGAACTCCTTGAGGACGATGCCGGGCTTGTCGGCGAGCAGCTTGCGCAGCATATACCTGTGCTCCGCACCCGTCGTCACCGCGATTGTCTTCCCCGGATACTGGGCGGCGATGCGGGTGATATTGTCGGCCATGATGCGGTTGCGCTCTTGCCAATCGTCGAGCAACACCTTCCAGTCCTCGGCGCAGTCGTATTCTGGATACTTGGCCATAATGGCTGGAATGACTTCGAAAAGTGAGTGCTTGATACGAACGACGCTGTCGTGGGCCTGCGAGTTGATGACCTCTGCTGGGGCGTAAACATTCAGCAGATGCTGTGCCTGTGCGGCCTCCTCCAAGAGCCCAGCAATTCTCCGATCCGTATCGCTGGCCTCGCTTGCCGCCAACTTCTCTGACCATCTGTTGGACCTATCATTGGCGCGTCGCTGGTGCTCCCAGTACTTCGTCTTGGCCCAGTTCTCGTTCCTATCTTCTCTCTCGAACGCGACCTGCTTTATCCCGAGCGCCTTGGCGACCTCGCTCTCGATAGCGATTTCAGGTGAGTCCGCTGTCCTCAGCACCTCTTCTTTCGTGGTGCCGTCGGCGTTGATGGGGTTGCTGAACATTTCGACGCAGATCGCGGCCGGGTGCAAAGCCAAGAGGATGCGTCTCAGCTCCGATGTGGTGTACTTCTTGGCCGTGTTGTGCCCCTGTTCAAGGGTGCCAATAATGACAACTGTGGTGACTTGAGCGGGCTTTGCCTTGGCGACATCCTGCTGCGGCTCCTGCACTTCGGCACCGAGGCCGGGTAACGCAACGACACCGAAAACCGTCACCAACAGGGACAGCGGAAGAAACCGTCTCACCCTCATCCCTCCTCCCTGAGGCTTCTCATCCCTGTTCAGCTGCGTTCCTCCGCGGTTCCGCGGTTGCCGTTTGTCACTCCACCGTCACGCTCTTCGCCAGGTTCCGCGGCTGGTCAATCTCGCAGCCCAACTGGTCGGCCACATAGTAGGCGTAAAGCTGCAGTGGAATGCCGGCCAGGACGGGTGAGAAGATCTCATCGGTCCTGGGGATGCGGATCACGTCATCCGCGTACTTGGCGATCTCCTCATCGTCGTCAACCGCCACCACGATCACCTTGCCGCCCCGCGCTCGAATCTCCTGGAGATTGCCGATGCTCTTCTCGTAGTGCGGCCCGGGAACCACCGCCGAGACCACCGCGGTCTCGCTGGTCACCAGGGCCAGCGGCCCGTGCTTCATCTCACCCGCGGCATAGCCCTCGGCATCGAGATAGGCGATTTCCTTCAGCTTCAGCGCGCCCTCCATCGCCGAGCAGTAGTTGGCTCCGCGGCCCAGGTAGAGGTAGCGCTTCACCTCACCGTACTTGCGCGCCAGCGCCTTCACCTGGTGGGCGCGCCGCAGTGTCTCCTCGGCCTGCTCTGGTAGGCGCTTGATGCCGCGGAGGAACTTCCTCGCCTGGGCGGGAGTGAGCGCCCCTCGCACCAGCCCGAGGTGCACGCAGAAGAGCAGCACCGCGAGGATCTGGCTGGTGTAGGCCTTGGTGGAGGCGACGCCGATCTCGGGACCCGCGTGGATGTAGAGCAGGCCATCCGACTCTCGCGCCACCGAGCTGCCGATGACATTAGTGATCGCCAGCACCTTGCCGCCCCGCCGCCGCGCCATGCGGATCGCCTGGAGCGTGTCCGCGGTCTCCCCCGACTGGCTGATGGCGATGCCGAGGGTATCTCTGTCGAACACGCACTCCCGGTGCTGCAGCTCGGAGGCGACGTCCACGATCACCGGCACCCCGCACAGCTTCTCGATGGCGTACTGGCCGGCCATGCCGGCATAGGAGGCGGTGCCGCAGGCGATGATCACGATCTTCTTGATGCGCCTCAGCTCAGCATCGCGCAGCCCCAGCTCCTCCAGGTCGAGGCGCATCTGCCGGCCCAGGATGCGATCCCCGAGGGTCTGGCGCAAGGCCTCGGACTGCTCGAAGATCTCCTTGATCATGAAGTGCTTGTTGCCGCCCTTCTCGGCCATCCCCGCGTCCCACTGCACGTGGAACACCGGCTTGTCAACGGCCTTGCCGGCGAGGGTCCTCACCTGAACCCCGTCCTGGCTCACCATCACCATCTCGCCGTTGTCTATCAGATAGGCCTGGCGAGTGAAGGAGAGGATGGCGGGAATGTCGGAGGCGAGGAAGTTCTCCTGGCCATTCTCACCCAGGCCGGCCACCAGGGGGCTGTACTGGCGGGCCGCCACCATCAGGCCCGGCTCCCGGTCGGTGATGGCCACCGTCGCGTAGGAGCCGTGGAGGTCGCGCAGGGCGCGGCGCATCGCCTTCTCCAGGTCGCCCTGGTAGTACTTCTCCAGCAGGTGGGGGATCACTTCGGTATCGGTCTGGGAGCGAAGAGTATGCCCCTCCACCTCCAGCCGCTCCCGCAGCTCCAAGTAGTTCTCGATGATGCCGTTGTGCACTACCGCGATGCGGCCCCCGCAGTCACAGTGGGGATGGGCGTTCCTCACCGAGGGCGGCCCATGGGTCGCCCACCGGGTGTGCCCAATGCCCAGCCGGCCCCGGGGGCTCTCTTTCGCCAGCAGCTCGGAGAGCACGGAGAGCTTGCCCTGGGCCCGCACCACCTCGATCTTGCCGTCCACCACCACGGCCACCCCTGCGGAGTCATAGCCGCGGTACTCCAGACGTCGCAGCCCCTCCAGTAACACCTCGACGGTATCCCGGCCGCCGAGATAGCCGATGATGCCACACATCTTCACTCTGCCTCCACGCGTGTGCGAGCGGCTGACAGGACCCGGCAGGTTCCGCTGCCAGGGCCTCAGGTGGCCCTGGGTCCGCCCATCCAAGGGTATGGATCAAGGCCCCCAGAGTGGCGCTGAGCGATCCAGGCCGAACCGCTTGAGGCTGTGCTCAGCCGCCCAACAGCTTCTGGTATACCCGGACCAGGCGCTCGGCCATGCCGCCCGCGGCGAAATCTTCGGCGCGCAGCCGCGCCTGACCTGCCATGCGCTGGCGCACCTCCTCTGAGGCGAGCAGCGACGCCAGGCCCTCAGCCAACCCCTCTGGGGTCGGAGGGACCAGCAGGCCGTCGCGCTCCTGCCGGATCACTTCCCCCACCGCCGCAGAGCGCACCGCCACCGGCACGCAGCCCAGGGCCATCGCCTCCAGCACGGCCACCCCCTGGGTGTCCGTGAGGGAGGGGAAGGCGAAGACCTGGGAGGCGGCCAGGCAATCGAACACCCGCTCCCGGGGCAGATAGCCGGTGAAGCGCACTCGGTCCGCCAGCCCAAGTTCCTCCACCATGAGCCGACAGCGGCCGTAGTAGGGGCCCCCGCCGATCATCAGCAGGTGCACGTCCGGCAAGCCCTTGGAGAGCCGGGCGAAGGCCGCCAGGAGCAACTCCAGGTTCTTCTCCCGGGCCACGCGTCCGGAGTAGGCGACCACGGGCGCGCCCTCCGGGATGCGGAAGCGCACCCTGACCGGCTCCCGGCGGCCCCGGCGGATGAGGTCCAGGTCAACGCCGGTGGCGATCACCTCGATGGGCCGATGCACGCCATAGGAGCGCAGCAGCTCTGCGGTCCCTTGGGTGGGGACCACCACGCAGTCGGCGGAGTTGGAGAAGTGGCGGCTCACCCAGACCGCGAGGGAGCGGCCGATGGGTCGGGGAAGGGGCACATAATGCGCATAGGCGCGCACCAGAGTATGGTATGTAAACAGTAGCGGGCAGCCTAACCGGCGGGCCACTCGGCGCGCCTCAGGGCCAGTCAGGAAGGGATGCTGGGCGTGGATGATGTCCGGCCGATGGGCGGCGAGGACCTGCCGCAGGCGGAGGCTGCCAAAGGGGATGGCCAGGGGATAGCGTGGTCGGATGGGCAGGGACACTGAGGGCAGGCGGTGCACGTTGGACTGCCCGTCCCGGTATCCGGGATAGGCTGGCGCGTAGACATGCACGTCGTGGCCCTGCTTGGTCAGCTCCTTCGCGAAGGTTGACACCGATACCACCACCCCGTTGACAATGGGATGATAGCACTCGGTGAAGAACGCGATACGCATCACAGTGAGCGACCGCCTGGAGCGGCCCCGGGGCAACGCTAGCACGAACCCCCGCGGGAAGTCAATGCAGCCGACGGGGCCTGGCCGCTGACTGTGTGCAGTAGCGGACTGCTAACTGGCGCTTGGCAGACCACATCCTGAGTGCCCGGGCAAGCCCTGCCCCCAGGGCAACCGGCATGCCGGGATGGGCCCACCGTCAGCTAGCAGTCACGATGGGCAGGCGGGAGGGAAGCAGATGGCAAGCGTGCGAGAGCCTGCAGTCGCGGGGAGCTTCTACGAGGACTCGGCACAACGGCTGACCGCCTCCCTCCAGGAGTGCTTCCGCCACCACCTCGGCCCCGGCGCATTGCCCCAGGTGGCGGCCGATGGGCCCCGGTTGATCTCCGCTCTCGTCAGCCCTCACGCGGGTTACATGTTCTCCGGCCCCGCGGCCGCGCATGGCTTCGCCGCGCTCGCCGCCGATGGCCTCCCTCAGACGGCCGTCATCCTCGGCCCCAGCCACCGCATCGCGGGCCGGCGGGCGGCCCTGTCCCTCGTCCCCCGCTGGCGTACGCCGCTGGGAGAGGCGGAGGTGGACGTGGCCCTGGGGAAAGAGCTCGCTGCCGCTTGCTCGCTCATCGCGGCGGACGAAGAAGCGCATCGCCACGAGCACTCTCTGGAAGTCCAGGTCCCCTTCCTGCAATTCGTCTGCGGCCGGCGGATGCCGAAGATCTGCCCGATCTGTGTCTGCTCCCATCCCATGCATGGAGGGGAGGAAGTGGCCGCGGACGCCAGGCAGATCGGCGAAGCCCTGGCGAAGGTCCTCTCGGGCCGCCCCGCGGTGGTGATTGCCAGCACCGACTTCTCTCACCACATCCCTCATGCTCTGGCTCAGCGCCAGGACAGACTTGCCTTGGACGCGATCCTCGCGCTCGATCCGGATCGCTTGCTGCGCACAGTGGTGAAGCACAACATTTCCATGTGCGGACCAGTCCCTGTTGCCATTGCCCTCTCGTGCTGTCTGGCCATGGGCTCGCACCACGCCGAACTGCTCCGCTACTACACCTCCGGGGACGTGATCTCGGATCGCAGCGCCGTGGTTGGATACGCCTCTGTGGTGGTGAAACGGAGGTGACGCGGAGCGGTGTCGGCATGCAGACGGGCGGGAGGTGATCACCCATGATGTGGTCCGACGTGCTGGCGCTCCTGCTCATCGCGGCGATCGCCTGGCTGGAGAGCCACAGAGGGTTCGGTCGCTCACTCTTCGACCTGCTGGGCGGGATCATCTCGCTCAAGATGGCCAGCTGGCTGTGCGAGCCGCTGGCCAGGGTCGCGCCGGTGATGGAGGCGGCGGGGAACAGCGAGGCATTCTGGCTGGCGACCATGTTCGTGGTGTTCGCGGCCCTCACCGTGGTGGCCTCGAAGCTCATCTACGACACCATCCTGCTCTCCCTCGATGTGCTCGATCCCATCGTGGGCGCGATCCTGGGGATCGTCTCGGGGTCAGTCGTGGCGCACATCCTGCTGAAGGCCCTGCTGCTGAGCTACGGGGAGACGGAGGCCGCGGACCTGCTGCTCAACAGCTTCATGGGTCAGGAGCTGCTGAAGTTCCGCACCTACCACACGGTCATCACCGCGCTCCAGAACCTGGGCAACTGGTAGCCCACCCTCTGCTCCTGAGCCTCGCGAAGGGCATGCCCGCCACTGGTAGGACAGGCCCGCGGCGGCTAGGCCCAATGGCCGCCGTGGCGGGCAAAGCCCTAGCCACCTGTCCCAGCCGCCGCAGGCGCCTCCCCTTGTTGGGCAGGAGCGTCAGCTCCTGCCACCTGTTGTAGGGCGGCCATGCCGACGCTCGCTTGCGGGCGGAGGCATCGCCGCCGCTGAGCGCGCGCGAGAAGGCGGCGATGCGCCCGCTCCACGCGGTGCTCGTAGGGCAGGAGCGTGTCTCCTGCCCTGGCTGCTACCCCTCACTCCTCCGGCAGCCGCTTGATGCGCGCGATGAGGTCGCTGGTTGACACTGCGGCGACGTGCTCGCCCAACACCACCCGGCCGCCATAGCTCTCGACGTAGGCGCGTTCCTGCTGGTTCACGGTGTCGAGGCGGTAGTCGCCGCCCTTCACCCAGACATCGGGCCGGAGGGCCTGGATGGTGGGCAGGGAGCTGACCTCGGGGAAGACCACCACCAGGTCAACGCAGCTCAGGGCGGCGAGCAGCTCGGCGCGCTCCCCCTCGGGCATGATGGGCCGCCCCGCGCCTTTGAGCCGGCGGGCGGAATCGTCGCTGTTGATCCCCACGATCAGCACCTCCGCCTGGCGGCGAGCGCCCTCCAGGGTTCGCACATGTCCTGCGTGGATGAGGTCGAAGCAGCCGTTGGTGTAGGCGATGGACTTGCCGGCCCTCCGCCACACTTCCACCCGCTGCTGCGCCTCCTGGAGGGAGACGATCTTGGCGCGCGTAGACAGCCATTCACACTGGCTCATCGCTTCTCCCCTTGGCAAACGAGCGGTCGCCTGCCAGCCAATCCTGCGCGATGGCGCGCACGCGGGCGGCCTCCCGACCCATCGCCGCGCGCAAGGGGCTCCTCACCACGGAAGGCAGCAGCCGCCAGCCGACCCCAAGCAGGGCCGAGGTGAGCATCCCGAGGCCCAGCCAGCGGGCCCGGCCGGGCGGATAGTGCTTGCGGAAGAAGCGCAGCCGCGAGACCGCGGCTCGCCGCGCGGTCTCCGCCTCGGGGACGAGAGCCGCGCTCCCCCCCAGGTCGTGCCGGATCGTCACCTCCGGCACCGTGACCACCCGCCAGCCCGCCTGCCGCGCCCGGTAGCACCAGTCCACATCCTCGCCGTACATGAAGAAGCCCTCGTCGAGCAGGCCCACCTGGTCTATCATCGCCCGCCTGGCCAGCAGGCAAGCGCCGGAGACCCAGGCGACATCCCTCCCCGGTCCGTCGCTCTGCTCCACAGGCTGGGCCCGCCGGCCGGGGAACGACAGCTCGTACCCCGGCGCCACCCTCCCCGCGCGGTCAACGCTCGGGCAGCCCGCGATGCCGATGCGCCGATCTTGCTCCATCACCGCGATCATTGCTTCCAGCGCCGCGCGGCTTATCTGTGCGTCGGGGTTCAGCAGCAGGACGAACTCGCCCTCCGCCTGAGAGAGCGCCTGGTTGGCGGCCTTGGCGAAGCCTAAGTTGGAGGCATTCCCGACCAGGCGCAGGCCTGAGAGCGACTCCGCCGCGCGCTGCGCCGATCCGTCAGTCGAGGCGTTGTCCACCAGCCAGATTTCAGGAGTTGGGAAGGAAGCGCTCGACCGCGGCTTCACTGCCTCATATGCAGATCGCACGCACTCCAGCAGCGCCCTCCCGCCGTTCCAGTTCACCACTACCACTGACAGATCGGGTCCCTGATCGCTCATGCCCCGGCCAGCCTAGCGCGCGCTTCTCTGCTGCTCTTCCCACATCCTCACATCCTTTGCCGCCGCGTACACCGCAGTCAGCAGCGAAACCACCAGTCCTGGCGCGCCGTCCAAGAACCCGCCCTGGAGCAGATAAGTCTTCAGGAACCGTAGCGGGGGATGGACCAGCATGTAGAGGGGCGAGGCCCGCCTCCCTTCTCGCCGCGCCTGGGCCGCGCTCCACTCCGCGTACCGGCGAAGCTTCCGCCAGTAGTCGTCCAATGTCCGGTAGGGGTGATGGACGAGCCGACCTCGCAGCCGCCCCGGCGGCCCCTCCACGTTCAGCCGCTCGTGAATCTGCCGCTCCAGGTATCGCCCCTGGTCTCTGCGGAACAGGCGCAGCACCCAGTCGTTCTGCCAGCCCGAGCGGCGAATCTCGTGACCCAGGAAGAAGTTGCGCCGCCTGATCTCGTAGCCGACGAAATCTCTACCCCTCCCCACCCGCGCCTCCGCCGCCGCGAGCTCACCCACCACCCGCTTGACCTCCTCCGCTAACTCTTCCGTCACCACCTCGTCCGCGTCAACGATCAGCACCCACTCATGCTGCGCCTGGGGGATGGCCCAGTTCTTCTGAGAGGCCGGGGAGAGATACTCGTGCTGGAGCACCCGGGCCCCGTGCCTGCGTGCGATCTCCACGGTGCGGTCGGTGCTGAAGGAGTCCACCACCATGAGCTCGTCAGCGAAGTCGAGCGCGGAGAGGCAGTCACCGATGCACTGCTCTTCGTTGAGCGTCGTGATGATGGCGGTCAAGCCCACGCTTCAGCTCCCGGAAACCACTTCGCGATAGAGCGCAAGCACGCGGTCAACGATCAGGCCGCGGTCGTAGTGAGCAAGGGCTCTCTGCCGGCCCGCCTGGCCCATGCGCTGTGCGCGCGCCGGATCGCGGAGGAGAACGAGCAAGCCCTCGGCCAGAGCATCGGCATCCCCTGGCGGAACTAGCAGTCCGGTCTCGCTGTCGAGCACGAGCTCACGCAGTCCCCCAGTAGCGCTCGCCACCACGGGCTTGGCCATCGCCATCGCCTCGAGGGCGGCGACGCCGAGGCCCTCCGAGAGCGAGGGCATGGCGAACAGGTCCGCCGCGGCCAGCACCGGTCGCACATCGGAGACGAAGCCAAGGAACTCAACTCCCTGGGTGACCTGCTCGGCCTGCCTTGCCAGGGCTGCCTCCTCGGGCCCGGTGCCGCAGATGAGCAGTCGCGCGTGGGGCATCGAGCACTTCGCTTTCGCCATCGCTCCCAGCAGCACGGCGTGGCCCTTCTCCCGGGTGAGCCGGCCGACGGACACAATGGTCGGAGGCCGCTGCGCCAGGGCGCTGCCGGGGCAACCTGCCTGGAAGAGCGAGGGATCGAACCGCTGGCAGTCCACGAAGTCCGGGATCACCACCAGCCGCTCGGCGGGAACGTTCGCCTCGAGGAGTCGCTCTAGCACCGCCTCGGAGACGCAGATCACGCGGTCGCACAGGCGCCTGTAGAGCACTGCCCGCATTCCTCGGGGGACGGGGAAGTCGTTCCGGCGGGTCGCGATCACCCGCGGCCTGGAGCGCCCCCTCCGCACCGCGGCCAACATCGCGGGCAACTGCGCGGCCGAGTCGTGAAGGTGGACCACATCGGGCCGGAGTTGCCGGAGGCGCCGATCGAGCCGCAGCGAGTAGCCTGCACCGATGAGCCCGCGCAGCGGCATGCTCTCCCAGCGCAAGTCCCCCGGTTGCTTCGACAGCGCGCCGCGGAAGCCGCCCATCTCCCTGAGGCGGTCCTCCAGCGCGCTGCCGCGCTGGGTGATGAGGTAGGCCTCGTGCCCTCGCCCGGCCAGGGCCTGCGCGAGGCCGAGCGATTGCTCCTGTCCTCCTCCCCAGGTGCGGTTGGAGTCAATGTGGACAGTAAACATGGGCACGCGGCGGCTGCAAGATGAGGGCCGCCATCCCCTGGTCACGAGGCGGCGCGCGCCTCGGACCGGGCCAGCGCGCGCTGCGCGGCCGCGAACACCTCGTCAACAGTGATGCTGGACATGCAGGGCCGGTCCTCGCAGGACGGCACGATAGGATGGATGCATGGCCAGCAGGACTGCTGGTGGAAGACAATCTCGTGTCCCTCGCCCTGAGGGCCGGTCCTGCCCGGGTCAGTCGGTCCGAACAGGCCCACCACCGGCCGGCCCATGGCGGCGGCCAGATGCATCGGCCCGGAGTCAATGCCGATCAGCAGGTCGCAGCGGAACAGCACGGCGGCGAGTTCAGCCGGGGTGGTGCGGCCAGTCAGGTTGCAGGCCTGCCTCTCACCCAGGCCGGCGATGATCTGCTCTGCCAACGCGCGGTCTTGCTCTGCCCCCACGACCACCAGGCGCGCCTGCTCCTGCACAGCCAGCCGGTGGGCCAGGTCGCGGAAGCGGGAAGTGCTCCAGGACTTGTACGGCCGGTCGTCAGATTCGCCAGGCGCGAGCGCGATCAGCGGCCCGGCTCCCCACAAGTTGTGCTCGGCCAGCAGCCTTTCCCCTGCTTCCTGGTCGGCCGCTGCCAGCCTCACCAGGCCCACGTAGTCCCTCTTCTCCGGCTCCAGCCCCAGGGCGCGCAGCAGGTGCTGCACCTTCGCGGGGCACGGGATCCCCCGCTCCTGCACTCGATGGTTGAGCAGGCGCGCGAAATCCGAGTCCATGTAGCCGATGCGATGAGGCGCGCCGGAGAGCCAGGCGCAGAGCGTCATCGAGGATGACTGAGAGAAAGCAATCGCCAGGTCGGGCCGCAAGCGGCGCAGTTCCCGCGCCAGGCCCAGCACGCGGAGGTAGCCCCCTGAGGGCCGGTACACGATGCTGTCCACGAATCCACTATCCGCCACCAGGCCTGCCAGGTGAGGCCTGAGCACGCTGGTGAGGTGAGCCTGCGGGAAAGCCTGCCGTAGCGCCTTCAGGGCCGGGAGGGTGAAGGCCAGGTCGCCGATCTGGTTGAGGTGGAGGACGAGGATGCGCCGGACCGCGCTCCGCTCGCACAGCACCTCCCGGTAGACCTCCTCCATCTGGTCGGCCAGGCGCGGCACACTGTGTCGCTGCTCGGCCGTGCGGCGGCCGAAGTCTCCGAGCCTGGCGAGCTCACCGGGGTCAGCCAGCAGTGCTGCAAGAACGTCGGACAGGCGGTCGGCTGTCACCGGCTCCGCGGCCTCGTGGTCCCCGAAGCAGGTTCGCTCCGCGCGCGGCAGGGTCTCCTCGTTGACGGTGCCGAGGTAGCCGCCCTTCCCTGCGCCCACCACTGGCTTGCCCGACGCCATTGCTTCGAGGGCCACCGTGGCGGTGCCGACGACGACGCTCGCCAACCGCATCACCTGTGGGATGTCGCCGCGGGCGCCCAGCGCGAAGACGGCGCGCCGGCCCAGGCGGCGGTTCATCGCCTCCGCGGCGCGGGCCACGGTTCTCTCCTCCGGCCCTTGCCCAATGAGCAGGATCTCGATGTCAGGCAGGCGCTCGCGGAGGACCTCTGCCGCCGCGATGAGAGCCAGCGCGACCGGGGCCTTGCTGTGGCTGAAGCGGCTGATATGGACCACCCGGGGCGCACCGTGCTGCAGCCCGAGCCGGGCCTCGAGCACCGGATCAGGCGGCCCGGGCTGGAAGCGCTGGCAATCCACCCCGATGGTGCTCTCCGCCACCCGTGACTCTGGCAAGCCGAACCCGTCCACAAGGTTGCGCCTGCTCGCCTCGCTGACCACCACCACACGCCTGCTCCAGTAGAACACACCGTGGCGATGCAGCGGCTTGCGCGTGCCGTGGATGGTGAGCACATAGGGCAGACCCGCGAGGCGACAGGCGAGCGAGGAAACCATGCCCGCGCGCCAGTTGTGGGCGTTCACCAGGTCCACCTGCTCCCGTTCCAGCAGCCGCCGCAGCGCAAGGAGGCCGGGGAGCGCGCGACCACCGGTGAAGTCCACGACGAAGTGCTCGATGCCGTCGCCCTCGAGCTCGGGCAGGAGCTGCCCGCCGCTGGAGGCGATGAGCACCCGATGACCTCTCTCCTGGAGAGCCCGCGCCAGGCGAATGGCATAGCTCTCCACGCCGCCGTAGTTGAGCCAGGAAAGCACCTGGAGGATGGTCAGGCCTGAGTCGCGCTGACGGGCCGCCACGCGGCGTCTCCGGGAATAAGGTCTCGCATCACGCGGCGCGCCGCCGCGGCCACTTGCTCGGCCGAGATCAGCTCCATGCACTTCAGGGGCTGGCAGTTCCGGCGGCGGCACGGCGCGCACGGTGCCGCGGCTGTGACCTTCGCATGGCCCTCACCATAGGGGCCCAGTCGAACCGGGTCGGTTGGGCCGAAGATCGCCACAGTCGGCGCACCTACTGCCGAGGCGATGTACATCGGCCCGGTGTCATTCGAGACCACGGCGCGGCAGCGTCGAAACAGCGCGGCGAGCTGCTTCAGGCTGGTGCGACCGGTGAGATCGAGGATCTGTGACCGCGCGGTGGAGACAATTTCCGCGGCCAGCGGCCGATCACCGGCCGCCCCGACCACAACGCTGGTGCAGCCGAACTGGCTCGAGAGGGCGTCGGCCACCTGGGCGAATCGTGCCGCCGGCCAGCGCTTGGAGAGCCAGCGCGCTCCGGGGACCAGCGCGACGATATTCCGGTGATCCTGGAGCAGCTCGCGGACGACCTGCCGATCGGCCTCCGTGGTGGCGATGGTGAAGTCGAGCGGCTCCCAGGGCGCGCCCACCGCGTCGGCGAATCCCAGGTAGGCCTCCACCGCGTGGACAGCGCGGCGGTCCGGGACGATGCTCCGGTTGTTCAGCAGGAAAGCGCCCTCTTGGTGGTTCCGGAACCCGATGCGGTCCCGGGCCCCGCTCAGGTAGGCCAGCCAGGCGCTCTTCAGGAGCCCTTGCATGTCCAGCGAGAGGCCGAATCGGCGCTCTCGCAGCGCCCTCGCCAGGCGCAGCGGCGCGCTCAGGGGAGGCACCACCTCTACCTTCGGCCCCTCGGCCCGGCCGCCCCCAACCACTAGGGTCTCGCTGAGATGCGGGTTGCCGATCACCACCTCGGCGGCGGCCGGCCCCACCGCCCAGGCAAGATGGGCCTGCGGGAGGCGCCGCCGCAGGGCCGCGGCAATGGGGAGAGATTGCACCACATCGCCGATGGAGCTCAGCTTCACCACCAGTACGCTCTTCACGCCGTCGAGGGAGATCATGCCCCCCGCTCCTCCGGCGGCCGGCTCTTCCAGCGCTTGTGGAGCCAGAACCACTGCTCGGGGTGGGCGCGAATCGCCTCCTCGATCACCTTGGTGTAGTGGGCGGTGTTCAGCAGCAGCTCCTGATAGCGGTCACCGGTTCTGATCAAGGGCAGGGGCGCCTCGATCGCCGCGGTGTGCGCGTCGTCGGGGCTGCGCCATCCGAAGGCCGGCACCACGGCCGCGCCAGTGCGCAGGGCGAAGGCCGCCGCGCCCGGCGCGGTGGAGGCGAGGTGGCCGAAGAAGTCAACGAAGAGACCGTCATCCCCTGCGTTCTGGTCGAGGAGGATTCCCACCACCTCCTTGCGGCGGAGTGCGGCGAGAGAGCGCCTGACCGCAACCTCCTGGTGCAGCACACGCATCCCTCTGCCCTCGCGGGTGCGGCTGATGTACGCGGTCAGCCGATCATCCCGCTGGGGCCGAGCGATGGCATTGAGCGGGTAGCCCTCCGCGGTCAGCCGCGCCCCCAGCATCTCCCAGTTGCCCAGGTGTCCCGTCAGCAGGATGACGCCCTTGCCCGCGGCCAGGGCCGCCTCCATGTGCTCGGCCCCTCGGAGCTCCACCATGCGCTTGACGTCCTCGACGCTCAGCGCTGGCAGCCGGATGAACTCCATCAGGCACTTGCCCAGGTGCCGATAGCAGGCCGCGGCGATCTGCCTCAACTCGGCCTCGCTCTTCTCCCCGCCGAAGGCGAGGCGCAAGTTGGTCATCACGATCCGATGGTGGCGGGGCGAGATGGTCTTCATGACCGTGCCAATCGCGGCCCCGAGCTGGTAGCCGGCGCGCTCTGGGACGCTCCGGTACCGGCGGGCCATCCACAGCAGCGCCGCGTTGCCGATGCGGGTCTGCATCCGTCGCTGCCAGGCGTAGAGGGCCGAGCCTCCCTCTGGCTCATACGCGACCGCTAGATTGCCATCTCGGCGGGCAGCAGGCACCTCAACTCCTCAGCCAGCGTCGGCCCCTCGGGCCGCCCGGCCAGCTCCACCTCCAGCACCCACACGGGCCGGTCCAGCGGCCCCTGGGGCATGCGCACCGCGTCCTTCCGGGTGGTGACGACCCACTCCGCCTCCCCGGCTTGTGCGGTGAGGGCCTCCCGCAGCTCGCCGGCGCCGTACCAGTGATGGTCGGGGAAGCGCACCCGGGCCACCACCTCGGCCCCGCATTTCTCCAGGCCCCGCTCGAAGGCGAGCGGATTGCCCAGGCTGGACAGCGCGCACACCCGGCGGCCGCTCAGCTCCTCCGGGCTCGCCTCCTCCTCACCGCCCAGCGCGGCCAACCGCACGGGCCGATGGATCGTCTCCCACAGCCGCGCCTTCGGCGCCAGGGCACGCACTCGCGCGCGAATTGGCTCCAGGTCATCCCGCCTCACCAGGTCCGAGTGCGTCAGCCACACCGCATGGGCCCGCGCCAGATGGGAGGGCGGCTCCCGCAGCAGGCCCCGAGGCACCAGCAGATCATACCCGAAGGGCATGAGCGCGTCCACCAACACCACCTCCAGATCCCGCGCCAGCCGCTGGTACTGGAAGCCGTCGTCCAGCACGATGGCCGTCGCCCCCAGCTTGTCAATCGCCAGCTTGGCGGTCTGCCGCCGGTCCTTGCCGACCAGCACGAACAGCTCCGGCATGGCGCGCGCCACCAGGTACGGCTCATCGCCGGCCGTCGCCGCCGGCAGCACCGGCCCGAAGCCCTCCGAGACGATCAGCGCCCTCTTCTCCCCCAGGCCCCGGTAGCCCCGGCTGAGCAGGGCCACACTGCGCCCCTGCTCCCAGAGCCAGCGAGCCACAGCCAGGGCCGCGGTGGTCTTGCCCGTGCCGCCGACGGTGAGATTGCCCACGCTGATGACCGGCACGGGCAGGCGAGTACGTCTCGCAACCCCCAGGCGGTAGCCGGCGAGGTGGGCCCTCAAGGCCAACCCGTAGCCCACAGAGAAGGCCCACAGGCCGGCGGCGGCGAGCTTCTCCAGCCCGCCCCGCGCCTCCCCGCGGACGATGCGGAGCCACGTGCCGTCACTCAGCGGCCTCATAGCGTGCTTTCGGGATTGAGTAGCTCGCATGCGATCTCCGCGCAGCGCCGGGCTGCCCCGCGCTGCCGGGCGATGAGGGCCCGCCCCGCGGCCGCGATCTCTGCTCGCCGCGCGGGGTCCATCGCGGTGTGAACGAAGGCCTCGGCCAGCTCGGCCGGATTGCGGATGCGCACCCCGACTCCCGAGGTCAGCACCAGTTCGGCCATATCCTCGCAGCTCTCAGTATGAGGCCCAAAGAGCACTGCTCGTCCCGCGGCCACCGGCTCGAGCAGGTTGTGGCCGCCGATCGGCACGAGCGTGCCGCCCACGAACCCTGCGATGCCCAGCCCGTAGGCTGCGCGCAGCTCCCCCATGGTATCAAGGATGACGATGGCATCGGGGGAGGGCGGCAGCCCATCGCTGCGCCGCACCACCGGCCAGCCGAGGTCTGCGATGGCCGCGGAGACGGCCGCCACTCGTTCGAGATGTCGGGGCGCGACCAGCAGCCTGGCGCCGGGAAGGGCCTCGCGGATGCGTCGGAAGGCCTCAGCGACGGCCTCCTCCTCACCCGGGTGGGTGCTGCCGGCCACCAGCCAGAGCTCATCATCGGAGGCGGCCAGATCGCTCGCCAGCCTCCTGGTCGCCTCCTCATCCGGCTGGGCCATGGCGTCAACCTTGGTATTCCCCGCGACGGTGATGCGCGGCCGGGAGACCCCGAGCGCGATCAGCCGCCGCGCGTCCACCTCGGACTGGACGCAGAGGTGATCGGGCAGGCGGTAGAGCCACCGCACCAGCCTCGCCGCCCATCGCCCGCGCCTCATCATGCGGTTGGAGACTCGTCCGTTCACCACCAGCACCCGCGCCCCCGAGAGCCGGGCCAGGCCCAGGAAGTTGGGCCAGAGCTCCTTCTCGGTGATCACCACCAACTGAGGGCGAAGGCGGCGCATCGCCCAGCCCATGGTGCAGAGGCTGTCGAGGGGCAGGTAGAAGAAGGCGTCCGCCTGGCAGGTGTTGCGGGCGACCGCCATGCCGGCCTCGGTGACGGTTGACATGGCGATGCGCGCTCCCGGCAGGCCGGCCCGCAGAGCCTCCAGAACCGGCCTCGCGGCGCCGACCTCGCCGGCCGAGACTGCGTGCAGCCAGATGGTGGGGCGGCCATATCCAGGCCCGCCCAGCCTCGGCACCAGCCCCAGACGGTGGCGGAGTGAGCCGATCGGCTTGCGACGGACTGCCGCTCGCCAGAGGAGCCAGCAGGCGATTGCTGGTAAGGCGAGCAGGAGGAGGAGATTGTAGACGAAGAGCTCCAGCCCCAGGCGCCCTCCTCGGCCCCGGTCGGCAGGCGCCGCCTGAGCATGGGGCCGGGGCCCGCTCATCTGGGGGTGGGGGCCTCCTGCCGGAAGAGGCGGCGCTGGGCCTCGTAGAGCCGCCGGTAGACGCCGCCCTGGCGGAACAGCTCCTCGTGAGTGCCGTCCTCTGCGATCCGGCCGTCGGAGAGAACTAGCACCCGGTCGGCGCGCTGGATGGTGGAGAGCCGGTGGGCGATGACCACCGTGGTGCGCCCCTCCATCAGCCGCTCCAGCGCGTTCTGCACCAGGGCCTCCGACTCCGCATCGAGCGCGCTGGTGGCCTCGTCCAGGATCAGCACCCGCGGGTCTCGCAGCAGCGTGCGCGCGATGGCGATGCGTTGCCGCTGGCCGCCGGAGAGCTTGGCGCCGCGCTCGCCGATGGGTGTGTCATAACCTGAGGAGAGCGCCTGGATGAACTCGTCCGCGTTCGCCGCCTGGGCCGCCGCCCGCACCTCCTCGAGGCTCGCCTCCGGCTGACCATAGCGGATGTTCTCGGCCACCGAGCCGCCGAAGAGGATGGGCTCCTGGGGGACGATCCCGATCTGGGACCGGAGCGAATGAAGTGTCACGGTCCGCACATCTACGCCGTCTGCCGCGATGCGGCCGGCTGTGGGGTCATAGAAGCGGGGGATCAGATTCACCAGGCTGGTCTTGCCCGCTCCGCTGGCGCCCACCAGCGCGACCACCTGTCCGGGCTCGATGGTCAGGTCAATGCCCCGTAGCACCGGCTCGCTCTCCCGGTAACGGAACTCGACGCCGTGGAACTCGATCCGCCCTCGCATCCGCGGCATGGGCTGGCTGTCGGGCGCCTCTGGCACCTCCTCGTGGGTGTCCAGGATCTCGAAGATGCGGTCCCCGGCCGCCGCAGCCTGTTGGGCCGAGAGCCAGATCTTGCCCAGTAGGCCCAGCTTGCTGCCCAGGCTGTGGCCGGCATAGGCGAAGGCCACCAGCGTTGGCAGGCTGAGGGGGCCCTTGATGGTGAGGTAGCCGGCGATGCAGATCAGGATCACCATGCCCACCGCGCCGATCAGCTCGACCAGCGGGATGAGGGTCGAGACGGCCGCGGCGGCGCGGATGTTCACCCGGTAGTTGCTGTTGTTGATCTCCCGGAACTGCTCCGCCTCACGCTGCTCCATGCCGAAGAGCTGCACGGTCTCGATCCCGGCCAGCCGCTCCTGGAGGAAGGCGTTCAGCCTCCCCAGGCGCCGCTGCATCTCTCGCGAGAGTCGCCGCAGTCTCTCCCCCGAGCGCGCGATGAGCAGCGAGATGGGCGGCGCGCAGACCAGGGCCACCAGGGTGAGCCGCCACTCCAGAGAGGCCATCAATGCCAGCGCCACGACCGTAGTGAACGGCCCCCGCGCCGCCTCCACCAGGTCGGTGCTGAGGGTGCGCTGAAGCACCACCACATCATTGCTCACCCGGGAGAGCAGATCGCCGGTCTCACGCGCCCGGTAGAAGGCGAGCGACTGGCGGAGCAGATGCGCGTAGAGCCGACGGCGCAGGTCGCGGATGAAGCCCTGCGCGAAGTGCTGGGAGAGGTAGGTTCGGCCGAAGGTGAACACGCTCTTCACCAACCAGGCCGCCAGCACCCCGGCCGCGAAGAGGAGCAGGCTTCTCAGCCGCGTCTCCGGGCTGCTGGTCTGCACCCAGCCCAGCCGCTGGATCCAGTCCACGTGCGCGCGACCGCCCAGGCCGGAAGTGGCCAACGAGGGGGCGATGGCGAGCAGCATCAGCGCCAGCGCGACCGGGATTGCGCCGTTCTCCACGAGCGCCTCGCCGAAGATGGAGAAGAGCGCCCCGTAAGCTGACCAGCGCCCCCCGCGCGCCTGCCGCAGCAACCGACGGAGCACGCGCAGGGCATGGGGAGGGCCAGCAGCAGGGTCAGCAGACCGGCTCACCCGCTCCCTCCTTCAGCGGATCGGCCCGCGGAAGGCGGGCCAGCTCCAGCACGAGCTGCGCGGTGCGATCAGAAGCTCCGGGCGGCCCCAGGCTGCTGACCACCGAAGCCAGGTCCGAGCGGACCCGTGCCCGGCGGCCCTCATCGGTCAGCAGGGCCGCCACCTCCGCCGCGATCGCCTCCGGGCCGGCCGCGGAGCCCAACAGCTCGCGCACGATCTCGCGGTCGGCGATGATGTTCGGCATGGCCGCGAACCGCTGCCTGCCCAGCAGACCGCGGATCAGCCGGTATTGGAGCGTGGTCGCTCGGCTGGCCCGGTACACCACCACCATGGGGACACCGAGACAGGCGAACTCGAGTGTCGCGGTGCCGGAGCAC
>Ga0315307_1000190_pt1 | contig 24747 bp, 24 predicted proteins | sample TDP2_MG_FD_203079 | JGI IMG/M metagenome (GOLD analysis project Ga0315307, IMG submission 203079) | Freshwater sediment microbial communities from Lake Towuti, South Sulawesi, Indonesia - TDP2 | ecosystem: Environmental > Aquatic > Freshwater > Lake > Sediment | place: Indonesia: South Sulawesi...
GCGGTGCATCATGTCGGCGGTAACGAGCGCCCGATTTACATCTGGGTACATCCCCACCGTGGTCGCATTGATGAGGATGTCTGCCCGCTCCATCGCTCTTGCAAGCTCCCCGCGACCAATACCGGTCTGTCCCACATCGGCCCCGGAGTTGCGTTTGATGGCCGTTGCGAGTTCCTTTGCCCTCGAAGCCGTGCGGTTTGCGATGGTCAGTTTCGCCCCTTTTTCTGCCAAGGAAAATGCGATCGCCCGGGCTGCCCCACCCGCGCCCAAGAGGAGGACCTTGCGGCCAGCCAGCTTGCCGACCTCGCCCTCGAGCGCTCGAACTGCCCCAGCGCCGTCCGTGTTGTAGCCTATCAGCCTGCCCCTGTCGTTTTTCACCGTATTTACCGCGCCGACCAACTCAGCTGATTCATCGAGCTCATCGAGTAGGCTCAGGATGTTGATCTTGTGCGGATGGGTCACATTCATGCCCACCATGTTTATCACGCGGGCACTGGCGATGGCACCTTCAAGCGCTGCCTGAGGCACACGCAGGGCCAAGTAGGCGTAGTCCAGACCAAGTGCCTCGAAGGCCGCGTTGTGCATGGCTGGCGATAGGCTGCGCTCTACCGGATCGCCGATGAGCGCGATCAGCTTTGTCCCGCTGGTCACCCTATCCCCTCAACCCGAACTCGCGCAGCAACCGCCTTGTCGTCTCGACATCGAATTGCCCAGGTGCAGTGGGTTCATCAGCTGCCGCATACACGATTGGGGAGCCGAAGAGGGGCGCAGCGATTCGCGATAGTCTGCCGGCATCACCCATCGCGAAAGCTATCACGGGAACCGCCACGGAGTCCGGCACCTGAGTCAGGAAATCCAGAACAGTCAGCGCATCCCGATGGGTCTTCGCAAATGTTACAATTTTGGCGATATCGCAGCCAGCATCCGCCATCCGTTTTGCGATGCTTACCAAGGAGTCGATCGACGGTGTCTCATTGAAATCGTGGTGAGTTACGAGCAAACTCGTCCTGTGGATTTTCGCAGCTTTCACGACTTCGCTGAGCAGGGGTTTTGATGTGGAGAGTTCGATGTCGACGCACGCCGCGCCTCCGGCAATACCCTTTAACAAATGATCCACGCGTGTGCGCTCCCCGCCTTTGAAATGTCCGCCCTCCCGCTCGGCGCGGTTGGTGAGAATTAAAGGCACATCCACCTTCAACAGCTTTTCCCATCCCACATGTTTGCGCATGCCATCGAGTCTAATTTCGACGATATCGGCCCTTTTTTCGATAGCCTTGGCTACGCCGGCTGTCATTACATCTACGTTGCTGCCGATGACCGATGCGCAGATCGCTGGCACCCGCAGCTTATGCTTGCCGAGTTTGAGCGTTTCCATGATTCACACTACACTAATTAAATTTTGTAGTTTTATATACAGGTTAAAAAGGAAACTTTTACCGATGGTGGGAAACCTCTAAAAAGGAGGATGTTCTTGGGGGCCGCAAAGCATTACTACGAAACGGGAACATCCATAGTCAGAATGTCGTGGGAGACATGGTTGTTTTTAGCTTCCTTTCGTTTCTTCAGCCTCCTTGGCGGCGCGCAAAGGCTTTAAGCCATCCCGCCAAATTTAGACAGAGGTTAAGGAGGCTAAAGGGTGAGGACTGGAAGTTTTAAAGGAGTTTTTTTGCTGTTGGTTTTGATGGTTACCGTGCTGGCTGTGTCAGCGATATCGCTTTCACAGATCAGTTCCATTTACGCAACGCCTGATGGCCTCGTCCCCCATGACCCGCTCTACATCGACGGCAACGCAGGCTTCACCCCCGCGAACGGCGTCACTTCAGGTTCAGGTACTGAAAATGACCCTTACATCATAGAGAACTGGGATATAAGTGCGGAGAATGCCAACGGAATCGGGATAAGGAATACGACTGTTTACTTCATCATCAGAAACTGTGTGGCGGAGAACGGTGGGAGTTCTTATTACGGGATATACTTCGATAATGTCCAAAACGGCAGGGTGGAGAACTGCACTTGTTCAAACAACCGATACGGAATCTATTTGTATTTAGGCTCCTCTCACAACACCTTGACCAATAACACCTGCGTGAACAATATTACGGCTGCCATCAATCTGTGGTTCTCCTCTATTAACAACTTGAGCAACAACACCTGCTCCAACTCTTATTACGGCATCCGTATGGACTCCTCCTCTCACAACACCTTGGCTAATAACACCTGCGTGAACAATGGTGGTAACGGCATCTTCCTGCTTTCATCCTCTGACTTTAACATCCTGTCCAACAATACCTGCAAGAACAACGGCGACACTGGCATCTCCCTGTACCAATCCCCTAACACTCTCTCCAACAATATCTGCGAGAACAATGGCTTTTTCGGTATCTCCTTGGATTTGGCCACCAGCACTCTGTCCAACAATACCTGTGTGAACAACGGCCACACCGGCATCAAAGTTTATTTTTCAACTTCTTTCAGCATCCTCGAGAACAACACTTGCTCCAATAACTTGTATGGCATCTATCTACAAAGGTTTTCCTACAATACCCTTTCCAACAATACCTGCGTGAACAACAGCTGTGGCATTTTCTTTGATGTCTATTCAGACAACAACACTATCACAAACTGTACATTCGAGAACAATGGTACGGGCATCCTTTTTGGGAATCCCTACTATCCTTCAAAGAATAACTCCGTTTACAACAATAACTTCATAAACAATGAAAACCAAGCACGCGATGAATGCTCTAATTACTGGGACAACGGCTACCCCTCTGGCGGGAACTACTGGAGCGATTACACAGGCATCGACAATTATGGGGGCAAGAACCAAGACATCCCAGGGAGCGACAACATCGGTGACACGCCATATTACATTCTAGGCGACAACAATCGCGACCGTTACCCACTCATGGACCCTTCCCCCTTTTGGACGGGGACGGCGACGTTTAAGCTTGAGAACATGTACAAGGTTGATCTAGTGAAGGACCTCCAGCTTAACACGGGTTCTACGCTCGTCGTGAAGTTCTACACCTATACGGGTGATAATCAGGGGATGAGCGTCATCGAGAACTTTGTGCCGCCGATAACCATTTTAGAAAATGAGAACGTACCGCATCCATCAGGTCTGGTGCCCGTTGAGATCGTTAGGCTCGTCCTGACCACCGGTAACACGGCGAACGAGATCTCCACCATAGCGAGCTTTACTGCGACTAGGAGTGTGCTAGCTTCGAGGTACCTTAAGATCAAGAGCGATTACGTCAAGCCAGGGGCGGATAAACCTGCCCTAGCAGCGGAGTACTCAAAGATAAAAAGTCAGTATGTTAAGGCGCCTTCGTAACACCGGTCGGCAGCAGGGAAAACGCGAGCTTCAAAGGAGCGCCCGTGCAGTCTTCACACCCACAGCTGATACCTCGACTACCTCTCGACCACTGTTTCCTCGACCCTCATGCCGAAGTGTCGCCCGGCCCGCTCGATGTGCACTAGTACCTCATCACCAGGCTTGAGCTTCGTAACAGACACCGGGCTGCCGTCCTTAGCGACCAAGTTGATTGTCTCGGCATTCTGGAGGAGTGTCTTAAAAGATTGTCCCTCTCGCTCCGCCTCGACCAGGAGCAGCGGGCGACGTTCTATCTTGACCCGCCCGACCACGCCTACCCTCGCCTCACCCTTAGCGTTGACCATGAGCACCTCATCGCCTGCACCGAGTTCGGACATGTACTTGGTCTTGCCGCCTGGGAGTCTGATGTAAGCATGCACCGCCCCGGCGTTCACGCGAAATGGGCGGGGCTCGACGAACTCGCTGGGCAGCGTTTCCGAGTGGACGAGGAACATGCCTCCAGCCTGGCTCCCCACCAGCATCCCCTCGCCGACGTTCATCATCGAGGCCGTGTCGACGCAGGCCCGGTCGCCCATGCCGACGGGCCGAACTGCCGTCACCCTGGCTGGCACAAGCTCGAGCTTCTCGACCGCAAGCCTCTCGAATGCCTCGCACACCTTTCGGATCTCACTTGGTCCCTTCTCCCTCGGGTCGAGCAGCACGCCATCTGCCCCTATCTCCAACGTTTCTACTGCAGTCCTAGCTTCATCGGCATTTTTGACACCTGCTAATATTTTGACGTCCGCACGGTGGAGCTCTGCGATCAGGTTTTCAAGAGGGATGACCTTCCAGTCGCGCCCGACCGCGACGACGAAATCCGCCGCCTTTCCCGCCTTGACCGCGGCCCTCTCGAGTTCCTTGTCTGCTATCTCTACGAGGATCGCCACTTTTCTCCCCTGCTGGCGCAACTTCCCAGCGGACGAAATTGCCCGTTCGGCTTCGGCCGCCGAGCTGGCGCTGAGCATGACGATGTCCACGCCGGGTGCTGCCTTGTCTGCAACGGTGGTTATCGCACCCAGCTCACGTGCGCTTTCGGCTTCCTCGGGCGATACGACGACAGCGGTTGCCCCGGCCTCGAGCGCAGCCGTCACAAAACGCTTTCGTCTTTCCCAGGGCTCGTCCCAGTCGGCCCTGACCCATACGCTCCTGCGCAACAGGCTCACCGTTTGAGCTCTCGCATCGCCCGCTCTACCGAGGCCTCCTCGTGCACGATCTTCGCGAGCGCTCGAACCATGCCCACGGGGTTGCGGTGCTGGAATACATTTCGACCTATCGAGACCCCAGCCCCTCCTCCCTTGGTGGCTTCAAGAGCCATCTCAAGCACATCCCGGTCGGTCGCCATCTTTGGGCCGCCCGCGATGACGACAGGCACCGGACAACCCCTGACCACCTTCTTAAAGGAGTTGATGTCGCCCGTGTAATTGGTCTTGATGATATCCGCCCCGAGCTCAGCGCCAACTCGTGCGGCATGAGCGACCATCGCCGGGTCGTGTTCGCTCTTGACCTTTGGGCCTCTGGGGTACATCATCGCGAGCAGAGGCATCCCCCAACCAGCACAGATCTCAGCCATCTCACCGAAGGAGCGGAGTTGTTCGGGTTCGTTTGGGGCACCGACGTTTATGTGTATCGAAACAGCGTCTGCGCCGAGCTTGATCGCCTCCTCCACGGTCGCCACAGGCACCTTTCCTAATGGGTCAGGCCCAAGCGAGGTACTTCCGGACAGGTGGAGGATTAGCCCGATATCTCTCCCGTAGCCTCGATGACCGGCCCGCACGATCCCCTTGTGTAGGATTACGGCGTTCGCGCCTCCCTCAGCGACCTTGTTCACTATCGTGGCCATGTCTTCTAGGCCAGCTATAGGACCCATGCTCAGCCCGTGGTCCATGGGCACGATCACCATGCGGCGGGTATCGCGGTTCATTATCCGCTCAAGCCTAATTCGCTTACCTATTTCGGACAGACGACCACCCCTCTGTAGTTATGACGTGGGCATTAAAATGTGTGCCTGATGGGCCGGGAGGGTATGAGGAAATCGTGAAAACCCGGTTTGGAAGCCCAGCTGACCGAGCCGTTTATAAGCGGTTAAACTGAGGCAGAAATTTGAGGACGGGAAAAATGAGCATAAAAATAGCAGGTCTATTAACTGTGGTAGTGATCATCGCAGCCGCACTGGTGTATCTACAGGTTTCTGGTAAAGAAGAGCTTAGACTTGAAAATGTGGATTTGTCGTATCTGATAGAACATGTCAATGAATTTGAAAATAAGGAAGTCAAAGTAGTTGGATATGTGAAGTATTATGTTTCCATATACCAGTACGAGGATTTCTGGCTTGGTCCAGATGAAAGAGGTATAGGCCGGGCAATTCCAGTAAAGGTCACGCAAATCGGCCTGCCCCGGCCACCGGAAAATTCCCACATATCAGTTGAGGGTGTGGTCGTCTACAAAGAGCTTGAAGGGGGATTCTTTTGCATTCATGCGAACTCGTGGACGTATGCATGACTGGCCCACCAAAACGCCGCTTGCCTAACTTCAAAAACTATGGGCTCGATAAAAAAGTCGAAAAATTGGAAATAAATTGTGGAAAATGACGATCGATTGTTGAGGATCACGCACAACTCGCGGGCCGGCATCCAAAAAAAGGTGGAGGTGAGCGATCCACAGAGACCGGAAAGGAGGCACAGCGAGGACCGCCGGACCGACCCGCATTTAAAACTGGGCGATTTAAGACTATAAAGTGTATACGTGTTTTTTTCTTAAACAATTCCTTCTGTTAAACTTGAAAACAGCCTTTGCGCGCCGCCCAAGGAGGCTGCAAACTCCCGATAGACGGCGATGTGCTCAGCGATAATTTTTCAAAATTTTGCGTGGATCAGAACCCAAAAGCAAAAGTGACGGGGACTTCGATCCTTCCGCTACTCATCCGACGAACTTGGAACCTCGACCAATTTCCGTCGTCCGCCGTTTTTTCACGTCGGGATCTTTCTTCCTCAGTCATTGCCTCGCACCCTGCTCCCGGATGCTTTTTCCGCGGCCTTCCCTAGTTTTTCGCCCAGGTTCTTCCGCGGCTCCCCGTTGCCCGTAGGCTCCGGTTCGGCCTTTCCTGAGGACTTTCATCCCCGTCGTTAATACTTACGAAAATAGTCTATTTAGCGCTTATGAAACTATCCTTCAGATTTATCCTCCACCCTAGATAGCCCAGCGCTTGAGGGGTAAATCGGTTTTGGATAACTGTGGGACCACCGCTGAAAGAAAAGAGGGATACTGAAGTAGCACGTGCTTAATATCAGGGTTTTTCGAGATTGTGTATCGGGAAGCTCATGGCTTTGCTCAGGGTCAGGCCTTCGAAGCTCAAAGGTGAGGTGACCGCACCACCGTCCAAGAGCTACACCCATCGAACATTCGCGGTGGGCTTGCTCGCGAAGGGTGAAAGTAAGATCGCCAACCCACTTCTGAGTTTCGACACCCAGGCGACGATAGATGCTATCAAAATCCTCGGCGCGAAGGTCATCCAGCGGAATGATATCTGGCATGTTTCCGGCACCGGAGGCAGCCTCAAGCCGAGCGCGAACCTCATCGACGTCAAAAATTCTGGGACCACGCTCCGCCTCATGAGCGCGATCGCCTCGCTCTCGCCCAAGCCTATAGGCCTGACAGGCGACGAGTCCATACGCGCGAGGCCGATGGGCCCGCTGATCGATGCGCTCGCGAAGCTCGGGGCCGAGGCTAGGTGCGAGGGGCCGCGAGGGAGGCCGCCGGTGATCGTCGGCGGAGGGCTCAAGGGGGGCGATGTCGAGATAAGCGGGGCCGTCAGCTCGCAGTTCATCTCAGCCCTGTTGCTTGCCTGCCCTTATTCGAGGGAGGATGTCGAGCTTCGGGTGGCCGAGTTGCGCTCTAAACCCTACGTCGAGATGACGCTCGATGTACTCGACCTTGCGGGCGCGGACATCAAGCGGAGTTCAGACCTCACGGAGTTCACGATTCCGGGCAGACAAGTCTTTCGGCCCTTGGAGTTCGAAGTGCCAGGGGACTTCTCATCAGCCGCATTCCTGCTCGGGGCCGCGGCGTTGGTAGGGGCGGCTGTCAGGGTGAACAATTTGGACGTCCGGGGGGCTCAGGGGGATAAGCGAATAGTCGACCTGCTTCGAGAGTTCGGGGCAGAGGTCAAGGTGAAGGGGAGAGTCATCGAGGTGTCGAGTTCTGGGCTCACAGGAATCGAGGCGGATTGCGGGGACAACCCGGATTTGGTACCGGTGCTCGCGGTGTTAGGGACGATCGCAGACGATACGACGATCCTCACGAACATCCCCCACCTCCGATACAAGGAAACCGACCGCCTTCGAGCCCTAGGGAGCGAGCTGCGCAAGCTCGGCGCGAGGGTTGAGGAGTTGCCGGGCGAGCTGAGGATTCGAGGCGTAAAGCAGCTCAAGGGCGCTAAGCTGAGTTCCTATGGCGACCATCGAATGGCCATGGCACTTGCGGTCGCTGGCCTCGTCGCGCGAGGGGAAACCATTGTGGATGGTGCAGAGAGCATCCCCGTCTCCTACCCGAATTTCGTCGATGACATGAAGAAGCTTGGGACGAAAATTGAGCTAGTTGGGTAATCATTACCGCCAAAACGATTGTTCTGATGAAATTAATCCTCCTAGGTCCATCGAAACTGAGGGAACATGGGGGAGTATAGGGCGAAGTGCACGAATAGCAATGCTGAGAATAAGCCCACGAGGAAAACTAATCTCCACTTGGTTGAGGTGAAAAGCCTCAAAATCACAACGCCTGCACCTACAACATATCCAGCGTTTGCTATCATGTACAATGGGATCGCGCTTCCAGATCCATGTGAAATTAGGTGGGCTGCATCATTGTTGTAGGGAATCCAAAGGAACAGAGCCCAAAATGCAGCGCTCACCACTGCCCTCAAAACCCACCGATGCTCGCGATGTCCTGTGATATCCAATGACTTCAGCCAGGCCCACACGCCGAACAGCGCTAAAGACCCGTTAAAGAGGTGTCCCCACACGGTGAAACCAGGGGGGAAATTAGGACCATAAGGTTGGAAGTTGAATCCAAATATCACAGACAGCAGACGGTCCAAAATCATGAAGAAGAAATACATCGCAATTATTGCGTATAACGCGGTTGACAGCCTCGCCCGCGGTTTATGTTTCCCTTTTTTTACGCTTTTTTCGTGCGTCACTTAAAGGCCTCATCAGAAAGCCTGCTTACATCACAGGCTTCCGGTTTACTCGAGCGCTCGCAGTGGCTTGAGTACCCACGCCTTGGCGGGTGTCCCTTCGACCACTATCTCCATAGCCCTGTGTCGCCCGCTACCGATGGTAATTCGCTCGCGCTTAATCCGCCTGAAGATGCACCCCAAACGCTCGCCCTCGATTCCATCCCCTACCTGCCGACCGATCATGTGAATTCCCCTATCTTCCCCTTGGACATCAACGCCGCAACAGCTTCCATGACCGTCTCGATGCTTAGGTTCAAGACATCCGCAATTTCGTCTGGATAAATCCCTGGGTGGGATTTGACGTAGAGGTAGACCTCCTTCTGCGCTGCTCGGGGCGAAATTCTGCGCACCAGCACGGGCTTCATCGCCTCGAGCTTATCGCGCACGGCTGAACGGACGAAATCTGAAACATTTAAGAAGTAACCCGCTTTCACGAGGTGTTCCACTCCCTCGAATTCTTTGGGGGTCAGCTTCACTGCCGCTTGATATTTACCAATTGCCACGAGATCGCCATTTTCAATTGATAGATTAGTATATAAATGTCTATCTAAAAAACGTCGACCTGTCAAGTCCTTCCGCATCGTCCCGCCGAGCCTTTGTGCTGAAGTCCTTTATAAACAGAAAAACATGGGAAGGCAACCACAATATCATAACCCAAAAGCAAACGGATTTAAAGTTTATAGACGTGAATCGACGAGTTCAAGGCGGTGTGGAAATGAGTGGAAACATCTTCGGGAAAATTTTTCGGGTCACGACTTACGGCGAGTCGCACGGCAAAGTCATCGGAGTAGTCATCGATGGTATCCCGGCTGGCATGCAGTTGAGCGAGGCAGACGTCCAGAAGGAGCTAGACAGGCGCCGCCCTGGACAGTCGCTGGTCACCACCCCGCGTGCCGAGCGGGATCGCGTCGAAATCCTCTCAGGGGTCTTCGAGGGCAAGAGTACGGGCGCGCCCATCAACATGGTCGTCAGGAATATCGATGTGGACTCGAAGCCGTATGAGGCGATCAAGACCAAGCCGAGGCCCGGTCACGCCGATGTAGCTTACTGGCTCAAGTTCGGCCACGTCGACTACCGGGGAGGTGGCCGAGCTGCTGCTAGGGAGACGGTTGGACGCGTCGCAGCTGGCGCGATCGCCAAGAAACTGCTAGCTGTAAATGGGATCGAGATCTTGGGCCATACCGTGGAGGCCGCGGGCATCGCGGTTGAACGCGAGGTCTCGCCCGGGGAGATTCGTAAGCACGCCGAAAAAAATCCGATGCGATGCGCAGACCCGGAAGTCGCGGAGGAAATGGTAAAGCGTGTGCTCGAGGCGAGCGCTGATGGCGACAGCACCGGCGGCGTGGTCGAGGTGATCGCGCTCAACGTGCCCGCCGGACTTGGTGAACCCGTGTTTGATAAGCTCGATGCGGAAATCGCCCTTGCCCTGATGTCGATAGGCTCTGTCAAGGGAGTCGAGATAGGCACCGGCTTCAGGGCCGCCCGCATGCGCGGCTCCGAGATGAACGACCCTCTAGCCATTCGAAGGGGCAAAATCGTGAGCACGACGAACAACGCGGGCGGAATTCTAGGAGGGATAAGCACGGGAATGCCCATCGTCGCGCGGATAGCGGTAAAACCGACGCCCTCGATAACAAAGCCCCAGCGGACCGTCGACGTCGCGCGGATGAAGGAAGTCGAGCTCAAGCTCGAGGGACGTTTCGACCCAAACATCTGCCCCCGCATCGTCCCCATAGCCGAATCTATGTTGGCAATCGTGCTGGCAGACCATATGCTCCGCTCAGGCAAGATCGACCCCAATCGATTCGAGGGAAAAAAGTGAGGGGCGTAGCTTCCGCCTGCGGTTCCGCGACCGTCGTCAATGCGATCGCCAGCGGGAAGGGGGCCGCTTTTGCTGTCGACCTACGCGTCCGTGCAGATGTCGAACTCACGAATGAGGCGGGCGAGATAGTGGGTCGGATAGCCGGCGAACCTTCAGAGCCCACGAACCTCATCGGGATATGCGCGCGGAAGGTCCTCCATAGGTTCAAACTTTTGCGGACCTACGGTGCTAAGATAAGGACGACGTCGGATGTCCCGATTGCCGTAGGACTGTCTAGCAGCAGCGCCGCCGCGAACGCTACGGTTTTGGCAACATTTGCGGCGCTTGGGAAAAAACCCAGTCCCAATGTGGCCCTTAACCTAGGCATCGACGCCGCATTCGAGGCCGGGGTTACGATAACTGGAGCATTTGATGATGCCGCCGCCTCCTTTTTCGGCGGGGGTGTGGTGACGGACAACCTCAAGCGGCGGATATTGAAGCGTTTCATGGTCGATCCAAAGCTCGACGTGTTGATCTACGTGCCGCCCTCGAAGCTGCACACCTCGCGGGTCGACGTCTCGCGGACGAAGCCGCTGGTGAAATTCGTCGACATCGCCCATGGGTATGCTCTGGAGGGCAATTTCTTCGGCGCCCTTACCCTCAACGGCCTCCTCTACACCTCAGCACTTGGCCACGATGTGACCGTAGCGTTCGATGCCATGAAGGCAGGTGCCCTAGCAGCTGGGTTAACTGGTACCGGGCCCGCGGTCGTGGCTATAGCCAAGCCAAATAATGTTGATGATATAAAAGAGGCATGGCGCGGAAGACCGGGTAGGGTGATCCTGACCAAGCCCACGGTCGATGGGGCGCGCATCGAGGTCAGAAAATGAGGAAATTGCAGTCGCTGAGGCGAGAGGTGGATCGGATCGACGAGCAGCTCATCGCCCTAGTGGCTGAGAGGCTTAGGCTCATCAAGGAAATTACAGCGTTGAAGAAAAAGCTAGGCAAGGGGATCCGCGATGAGGCCAGGGAGCGAGCTGTAATAGACCTGGCCAGGGAGCGGGCAAAGAGGGAGGGGATAGACCCTGTATTCGCCGAGGACCTGATGAGGCTCATGATCGCCCAGATGGCTGGCGTACAGCTCGAGCGCGTCGGCGGGGTTAGGATGTGGGCCCAAGTTCAGAAGGCGTTCGAGGGACACCCCGCGCAGTTGAACGTCGCCCGGGTGCTCTTCGGATATGGCCTGCGCGTCCGCGAGGACGGCGAGATAGCCTGCGGCGACATCCGCATCCCAGCCGTCCAGATAGCTAAGGAGGCTGGCGTGGACAGGAGGGCCGTGGATGCGACAGCTCAGGCGATCCTCCAGAAAAAGGAACTGCGAGGTATCTTCATCAACCTGAGGCCGATAGCTTACCTCAAGGGAGTGGCGCAGCAGCTCGGGCTCGGCGTGATAGAGATCTTGCCCAAGGACGCGGCGAAACCGGGTATAATAAGGGAAGTCACGGGCGTGGTTTCGAAGTTCGGCATAAGCATCCGTCAGGCGGTTGCGGACGATCCGTATTTTGTGGCGCAGCCAAAGCTCACCATCATCACCGATGAACCAGTTGGAGGTAAGATCATCGATGTTTTGAGGAAGTTGCCGAGCGTTCAGAGCGTAATTGTCTACTAATTTCCCTTTTGCACAATTTTGTACAGTAAAGCTTTAAATAATACATTAAAGAGAGAATCAGTAAATTGTCTGAAATCTGGGAAGCGGACCTATGGGTATTGTTCTAGGCATCAAAGAAGTTAGGGAGATCGCCGATGAGCTCAGCAGGCCGTGTTTAATCCCTGTTGTGACAACGGTAGATGGATGTGCCGATCCTACAGGAGTTTACCTGAGCATCAGGGCACCCCACCGCCCTTCCTACTTGCTCGAATCGGCTGAGGGCCCGGGGGAAGCAGCGCGTTACTCCGTCGTCGGTTACAACGCTTTGCTGTACGTCGCCGTCCGGGACAGCGTGCTCGAGATCGGAGGTAAGCCGGATATCGCAGAGCTCGCCACGGAGCGCGCCGAACGAGTTAGGCACGTCACTGATCCCCTCGAAGTACTGAAGGAGGCGATGTTCTTGAAAACAGCCCAGGTGCCGGCTGTGAGTTCCCGCTACATGCTGGGCGCGGTCGGGTACATAGGCTATGATTTCGTCCGCTCGATCGTCGACATCGGCAATCATACCATAGACGACCTCCGTCACCCGGATGTTGAATTCATGTTGCCGGAGCGGATGGTAATCTTCGATCACCTCGAAGGCCGAACCCACCATTGTTCCCTTTTGTTTTTGACGGACGGTTCGGACGTGGATGATGCATATGAACGCGCTGTCGCGAATGTTGAAGAACTCGCGGCAATCAAGCCGACTTCAAGAGCCGGAGTTCAGCCGAAAATAACCATGCATTCCAACATCCAAAGGGCCGACTTCGAAAATGGCGTCGATGTGGCAAAGAGGTACATCCGCGCCGGTGATGTGATACAGGCCGTGCTCTCGAGGAGGATAGAGCTCGAGCCGGCTCCAAATCTGGATCAATTTTACATCAACCTCAAGCGGATAAATCCGTCGCCTTACATGTTCTTCTTGGATTTCCCGAAGCGTAGCATCGTAGGCTCGAGCCCTGAAATTTTGGTAAAAGTCGATGGTCGAGATGTGGTGACCCGCCCCATCGCCGGAACTAGGCGTCGCGGGAAGGACGGCGGCGAAGACGAGGCCCTCGGGCGCAACCTGCTCGCGGATGAGAAGGAGAGAGCAGAACACGTCATGCTCGTCGATCTGGCTCGGAACGACATCGGGCGCGTTTCGGATTTCGGCACGGTCAGGATGAGGGACTTCATGAAGGTCGAGAAGTACAGCCATGTCCAGCACCTCGTGACGACGGTCGTGGGGCGACTGCGAAAAGATCGGGACGAGTTCGACGCGCTGCGGGCGACATTTCCAGCTGGCACTGTCGCGGGGGCGCCAAAGGTCAGGGCGATGGAGATAATCGAGGAACTTGAGCCAACCAGGCGGGGAATTTATGCAGGTGCAATAGGCTCATTTAGCTACGCCGGGCAAGCCGACCTCGCGATCACCATCCGAACCTTGGTCGCGGAGAGAGGGAGAGCCTATATCCAGGTCGGCGCTGGAATCGTCTCAGACTCGGTCCCATGGAAGGAGTATTACGAGACAGAGAACAAGGCCCGAGCCCTACTTGCGGCAGCAGGTGTCTGAATGCGCGTGGTTGTAGTAGATAATATCGATAGTTTTGTTTACAACCTCGTGCAGTATATTGGCGAGCTAGGCGCGGAGCCGGTCGTATTTATGAACAACGCGTCGATGCAGGATATCGAGGGCGTGAAGCCCGACAGGATCGTGATATCGCCAGGCCCAAAGACGCCGAGGGAGGCTGGAGTTTCAGTTGAAGTGGTAAGAAAAATGGGGGAAATGGTGCCCATACTCGGGGTCTGCTTAGGGCATCAATCGGTGGCCTACGCATTCGGCGGAAACATCGTGCCAGCGAAACGCTTGATGCACGGCAAAACTTCGCTCATAAAGCATAACAGCGACGAACTTTTCAATGGTGTGCCGAACCCATTTGAGGCGACGCGCTATCATTCGCTTACCGTCGACCGTGCGACTTTACCTCGTTGCTTACAAGTCATCGCGGAAACGGACGACGAGGACCGCGAAATAATGGGAATTAAGCATGAGCGGTACTCAATTTGGGGCGTCCAATTTCATCCGGAGTCCGTGCTGACGCCGCACGGAAAGCGCATCCTGAAGAACTTCCTGGAGATGTGAATCACATGAATTCTATACAAGTCGCAATTGGGAAATTGGTCGAGCGCAGGGATCTGACGGAGGATGAAGCAGAAAGCGCCATGAAATGCATCATGTCGGGTGAAGCGACGCCAGCCCAAATAGGATCGTTTCTAACCGCCCTGCGGTTGAAGGGTGAAACTGCTGAGGAGATAACATCCTTTGCCCGAGTCATGCGGGAATTCGCGGCCCGTATAAATCCCAAGGTGGATGGCATCCTCGTGGATACCTGCGGCACGGGCGGCGACAAGATCAAGACCTTTAACATCAGCACCGCAGTTGCGCTCGTGGCGGCCGGTGCCGGGGTACCGATCGCTAAGCACGGCAATCGCTCGGTGACGAGCAAGGCGGGCAGCGCAGATGTCCTCGAAGCATTGGGGGTAAAAATAGATCTGGATCCCCTAAAGGTCGAGCGATGCATCGAGGAAATCGGGTTCGGGTTCATGTTCGCCCCAGTATTTCACGGCGCGATGAAGTACGCAACCCCCGTTCGGCGGGAGATCGGCATCCGCACCGTGTTCAACATCTTAGGCCCCCTAACAAATCCGGCGAACGCTCAAGCTCAGGTTTTGGGGGTTTACGATCGCGACCTGACCGAGATATTGGCAAATGCTCTCGTTGGGCTTGATGTCAAACATGCGATGGTCGTTCACGGTCTAGACGGACTTGACGAGATCTCGAACCTCGGCATGACCCAGATCTCTGAGGTGAAGGGCAGCGAGGTGAGGACCTATATTGCGGAGCCCAAGGACTTTGGATTCGATCGGGCGGAACCGGAGGACATCAGAGGGTACGATAAGGAGGGCAATGCGATCTTGATGATCAAACTCCTGAATGGCGACGATGGCCCCCGTAGAGATGTGGTCCTGATGAACTCAGCCGCCGCGGTGATCGTCGGTGGCAAGGCGTCAAATTTCAAGGAGGGTGTGAAAGTCGCAAAGGAGGCGATCGACAGCGGCAAAGCATATGAGAAGCTTCGGGCGCTGGTAAGGGCAACCGGTGGCGACATGTCCAAGCTCGAGGCTTTGGAGGCTGGGCTTTGACGCTCTTGGATGAAATCATCGCGAAGACCCGAAAGAGGGTTGAAGCCAGAAAGCGCGAGGTCCCAATCGATAAACTGCCCAGTAGGCCAAGCAGGGCTCGAAGTTTGAGCGGCGCGATAAAGCGGTGTCGTGGCCCTCCGGTGATCGCCGAGGTGAAGCCCAGATCACCTTCTGGGGGAATCCTGAGGCAAGGGCTTGACGTCGGAGCGCAGGCGAAAGCGTATGAAGCTGGCGGGGCCGTGGGGATATCGGTGCTGACGGAGCCCGAATATTTCGGTGGAGATCTAGAAGCCCTCATTGAGGTTAGGCAAAAAGTCAGGCTGCCCGTACTTCGGAAGGATTTCATCGTCGATATCTATCAGGTCCATGAAAGCGCCGCCTATGGTGCGGATGCTGTACTCCTTATCGCCTCCTGCCTGAGGAATATGCTGCCAAAATTCCTCGGAGTCGCTAATGATCTCACCCTCGAGGCCTTGGTCGAATGCCGCTCAAGATCGGAGGTCGAAATGGCAGTTTCCGCCGGTGCCATTTTGATAGGTATCAACAACCGAAACCTAAGTACCCTGAAAATCGACCTCAAAATCACAAAGGAATTAGCGAAATATGTGCCAAAGGACCGAATTTTGGTAAGTGAATCGGGCATCAAAACACCAGATGACGTTAGATTCTTGCTCGACTCAGGTGCAAAAGCAGTTCTTGTCGGGACAGCTCTCATGAAAGCCGAGGATGTGAAGCAAAAACTCATTGAGTTGCGGGCGGTGTAATCATGGTGAAGGTGAAGATCTGCGGTTTTACAGAGCGAGAAGACGCGGTTGAGGCATACAGGGCTGGAGCTGACATGATCGGCGTGATCGTTGATGCTCCCGTTCGCAGGAGCGTGACGCCCGAGCGAGCGATCAGCCTCTTTTCGGTCGTACCAGGATCTGTCTCAAGAGTCGCCGTCATGGTCCCTAAGGACGTTGATCATGCAGTTCGAATCGTGCACGAGCTGAAGCCGGATTATCTGCAAACTCACGGTTCGATGACCATAACTGAACTGGATGAGATAAAGGAAGCAACTGGAGTGCAAATTATGGCTGTGGTGGGCGTGCCCCAGAAGGTCAAGGAACCCCGAGAGGTAATAGCTCGAGCGCTCGAAACAGCAAGGGTTGCTGATTTCGTCTTGGTCGACACTGAGCACGCAGGAGCTGGGGGCGGAACGGGCCTAACGCACGATTGGAAGGTGAGCCGCTCGGTGCGTAAGGCCATCGACCGACCGCTGATCCTCGCGGGCGGGCTGAACCCAAGCAACGTGCGAGAGGCGATCGAAACCGTCAAACCTTACGGGGTAGATGTGGCGAGTGGTGTTGAATCAGGGGTGGGCAAAAAGGACCCGAAGCTCATGAGGGAATTCATCCGAGCTGCGAAGGGTGTGTAAAATGTACATCGATAGGTTTCCGGTCAAAGGAAAGTTCAACGGATATGGGGGCCAGTTCGTCCCCGAGACGCTGATGCCAGCACTAGAAGAACTCGAGGCAGCTTACGCAAAATTGAGGGACGATCCAGAATTCAAGCGCGAGCTCGATCACTACCTACGCGAGTACGCGGGCCGCCCGACGCCCCTCTACCTCGCCGAGCGGCTCTCGAAGCGAGTCGGGATGAAGGTTTACCTCAAGCGCGAGGACTTGGCCCACACTGGCGCGCACAAGATAAACAACACCATAGGACAGGCCCTTCTGGCAAAGTACATGAGAAAGACCCGCGTGATAGCCGAAACTGGGGCTGGACAACATGGAGTCGCCACAGCTACGGCGGCGGCCATGCTAGGACTGAAGTGTGATGTCTACATGGGCACCAAGGATATGGAACGCCAGCGCCTCAACGTATTTCGGATGCGGCTGCTGGGTGCAAACGTGGTCCCGGTCAAGAGTGGCTCCTGCACGTTGAAGGATGCCATCAACGAGGCCCTCCGCGATTGGACTACTAATGTTCGAACTACCCACTACCTTTTGGGCTCCGTGGTTGGGCCCCACCCCTATCCGATGATCGTGCGGGACTTCCAGCGGGTGATCGGGCGGGAGACCAAGGGGCAGATCTTGAAGGCAGAGGGACGCCTGCCCGACGCTATCGTCGCATGTGTCGGTGGCGGGAGCAATGCGATAGGCATCTTCTACGATTTCCTCGATGATCCGGTTGAGCTATATGGCATTGAGGCAGGAGGCAAGGGAATCAAAAGTGGTAAGCACGCAGCACCGCTGTGCGCGGGGTCCAAGGGCGTGTTACACGGGTCCAAAAGCCATGTGATGCAGGATGAATTTGGACAGATCTTGCCCACCCACAGCATTTCCGCTGGGCTGGACTACCCTGGGGTCGGCCCGGAACACGCGCTCATGAAGCTCCGCGGCCGCATCACTTACGATACCGTGACCGATGATGAGGCCGTAGAGGCTTTCAAGCTGCTCTCCGAAACTGAGGGCATCCTACCGGCACTCGAGTCAGCCCACGCCATCGCTTACCTCAAGAAGATGCTGCCCAAGTTCAAGGATAAGCTCGTCATGATCAACCTTTCCGGGCGCGGGGACAAGGATGTCGAAGTGGCCGCAGAAGCGATGGGGGTCAAAATTTGAGCCGGATAGCTGCAAAGTTCAAGGAACTCAAGCGAAGAGGTGATGGAGCATTAATAGCTTTCGTGACGGCTGGAGATCCAAAACCTGAATTGACCCCAAAGATAGTCAAGACGCTCGCGAGACACGCAGATATCATTGAGCTTGGCATTCCCTTTTCGGACCCAATTGCCGACGGCCCGACGATCCAAGGGGCGGACGATCGGGCGCTGGCTTCGGGCACAACTCCTGAGACAGTCTTGGATATCATCGAAAAAATCAGGGGCGCAAACGATGTCCCACTGGTCGTGTTGACCTACTACAACATAGTGTTCAAGTGCGGCGTAGATGACTTCGTAAAAAGTTTCGCTGCAGTTGGGATGGATGGTATCATAGTCCCCGACCTACCTATAGAGGAGGCCGACGAACTCTTGAAGGCGACGAAGAGACATGGCGTCGATTTAGTCCTCTTGGTTGCACCCACGACCACGCCAGAGCGCCTCAAACGCATTTGTAGGGCATCGAGCGGCTTCATGTATCTCGTTTCCCTGTTAGGGGTTACGGGCGCTCGAGGAAAGTTGTCGGACTCTGTCAGACCTCTTATAGCCGACGTTCAGAAGGTCTCGCGGGTGCCGATCGTGGTCGGGTTCGGTATTTCCAAGCCCGAGCATGTTGCCGAAGTTATAAGATGCGGGGCGGACGGGACGATAGTTGGCAGCGCTTTCGTTGATTTGATAGCAAAATATCAGGGGAACGAGCGACGGATGCTGAAAGAGTTAGATGCTTTTGGGAAATCCTTGAAAGCTGCCACTCAATTTTAAGGAAAATCAGAAGCGACGGAACTATTTGCTGAGCGTTATCTCGATGGTTGAAACGTTGGACGTTCCGCCCTCTCTGGTCTGCACCTGCTCTGTACCTATGCTGATGTTCTTGACCTGAACTCCAGCTAGGAATCGCCTTCGAGCCACCTCTGCGATGTCGACGGCCTTTCCTATCGCCTTGCCCCTCGCCTTCAACACGACCTCCGTTGCACCCGCCCCGAACTGCGTCACGACGGCAAGCACGTAGCTCATTACAGGTTTTTTCCCCACGAGCACGACGTTTTCCGGCATTTTCTCACTCAAACGTTATAGCGCCTGTCGGGCATGATGCCTCACATGCCCTGCACTCGATGCACGCGTCCGCGTTCACGACCGCCGCCTTTTTGCTCTTCATTGCCAGCACAGCAGTCGGGCAGACATCGAGGCATGCGCTACATCCATTGCAGAGCTTTGCGCTTATCGAAGGCGGCACTTAATCTCCCTCGATTTTTTGTTTTAATAGGGTGGTTATATAACCTGCTATCTTGTTCCTGAGCGGCTTGCTCTCTACGCTCGCGAGCCCATCTAGCGTGCGGCGGTTTTGTTCGTAGTCGGTCGAGAATTTGTCTGGGTAGCGCTCGAGAAGCCGCCTCGCAGCCCGTTTTATGTAGGTCTGACGTATCCTGCCCATGCACCGCCTCCGCCCGCTCGGCTTTCGCAAGCCAGCCTATAAGGTTATCGCGGACCGAAGGCGATGTTCAAATGCTCTTAGCTATGCGCAGCGCGAGCTCCGCGACCTCGATCGGCGAGCGCCCGAGTAACCTTATCATCGCCTCCTTACCAAGAGCGCCGCGGTCGAAAATAACGTCCGGCACCCTACCTGTCTTTTTTATCGCCTGCTCCGTCCCCCAAACCATCGTCTTGACGCCGCGGGGCTCCTTCGAACGGTCGAAGCCTACCACACGAAGCCCTAACTTACGGCATGAACGCAGGATTTCATCGGAAAATCGGATGTTTAAACCAGCCCGAATCCTCGGATCGTGGCGCATCGCGGTCAGGATGATGTTCGCCACATGCTCGGATCCTCCGAGTTCTGGATAACCTGTCAATCGTGGCTGCCTTCCAACCCGCACAATTCGACCCGAAAGGCCGACGACATCGAATGTCCGCTTTGCTCCGGTCAGGGCCATGACGATATTTGATCCCACCTCTGGCAGAAGCTTGGCAAACCTCCTCTCGGTCACGAGGAGCTTCGCAGCCTCCCAAACCTCCTCGATGGCTCTACCCTTCTCCGCGTCCAAGAGCAGTGCCGCCATCGGGTTTACCGGCATGATGCCCTTTCCCACCTCCAATCTGCCTTCGATCGCCTGAGCTATGAACTTCCTAGCGCTGTCGATCGCCCCCCGCATGCTAGCTCCCTTCGCAAGCTCGGCAGTTATCGCGGCGGAGAAGGAGCAGCCCGTGCCGTGAGTGGGCTCGCCCAGCACCCTTGGGCCCTTAAATTCTGTAAATTTTCCTTTTGCATAGAGCAGATCCACCACTTCTCGCCCTCGAAGGTGCCCTCCCTTGATCAGGACAGCCCTTGGGCCGAGTTCCGCGATCTCACGCGCCGCCCTCCTAACGCCAACCCTTGACCTGATTTTGATGCCGGAAAGTCTCTCGGCCTCGGGCACATTGGGCGTGACCAGCTCGGCGCTTGAGAGCAGCTCCAAGAGCGACCCGAACGCCTCTTCTCGCAGCAGTGGTGCACCAGTTGCAGAGGCCATGACGGGGTCGATGACCACTCGAAGGCCATGTCGCTTGATGCCAGTCTCAACCTCTCGGATGATCTCAGCGTTGCTCAACATGCCCGTCTTGGCCCACTCGACGTCGAAATCCCGCATGACCGCATCGAGCTGTTTTGCCACGAATTCGGGAGGGAGATCAAAGACCCCTTCAACGCCCTGAGTATTTTGAGCTGTTACAGAGGTTATGACGCAGAGCCCGTGGACTCCTAGAGCCGCAAAGGTCTTAAGGTCAGCTTGGACCCCTGCCCCGCCTCCAGAGTCTGAGCCAGCGATCGTCAAAGCACAAGGGAGCTTCATGCGTTCACCTCAGAGCCTCGCCCAACAGATAGGTGGGGTGGGCATCTGTTATTGTAATCGTCACGAAATCTCCAATTTTACCGTCACGAACTATCGCCGGTTTATAGTTTGGCGGCCTCACGACATATCCCCCCTTCTCACCCTCATCGACGACCAGTCCCTCCATGACTCGCCCGATGTAGCGCTTGTTCTGCTCGTAGCCGATTTCCCTGCATCTAGCACTTAACATTTTTGACCTCCGCTTCACCTCGCGTCCATCGACCTGCCGCAATTTGGCAGCATCGGTCCCTGGCATCGGCGAGAAGCGGGTCAAATTAACCTTGTCTGCTTTGATCTCCTCGATCAGTTCACAAGTGCGCATAAACTCCTGCTCCCCCTCGCCAGGGAAACCGACGATGATGTCAGTTGCCAAGTAGAGGTCCTCGAACCGTTCCCGAAACGCTTCAATGATCTCCACGAATTCCCGGGCGGTATATTCCCTGCGCATCGCCGCGAGCACGCCATCGTCGCCGCTCTGAACTGGCAGGTGTAAAAATTTGTAGATTTTATCGCTCTCGTAAGCCTCCAGTAGCCCTGACATGATCCTCTTAGAAGTCGCGGGATTCATCATCCCAACGCGGACCTTGAACTTGCCCTCGAGAGCAGTAATTGATTTGAGCAGTTCGGGCAAGCCCGTGTCGAGGTCGATGCCGTATGCGGCGGTATCCTGAGAGGTCAATAGGATCTCGCTGTACCCGCGCCCGACCGCATCTTCTATTTCCGATAGGATCGATCTCGTGCTAAAGCTGTGCAGTCTTCCACGAGCCAGCCTTACAGAACAATAGCTGCAGGCCGAAGTGCAGCCCTCGGAGATCGCCACTATCGCGCTCACGCTGCTCGAACGAAGCTTCTGCAGGCATGGCTTCTCACAGGGCCCCCGTCCCAATGCACGGACATCGGCTTCACCCTGGGCAATCCTCTCCATGACAGCAGGAATTGAGCCGACTGAATGACACGATACGATGCCTGCAAAAGTGCCCAAGCGTTCGACGGAGGGCAGGTCTATCAAGGGAAGGCAGCCGGCCACGACTATCCGCTTTCCATACAGCCTGCGGAGTTCCCCCAGCCTGCGGAGCACCCGCCTCTGTGTCGGGCCCTTCACCGCGCAGGTGTTGATGATCAGGAGATCGGCATCTTCGAGCTTTGCTGTAGGCTCATGTCCTGCGGCTTTGAGGCAGCCAAGCATGAGCTCGCTGTCACCACGGTTCATGGTGCAGCCGAATGTCTCGCAGTAGACCCTCATTTCACCACCAAATTTATTTATGCTCCACGGCAATAAAACAGGCGAAAGTTGGTAAAAATGAAGAAGATCCAGCTCACCCTCATCCAGATAGACAACTATGGCCCTTGGACGGTCACCCCCGAGCCAAGGCGCGAGGCAGACCTGCAGACCGTGCAGGCCGTGCTGTTCGCGGACATCGAGCGGGCATTCGCAGCCCACGGCGGCCTCGTCTTTCAGACTCGCTCAGACAACATGCTCGCCGTTTCAAATGGAATAGGCATGCGGGTGCATCGCATGATCCAAAATAGCATCAACGATCGCTACCCCTTCACCATAAGCATGGGAGTTGGGGCTGCGGAAAAACCTCATGAGGCGCAGAAGCTGGCCACCCGCGCGCTCCAAAGCGCAGGGAGCAGCAAGTCTTCAGGGAGGCGGGGGGTGCTCGTGGGGCAGGACGTGGAGGCGCCGGACGAGGACTGGGTGCAGATAGCGCACATCGATGTGGATCAGGTGACCTCGATGACGGATACCGAGCCGGTTTACGATACATACGTATTGCTTCAGCGCGTGTACCTCTCGCTGATTTCGGCCATGCTCAATCACGGGGGCCTTGCTTTCTACACCGGTGGGGATAACTTTATGGCCCTCTCAAATGGTATAGGTGAAAAGGAACTTCAAGCTGTTATAGACGAAGTGCAGCGGACGCTCGGGGTTGGCCTCAAGGCTAGCGTCGGAGGCGGGGCAACTGCTGAGGTCGCTGCGAAGCTGGCGGCCCGAGGGCTGCTCGAGGTAAGGGAGAATAGGGCCGCTAAGCGTATCGTCTTCAAAGGTTAGTGCGACTTCCTCGTCAAACGCAAATCGCGCCCTCTGGAATTCAGCTTGTGCTACTGTCGATTTCATGTTGGGGCGTAGGGCCACTGGGATGATATGTCGCCGATCTCCTTCCAGAGATTATCCCTTTCCCCTGGCGGAGCGTATGGCCACCTAGAGGCGATTTGCCCTAGCCTAGTCCAGAGGTCGTCCCTGCGCACGGTGAAACTCCCCACGATCGAGATCGTGTTCTCCGTATTTTCACCGGTCAGCACGAGTACGACATTCTTGATAGGCCTGTTCTCAGGATGTGGCACGTTCTCCAATAGGATTACTTGCGTGGGCGTGACGCCGCTCCAGAAGACACTCTCCCCCTGATTGTCGCCGCCGTAGGTGAAAAATTTGACGACGAGCTTCGAGCCAGTGTGGAGGTAAAAGTCCAACCCCAAGGTAATCTTATAAAGGGTGGCAAGGCTGAATTCAGGCTTCACCCGATGCGCTATGCAGCTAGCTGTCCCACTAACCTCGATATTTTCTACTGATGTTGCGGTAACGGTCACATTATCCTGCGTGCATGGCGCTGTGTTTTCAGGTATCGTAACGCTGAGCGCGGCGTTGTCTGACTGATTCATCGCGAGCGCCATCGTCGAGGGCGAGACCGTCGGGCTCCAACCCATGTTATCATTATCGGTCAACGTATAGTTGTCTGAGATGTTTCCCGTGTTGGTGATCGTAACTACGTAGCTTAAAGTAGCGCCAGGCAAAGCGTTATTCCCTGTCGGGTTTATCACAACGCTCACCCTCCTGAGCGCTGCGGCATGGGCGATGCAGCTGTCGTTATCTCTTACCGTGTTGTCCGACCTTGAGGTAGCGGTAGCGATTATGTTATCCTCCGTGCAGTACGGCGTGCCGCTCGGTACAGTGACCCTGATCTCAGCGGTTCTGTTTTCAGATGGTGGGACCACAAGCGAGCTGGGCGAAACTGTTGGGCTCCAGTTCTCATTATCGCTAACGGCTAGGTCATATGTGTCTGTTGCATTTCCCGTATTCATGACCGTCATAACGTATGTAATTGGGCTCTCTGGTTGGGCGCTGTTCTCGGCGGGCGAAATCGATATCTGAACTCCCCTGACGATCGTCACATGCGCTAGGCAGCTCTTGTTATCCCATACATTTTCATTATCCTTCGACCTCGCTTTAACCCATATGTTGTCCCAGGTGCAGCCCCTCGCGTTGGAGGGTATGTTGACAGTCAGGTTCGTCGTCCTATTCTCACCAATCGGGACCAATAGCCAGTTGTCATCGAGGCTCAGCGTCCAGCCAGTGTTATCCCCCCTCGTGAGCTGGAAGTTCTCCTGAACGTTACCCGTATTTTTGACCGCGACGGTGTAGGCGAGCATTCCCCCGTTCTCGTTCTCCTGGCTAGGTGGCTCGATCACCACTTCAACCCCCCTCACGATCGAGGCATGGGCGATGCAGCTCGCGGAGTTCTCAACTGCAGTCCCAACTGCCCTAACGGTTACATTATCTTGGGTGCACCCCGCAGCATCGATGGGCACTGTAACGCTCAGCGAGGCCGTCCTGTTCTCCCCCTTAGGGACGGTGAGGGAACTGGGCGATACGTTTGGTCCCCAGCCAAGATTATCGCTCGCTGTCAAATTGTAGTTTTCATCATATTCCCCCGTGTTCGTGACCGTGACCGTGTAGCTCAGCAATGCCCCAGGCAAGCCACTTCGGTTGTCAGGCGATATCGATACCCTCACGCCTGGAGCAAGCACCTTTATCGTCGTAACAACAGGCGTAGTGGAGAGGATTTCCGACTCAGCATATCGTATTATGCCCCCCCAACCGGATTTGTTGATGGGGTGGTTGTCCCATGGCGCCCGATGAGGAGTTCCTCGACTCGCCGCCTGCATGTAAATTTCAA